>Ga0080004_1124721_pt1 | contig 15362 bp, 18 predicted proteins | sample WasSprMetagenome_FD_69207 | JGI IMG/M metagenome (GOLD analysis project Ga0080004, IMG submission 69207) | Sulfidic aquatic microbial communities from Washburn Spring, Yellowstone National Park, USA - WS (SPADES assembly) (version 2) | ecosystem: Environmental > Aquatic > Thermal springs > Hot... | reverse complement strand
ACCGTCTTGGTTTCGGTTGCAGAGGTCAAATTTTTCGCTTCCTGCAGGATAGCGCATATTTGACGCTTATTCCTATTGTCAGACAAACTATTAGAATTTTGCCTTTCACTAAATCTGAAACCACATTTCTTACATAAGAACCGTTGAACAGAATCGCCATCGGGCAAATATCTTAAGCCATCCTTCCAGAAATCCTTAGAACCACACTCAGGACAGCACAGCTCAACCATCAGCCTTTAATCCACTCCCATAATCCATAAGCGTTAAGGAAAACTTTGCCTTCATTCTGGAAAATTTGGAAAATTTTTTCCGCTTCCTCTGAGCTGCATTCTCTAATTTCTCTTATGACTTTAACCGCTTCATGAGTGTAGAATGGCTGTGTTATCCGTTTTCGTAATGTTTCATAAACTTCTAGAATGCTAAAACTATTTTGTTTTTCACTTGGGGGTAAAAATTCTTCCACTTCAACTTGTGCGGATTTTTTTACCCCACCCTCAAAAACAAAATACTTTGGCATACGCCTATCATTAGGATCCGTCTTTTCGGTAAGCAATCCCACGCTACATAAGGTTTTGAGGGTTTTCCTAGCTGCATCATATCCTATAGGCTTATGAAACACCTTGTAATAGGCTGCTTGAAACTCAATAAGGTTTAAGCCATCATCGTTAAAATGCGGTTTCAATTTTGAGTAGATGTTAAAAAGTTCAGGCGACAAACCCATTTCGTTTGCTTCGCTTATTCCATAGTAAAGCCGGAAGCCTGCCTCTACATCTTCATCGTTTACAATAATGGAGTCGCCTACACGTTCGCGATGCATAAAATTAAGCAATGCATGAGCCTTAATTATGGCTAAAAGCCTACTTATATCCCTCTGATGTCTTGGAATCAAAAAGTTATGGTCTTCCAAAAACTGCTGGTAAATTTGGCTACGTTTCTCTTCTGGAATCTTCACATATTTTATCCTTGCAGCCTTAACCATTTCAACCCGTTGTTTCAGAAATCTCCTCTCAGAATCTTCAAGCATACGCTTCTGGAAGGCTTCCCTATCTGCTTCTTTCTCAATTTTAAGAGCTATTGATTCCCTAAGTTTCTCTTGGCTAATTTCTGGAGAAAGCAGCAGCAACCGTGTCTTCTCCTGGTCGGCAATGCTAAACTTGGCGGAACAGAAAACAACTGTTGGAAAACCTCTAATGACAATTGTTTTGGTTCTTAAGCCGCCTTTCTCACGTTTATCCGTGATTTTCAACGCTATCTCCCTGTCATCATGGCTTAGTAAACTTCTAAGCCTCTGCAAAAGCAAATCGTGAGGCATATCCAAAAAAATTAGGATTTTCTGATGTAAATCCACCATGTAATAGCTGCCCTTAAGCAGTTCCTTCCATTTTCTCATTTCACGTTTGTAGCAACTTTCCACTTCATCTTTGGAAACATTATCCTTCTCAACTTCCAAGTTTTCTTTGATAGCTGCTTTGTTGGGTTTCATGTCAAAGTTTACAGGTATGCCTTCCCGATGCATCAGCACGCCATAATCGTGAAAAAAGGCTGTAGGCGAAGCGTAGCCTAACTTTATGATGTCTTCGCTTGGAAAATACCAGCTTAACTCTAACGGAATGTAGGACTTTCCCGTGCTGCTTTCAGCCAAAAACCCTAAGTTAATCTGGTCTTCCTCTGTGTAAGTGAGCAGCATAGTTAAGAAGGTTATGGCTTTGTTTTCGTCATCATGCTTAACTGTGCTTCCCAAAACATTAATAAGGTCATCCACAGTTAATTTTCTGTCCGTTTCCGTTTCCATTTCTGTCCGCTTCCCTTTTCATTAAGGTGTCTTGAGGTTGATGATTCCGCCGCATCGGAAGCAAACCAACGTTAGATGTTTATGTGGTGTTTCTATGACTTCTGATGGGAAAATGATGTGTAAAGGCGCCAATATGGTTGTGGCGCTAACGTATAAACCGCAACGTCCGCAACGTCCATGTAGGGAAATAGTTTTATAGACATTTCCGTTTATGTTTATTTGGTTTTCCATTTCCCTTTTTCACCCCCCTTTTTTTAACTTACAGACTTGTGTGCGTTTTCCGCAAGGACAGAAAGCTCCTGCAGCGTCTTTGTAACGCAGTATTGGATGAACCTTGAGCGGTTCATTCCAAGTTTTTTTCGAGTCTGCTCAACCATTTCTAATGTTGTTGGCGGCAGATATATCGCAACTAATCCGTTTTTTTCAGCCACTATATCAACCTCCTATGAGAAGGCTTATATATTAGATTGGTATAAACTATGTTTTGGAATAAAGCAATATGGCGATTAAAATGGAGAAAAGCAATAATCTTGAAACCTACATAAACGAAGCCTTAACCGAAGCTGCACAAAAATGGAGCAAAATAATACCAAGCCTCAAAGGCAAACATGCCAAACACCACCTCGCCATACTAACGTTGCTAACGGTTTATGGGGATAAAAGCACATGGGATTTAGCAAAGCTTTATCTTGAAAAAGTTGAACCTCAAAAAGTAAAAAATAAAACAAAAGAAGCGTTTTTCCATAGGCGCATGATTGAAAACTCCACAATTTATAAACGTATAAGGTTTTTGGAAGAAAAAGGCTATGCCACAAAAACTGGTAAAACCTACCACGCCACAGCCAAAGCATGGCTTCTAATGATGTTTGTAAACGCTAAAATCGCCGAAATATTACCCATGGAACGGTTCAACGCGGTTATAGATGAACTGCAATTTGACAAGCCAAACGAAGACTTTGCAAATTCGTTTTTCTCTTCTTTTGAGCCCCAAGAGTCTGTAAATGCCTTCAAAAACCTCTTAAAAGATGAAGTTGCAACGAAAACCCTCAGTGATTTTTACAGAAATCTTCTTTGGAGTTGGAAAATCAACTTGGATGAAATAGAGTCTAAGCAGCTTTTTGAACTCATATTTTCACATATCAAAAAACTTTGCGAGAAAATAAAGAACAAAAACGGAGTAACAGTCAAACTTCCTGTTTAACGTCTTTCCTATCTTTTTCCTTAAAGTTTATATTGGCGTATGCACTTTGGTGTATTTTGGTGTAGTTTGGTTATGGCAAGAAAGGTTAGGTTAAGCATAGCCTTAGACATGGAAGACTACCAATATGTCAAACAGCTTGCACAAAGTAAAGGCTTGAGCCTATGCGATGTTGTTCGGCTCGGCTTGAAAGAATGGATTAAACAACGTAAAACGCCAAAACAAGCCTAAAACAAGTCGCATTAAACAAGTTTGGTTACCGCTTAATTACTTACTCCTTTCCATCACACCACAATATAAGGGTATACGCCATACATACATTTACTTTTATTTATTTACGTCTCTCTTCTACTCCTAATAGGCGTTTTTGAAGGGTAAGTAACCAATTTTAAGCCAAATTTAAGGTTAGAAACCTAACCTAAAGTATTCGATAAAAATTAGCTAAGTTGCTGTAATTTTTACATTAAACATAATAATTTATATTAATTAAATATATATACAGAGGCACTCTGTGTGAAAATTACAATGAAATTTTTTGAGGTTGCATAGTTTCAAACAGCCTTGCGCTTGACAGCTTGGCGTATAATCGTGCATATTTGTCGCTTTGCCAACTGAAGAATCTTATCAGCTCATATTCTCGCCAACCATATTCCTCTGCCAACTGAGAAGCACGCATGGAGCGGAACCAATGGTTGCAAAGCACAATTCCGCAACGTAAGCCTATACCTGTAACAATCTGGTAAGCTCGTGTAGGTGTTATAGGCTTGTTTGGGTTTTTGCCGTAGCTTGGAAACATCCAACAACTGTCATTTGGCAACTGTTCAAGCCAATCTATAATGTATTGACAAAGAGGCTCAAACCTTGGAATCTCAAGAACATTACGCCTGTCCATTTTAGGCTTAGTTATGAATCGCCTTCGAATCCAACTGTCATGTTTATAGCTCCAATGCCATTTAGTCGTGTCAGGCTCACCTTCGCCTTCCCATTTGACAATCTTCTCGCCAACCTTTTCATAGCGTTTAACCACAGGCATATCACGCACTACAATCCTGTCCTGTTGAACCTCAAAATTGCCTTTTTTCAGCATTAAAACCTCGCTTATGCGTCCGCCTGTCTCGAAGGCCGTGGCAATCAAAGCCTTATCGCGCATAATCAGTTTGCGCTTAAGCTGCTCCTTCTCCTCTTCAGTCAACTTGAATAGATGGCTCCTTTCAAAATAGCGTGTGTTCTCGCATTCTTTGACAAGCTGGAGCAGAGTAGGCCAACCGCAAAACTTAGGCAGTTCGCCAACCTTGAACCTTTCATACTCGTCTTTGTGAACTTTCCAATACCACCCGCGCGTCTTAACAACGTTTAAGTTTTCCACATTCTCGCCTCTCTCAAAATATGCTTATGCCACTTGTGCACGCGAACCTCGATAACACAGCATTTAGGGTTTACACATTCAAAGCGTCCACGCTTAAATGGCCGCATTGTGCAGCCGCATTCTGGACAATTTAATGCTTTGTTCATTGAAACACCCGCCTCTTCCAACTTTCAAACTCCCACTCTTGAACCTTAAACTCGAGGAGAACCAGACAAAACCAAAGAATGGAAATAATAATGGCTATGTCAAAACGCTTTAATGAAAACAGGCAATAGCTTGTGATTGCACCAGCCAAAGCTGTAACAAAAACAAACCATTCATCAAACATCATGCTTAGCCACCTCACTTATATATTGAAAATTTCCGCGTAAAACATGGTAGCTATTTCCGTCCTTGAGAACCAACACGTTAGGCAAATGCCTCGCCTTATTCTCGTTTTGATATCTGATAAGCACACCTTCCACAGTTAAGCCATCATCAACTTTAACACGGACACGCTTATTCAAAAAGCTGTGAATTAAAGGCAAATGGCTATTTTCAGCCTTCCTCTTGCTTCTATAAAGTTTTTCGTAGCGTTCCATCCTCAAACACATTTTAGGCTTCCCCCTTCCTTCCACGTTTAATCAAAGCCTCAATCTTCTCGCGAGCATACATTCCAATCACGAAACAGCAAAAACAGAGAACCGCAATATAAATTTCCTCACTCATTTTGTAACGTCACCTTTTAAGTTTAAACATGTATAGAGAAAAAGGGGGAGTTTGCGGGAGAAGTCTCCATGAAATTATTGAAACATTTCTTTCCGTCCTAATATGTGTTGTTATCTTGTATTCAGTGGTTCTCGAGGGTTGGCAGTAGTTCTCTTAGGTTCTTGATAATTTTGTCTGGTTTAGGTAACGTGTTTTCTTCTAGTTGCTTTTGGGTGAAAGTTTTTGGCATGTCCGGTGTGAAGTTCTCCCTTCCCCTTTCTATGAGTATGGCTTTTATTCCGATGTTTTTTGCGCCTTTAACGTCTATGTTGAGCGTGTCGCCGACGAATATTGCTTCTGAAGATTTTACTTGTAAAGCCTCTAAAGCTTTTTTGAAGATTTCTGGGCTTGGCTTACGTTTGTTAATTTCCCCGCTTATGATGATGGCGTCAAAGAATTCTTTCAAGTTGAATTTTTCTAGCAGTTTTCTTAGGCATTCGGGGATTGCAAAGTTTGAGACTATTCCCAACTTATACTTTCCATGTAGACTCTGCAAAACTTTTGGTGTTTCAGCGTCTAAACGCACATAACGCATAAATTCTTCTGAAAATGCTTCAGTTGCACCAACCACAATTTTGTTGGAAGCGCTAAAATTATATCCTAGTTTTTTGAGCGTTTCTGAAATTCGAATGTTAAAGTGGGGTTCTTCCAAATTTTCCGCCGTTTCTGCATATAGCCTATCTCTAACCTCAAAGTAGGCCTGCCTAAAATCTTCGAATGAGGTGTTGACGCCGTTTTTGATTAAAAATTTGTGGAGACTTCTTAGAGAGGGTATGTAGAAGTTTTCGCCACCTTCGATTAGCACTAGTGTGTCGAAGAAATCAAAGAGCACAGCCTTGACTGGCAAGTGTTCACCATTATTTAGTAGTTTGGGGTTAGGCATAAAATTGTTGTTGGTTCAATGCGGTTATTGTTTGGTTGAGTGCCATCTTCCGTTGTTGCCCATAAGATAACTTAGGGAGCTTGTTAAGCGGGCAATTATGTTAATTAGCCTAATTATGGGATAAAACGGCGTGTAGAAAAGTAAGGCGTAATGATTGCGTTTGTTGTAGGCGAATTTTAGGGCTATGGCTTGGTTTACCACGCCTATTAGGAAGCCGTAGGGCACGAAGATTAGCAGGTTTAGTAGGAAGTAGATGCGGTCCGGTGCAAACCAGAAAAGGAGTGGAAAAGCCGTAAGTGCGGCTAGGTCGATGAAGGCTCCACCATACTCGAAGATGTTGCAATACCATAAGATCAGAGTAAGCCAAGACTTTTTAATGAGTAAATCTTTGTGGATGGCTAGGGTGTTGTGGAGCCAACCCGTGAACCATCTTAGCCTCTGGTTCCAGAGCATGTTAAATGATGTGGGAGCGATTGTTTGACTTGTGGCAATGCTGACGTATCCAACTTCCACACCTTTCTTATGCATTTCTAATGTAATTTCCAAGTCTTCTGTTACTGAGCGGATGCGCTTTTCATTTAGGATTTCACGCAAAACATCCGCCTCATACAAGCCTATTGCCCCTGACACAACCAGCACATTGTTGCTTAGAGATTGGCCGCATCGGACTACGCCGAGTCCTTGGCTATACTCGAGCTGCTGCAGTATCACGTATGGGCTGGTTTCAGAACCCTCCTCTGAGGGGTGAACGTAGCCGGTGACAGCCTTTTTCCCATTTAAAAGCATGTAATCAACAAGCTTCAAAATTGTGTTTGGCGCCCACCATGAATCTGCGTCTACAATGGCTATTATGCTTCCTAAAGCTTTGTTCACTCCAGTTTTGATTGCTTCAACCTTTCCCATGTTGGCAGTATGCCTTACAACTTTTCCCCGAACTTTTGAAAGGCGCCTCTTGTTGTATTCTATTGTTAGCCATGCAATTTCGTAGGTGTAATCTTTGCTTCCGTCGTCTACCACTATGATTTCGCATAGTCCGGGGTAATTTTGTGCGCATTTGAAAAGGCTGTTTATGCATCTTGCGATGTTCTTCTTCTCGTTGTACGCCGGGACAATAAATGAAACCGCTGGATAATGCAATCGCTTTGGTTTGTGCCGTTTAATTCTGGCAAGCGCTGCGGCAACAGCCCATGAGCCAGCAACCCCTATTGCTAGGAAGGTGTACCATCCGTAAAAGAAGTGGACAGCTGCGTACCAAAGCCAGTTTGCAGGCTGGTTGGCTTCGTACTGGAAAATTTGTGTTATAAGCCAACTTGCAAAGACGGGGAAAAACTGCCAGGAAATGTAGGCTAGAATAAAAGGTATGCAAAAAGCCAAATAAGCAGCCTTCGGCAGTTTTTGCGATTTAAACTTCATGGAACAACTTTCCTCAAGTCGGTAAAGGCGAGAGTCTTCTCCTTCTCCAAATGGAATAGGGTATAGCTAAACAATAAAGCAAGTATTCCCGCTTGAGTAATATTCTAAGTGGAGATTCATGATTTTTGATAAAAACGGTTAATACATATCAGTTCTTAAAAATGTATAAATAACAGCCTAAGGCTGAACCCAGAAATTCGGAGGAATAAACGATGGAGGACCTATCGCGTTACTACACTTTGCTTAGGGACCCGGCGCGGCGAAAAATAATAGAGTTGCTCGGCACGCAGGAGAAGATTGGGTTTAAAGAGTTAAGGGAAGCCTTAGGCTTGGGTGTAGGCACGGTTTACTACCATCTTGACATGCTTTCGGATTTTATAGTGCAGGACAAGCAGCGCAAGTATAGACTAAATGATAGAGGGCAGATGCTGTACAGGGTTTTGAAAGATGGTAATGTTCCGCCGACGCTCGAAGTTGGCAAAACCTTCAGTAATCGTGTGGCAAAGTGGCTTTTCCTTTCGCCTGTCTTCGCAAAAACAAATAAGCCGCTTGGGTTACTGCCTGTTTCGATAATTGTTCTGTTTTTGGGTGCTGTGGGCGCTGCCTACGCGGAGCTTGAACCAGCCCTATTCTTCTACAACTTCCAATATTACCACGCGTACAGTTTTGCTGGCACCGTGGCTTTGTTCTTTTTCAACTGGATAGGGCTTTTCCTCTTCGCAGAACTCCTAACATATATGCTCTACAAGCGTGTTGGCAACGATTTGCAACTTTTCGTCTGTGTTGGACTGGCGGCGATTCCGCTGGCTATTTATCCATACATTCATTTGGCGGTTCCAGCCTTTTTTGAAAGCCTAAACCTATTCTTTTTAGACCCAAACATCATTAGGCAAGGCTTGCTAATAATACTGCAAATTTGGAGTTTGCTGCTGGTTTCAGCGGCGTTATGTTTCGGAAAGGGTATAAGACTAGACAAAGCCATAGTCATAAGCTTAACAGCTATATACCTAAACATGGCTATACTCTTCATGCTTGGACGCTTCACGTAAAAGTTCGAGTTTTCTAGAACCCTTTAAAGGGCATATTCGAGTTTTTTCGAAACGATTTTCTTAATAAGCCGTTTTACACAGTTATTTTCGGTGAAAAACCATGAAAATAAGGAAAAACGGAATACTGGCTTTAGGCTTAGCTCTTCTAATGGCATTATCTGCTATTGCACTAACTATGCCCGCAGCGAAAGCTGACGCGGAGGAACCCCAAGAACTGCCCGTAGAACCCGAACAATATAGAGGTGTATGGTACAAGTTTGAGACACCATTAATAACATTGATTTTCCCAGCAGGCGGAAAGAAACCCATGTTCCTTTGGTGGTACACGAACGATAATAGCACGATATACGTGGTGAAGTTTCAGGGCGTAATCGAATACCTTATGCTTGACGGATTATATTACAAGCACCGTTTCCAAGCAGACAATGCCACCATAAATAACACATTGTGGAATAGTTACATTGAGCCTGGACTACGCCAGAAATATTATTATGGATACCGCTCAAGATACGAAGGAGCCGTCGAAGAATTCTTCTGGCTTTTACGTGGTTTGCACCGGGCTTATTTACCGTTCAGCGCATGCAACTGGACACTGAGCAGTCCAGTGTTTGTGGAGAGCGGAAACTATTGGTCGTTCAACTTCACTCTTGCAGCGGTAAACGGGCACCCCAATATGCAATTTGCAAAAGATAACATTCAGATAAGGTGCAGATTCTACAATACGACAACCACAGAAACACCAGACCCAGCCAATTCTGACTACAATTACACAGTTGCCGCTGGGCAATTAAAATTCGACTTTGTCGTTGACCATTGGGAATGGAACATAGATAAAATTAACAGTTTCCTCGAAAAGTACGGTGTTCAAATACCAGTGAACAGAACAGGATTAGCCTTATGGGTTAACATGGCTTCCATAAAAATAGAGGACTTGCCTTGTGCTGAAAACGAGGTTCAAAGCCAATTTGAAAACCAAGTTGAAACCAAATCACAAACGATGGGCGTAACAATAAATGACCAATACTATAATGTGGCGAATAATGAAACCAGCCAAGATGAGAAACCACTGCAGCTTAGAGAACAGTTCAGGGAACGCGTAAGAATCCAATTTGCCAGAAAAGAAGCAACTTTCGCGGGCTTTCTTGAGTTTGTTCCGTGGGCGAGACTTCTTAACGAGACTGGAGGCACAATTGACTTTGTTAATGTTACGGCGTCTTACATTGCTGCTGGCGGTCACTTGAGGCTTTTCATTTGCTATCCGTACTTTGGCAATTACACTTTGGAGCATGACCCGACCATAGGTTTGGCTTCTGCACCAACAATTCCAGAACTGGTTACGCCGAGGTTGTTGATTGTTCTGGTGGGGGCAACGATTGCTATAGCTGTTGCTGTTGCAGCTGTAAAAATACGGAAGAAGCCAGTCAACATCGTAAATGTCTATTAGATTTCCCCCTTTTTCTTTTTGTTTCATGCGCATATTCCCTATAGAGAATAAAAGCTTATATGGTCTATTGTTACATAATATTTGGGATGTTGAAAGTTGAAGGCAAAACAGAAAGACGAAGAAATCCGCTGGCACGTAATAAAAGCCATGCTTGACGAGTTCCCCACGTTAAGAGAAAAAGTTAAGGACTACTTGAAAGAACGAGAGCGAAAAGCCGGATAACCCCTTAAAGGTTTAGTTTCTTTTTAGCAGGTGTGGCGGCGGTATCTTAACGTTGTTCTTGTGGTGGTTGTTTTCCTCCTCTTTAAGGAGTTCTGTTATTTCTCGGTAGCGTTGGAGAAAGTTCAAACCTTTCTCTGTTGCCTTATAAATCTCCTTGTCGTTTTCAACAATTTTTTTCAGAAGATTAATCTTTAACATGAACTTGAGATAATCGTTAAGCTGCGTAAAACTTAGGTTAGCCCTATACATAATCTGGGTTTTCAAAGTTCCATCCTTAGCTATTTCTAAAATTTCTGAAACTATGTAGAGCTTATCCCTCCTTTTCGCAACGGGGTTGAAACCCGACTGATTCATTTCTAGTTTCCTCTTTCAGAACATTTTTCTATAAGAAAAAGGAGCATGGAGTGTTTTAAGTAGTGTTTCGTATGTCTGATTATTCCAATTCTTGTAATATTCTAGAAGAATCTTCTATAAGCCCTGAAAACTTGAAAGAGTTTTATTTCCTAACCAAACAAATTATTGAGAAGGTGAGAAAATGCTGGTTGGCTTAATTGCAGACACACATGATTATTTGCCGATGGTGGACAAAGCTATAAAAAAATTGAATGATGAAGACGTAGGCTTAGTACTCCACGCCGGAGACTATGTGGCGCCCTTCGTAATCCCAAGATTCAAAGCGTTAAAGGCAAAGCTCATCGGCGTCTTCGGCAACAACGACGGAGACAGAGAACTCTTAAGGAAAAGATTCAACGAAAACAACTTTGATATTCGCGGAAACTTTGCAGAGGTAAGTGTTGACAGCGTTAAAATTGCTTTATTACACGGCAGTGACGAGGAACTCTTAAAGTCTTTAATCAACAGCGAAAGCTTCAACATAATCGTGCATGGGCACACCCATAAGGCAGAAGTTTACAGTAAAGGAAAAACTTTAATTGTAAACCCGGGCGAGGCATGCGGGTACTTGACTGGCAAATCAACAATCGCGGTTCTCAACACCGAAAGACGCGAAGCTAAAATAATCCAGCTTTAACAAAATCACGCCAAAACCTATCCCTAATTTTTGTTAAACGGTTGTCTTTTCTGATTTGCCAATTCAAACAGCCCGGTTAGTTCTTCGTCACTCGCTCCATTTCGCAAAGGCGTCAAAACATCTACTAGGTTATCGTTTCTCATTAGGCAAGGCTTCAGTTTTCCGTCGCTTGTCACCCGCAGGCGTGTGCAGTACATGCAGAACTCCGCGTTTTCTGTTGGATGCACAACCTCAACTGTTGTTTCTGGCAGGTGGTAGACGCGGCGGTTATGCATAAGCCTCCTCGTTTCAACCTTTAAGGCTTTTTGCTTAAGCCAATCCTCATACTCGTCTAGAGGCTTGTAATGCGCGGAATAATACGCGCTACTTATATTTATTCGTTCAAGCTCTATCAACTGCAGAATTGTTCCAGTTTCTCTGGCAAACTCAATCATCTCTGGAACTGCATGCTCATTTACGCCTTTTAAAACAAGCATGTTAAGTTTGACGGGATACAACCCAACCTCAACAGCAGCCTTAACGCCTTCCAAAACACTTTCCAACTTTCCGCCAGTTAATTCGCTGTAGACTTCGCTATCCACTGTTGGGACGTTTATGTTCACACGCCTTAAACCGTTTTCGCGTAGTTCCTTAGCCAATAAAGCCAACATCGTACCATTCGTCGTCATGGAAAGATCTGACAAGCCCTGAATTTCAGCTATGCCCTTAACAATCTCGGTGACATCCGCGCGCATGAGGGGCTCCCCTCCAGTCAACTTAATCTTAGAAATCCCCAACTTGACAGCTATTTCCGCAATGCGGACAATCTCGCTCACAGTCATTTCCGGTTTATCCTTCGTCTTTTCCTCTTCGCCTTCGCCGTGGCAGTATTGACAACGCAGATTACAGCGTCGCGTGATTGCGACACGTAAGTTGAGGAGGGGACGCCCGAAGCTGTCGATTAACGCCATCGTTATTCCCGCGCGTGCTTAACGATGTGAGCCGCTTCCGGCAATATAAGCTTTTCAAAACAAAGCCTAACAGCATCCGGCGAACCTGGAATACAGAAGAAAACCTTGCCCTTCGCCACACCCGCAATGGCGCGAGACAAAACAGCGGCAGAACCCATTTCGTCAAAACTTAAACGCCTAAAAATCTCGCCAAACCCGGGCAGAACCTTCTCGAGAAACGGCGAAACTGTCTCGATTGTCACGTCCGAGGAAGCCACACCAGTCCCGCCACAAAAAACAACAACATCCAAATCCGCTGATGCTAGGGCTCGTTGCACACGCTCTTCAATTATGGCTTTGTCGTCCGGAATTATCTCTCGAAAAACAACCATGTGCCCAGCATTTTTCACAAATTTTTCTATCAAGTCTCCGGAGATATCTTCCACCGCTCTGCCTTTCTCCAACTGTTTATAGCGGGATGTGCTACACGTGAAAACGCCAAATTTCAGCTTTTTAGGCGCCTCAGCCTTATGCCTTTTTGTGCTTTCGCTCACCTTCAGCGCCTTCCTTAACTTTCTTCACGACACGAATGTTTTCTATTGCTGTTGCCGGATACTGCCCCTCAGCATCCTTTTCATACTGCTTCACCATGTCCCAAATCGTCAAAAGACCGGTGGCAGCTGCAACAAGAGCCTCCATCTCCACCCCTGTTCGAGCCTTAGTCTTAACGGTTGAGGTAACCTGAACCCTTGATTCGTCGAGGATTTCCACATCAACCTCCACACTAGTTAGCGGCAGAGGATGGCAGAGGGGGATGAGCGCGCTCGTCTTTTTTGCGGCTAAAATCCCCGCAATTTTCGCTGTGTAAAAGGGGTCTCCTTTCGCGATTTTTCCATCTTTAATCAAGCGTACGGTTTCATCTCTCAACCTAATGGTTCCTATAGCTTTTGCCTCGCGAAATACCTCCGGTTTTTCTGAAATGTCAACCATTGACACGCTTTTTCCCTCGTGTTAATCATCAGTTTAAAAGGGACACATTAATAAATAACAATTACTCGTTTGCGCGCTCCCAAACTTCAATGAGGTTTTGCACGGCTTTTGCCTTTGGTGAAACTGCGTTGAGCCTGTATAGGCGTATTCGCCCAAAGGTCTTGCGTTGAAGGATACCCTCATCTTCCAAGATTTTCAGATGCTCGCTTGTTGTTCTATGGTTTATGTTGAGCCTGCGGGCGATTTCGGAAACGTTAAGTTCGCCTACTTGAGCTATTATCTTGAGGATTTTCATTCTAATTTTTGAAGAGAAAACATCCTCCAAATCCACAACATCATGCTCCTTCCCTTTCTAATATGGCGTTTAACTCCTTCTCCAACTCGCTAGCCGAAATTCTAGGCAAATAAATTATTGTTGACCTCCCACGAGAACCAACAGTCGAAACTTCCGTCTTCAATATGCCAACATTCGAAAGCTCCTGCAAATACTTCCACAGCTGTGTATGGCTGTGTGGTTTAACATTGAATTCTTCACATACAACTGCATAGGCTTGTTCGGCTTCCTTTAAGGAAACATAGGCTTTTTGATTCTCTTTAAAAAGGCGGGCGACACCAAGCAGAAAAAGCTTTTCATGATGGCCTAGAAAGGCTAAATCACTCTTCCTCATCGACGGGTATATGCTTGAGACGGCTTTCCTGACGCAGTCTGGTGTAACCATGCCCAAATCTTCTGCGTCAGCGTACTTCCCAGCCCGCCAAAGCAGCTCAATACCAAAACGGGCGTTCCCGCCTTCTGAAAAAGCAAGTTCGGATGCAAGCTCTATTGTTTCTTCGGGCACAGTTAGGGGCTTAAAAGCTAGTGAAACGCGGTCGTGGAGGATGTCCACAAGCTGCTGTTTCGAGTAGTTTTCTAGGCTAATTATGTTAGACTGTAGCGTGCTTCTCGTGCTGGCGTCAAGCTGCTCAATTACCTTAAGGCTCCGCAGAATGCACACAAGCGAAAGCCTCTGAGGCTTGTTCTGTCTTATTTCCTGCATACGCGTAAGCTTGTAAACTGCCTCTGAACCTTCCCGTTCAACAAGGCTCTCAAACTCGTCTAGGGCTAGGATTAGATGGGTGTTTTCTTCGTCCAAAATTTGCATTAGAATGCCCAGCAACTCTTCAGCTGAGTAGCCGCGTTTCGGAAAGTTTGGGTGGAAAATGGAGACTACGTGTTGCATTATGAGGAAGAGGTTTCCACGATATTCTCGGCAGTTAACATGAACATACCGCAAATTCACTCCAAGCTTTTTAGCTTCTTGCGTGATGTCTACCCCGAACCGCTGAGAAAGCACCGTTTTACCAGTTCCCACATCGCCCGTTATCATAACTCTCTGCGCCATTTTTCCGGGAAAGCGCAGCAAAAAACTGAAGAACTCCATGAGAAGGCGCAGTTCTTTCTCCCTGTGCGGAAGCCTATTGGGGATGTAGTTAATGTCGAGTTTTGATTCATCTTTGAACACGCTTCTGTATGACGTTGCCACTTTGCTGAACCTCGATTAACACGCTATTCCTTACTACTGTTTTAAATCAAAAAGCTAATAAACATAATCAGTTACTTTTATTGCGAATTGGCAAAATGATACCCAAATACTTCTTCCTAACAAAAGGCGTGGGCAAACACAGAGAGCAGTTACAGTCCTTCGAGTTAGCCCTAAGAAACGCTGGCATACAACACTGCAACATAGTGAATGTCTCCAGCATAATACCGCCGGGCTGCAAACTTATCCAAAGAGAGAAGGGCTTAAAAATGATAAGACCGGGAGAAATAACCTTTGTTGTCCTCGCAAGAAACGCAACCAATGAACCACACAGACTGATTGCAGCCTCCATAGGAGTGGCAATACCCTCTGGAAAAAACAATTACGGCTACCTTTCAGAACACCATTCTTTCGGGCAAACTGACGAGGTTGCCGGAGACTACGCAGAAGATTTAGCGGCAACTATGCTCGCCACAACCATGGGAGTTCCATTCGACCCAGAAACAGCATGGGATGAAAGAAAAAAGCAGTTCAAGACAAGCGGGCTAATAATCAAAACAACAAACATCACACAGTCCGCAACCGGAGACAAAAATGGACTGTGGACTACAGCGATAGCAGCAGCCGTCTTCGTTCCAGGAAACCGACGTTAAAGCGCTTTAACCCAATTACGAAGCCCCTTTACTTTTTCTCTAAGATAAACCATGAGACTGAGCATAGGGTCAGGAGACATCGCTGAACGCGAACTTTCACGCCTTCATATCTAAAAGTGCGGGGGG
>Ga0080004_1110300_pt1 | contig 15362 bp, 16 predicted proteins | sample WasSprMetagenome_FD_69207 | JGI IMG/M metagenome (GOLD analysis project Ga0080004, IMG submission 69207) | Sulfidic aquatic microbial communities from Washburn Spring, Yellowstone National Park, USA - WS (SPADES assembly) (version 2) | ecosystem: Environmental > Aquatic > Thermal springs > Hot... | reverse complement strand
ACACAAGAGATAAATGATTACATAAGAGGGAAAGGTACCTTTAATCAAGTTTTGAAAAAAATTAAAATGTTTCAAGAAGTTAAAAGAAAAAAATTGAGCTCTAAGCCTTTAATAAGACTTTGTTTTACAATAACCAAAACAAATTTCAATGATATACCAAATTATATAAAGCTTACAAAAAAATTGAGGATAAGCGATATAACTTTCTTGACTTTATTTGAATGGGAAACCAATAGAGAGTTTTGGCTAGAGAAGGAAAGAAGAAAGGAAATTATACAAATACTTAAAAAAGGGATGGAAATAGCAAAAGAGATGAAAATAAAAACAAATTTGAAACCGATAGTAAAATTTGGAATTTGGGAGCATTCGCCTCCAAAATTTTGCTTCGCACCATGGTATATGCTTTTCATAAATGCTAATCGTGAAGCTATGATATGTTGCACTCTCGCTTCTCTTTACCAAAATAAATTGGGAAAAGTAAGAAGTTTAAAAGAAGTTTGGTTTGGAGAGAAAATGAAAAAATTTAGAAGAAGAATGAAAAAAAGAATTTTTTTTGAAGAATGTAAAAGATGCTTACCCGAATTTACTCAATTATTTAATGATCTTTACAAAAAGGTGAAAAATGGAACTTGAAGAGATAAAAAGAAGGTTAGAAAATTGGTCTGAAGGTAAAAAAGAAGGCCCTGTAAGGATGGAACTTCATCCAACAGACGCATGTAACTTAAATTGCATATTTTGTTGGAAAAGGAAGGAAAAGAATCCGACAAAAAAAGAACTTTCTGAAGCAAAATTATTACAAATAGTAAGAGAGGCTGCTAAGCTTGGAGTAATGGAATGGATAGTTTCTGGAGGAGGGGAGCCATTAATGAGAAAAGAAATTACTTTAAAAGTTCTAAAGGAGATAAAGAAGTATAAAATGTGGGGTTTACTTACAACCAATGGAACCCTACTTCAAAAGAAAGATGCTGAAAAATTGGTAAAAATGGGTTGGGATCAAGTTCAATTTAGTATTGATGGTCCGAATAAAGAAATAAACGATTTTTTAAGACCACCAAATTCTTTTGAGAGAATAATTAAAGGAGTAAAAATTTTGAGAAGAGTAAGAGAACAATTACATTCTGACAAGCCTTACATAGGCTTTAACACAATATTGAACAGAATGAACTTTAATAAAATGGATGAAATGATCGAATTGGCAAGCAAAACTGGAGCAGAGCTTGTTTTCTTCGAACCAATCTATCCTGGATATTCTGATATTGATCTCCTTATTCCAAGGGAAAAAAGAAAGGAATTGGTCAACTCAATTAAGAAATGCGAAAAAATTTCGAAAAGTCTTGGTATAGCCACAAATGCTAAAGATTTTCTGGAAGTTCGGCTTTTAAATAAATTAGACTTAAGAGAAAAAATATTGAAAGAAGTAGAAGGGTTAAATGGGTTTATTGGAGCTCCATGTTTTAGACCATGGTACCTTATGGGAATTAAGGCATCAGGTTTTGCTGGATGTTGTTCTACGTTTGAGAGAGGAGAATTTATTCAAGGAAAGCATTTAAGCGAAGTTTGGTTTGGTAGAATTTTTGAGGAATTGAGAAATGAAATGTTAAATAAAAAAATTCCTGATTATTGTTCAAAATGTAGTATTGTTGTTTTTAATGAGAATAGATTTTTAAGAAAGATGATACAGCATGGATGAAAAAATTGCAAGATTGGCTATGTGGGCAAAGGGGAAAAAAATACCACCATTAACTCTAGAACTTAATGTAACAAACAAATGTAATTTGCAATGTAAAATGTGCTGGTTAAGAGCTACAAAACCTAATTATGAGGAGATGGAAGATGAAGAATTAGTAAGAATAATTGATGAAGCAATCGTCTTAGGAATAAAAGAATTTAGATTTCCTGGAAGCGGGGAGCCTCTTATGAGAAAAAAAATAGTTTTTGAACTAATGGAAAGAATAAAAGAGAGGAAAAGAGATGGTCTTCTCATTTCCAATGGTACACTCTTCTCTGAAGAAGATGTTAAAAAATTAATTGAAATAGAATGGGATGTTTTGACAATAAGTCTTGATGGACCATCGCCAAAAATAAATGATTATATAAGAGGGGTAAATGGTTCTTTCAAAAGAGTTATGAAAACTCTTAACCTTATTAAAAAATGGAAAAGTAAACTTAAGAAAGAAAAACCATGGCTTAGAATGAACATTGTGCTAACAAATAAGAATTATGATAAACTTAAAGAAATGCTAATTTTGGCTAAAAAATACGATTTTAAAGAAGTTCTGATTCAGCCAATGACTATATTTTCAAAAGAAGGTGGAAGGTTAAAAATTAACAATCTTGAAAAAACAAAAAAATACCTTAAAGTTGCAAGTGAAATTGCTAAAAAATTTAAAATTAGAACAAATATGAGTTCAATTGCAAGAAATATAGGAGTAATAGAAAATGTCAATCAAATGGAAAAAATGATTAAAAAAGAAATAAGGAAGTTTAAAAATGATTTTCTGATCTCGCCTTGCTTCGAACCATTTTATAATCTAGTTATTATGCCAGATGGAAGGGTAGGACCTTGCGCAATAGCGGGAGGAATAACAGAAGTTAATGTTAGAGAAAAGAGCTTAAAAGAAGTTTGGTTTGGTAGAATTTTTGAGGAATTTAGAGAAAAATTATTAGCAGGTGAACTCTTCCCTTTTTGTTCCCATTGTTGCATTCCTATTTTTTTGGAAAATAGAAGGTTGAGAAGAGAGTTGGCTAAGGTGATCTAATGAATTTTGAAGAAGAAGCTGTTAAAAGGTTGGAAATGTGGTATAATGGCAAAAAAGTCCCTCCATTACATATTGATATAGAGCCAACTTCTTCTTGTAACTTGAAATGTAAATTCTGTTGGACAAGGTCTGAAGAAAGATTAAAAAGTTGTCAATACCAAAGAAAGTTGACTAACAAAAGGCTTATTGAAATAGTAAGAGAGGCTGCTAAACTTGGGGTAATGGAATGGGAAATTGCAGGTGGTTGGGAGCCAATGACCAAACCAAAAGTTGTTTTCAATATGATGACCCTTATAAAAAAGTACGGTATGTATGGTTCAATAACAACTAACGGAACCCTTTTCACAGAAAAGATGATAAAAAAGCTTGTAGAAATTGAATGGGATAGAATATTGTTTTCGTTGGAGGGACCAAATTCCAAAGTGCATGATTATTTAACTCAAGTAAAAGGCTCTTTTGAAAGAGAAACAAAAAATATCATGCTTTTTAAAAGATGGAAAGAGAAGCTTAATAAAAGTAAACCTCACTATTCAGTTCATTGCGTATTAAATAATAAAAATTATGATAAACTTGAGGAAATGATCGAACTTGGATATGAGTTAGGTTGTGAAGGAGTAAATTTTGAACCTTTAATGGTGTGGTCGAAAGAGGGAGAAAAATTAAAATTAAATGAGGAACAAATAAAAGCGCTTAAAACTCATGTTGAAAGAGCTTTAAAAAAAGCAAGAGAGTTGGGAATATATTCGAACGTTAGCGAATGGAAAGAAAAAAAATTTGTAATGAAAAAAGATATGAGGGAAATACTTAAAGAGGGCTTGAATTGTGATGGAAAAAATCTTCTTAATTCTCCTTGTTTTTCACCATGGTTAAACATGGAAATTAGAATAAGCGGGAGAGTTACTGCATGTAGAGTTTGCAACGATGAAACTGGATGCGAAAATATTTTAGATAAAAGTTTAGAAAAAATATGGTTTGGAAAGTATTTCAACAATTTAAGAAAAGAGTTTTTAAAAGGAAATTTGCCAAATTATTGTAAAGATTGTGCAAGCGGTTTAGTTATAAGAATGAAAAATTTGAGAAATCTTTTAGGTGAAAGAGTAAAAATTCGATTTTTCAAATAAAGGGATTGTATGGATGAGCATGAAATTGAAAATTATAGAAGAATATTAGAATGGTTTAAAGGAAGAAAGCAACAACCATTCAAAATAGATATAGAGCTTCATAGAAGATGTAATTTAAGGTGCCTTTCTTGCTCAAGGAGAGCATCCCCTGATTATGAAAAACTGAATGAAATTTCTAAACAACTTGAAATGCCACTAGAAAAATGGTTAAGTATAATAGATGAAGCATCTGAGCTTGATGTAAGAGAATGGCATGTTGCAGGTGGTGGAGAACCAATGTTTTTGCCGGAAGTTACTTTACCTACCATGAAAAGAATTAAAAGTTATGGTATGCTTGGTATAATAACAACTAATGGTACACTTTGGACCAAAAAAATTATAGAAGAAACAGTAAGGATTGGGTGGGATAGAATACATTTTAGCATTGATGCACCAAATTCTGAAGTGCATGATTATTTGAGAGGGGTGCCAGGTACTTTCAAGAGAGTTATGAAAACTATTGAAAAATTTAACGAGTTAAAGAAAAAATTTCATTCTGATAAACCTATGCTAAACATAAACATGGTTTTATCAAGAAAGAACTATATGCTTTTGCCAGAAATGGTAAAGCTAGCAAAAAAACTTAAAGTAACATTTTTGTTTGTTGATCCTCTTATAGTCTATTCACAACTTGGTGAACAACTAAAAATGAGAAAAGAAGATTTAAAAAGATTTCAGCCTTTCCTTAAAAAAGCTCAGGAGCTTGCGAAAAAGTTTGAAATTGAAAACAATTTTAGTGGGTTACAAAGCAATTTGGATGAAGAACTTATAGAGAAAAGTAGCAGAATGAATGAAGTCGTTAAAAAGGATGCTGAAAGAATGAAAAAAATAAAAGTGAATAAATTCTTAAAAGATTTTCTTACTGTGCCATGCTATAAACCATGGTTTCACATGACTATAAAATGCGATGGAAGAGTAACTTCTTGTGACGTTCCAATAGAAGGTGGCGACAATATAAGAAAAAAATCTATTAAAGAGGTTTGGAATGGTGAATATTTCAACTGGCTAAGAAAAAGTTTGTTATCAAGAAAGATTCCAGATTTTTGTGCCCAATGTAATGCCAGCCATACTACTCAAAGAAGAAAATTGCGATTGGAAATTATAAAAATGATTGAACCAAAAGCATTTGAGGAGGCGTGTAAGATATATGGAATTGTTTAAAGCAAGGGTAGAAAGATTAGCAAAATGGGCGAGAGGACAAAAAGCACCACCTGTAACTATAGAGCTCGTGCCAACTGATAAATGTAACCTTAATTGTTTAAGTTGTTGGAGAAGAGGGTGGAGCGAAGAACAACTAAGAAAGAGATATGAACAAGAAATGAGTGATGAAAGATTGTTAAAAGTTGTGGATGAAGCAGCTGAATTGGGGGTAAAGGAAATAGCATTTGTTGGTGGGGGAGAGCCTTTGATGAGAGATGTTACTCTTGAGCTTTTTAAAAGAATGAAAAAATATGGATTAATTGGTGATTTGGTAACAAACGGTACTCTTTTTACAAAAAAATCTATAGAGCTTTTGGTGAAAATTGGATGGGATAGAATTAAATTCAGTATAGATGGACCTGATCCAGAGGTTCATGATTATCTAAGACAAACAAAAGGAGCTTTTAGAACCACGATAAAAAATATTAAACTTTTCTCTAAAATGAAAAAGAAATTCAAAAGTGATAAGCCAACATTAATTATCCAGTCCGTACTCTCAGTCGAGAATTACAAAAAATTACCAGAATTGGTAAAACTTGGTCATGAAGTTGGAATTAATGAGATGACTCTTTTACCATTAACTGTGTTTGACAAATCAATGAAAAATTTGAAACTAAATAAGAAGCAAGTAAAGGAGTTTATTCCTATACTTAAAAAAACGATTAAAATGTTAGAAGGGTTTGGAATAGGAGGAAATTATTCAGAGTTCCTAAACGAAGAATATATCCTAAAAACAGAAGATATGGATGAAGTGATGATGAAGGAAATGGAAAGAATGATAAAAGAGGAATATCCTTCTTCAAAAGATCCTATAAAAAATTTTGAGTTTCTTCCTTGTTATGCACCTTGGATTCATGTTACAATACTTCCAAATGGTAATATTGCACCTTGTTTTAGTCCTTGGGTTTGGAACACTAAAGTTTCAATAAAAAACAAATCTTTGAAAGAATTGTGGTATGGTGAATATTTTAATAAATTTCGAAAAATAATTTTAAAGAGAAAATTGCCAGAAAATTGTAAGAAATGTTGCGTTTGGGAAGTTTTTAATAATAGAAAAATAAGGAAAGGCTTGCAAGAAATTTTGGAGGATAAACATGAATGAAATAGAGAAATTGGTAAGAAAAATTAAGAGAAGCAAAGATAGAAAGGTTATGTTAAAATATTTGGATGAGCTTTTGAGCAAGATAAAAGAAGAAAATGAACTTTTAAAACTTCAATTAGCAGCAAGGGAAAGAGAAAGAGACGAATATAAAAGAGAGCTTGATGAAATTCACCAATCTATCAGCTATAGGATTGGAAGAAGGATAGCAGAAACAAAAATTGGTGGCTGGTTGAAAAAATTTTTAAGAAAATACGTGTGGAAATAGCTATTTTAAATTTCTGAAACCATTTCTAAATTATGTTTAGTTATGATAGAGAAAGAATAATAAATCAAGAGAGAATAAAAAGACTTCTAAGTTGGTACGAAGGAAAAAAAGTAGGGCCTTTCCAAATAGATGTTGAGTTACATAAAAGATGTAATTTAAGATGCTTATTTTGTGCAAGATATGAAGAGCATGAAAAGTTGAATGAAGAATCAAAAAAATATGAATTGCCAGCAGAAAAATGGATTGAAATAGTAGAAGAAGCCAAAGAAATTGGTGCAGTTGTTTTTAATATCGAGGGGATAAATGAACCTCCTCTTGTCCCTGAAATTTTCTTTCCTGTTATAAAAAAAGCTAAAGAAGTTGGAATGTATGGAATAGTTACAACAAATGGAACTACTTGGAATGAAGAGCAGCTAAAAAATCTTGTTGAAATTAGCTGGGATAGAATACATTTTAGTATTCATTCTTCAAAACCAGAAGTTCATGATAAACTTACTCAAAAAGAAGGGAGTTTTAGAAAGGCCATCAAAAACATAAAAATTCTCAACAAATGGAAGAGAAAACTTAAATCAGAAAGACCGATGCTTAATATAAATGTTTGTGTAAATAGATTAAACTTTAAAGAATTGCCAAAAATTGTGGAATTGGCTCATAAGCTAAAAGCTGACTACTTCTTTACCGAACCATTAATGGTTTACTCACCTTTTCAAGAGAGATTGAAAATAAAGGAAGAAGAAACAAAAGAGCTAGAAAAAATAGTAGAAAAAGCTGGTTATTTAGCAAGAAAATATGGAATTGATAACAATTTTGCCACAGAAGATAAAAATTTGAAAAAAGAAATAGTTGAAAGTGCTAGCAAAATGAAACCATTACTAATAAAGGAAGTTAAAAATTTGAATATAAATTTCATATCTGCCCCTTGTTTTAAACCGTGGACGCAAATGGCTATAAGATTTGATGGCTCTGTAAGTTTTTGTGGATATGCTGAAGTAAAAGAAAATGTAAAAAATAAAAGTTTAAAAGAAATTTGGTTTGGTAAGATTTTTGAAGATGCAAGAAATAGAATGTTGAAAAAGGTTCTTTACAGCCATTGTAATAAATGTGTTCCAAGCGATTTCACTCAAAGGCTAAGATTTAGGAAAGAACTTATTCAGGCTTTAAGTGAAAAATATGGAAATAATAAATAGGTTAATTGAATGGGAAAAAAAGGGAAAAAGCTATCCTTACCAAGTTCAAATTCATCCTACAAATTATTGTAATTTGAAATGCATTTTTTGCCCAACAAGAGCTTTAGTAAAAAAACTTGACAGAAAAAAAGAATTGACAAGAGAAGATTGGTTAAAAGTGATTGAAGAAGGAAATGAGTTGAAAGTAAAAGAATGGCATATTTGTGGAGGGGGAGAACCATTCTTCTTTAAAGATGATACTCTAGCTTTAATGAAAAAAATAAAAGAAATGGGAAAGTATGGTGAAGTTATAACAAATGGCACTTTTTTTCAAGAACCTTTAGTAAAAGAAGTTGTGAACATAGAATGGGATAAAATTTATATAAGTCTTGATTCCCCAACTGCAAGAATCCAGAATTTTCTGAGACAAGCAAATTGTTTTAAAAAAATAATAAATGGGACGAAAAAACTTGTTAAGTGGAAAAGAAAGTTAAGAAAAGATAAGCCGGAAATTTATTTTCATGTAGTTGTTTGTAATAAAAATTATAATCAGATTCTTCAAATGATTGAACTTGTTAAAAGGTTAAGTGTTAATGGAATTTGTTTAAATGCTTTGAACGTTTGGAAGCCAGAGATTAATAAACTTAAGTTAAATAAAAGGGAGATAGAAAAACTAAAGGAAATTTTAAGAAAAAGTGAAAAGCTTGCTCAAAAACTTAAAATTTCCACAAATATTGAAGATTTTTTGAATTTTCTCTTTTTTGAAAAAGCAAATGTGATGAAAAAGGCTATGATTGAAGAAGTTGCTAATAAAAATTCATTTGCCTCTGTTGCATGCTATTATCCTTGGTATAACATTTCTATTTTTTCAGATGGAAGAACTTTGCCCTGCTTCATTTTGAAAGATGAAGGAGAGAGTGTAAAGGAAAAAAGCTTGAAAGAAATTTGGTTTGGAGATTATTTTAATGGAATAAGAAAGATGTTTTTAAAAAATGAATTAAAAGATGATTGCTCAAAGTGCAACCCATGGAATTTACCAAAGATGAAAGAGATAAGAAATGGGCTAGCAAGATTGATTGAATGAAAGAGAGAAAAAATTTTGTTCAATGCCCAAATTGTGGAGAAAAATTTGAAATAAGTTATGCTAGAGCTTTTGCTTGTGGTTCTTGTCCTTCAGTTATTCAATGTGATTTGGTTAAATGCCCAAAATGTGGATACGAATTTAAAAAATCTTAATTTCTTTTGTATTTTTCATATCAAAAATAATCCAAAAATAAAACCAATAATTCTAATTAAACCAGAAATCATGAAAGGATATTCTGGAGATAAAGAATAAAGAAAACCACCAAGAGGAGAACCAAGAACCATCGCGATAAGCAAACAAAAATTAACAATACCTATCGTTTCTGCTGATTTCGACTTTTCAAAAACATAAACAGGTATTGTTGAAGAACCTAAAACTAAAGTACTGGCAAAAATGTGAGCTATTATAATATGCAATAAATTTTTAGATAAGAGAATGGAGAAAGGGAATAGGATAGAAATAAAAGATGATAAAAGAGCTATTTTCCTTCCAAACTTGTCTGAAATTAAACCGCCTAAAAGAATAGCTATAAGAGTAAATGTTGTAAAAGAACTTTTCACAATTCCCCAATCAAACATGCCTATTCCTTTCACATCCTGGCAATAGAAAATAACAAACGGACTAACTGATGATACGCTAAACATAAGTAAGCCATAGCTTATTATGAAATAAAAAATCTTTTTTGTTATCTTCAGCTTAATTTTTACCTTAATTTTTTTAGGAGTTCGCAAAGTCTCTTTCAAAAATAGTATGTAAATTAAAGTTGAACACATTCCAATGATAAATGAAATGAGTAGCGAAACCCTTATTCCATTTAACAAACCAATTTTCTCAATAAGTAAACCTCCAAGAGAAATTGTGAAAATTGCAGGCACATTGCTCATTATAGAAAGAATAGAAAATGCAGAAGCCACTTTCTTTTTCGAAACAGATTCGTTAATTAAAGCTGAGATTGTAGGAGATTGAATACCAACTGTAATCCAAAATAAAGCTATAGCTGGAATTAACGCTATCCAATTAGTTGCCAAGTATAAAATTAAAAGAGAAATATTTCCAAGAAAAGAGCCAAAAATTATAACTTTTTTCCTTCCAATTTTGTCGGATAAGTGCCCTCCAAAAATACCTGAAATACCCTCAGATATTCTTTCTAACGAAAAGATAAATCCTACAATTATTGTTGAGGCGCCCAAAAGTTCATAGTATTTTGGAAGAAAATTATACCAAAGGTTAAACACTGCAGCCCAAATGAAATTGGTTATACAATAAATGAAAAAATTCCTTTCGAGCTTTTCCATAAAACTAAATCAATTTTGAAATTAAATTAATTTATTGTTAAAATAATTAATATGGAAATTAGCGTAATTCTGGAGGAAGCCAATAAAGTTGTAAAACTTTTGCAAAAATTAAAGGAAGTGAAAGCAATAACTCTTTTCGGCTCTTTAGCAAGGGGATATGTAGATGAATTTACGCATGATTTTGACATGGTTGCTTTTGCAAAGGAGATACCAGAAGAAAGTAAAAGAAAAGATGTATTAAATAAAGTTGTGAAAAATTGGAGGTTTTATAATACTAGATTAATTCAAGATGCTTTTGATTTAAATTCTTTAACAGGCTGTACAATTCATTGGGTTAAAATAAAAGATGTGGAAGAATGGATAAATGATTTTAAGGAAGGTTTAAAACCTTATCCTAGATTAGTACCTCATCCTTGGCTAATAGACTTTGTAGTTTATGGAAAAATTCTTTATGATCCGCTTAAACTAATTGAAAAGTGGAAGGAGGAATTTAAAGAATATCCTGAATGGCTAAAAAGAAATGAGTGCTCTCTTTTGAATGAAGTATTTAGATTTACGAGGAGCAAATTTATAGAAAGAGAACTTAAGAGAAATAACTTAATTTTCCTTGAGAATAAATTTTCACAGGTTAAAAATATGATAATAAGAGTTGTTTATGCTTTGAACGAAGTTTATTGGTGCATGACAGCTGAAAAATGGTTTTTTAAAGAAGCAAAAAGTTTTAAGTTATTACCTGAAAATTTCATTGAAAGAGTGGAGGAATTGAGTAAATTAAGCATTCTTGAATGGGAGAAGAAAAGAGATATAATTGATGGGCTTGCGAATGAAATTTTTGAGCAAGTTAAGAAGATTTTGCCTGATCTTAAAATAAGAAATGAATGGTAATAGAAACCTATTTAAATTTTTCGGTATATCCTTTAAATATGGAATGGGAACTCTACGATCATTTTGAAGAAAAGGAATTGAATAAGAAGTTATGGGAAGTTAAAATACTATTACCTAAAGAAAATGTTAGAATAGAAACAAAAAATAGTAAATTGATTTTAGATGCTACTTCTTCAAAAGAAGGGTTAGGATTTACTCCTGGTGAATATTATTCAGCACGACTTGGTGTTTGGGATCCTAGGTATGTAGGAGAGGCAGTTAGAGTTATAGGAAAGTATAATCGAATAGATGGCGTTAAGATGATGATTAAGCCTTTGTTCAGCGAATCTTCAGGGGAAGGAAATGCGCACTTGCGCGCTGTAAGCAAAAATTATTGTTATCTCATTGGAGTTAACTTTAAGTACAATATGAAAAATAAGTTGGAAAATGCAGATTTGTTTGTTCACATCTGGGATAGAAAAAAAGGAGGATATCCTAAAGGTGGAAGAATTCATCACAAAGATATATTTCCTGAATCTTCTGAAGCTATAATTGGTTTAGAATGGAGTGAAGAAGGATTTTTTTACGGAATAAATGAAAGGTATACTCTCTACCCTATTCCTTTCAAAGAAGAAGAAACTAAAATTAAAGAAGATTCCTCCCTCATTTCACAACAGGGTCCAGAATTTTTTGATTTGAAAATTGATATTTACGCAAAAAATCAACCTTCCCGTATTAAAGCTGCAATCGATTGGGTAAAAATTAAAAAAATTTAGCTTAAGCAAAACTTAAATTAGAGCGCCAAAAATGAAGATTAGAGGAATTATTTACGACGTTGGTTTAGAATATCGGAAAGGACAAAAATTGCGTGAAATTAATGAAGATAAACTAAAGGAAGAGTTTAGAATTATAAGAGATGAACTTAAGTGCAATGCGATAGGTCTTCATGGGAGTTTTAATGAAAAATTGCTTAAGGCAGCTAAAATAGGTTTAGAAGAAGGATTAGAAGTTTGGCTTTTTCCCAGATATATTAATAGGAGTGCGGAAAAAACTTTTAAACTTTTTGAAGAACTGGCAAAAAATGCAGAAAAATTAAGAAAGAAGTATGAAAAAGTCGTGCTTGGGATTGGAGATGAATTAAGCGTTAATTGCTCAAGCTTTTTTAGCGGAAAAAATTATGTGGATAGAGTAAGAAGATTAAGATGTTATGTAGAATTCAGTAAACTTTTTTTAACTATTCAAGGCAACTCTACTCCAGATTGGTTTTTTAAATTTAAGGATAAAAAAGAGGAGCTTCATTTCTTGCTTGGTGAATTTGGAGATAAGGAAAAAATTGAAGAAATGCAAAATATTGCAAATGTTATTGAGAGCTACCTTAAGAATTTTCAAGAAAATTTTTTAAATTTCCTTTCAGAATTGGTAAAAATTGCAAGGAAAAATTTTAATGGTAAGATTTCATATAGCTCTGGTTGGTGGGAACCTGTTGATTGGGATATATTTGACTTAATTGGAATTGGAATTTATCTTGGCTCAGAAAATTGGTTTACTTATGAAAAGATACTTTCTCAACTAAAGGAGAAATTTAAAAAGCCAGTAATAGTTACTGAATTTGGCGCATCAACATTTAAATATGCAAGCATGTATGGTGGTGGGGCATGGAGCATTTTTGAGAAATTTGAAGTTGAAAGAAGTGAAGAAGAATAGGCAGAACATATAAGGAGACAATTTGAGAAAATTAAAAAAGCTGATGTTGATGGTTGCTTCTTATTTGTGTTTGTTGATGCTCCGGATAAAATTTTTGTTCAAAATCCAAAAAATTATAAGGAAGATGGAGATAGAGGTGGTCATGGAATAATGAAAATTCTTCCTGATGGACGTTTAGAACCAAAAAAGGCCTTTTATACTTTGAAAGAATTATACTCAATATGGAAATAAATGAAAATTTGGATGAAATCTTATACGAAGAAAAATTTGGCAGATCAAAATATCAAATACGCACAAGCAGAGTAATTAGTGCTGCAGAATTTTTAGAAAAGTTGGTTGGTAAAGAAGTTTCTTTTTATCTTGTTGATAACACTTTCAAAAAAGGAGTGGTAAAAAAAGTTATAATTGCTGGAAAAGATTCGAGAGTTATTGTAGAAAAGAGGGAAGAAGGAAAATATAGGGGAATTTTAGACAAAATCATAAAACACCCTTTAGAAATAAATCCTTACAAAAGAGGAAAAATTACTTCTCCTTCAGAAGATTTAATTTTTTTAAAAAATTGTAAAGCGTATTTTTATATTTCGAAAGACAAATATGGAGAAATTCAAAATTGGTATCATTTGCTCATGTTTTCTAAATGGTATGGGAGCTAAATTCTAGCATTTCTCTTATCTTTCTGTTCCTAATAAATTGAGAAAAAACGCAAAATTTGCACTCCTCCCTTATATTCTTATCTATAAAATTCCTTCTTTGCTCATTAAAATATTTGCCAAACCAAATTTCCTCTAGAGATTTTTCTTTTATGTTTTCAGGAGAATTTTCAATCATACAGCAAAAAGTTGCTTCACCATCTGCTTTAACTAAGAAATGTAAGAATGGTTCAAAGCAAGCAGAATGAGCCAAATCTTTGGGAGAATTTTCAATTTCTTTTAATATCGTTTCGTCCATTTTATCGGGAGAAATGTAAAAATCCAATTCATCGAGGTTTGTATTTATTTCAAATTTTTTTGCAAAACTTATTAGATGCCTTATTTTCTTCTTAAGCCAAATTTTTTGTTTTTCATTCAACTCAATTTTTCTTGCTTCTTCATCGTATGGGATGAGAGGAATAAAAGTTATACCTTCGCAACCAACTTTTGAAGCAAATTTTATTAACTTATCAACTTTATCGTAAATTTTATTACTTAAAACAGTGTTGAAAGCAATTTTTGGCTTTTCTTCTCTCGCTCTCTTTTTCTCTTTTTTTATTAAAATCAAATTTTCTTTTACTTTTTGAAAGCATCCTTTCATGCCCCGTATATAATCATGAGTCTTAGAGTAAGGAGCATCTATACTGAACATTAACATATCCCATCCAATTTCAACTATTTTCCTTATATCTTCTTCGTTAAGCAATGTCCCATTCGTATTTAAGTTGCCAAACAAATTTAAAGATTTAATCTCATTCATAAGCTTAAGAGTTGTTGCCTTTCTTATGAAAGGCTCCCCTCCACCAGTTATTAAGAATTCTTTTGCACCCAACTCTTTAGCCTCTCTCACAAGTTTCAATAATCTTTCCTCTGAAACCTCATTTTTCATTTCTTCTAAAGGATCAAATTTTATTCCTTTTTCCTCCATTTTCCTTCTGTTCGCCCATGTGCCACACATTATACATCTTAAGTTACACCTATTAGTTGGCCAAATCTCAATAAGAAATGGCCCTGCTTTACCGTTAAGCCACATCTTAAGTCTTTCTATTCTCTCCTCCATATTCTCACTTAAGCTTTTCTCTTATAGCTTTATTTTCATCGACCAAAGGAACACAGCATCTTGAACACCATGAAGGCAAATTTTTTAAAATAATTTTTCTCATCTTTTCGAAATCTTCAAACCAAATTTCTTTCAAAGACCTTCCATTAAGCTTTACTCCATCTTCCTTAGGCCATTGCGCACAAGGTGTTATAGAACCATCGGAATTTATATTCATTGTATACCAAGGAAGAAGGCATGGAGGAAAGTTTTCCTTTTCCTCTATTACTTTTTCCATTTTATTGGAATAGATGTACAATTTTTTATTAATCACGTCTCCCAAGTTAGTTCCTATTCCGTACATTTTACTAGTTTCTTTGGCTTCTTCTAAAAATTTGTTAACTTCTAAGACCTCATTTTCTTTAATCTTAAGATCTTTAGCTTCTTCTGTAAGCTCAATCAACGGTAAAACATAAACGAAGTTTATTTCAAAAGGCGAAAGCATTTCAATAAGTTTGCCGAGTTCCTTATAGTTTCTGTTAGTAAGAACAAAGTTTATTTCTACAGTTGGAAAATTTGAATTTAATCTTTTTTTAACTTGATAGAAAGTTTTAATTACATTCATTACTTTATTAAAAGATCCGTTAACACCTCTGAGAAAATCGTGCGTTTTCTTAAGACCATCAATGCTAAACCTTATCAAATCCCATCTCATTTTTACAATTCTCTCAATGTCTTTTTCTTCTAAGAGAGAACCATTGGTTACTATAGAGCCATTTATTCCATGCTTCTTTATTTTTTCCATACTCTTAAGCAAAACTTTTTTTCTTAAGAATGGTTCTCCACCCAAAACTCCAAAAACTTTTACACCCATTTCACAAATCTCATCAATTAATCTTAAAATTTCTTTATCGCTCAATTCTTTTTTTATCGATTGAGATATTTTTGGATAATTGCAAAATTTGCATTTGAAGTTACATTTTTCTGTAAAGAAAATGTCAATTTTTGTTGGTAATTGTTTTTCTCCTTTAAACC
>Ga0080004_1128957_pt1 | contig 15363 bp, 18 predicted proteins | sample WasSprMetagenome_FD_69207 | JGI IMG/M metagenome (GOLD analysis project Ga0080004, IMG submission 69207) | Sulfidic aquatic microbial communities from Washburn Spring, Yellowstone National Park, USA - WS (SPADES assembly) (version 2) | ecosystem: Environmental > Aquatic > Thermal springs > Hot... | reverse complement strand
CTGTATTATATTGTTATTCACAGCAGGATTTTTACACTTGATTTTTAGGCTGATGGGAGGCAAAGAGCCGGTCCTGAATGCTTGGAAGGCTGTATGTTATGGAGTCGGTCCCTGTATACTTGGTGGATTCTTGCCATACATATCGCTATTCGCAGCTTTTTATTCTCTCATCCTGCAGCTTTATATCGGACCGAGGGTTCTGTATGGAGTTAAGATCTTAAGCAATGTTTCGGGAAGTTGCTCATATGCTCTATCCCTAGCACGCCAACGCTCGTTGAACCTATACTTGACCAGGTTTTCACCTCCGTCCTCCCTCAGCTCCCCTTGCCCCCGGTTAAACTAAAGTGAAGCTCCTTAAAACTTCTACAAGTTCAACAAAAGTGTTGTGATGATGTGCTCAATCCCCGCGTATGAGTTCCACCTCCTAAAACCATTTAATAGGAGGTGGTAGAAGCCATGCCTGAAAACATGGGTCAGATGTGCCACACGAGGACTTCAGCGACTTCTTGACTTTTTTTGCTTAGACCTAGACCCTTACGCAACTACGAAGATCCCTTGCACCTATCCTTGCTCAGGATGAGAGGCTCGAAGCATGTTGCGACGATTTTTACCTTTACGCTTCTTAAAAAATTCTCTTCCGGAGATGACTTTTTAGCGCCTTTAACCAGGCCCCAGAATTTAAGAAAGAACGTGCCTTCTACGATTCTGTGATTCCTTTTGATATCGTACCTAGGGTACTTCAGCCTAGCCATTCGATAAGTCGTTTTGATCGGTGTATGCTCATGTAGTTCTCCCGACAGCGAGCTTATAAATTACTTACGCTCACCTCTCTCCCCTCAGCCCCTTTAAAAGCACACGTTAAAGCTCTAACTGGGGGGCTGGACTTGAAAGCAGAGGAGTATGTGGAGGAGTACAGGCGGATTTTGGGGTTGCTGGAGAAGGAGGGAATCCGCGACCCTGACGCAGCGAAGCTGATCCTTCGAGAGGTCGCGAAAGATAGGAGGATGGAGTTCGTGAGCAGGGAGAGGCAGGCTCAAGCCAGAGAGGATGAGCCGGCCACTGAGAGGCAGAAGCAGTTCCTGACCAAGCTTGGCGTGAGCTACCCTCCGAACATCACCAAATCGGAGGCGTACAAAGCGATCTCTGAGGCAAAGTCTCGCATGAAGAAGGGCGGAGCTAAAACGAGCACATGAAAAAAAGCGATGAGGGCTTCCCTTGAGCCCGACTTCAAAATCCGTCTTTAAGGATCGCTCAAAGCTCGGGCCAGCTTACCTTCCGAACAACCTTGTGAACAGGGAAGATGAGTTCAGGTCCCTTGCCAGGCTTTTCAGGCCTGTCCTGGAGAGCGAAGTGAGCCAGAGGGTCCTGCTTTACGGCTCCCAGGGCTCAGGAAAAACCGCGATCACGAAAACGTTCGGTACGGCGGTTGAGTCGGCTGCTGCGAAGCGGCAAATCAGGATGAAGTTCGTCTACGTCGACTGCAGGGAATGGCAGACCCTTTTCCAGGTCGCGTGGAAGATTTCGGAGAGCCTTGGCGTTGGCATCCCCCAGCGCGGCTACTCAATCCACCACTGCTTCAGGGAGATAAAGGAAGTTTTGTTGAGGCAGGACGCAAGGCTAATTCTGGCTCTCGACTGGCTGGGCTTCCAGGTCAGGCGCTACGCGTGCGACCTAGCCTACCTTCTTACGAGGCAGTGGGACGGCGAGGGCGGGAACAGGATAAGCCTCATCGCTGCAACGCGCGAGCCCAAGCTTTTTGAACTCTTCGACGCGCCGACCAAAAGCACGTTCATGCACAACAGGATTGAGCTTAGAGCTTACAGCAAATCTCAGTTAAAGGCCATACTCCTGGACCGCGCCAGCGCAGGTTTTGCTAGGGGCGCGGTCTCAGAGGAGGTGGTCGATTACGTCTCTGAAATCGCCTCAGCTAAAGGCGACGCAGGGCTTGCGATAAGGCTGCTGAGGAAGGCGGGGGACGTGGCGGATCGTGAAAAGGCGAGGAAGGTGAGCTTGGATCACGTTGAGAAGGCGAAGCTCATGATCCACCCTTACGTCTGGGAGGAGGAGATCGAAGCGCTGAGCGAACATGAGCATATTGTGTTCAACACACTAGAAAAATTGCTTAAGCGACCAAGTAAAGGCTTCATTTTGACAGGGGAGCTTGAAGTAGGCTATGTTATAGTTTGCAGGTCACTGGGTGTTAATCCTGTTAGTCATGGACATCTCTGGAAAATCCTGAAAAAGCTGTCATATTTGGGCTTCATTGAAACTGATTCTTTTAGAATCGATCAAAACGGCATCAGCACAAGAATTCGAATCCCAACTCTGCGTTGATTAACTTATTCGGCGTTTGTCGATTTTTTAAGACCCTACTTCGCCTGCACTCTCTCTGAAAGCCATATTTATTAGCCGATTTTAGGTCCCTTCGGGGACGCAAGTGATGGCGAACAAAGAGCTAAACGGGAGGGCATCCTGCTAGACAGGCTATAACCTCCCCTCCCCAGAAGAGGTTTACCCATGACTGACCTGCAGGATGCCCCAACAACAAAAGAGAAAATCATAGGTAAAAAGCTAACGCTCTTCATCTATAGCTTAGAACAAGCTAATTTGAGCAGACAACAGTTCAAACGGATTCTTTTCGGTTCAGTCGAGCAACGCGCTGGCACAGGAAAATTTCACAAGAAAGGACCTTATTCGAGTGTACTATCAGAGCACATTGTAGAAACTGGTCGAGTGCGTAAAAAGTATTTTTACAGAGGAATACTGTCCACTGCTTTTTGTCTTCGGCCATTACCTTATTCCCCTGTGTTAATCGTAAAACAAAAAGATGCCAGAAAAATTGCTGCATTTTTTGATCAAATGAATGTGCGCTATATCCAGTTTGAGGGTACTCTAAAACGGGTGAAAGATTTGGCATTTTGGGTATATGGTTCAGCTTCAGAAAGGGCTCAAATTTTGTGACGCGCGTCACGAAAAGTGGTTAAATACCCCTTTTTGCAGATTTCCGCCCGTGGATGGGCATGAGTGAAGAGAAAGCACCCTCAGAAGGCGCGGGGCAAGCCCTTGAGGAAGTCGAAAAGCAGCTCCCCGAGTGGGCGCAGGTCATTCTCAAGATTGAAGCCGAAGTGAGAGCGGAGATGAAAAAGCGCCACGAGCACGCAGCTCATGCTTCCTCACCCGTTAGCGAGCATCTCTCACAAAAAGAGGAGGAGGTGGTCGGATGAAAGTTAGGATTTTGCAGTCGACCAGGGCGGACGTCGCAGGGGAGGCGATGATGCTCGAGGGGGGCAAAACGTACGACCTCCCCGAGGCGCTCGTGAGGGCCCTGATAAAGAAGGGTGTGGGCGTGGAGGAAAAATCTGTCATAGCCGAGCCGAAAGAAGAAGAGCCAGAGGGCGTGGACATCGAAGACTTCACGAAGAAATCCAGGTCAGAAGGTGCGCTGTGGATCAGAACCTCTGAACTCAACGAGGGCGACGAGTTCGAAGTTCTTGGGCCAGGATACGTTGACAACGAGACGTTCGACAAGCCTTACCTCTGCATCCCGGTGCTCTACAAGGGTCTCGAGAAGAAGCTCAGGCTAGGCGTGCAAAACGTAGAGAGGATTGCAAAAAAGCTTGGGAAGAACTCAGCGCAATGGGTGGGTAAAAAGATCGTAGTGACCGCGATGGAAGACTGCCCCGGCCTTGGAAAGGAAAAGAGGAGAGCAATTCTGGATGGTGTCCCGTGATGAAGAACGGAAACGGCGAGCCTGAAATAAAGGTAGAGCCGCTTGAGCAAGCCGCGCCGAGGGAAGAGATAAGGGCCGAGCTGCTCGAGTGGCTTCACAGCAAGGGCTTTGCGCCAGCTCCAGACGGGCTGGTTTACTCAAGGGTGACTGAGGTCGAGGGGAAGCCCGTGAAGCTCGTCGTCGACTTCAAGCGCACTGCAAAAGGCGCGAGGTATGGATACAGGCTTAACGTTGAGAAGGATCCGCCAGCATGGGAGCATTCGCCATCGCTTTCAGATCACCCGCTTCTGCTTGAGTACAAGGCGTTCAGGGACAAGCTGTTCGAGGAGAAACCTGCTATGACAACCCAGCCAGCGCCTCAGGTTCAACCTTACGTGGTTCAACCAGGTCAGGGAGTGCAGCAGCTTCTCATACCTCCAGATGTCCAGCTCGCGCTCAAGTTCGAGCGAATGGACGAATCCCAGATAATAGCCGAGATCAAGAAGGAGGTCAAAGAGCGCGTTCTTCACGAATACTTCTACAGCTTCGAGCACCAGGGACGAAAGGTGATCGGCCTCAGCTACGCCGGCGTAAAATCCATCATAAGACGCCTAGGCCACATCCGCATCGAAGACCTAAAGCTCGAGGAGAAGGAATACGGCTGGCTCGCGATATGCAAGGCGCGCGACCTTGCGAGGGATCTTGACGCGGTAGGCGTCGCATACCAGCCGAAGTGGTTCTTCCCAAGCAAGCAGGTCAACCCGTTCGCTGCCACAATTGCAGCCTCAAAGGCCGTGAGGAATGCATACAGGCACTTCATCCCAGAGAAAGTCATAGCAGAAACCTACCGCGCGTGGTTGGAGGAGAAGGAAAAGGCGAGAGGTGAGCAGAACGGCGGCGATTGAGATCACTAAAGTGCCGGGGGTTCAAGCCTGGCAAGCGCAACCCCCAGCACGGCACCACCATCACCCCTTTGTTCAAGGTGATGCCAATTGAACGGTAAGGATCACTCTTTTAAAAATTTTGTTGAAGCTCGCGCTCCTCCGTCTAAAAATCTGGGGGGCCCGATGATTGGAGAGGGGGAGGGGGACAAGCAACTTTTGGTTTCCCGTTCACCTCCAGCTGAGGGGTCCTCCGTTTTAGAGGTTCCAATTGACCAGCTTGTGATTAGCCCCTGCAACGTGAGGAAGTACAGGGGCGGCTTCTCTGAACTAGCAGACTCAATTAGGGAGAACGGGATCGTCCAGCCCCTCGTGGTCAGACCGGCGGGCGATAAGTATGAGATCGTGATTGGTTCAAGAAGGTATGAGGCCGCGAAAAGCATAGGGGTGCAAAAGGTCCCTGTCATCGTCAAGGAGCTTTCGGACGCTGGCGCTCTCACACAGTCGCTGGTCGAAAACATACACAAGGAAAATCTCACCGAGGATGAGGAAATTGATGCGGTCAGCAGGCTATACGAACTCTACAAAAAGATGAAGATTAAGAGCCCACAGGAGACGATCGCTAAGATTTTGGGTAAGTCGCAATCGTGGGTGAGCAAAAAACTGACATTCAAAAATTTGTTAAAAAAGCTTGGAGAGGAATTTTATTCCGTACGGAATAAAAATGAATACTCCAAACTTGTTGAAGCTGGATACGCAGCAAAGTCTATTTTTTCTGAAGAGCCTGAAAAACAAGTCGAATTCATAAAAACGGTTCAAAAATTACCTCAAAGGAAAATTGAACAGGTTATCAAAGAAATCAAAACCGCGCCCGACCTCTCAATCGAAGAAGCCATAAAGAAGGTCCAGGAAGCAAAACCTCTTGTTTTAACCGTTGAGTTTTCTCCAAGCGTCGCCGAGGCCCTCTCAAAGGCCGCCCAAGAGAAAAACGCCAGCCCGGAGCAAATTGTGAGAACGGTCGTTCAAACGTGGCTCAAGAGCCAGGGCTACCTTAGACCTCCTGCCGAACCCCTTCTGGTTTCCAACAATAAGACCGCAAAGCAGCAGCGCAGGACCAAGGAAGAGGTAATAGCTGACATACTTCGCGCCTGCAAGGGAGGCATTAGGCAGGCTAGGCTACTAACGGTGGCGAACCTCTGCCATTCGGACTTGAAGCTCTACACCAGGCAGCTTGCTAGAGACGGTCTGCTCGTGATCAAGGGGACCCCGCCAAGCTACTTCACCACAGAAAAGGGCGAGCGCTGGCTTGAGGGCTACAGGAGGTGGCGAGAGGGGAGGTTCGTCCTATGAGGGAAAGGAGGGTGATAGCAGAGCTCCGCGCCAGGCTGTTCGTCCCTTGTAGCCGCTTCCTAAACTACAAAATTCCTCTCGACGAGGTTCGCGACCTGGAAGAAAGGCTGGCCCTGAAGGCCTGAGGGGGTGCGCTCATGGGTAAAATCGTGGTCAGAAACAGTGCTCAGAATCTCACGGTCCTTGACGAAATCGAATTGAGGAGAGTTCAGGATCTTGCGCCCCACCCGGAGAGCAGGCGCATCCCTGACATGGCCCCAGGAGAGTGGAAATCCTTCCTAGAGGACGTGAAGAAAAGGGGAATCGTCGAGCCCATTGAAATCACGGACAAAAACGAGATCCTCGACGGCAAGCACAGGTGGAAGGCAGCGAAGGAACTTGGGATCGAAAAAATTCCTGTTAGGGTGGTTAGCCCCCCCGATCCTATCGAATACATCCTATCAGCGGCGATTGAGCGCAGGCACCTCACGGAGGGGCAGAGGGCTGCTCTTGTCCTTGAGCGTGAAGAGTATCTGCAGAGTTTGAAAAAGGAAGCCGATGAACGCAAAAAGGCTTCTCTGAAACAGTATAAGAATGATCAAAAATGTTCATCCGTTAGTGCCCCGGGGCACTCACGGAAAGGCAAAACTTTCGAGCACGCCGGCAAAGCTGTCGGGGTTTCTGCAAGAACACTTTATCGCGTACAGACCGTAAAGAGAGCTTCGCCAGAACTCTTTGAGAAGGTCAAGAAAGGCGAGATCGCACCCAAGAAAGCTTATTCAATTGTTTCAAGCTCTCAAAAGCGCACCCAGCTTGAGCAAAACCTTGATTCCGACAAAGCTATAATGGCCAAGTTCGGATACTCTCCAAAGCCATTCGACGTTTGGAGCGTTAGAACAGACGAGCGATTCGGAAAAGAGTGGCCCGGAAGGATTCCCGCGGAAATAGTCTTCCAGACCCTGTACTTCTTCACGAAGCAAGGCGACCTCATAGTCGACCCGATGGCGGGCGGCGGCGTGACCGGAGACGTGTGCAAGGTCATGAACCGCAGGTGCCTTATGTACGATATATCGCCTTCAAGGGAAGATATCAAAAAGCACGACATCAGGGACGGCTTTCCGCTTGAGGGGGCAGGCGCCGAGCTCGTGTTTCTGGATCCCCCCTACTACAAGAAGCTCGAAAAAGAGTACGGTCTCGAATCGATATCTTCTCTCCCTCGCGCAGAATACTTGGCTGTCTTTAGGAAGTTTGCTCGCGACGCCGTTGAATCAGGTGTGAAGAAAGTAGCCCTTTTGATGAGCGACTATACGGACGAAACAAACCCCCAAGAAAATATCTTCATCTGGCACTATGTTCGCGAATTCGAAGAGGCCGGGTGGATTCCCATTCGGCACATTATGGTCCCGCTATCTACCCAGCAAGTTCACCCGGATATCGTGAACAAATTTGTCGCATCGCGGCGCCTGGCGCGCCTAAGCCGCTCTCTTGTGATGTTCGTGAGGGGGTCTTCATGAAACCTGTCTTCCGACACCCTGACAAGTTCCAGCTCCTGCCTTGGCGGGAGTGGCTGAGAAATGAGCTACCGCCCGGGCCAAAAGGATGGGTCGCAGAGGACCTCGATCTAGTGGTAAGAAAATACTCCCTTGAAGACCCCGTAGGGCGGTTCATGCTAATCGAGCTCAAACATGGTGGGGCTTCGCTCAGCAAAAGCAAGCTCATGACGTTTGGAATCATTGACTTCCTTCTAAGGCAGGCCGATCCCAAAAGGAAAATTTACAGGGGATACTTCCTGCTCCAGTACCCTGATCCAAATCCAGAATCGTGCACACACGTGATAGTCAACGATGAAGTTCTCAGCCTTGGCGAGCTCAAGCAGTGGCTGAAATTCGATTTTGAAATTCCTCCCTACGCCTTCGAAGGCGTAGAGAACTTGGTTATTGCAAAAAAGCTGCAGAAGCTGACGTTAGGAGAAGGCAGTATTGAGGAAATCAAAATTGAACCGCTGGATCAGGAATCGGCTATCGAACACCTAGATCAGAAAACTACCGCTGTTTTGGCTAGTAAAATCCGTAAAAGGTGATTTCATGATTATTAAGCTCACGGTCCTTGATGAAATTAAAAAAGCCCTTTTTCCGCTAAGGGAAGAAGAGCTGGCCGCCCTGGAATCAAGCGTCTTGGCGGAGGGGATAAGGGACCCCCTAGTGGTCTGGCCCAAGGAAGGCAAGCTGATCCTCGTCGACGGGCACTGCAGGTACCAGCTAGCCCAGAAGCATAACCTGCCGTTCAAGGTCGTGGAAAGGAACTTCGCAAGCCTGGAGGAGGCGCTGGCGTGGGTTGATCAAAACCAGCTGGCGAGGCGGAACCTGACAGACGAGCAGAGGAGGTACCTGCTGGGAAGAATTTACGAGAGGCAGAAGAAAAACCAGGTGCTCAACTTAAAACCGTTTCAGAGGGGTAAAATTTACCCTTCTGAGAAGGTAGGCAGTCACGCCACCGCCAAAGCCATAGCCAAGTCGGCTGGCGTCAGCGAAAAAACCATTCGCAGCTCTGCCAAGTTCGCCAGAGCGCTTGAAGCAGTAAAACAAATCTCGCCGGAGGCAGCCGAAAGAATACTAAAAGGAGAGGTCAAGGACGCCATCACCGCTCTTCCCCAGGTGTTCAGGAGCCCCGACCTGTTTCAGATCGTCGCCGAAAAAATAGCACAGGGGGAGAGCTCCATTAGAAAGGCAAAGATCGAGGCAAAAAGGGAGATAGCAGGTAAAAGACAGCGAGCAAGGGAGCTCCCCGACGCATTGCCAGAATATACCTTGGTCGTTGCAGACGTTCGCGATCTCCCCAAACATTTGAAACCTGACTCTGTGGATGCGATCATAACCGATCCGCCTTACGGAAAAGAGTATCTGGATCTGTATGACGCCCTGGCTGAAGCTGCACAAAAAGTCCTGAAGCAAGGCGGAAACTGCGTGGTCATGACCGGGCAGGCGTACCTTGGGGAAATAATTGTCCGCATGTCAAAGCACCTTTCTTATCAGTGGACGCTGGCCTACCTGACCCCAGGTCCTTCCGTCCAAGTCTTCGGCAGGCATGTCAAGTCCAACTGGAAGCCAGTTTTGTGGTTTGTTAAGGGGGAGAACAGCTGGGAGCATGTGGACGATGTCGTCCGCTCCGACAGGCCGGAAAAGACGCACCACGAGTGGGGGCAGTCGGTCGCGGGCATGGCCGAGCTCGTTCTTCGCTTCTCCGCGAAGGGCCACCTCATCGTCGATCCATTCGTGGGTGGGGGAGCAACCGGAGAAGCCGCCCTTCGCCTGAGCAGGAGGTTCTGGGGTTCCGATGTCGACCCTGATGCCGTGAAAAGGACTGAGAGCCGCCTGAGGGGATTGACATGAGGAACAACAAGTTTCACCAGCTCAGAAACCCCATGCGAAACCGCAGCAAGTTCGGCAGCGATTTCTGCAAGTGGGTGTACGAACGCTGCGACCCTGACTTCTACTTCGGAAACATAGATGGGATTGCTTTCAAAAAGAGCACGAACATCCTTCGCATATTCGAGTGGAAGCATCCCGGGGAAACCCTTACCCCCGGTCAGCGCGCCGTCCTACCGATCCTCGACCAAATAATTCAGCGCGCTGTAAGTTTGGGTATCTTGGCCGCGGGGAGCGGGGTGTACGTTGTTTACGGAAATCCACCTTTCAAAAAAGCGATCGTGCGCCGAGTAAGAGAATCTGGCGCGAACGATATGACTGCTGAAGAGCTTGCATATTTCGTCGCCTGCAACCCAGAGATAGTAATCGAGCCTCTTGGCCAAAGGAATGCAGCTGCCTTGGTTGATAAAAATCACAAAAAGGCGGTGAGCTTGCGTGAATTCACTAGGTGATTATATCGATTTCTACCTCAAGCTAGGCTTCTGCGTTATTCCCGTGCCCTACGGAGAGAAGGGTCCAAAGATAATCTGGCAGCCTTACCAGGAGAGGAAGCCGACGGACGAGGAGCTTCGCGCCTGGTTCGGGGGCAAAGAAAAGACGAACATTGCAATAGTCTGCGGCGGCGTGAGCGGAAACCTCGTCGTCCTCGACTTCGACGATGTGAGCGTCTACGAAAAATTTTTTGATCCTAAAAAGGTTGAGAAGGAGACGCTCGTCGTGGTAACAGGTTCCGGCAAGAGGCACGTTTACTTCAGGACGCTTGAGCCAATCTCTTCCTTCAAGATCCCAGAGCTAAAGCTGGAAATCAGGTCTGAGGGAAACATCGTTGTAGCGCCTAATTCGAAACATCCCAGCGGAAAATTTTACGAGTTCGCCGACCCCGAGCGCGCGAAGACGCTGGAGGAAATCCCGGTTATCAGGGACCTTGTGGACATGATCTGGAAAATAGCAGAGAACAAGTTCGGCGTCAAGAGGCCTGAATTCGACTTCGAGGAAGAAGGCGAAGAGGAGTTCACAACCTGGACCCCTCTGAAGCCGTGGAAGGGTAGAAATCCGCCGTGCATAGCTAAGCTCCTGGAAGGCGTCGGAGAAGGGTTCAGGAACGAAGCGGCGGCGAGGCTGGCGAGCTTCTTCCTCTTCACAAGGCAGTGGGATCCGAAGAAGGCGTGGAAAAAGCTTGTGGATTGGAATGGCAGGAACAGGCCCGCTCTCAACCTCAGAGAGCTTGAGAGCGTTTTCAGGTCCGTCCAGAAGAGGGGATACGTTTACAAATGTAGGGGGCTTTCTGCATTTTGCGATCTTAACAGCTGCAAGTATGGACAAAAGCTCAGGCTCATGTCCCTCGTGAGGAAAGTCGAAAACCCTGTCTACCTCTGCGACGGAGACTGGGGGATAGGGGTCGCTGAGGGGAAGACCGTTCTGTTCTCCACGGTGTTCAAGAAGCAGCACATTCTGGACTGGCCTAAGCCGATTGACCGGTTTTCAAATGAGGACTGGGAGGCGTTCCTGAAGGCTGTAAAAAAGTTTGCGAAGGGCGCACACTACGACGCGGAAAAGATTGTGAAGTCCCTCGAGCAACTCAGAGCAGGAGGTGGTAAATCGTGACCGCCGGCGAGGTTCCTCCGGCCCGCATGAGGGTTTCAGAGCTCTTCGCAGAGTCAATAGGTAAAAGAGTTTGCGTGGAGGTAAAGGTGGCCGGGGAGCAGATCCAGAAAGCTCTGCCGAGAACGATCAAGGTCAGCTGCTCCAAGTGCGGGGAAGAAATCACCGTCGACACCCTCTACGAGAAGAAAATGCTTCAGGATCTGATTTTTGGTGCAAAATCTCAGGCGTGGGAAAGGGCGAGGCTGTTCTTCACAATAAACCACGGAAAGGACTGCCCAAGCGGGGGACAGCACGCCTTGAGCATTGAGGAGGCAGATTACACCGACTTCTCAATCCTCTTCTGCAGGGACCGCCTTGAGAATATAGGCAAATTCGACCAGCGCAAGTACAGGCCAAGGCCTATTTACTTGGTCGGCCAGAGGCTTCCGGATGCCAAGGACATCGCCGTCGAGGGGGACGTGATCCTGGACAGGAGGAACAACGACATTGTGATACTGGCGGACAGGGCCGAGCCCCTCGAGAGCGAGGTCATGAGCTTTACGATAACGGATCGGGACAAGGAAGACTGGCCTAAGTACTTCAACAACGGCGCAGAGGTCTGGAGGCAGATCGCCCCGCACATCGTCGGCGAAAGGCGCGCCTTGGCGAAAAAGGCGTACTCACTCGCGCTACATTCACCGGCTGTGATTCCTGATACCTCAGGGAAGCTGATCCGCGGCGTCCTGCACGTGGCATTCTTCGGGGGGACCAAGCTGGGAAAATCTGAGATCGCGTGCGACCCAACGGAGGAAGGGACGTTTAAGCATGGGTACCACCTAGGTGAGTATATCGACGTGGGGACGGCGAGCAGGTCCGGCCTGCTCTACGTCATTGACTCTGACAATCGAATCCTGACTTGGGGAGTTTTGCCGATGAACGACATGGGCCTTGTGGTCCTGGACAACCTGCAGGCGATAGATCCAAATGAGCTTAACGAATACCGCGAAGTCCTCGAGACGATGAAGGTGAAGGTCAGGAGGCTTGAATACGGGGACGCGTGGGCGAGGGTAAGGCAGATAGTTTGCCTCAACCCCAACAGGAACGAACTCGAACAATACATACACGCTTGCGAGGGGATACCCGACTCAAGGCCCTTCAGCCAGACCCCGGACTTGACGAGGTGGGATCTTTTCATACCCTTTAAGTCCAGGGACGTGTCGGCTCACGAAATAGCTTACGCGACGCCCGAACCGAGGCCTGTGCCCGATGAGGTTTACCACAGGCACGTCCTTTGGGTATGGTCGAGGAGGCCTGAGCAGATCGCCTACACGGATGAGGCGAAGGAGAAGATAAGGGAGGAGGCGAAGAGGCTGATCGACCTATATTCGCTTTCGGTTTTGCCAGTTGTCCACAACGGAATCTCTGAGCTGCTCTGCCGCTTGAGCGTCGCAAAGGCCGCCGAGGCGCACTCGACCGACGAGAGCCAGGAGCTCGTAATCGTGAAGAAGGAGCACGTCGAGGAGGTGGTTGCATTTTATGAGAAAGTCCTGGAGGCGCTTGAGTTTCCGCAGTACAAAGCCGAGGTCGAGGGGAAGACGAGGATTACCGACAGCGAGTTCGGCGAAATTATGGGGAGCTTGGATAAGGACGACCTCGATATCTTGGATGAAATCATAAAGGGCGCAAGAACTTCCGCCGTGATTGCAGAGAAGCTGCATCTTAGCGAGCCAACAGTCAAAAGGCACTACGAAAAACTCAGAGCGCATGATCTAATCAAAGCCACACCGGGAAAAGGGGTGGAGCTGACACTCAGAGGGGTTGCTCTTGCTAGAAAACTCATAGGTCTTGATGTCGATCTGAGCCAGCAAATTCTCATAGAGAAGATACTGGCGCTTTACAGCCGCCACAACCCCGACGGCCGCATGAGCAAGGATGAGTTCAAGCAACTAGTTTTAACGCAGACCAAAAGCGATGAAAAGCGAATAGATGAGGCAATAAACCATTTGGCGGAGCGTGGAAAGCTCTTTTTCGCACACACAGATGTGAAAGAGCAAGTATCAGAAAATGATACTTTGAGCTTGAAGGTACACCCCCCTACCCCTCCCTCCGAGTTAAACAATAATGTTAAACAAGGCCAAAAAACCGTACAGTACACCCCCAAGCTCAAAGTATCAACTAATGATACTAATTCTATATACTCGGAGCATATAGATTCAGCACTTCTTGAAGAGGTCGTAAACCTATACCGCGCACACAGAGCTGAGAACCTGACAAGGCTCGAGTTCTTCAGGCTCTTGCAGGAAAAAATGCGCTCGGAGCCAGCCAACAGGCTTTTAGAAGCTATAGCCCACCTGCCTAAAGAGTATACCTTCAAGCCTGATCCCAGGGACGACGAAATTTTCGACAGCTTCCTGGACGCTAAAACCTACCTGGAAGGAGGCGATTCGCATGAGGCCTGAAAACATTCAGAAGTGCAAACGGATAATTTCCGAAGCCTGCCGGAAGCTCAAGCTCTCGAAAAAGGTTGAAAAACGCGCGCTTGCTCTGAGCACTTATCTATACGACACAGGCCACTGGCCGAAGGCCGTCGCCGCGGGCGCGATATACCTGGCTGCTTTAATCGAAGGCGAACGCAGGACGCAGCTCTACGTCGCGCTTGCAACTGGGACCAACGAAGTCGCGCTCAGGGCGAACTACAAGATGATCTTCGAAAGGCTTGTCATGAAGCAAAAGGATCCAAGGGTGCTCGCCAGGAAGGGAAAGCTGTGGACGTGGAAGGCGGCGGGAGCATGAGGAAAAGATATTCAGACGAAGAGATCCTGGAAAGGTTGAGGCAACATCCAGACTTTTCGAATTACCAGTGGCAGAAGCAGAAGCTGGTCCCTTCCGTCCGGACAATAATAGATCGTTTTGGGAGCTGGGCTAGAGCAAGAGAGATTGCCGGTCTTGAGCCGAGAAAGTGTGTCATGTGCGGCGGTGTTCTCGAAACTTGGGGAAAATACTGCTCGAAGTGCAAACTTTTGCGCCTAAAAGAGTTACAGAGAGAGTATCTGCGAAGGTACTGGCGAAAGCACAAACAGAAGTTGAAAGAGTACTGGCGAAAGTATCAGCAGAAGCGACGCATGTCGTTCGCTCTTTCGGAGATAGATTCGGTTTCCTCGCGCTTAGGGCTTCCGAAGGACGTTCGGGAAGCTGCCGCTGCGATTTTCGAAAGGGCCGCTGAGAAGTCGATACGCGGGAGGTCTATCGAATACATAGTTGCAGCAGCGCTCTACGCAGCCTGCCGTGAGCGCGCGGTGCCATTGTCGCTGGATGACATCGCGGAGGTCATGCAAATATCCAAGAAAAAGATCGCTCAGAACTATAGATTCATCGCGCGCGAACTTTTGCTTCGCCTGCGTCCTGTCGGTCCAGTTGATTACATCCCAAGCATCTGCTTAAAGCTGAAGCTGAGCGAAGCGACCCAGTCGAAGGCGATACGATTGCTCGATGAAGCGTCCAAAAAGAGGCTCACCTATGGGCGCTCGCCGGCAGGGGCCGCCGCTACCGCGGTTTACATTGCCTGCGTATTGACGGGAGAGAAACGAACTCAAGAGGAGGTCGCTGACGCGGCGAAGGTAACGGCAGTGACGTTGAGGAACTGCCTCCGCGAAATGCGCGAGGGCCTCAACCTGTCGTTGCCAAAACGAACCAAAAACAGGGTGATGGCCCATTGAGAAGCGAATATACTGGGAAGCTCCTCCGTTTCAAGAGGATATGCAGAAAACTGGACGAAGGCAGAGGCACGGAAGGCGATGAAGAAGAGATGTATGGCTTAATGGCCTACCTCGCGGAAAACAACAGCTTCGACAACCCTATGGACCGCGAGAGCGCCGAGAGAATAATCAAAGAACAACAAAAAATCTCTCTAGAGATCAACGGCGGATACCCTCTCCGCCGCGAGGCTTCGTTCAAGATCGCGGGTGAAAAATACACGGTCGTAGCTTACGGCGCCAGCGGCGAGAAGGAAGGGGAAGACGCGCTCTTTGGAATTATTTTTGTCAAAGAGGGGAGAAGGCGGTGCCGGTGAAACCAGAGTTGAAAAATTCACCTCGCTACAAGCTCTGGCAGCTCGGCCTTACGGACGAAGAGATAGCAGAACGCGTCGGCGCGACCAAAAATGCCATTCGCGCGTGGCGGCACAGGCACGGGCTTCTGCGGCAGGTCGCCAGAGGGGCCTTTGTGAAGGTCCGAAAGCTTGACTACGGCCACGTTCTAGTTTGGATACCACCTGGAATTGCAAGGTTTTTCAACTTTAGCGACGGCGTTCCCTTCAAGGCGCGCGTCGAACGGAGGAAGGACGGTAGGTTGAGGCTCGTGATTGAGCCTGCAAACTACAACGGAAAGAGGAGGCGAGAGCATGCCAGAGCAAGTTAGCGTTTACGAACGGATGCGC
>Ga0080004_1126760_pt1 | contig 15371 bp, 15 predicted proteins | sample WasSprMetagenome_FD_69207 | JGI IMG/M metagenome (GOLD analysis project Ga0080004, IMG submission 69207) | Sulfidic aquatic microbial communities from Washburn Spring, Yellowstone National Park, USA - WS (SPADES assembly) (version 2) | ecosystem: Environmental > Aquatic > Thermal springs > Hot... | reverse complement strand
ATTTCACCAATTATATAAATATCTTTATTACTTCCAACTTTTTCAAAAGCGTCTTTTATATTACCTTCTTTTGATTGATACGCATGCGTACTCCAAGTAACTATAACCGGCTTTCCGTCAACTTTCCAATAGTTTGGCAAAGATGTGTAATTTGAAATTAAATCTTCAACAGCTTTAACAAACGCTTCTTTCACCTCCGGGTTATCAAAATTATATGGAGGGGGTTTCCCAGTTTCGTCAAGGAACGTACTACAGAAGCTAAATTTTATTTGGTTAAATAAATCAGCTTCCATATTTTTCTTAAACGTCTTTTCAAGCCCGATAAATGCTACTTTTGGATTATGATAAGGATATGGAAATAAAAAAACATTTATTCCATGCCCGGTGGCCCAATCAACATGTTTGTTAAAAACTATGTTATCATCAGAATAATATAAACCTAATAATGGTTTATCTGGCAAATCTTTTGGTATACCCTGTCCAGGAGTATACCAATTATAGTAATGAGCTGCTACTATTATTCCTTTGTCATACAATTCTTTCCCAAAATTTTCAAACTGTCTTATATAAGGTGTTTTCACTTCTACCATTTTTTCATTCCCAGCAAGGTCTCTAACCAAAGCAACTATTTTGTACTCTCTACCACCAACAATATCTTTTATTGGAACTGAAAACTTTTCTTCCAAACTGTCAAACTTTCCATCAACAGGAGTTAAGACGAAATTTCTCTCTTTATCTGGAGGAAATACCTTGGGATAATCCTCAGGCCTCATCCCATATTTCTCAATCATGTATGTATATTCAACAGGTATGAATCGAAGTTCAGCATAGGAAATGGGAGTCTTATCATCTCTAGCGGTAAAGGTCACGTTAATATCGTAAATTTTATCCAGATTTTCCCTTGTAGGAGTCCAGCTCAGATTTACTATTGAAGGTAAAGTTGGATTGACAAATCTATCGTCGAACAAATTTTTCTCGGGATCATCAACTCTGTTATCCGAGAGGATATTATCCAGAATCATATTCACCTCTTTTGAGTTCCTTTTGTCCTGTGGCAAACTTGCATATAGATCTACCAATTCTTTTGAGCTCTCATCGAAGTCAACATTCTTAAATCTCAAAGCCTCATTCTCAGGCAGCTTCTTCAAAGCATAAGCAAGGAGATAGTTTGGCTTGTTCGGATCTGTTCCGTATTCTCTCTCCTTAATATCTGGAATTCCATCGTTATCCGAATCCCTGTTCATGTAGTAGACAGCTAACGAGGAAGTGAGAATTAGAACAAGAACCAAAGTGAGCAAAACAAGAGCCCTCAAGCCAATCACCCTCTTGCTGGTTATCAGCTTGGGGATTTCATATATAAATTTTTGTTCATATGCCCGCACATAATTTTTCTAAATTTTAATTTTTTCTCATTAGTATGTTTCTGAGAACCTCAAGATAGGCAAAACCATCTTTTGTATCTGGCTCTATGTGGTTGTGAGCGAAGAACTCGTTAAAATGACCAACAATTACATGATTTCCGTATTTTAATGCTATCGAGACCAATTTGCCATATCGCTCTGCACTCCTCTCGAGAAAAGGTGCGTTGAAATTCGGAAATAATTTAAAGTAGAGATATGGCTCCCATCCGGGGTTGATCGATGGAATTAGGTCGTGATTGTATTCATCCGTATGCGATTTCCATAATCCAAGTGCTTTATCCGTATAGCTCACAAAATCCCTTCTCGCATCAGGGTCGCCGTAGTTATTGACCCACATGTCATCCGCAGAAACGGCATCGAATGATCTGAGCAGCTCCATCATCTTCTGGTCTGTGGGTGGAAGAAAATTTCCCAGCGCATCGCAGATCAAATATAGCTGATGGGTTTTTGCCGCTTCTCTGAGCTGTTTTAATGCGCTTTGAACATCACCGATGAAAAACCTCGATGCATCAAAGAACACGACTTTTCCACCCTTTACCTCTAGGTAAGAGGGATGAGAGAAGTAGTTCTCGGCAAGATAATTAAAGTCATTGATAAGCTGCTCCCTATTGGTGGAATCTGACAGGTTAAATTCTCCCTTCTCATTTTTCTTCAACCTTCCCCCGGATTCATACAGGATGGCGAATTTTATTTGGCCGATAAGTTGATTTCTCAGAATTTCCTTCAGGACCATGTCATTGAATCCCCCGGGACCTCCTGCATATCCCCAGCTGATTAGGAAATAGTCTATTCCATGGCCAGTTGCCCAATCTATATGCTTACTTATCAGTATAGGGTCATTGGAGGCATAGTGCCCCAAGAGAGGACTTAATCTGTACCCTAAGGATTCCCACTCCTTTTCATTAAACCAGAAGTGAAACCAAGGATCATCTTCATTATACCATGGATAATAAAAGGCTCCAATTAATATATCATCCAAAGGAGCTATGTTCTCATACTGCCTTATGTAGGGAGTTTTTACCTCTTTTCTCAGGATTCTCCCAGCAGAATCCTCCCCCTCAGCCGATATTATGTACTCCCTTCCCCCAGCCAGATTAGTGAAGTTCACCGATATATTTCCTGGCTGCAGGTCAACTGATCTTATGCTCTCATTCGGGAAAACTGCTGAGTAATTCTCCTGTCTCATGCCATAGCTGCTGATGAAGTAGCTGTATTCAACTGGAATTAGCTTTAATTTCAGCCATTTTAGCTGATCCGCATTCTTCACTTTTATTTCCACCCTTATGTCGTATATCTTGTCGTTCACAATCCTGATAGGCTCCCAGCTCAGGGATATCTCATTTTGAGATATATTTGAGGTCGATTGTTTTTGTGTCTCAGGTGTTTTTGGCATCTCAGATGGTTTTGATATCTCAGGAAGCCCCATTAAAATAGCAATCACTATTATCGCAGCAATAACCAAGATCGCTTTCTGATATGACCTCAACGCGAACACCCCTTCATATATTATATTTTTCTAATACCTCTTTGAGAGCTAGAAGCATTCCAAAACCATATTCGGAGTCGGGTTCTACCAATGCTTCCTCAAAGAAATTATTAAACTCTGTAATGAATAAGATCCTATAATTCTTGTCCAAGTATTTCAGCTCAAACTCAAGCCTTTCCTTAAATTGTTGCGGATTTCTCTCTATCCTCGGCCATTCCGGATTTCCCCAGAGAGCATACCTGTAGCTTATGCCGGTAGTAACAGATGGGATAAAAACTAACTTGTTATTACAGAAATTAGACCACTTTTCGTTTCCAATCTTCTTGAATTCCAACCACTTTCTGTTATCTACAGGGTTTTCCACCTGAGATCCCTTGAAGTAATTTCTGTACCAAAGAAAACCATCATATAAACCGGCAGCAGGCATAATAGCATCAAACTGCCCTGCAGCATCTCCCCACCTCACAGCTAAAGGATTATTTTGGGGAAAGATGGTCTCAGGATCCGCTAGGGGATGAGCATGATCGCTTACCAAAAATAGATTGTATCTTTCCTTCAAAATTCTTATCTGTGAAATATCTCCGAAGAAGCCCTTGCTTTCATAGATGTACAGCAGAGGTCTGTTACCTATTCTAAAATATGATGGATGACTAAAATAATTTTCGGCTAGGTAGGAAATATCGTTATTTAAAATTTTAACATTTTCTGGATCGGAGAGATTCCACCCTGGATTGGAATTTTTCAGCCTCCATATCGTTTCATAGAGAATTGCAAACTTTATATTTCCTCTTTTCACAAGGTCTGCATTTAGAAAGTAGTACTTCAGCGCTTCATCTTGATAATCTTTGCCTGACCACTGTATGAGAAACAGGTCTATCCCATGTCCTGTAGCCCAGTCGATGTGTTTATTGATTACTAAGATATCCTTTGAGGAGTAATTTCCAAGTAGTGGAAACACATTGCCTTTATAGCTTTTCCAATTATCACCCTTGCCCCACCACAGAAGATATAAAACACTCACTGTAATATTATCTTTCTTTGCAATGTTCTCAAACTGTCTTATGTATGGCGTTTTCACCTCAGCAGTCCTCTCATTTCCAGCTGAATCCCTAACCAAAGCAACTATCTTGTACTCTCTTCCACCAACAATATCCTTTATTGAAACTGAGAACTTTTCCTCCAAACTATCGAACTTTCCATCAACAGGTGTTAAGATGAGAACTCTCTCCTTATCTGGTGGAAAGACCTTAGGATAATCCTCGGGTCTCATCCCATATTTCTCAATCATGTATGTATATTCTACAGGAATGAATCGAAGTTCAGCGTAGGCTATTGGTGTCTTATCATCTCTAGCTATGAATGTTACATTAATATCATAGATTTTATCTAAATTTTCCCTTGTTGGAGCCCAATTTAAGTTATCTATCGAGGGTAAAGTTGGATTTACGAATCTATCGTCGAACAAATTCCTCTCATGTTCATCAATTTTGTTATCTGCGAGTATATTATCCAGAATCATATTCACCTCCTTCGAGCTTCTTTTATCCTGTGGCAAACTTGCATATAAGTCCAACAAGCTTTTTGAGCTCTCATTGAAGTTCTCAACATCCTTAAATCTCAAAGCCTCATTCTCGGGCAGCTTTTTTAAAGCATAAGCAAGGAGATAGTTTGGCTTATTGGGATCTGTTCCATATTCCCTCTCTTTAGAATCAGGGATCCCATCGTTATCCGAATCCCTGTTCATGTAATAAACAACTAATGATGAAATAAGAATTAGAACAAGAATTAAAGCGATCAAAACAAGAGCTCTCAGGTCACCCACCTCTCAACACATCCTTTAGAATTTCCAAATAGGTAAAGCCATACCCTTCAGAAGGTTCTACTTGTGTGCCTTCAAACCATTCATTGAACGAAGTGAGAAAAACTATTTTCGGACTAAAGGCTTTATTAACCTCCCGTAAATATAATCTGAATCCGTCCAAGGATCTATAGATCACTGGAGCTTTAACAGTATTCCTATAATCGTACCTATTATCTTCACCCGGGGCAATTGTTGGAATAAACGGCTTCCCATGTTCTTTACATATCTTCTCTAGACCTTTCATCCAGTTAATTGTATAAGGAACATCCTCCTCAATGCCCATATCCCTTGTTGTTTTATCGTTGAGGAAAGGGCTATAATGATATATCGCATCACTAGAGTAAAATACCTCCATTTTGTGAAAAATATTGATGTCATCGCTTACTATGTAGAGATCCGCTCCCAGTTTACTTCGCGAAAATCCTCGCACTTCTCTAATTGCCCTTTCTATGTTTTCCTGGGTAGATATAAATCTATTTGCTGCACCCCAAAGGACTACAACCGGTTTTCCGTCAACTTTCCAGTAATTTGGCAAAGATGCATAGTTAGAAATTAAATCCTTGATAGCTTTGACAAACTCTCCTCTTACTGTTGAATTATCAAAATTGTAGGGAGGCAGACCAGCTTCATCGACAAAAGTACTACAAAAACTAAATTTTATTTGATTAAATAATTCAGCCTCCATATTTTTCCTAAATATTTTCTCTAGCCATGTAAATGCTATTCTTGGATTATGATATGGATATGGAAATACAAAAACATCAATTCCATGGCCAGTTGCCCAATCAACATGCTTGTTAAAAACTACGTTGTCATCCGAATAATATAGACCCAATAATGGTTTATCTGGCAAATCCTTTGGTATATCGTACCCTTTAGTATACCAGTTATAGTAAAAAGCGGCAACAGTAATGTTATCAGTTTTAGCAATGTTCTCAAACTGCCTTATATAAGGTGTTTTCACTTCAACTATTTTTTCATTTCCAGCTGAATCTCTAACTAAAGCAACTATTTTGTACTCTCTACCGCCTACAATGTCTTTTATTGGAACTGAAAATCTCTCCTCCAAGCTATCGAACTTCCCATCAACCGGTGTTAGTATAATGTTCCTCTCCTTATCTGGTGGAAACACTTTCGGATAATCCTCTGGTCTCATCCCATATTTCTCAATCATGTATGTATATTCAACAGGAACAAAGCGAAGCTCGGCATAAGCTATTGGTGTTTTATCGTCTTTAGCAACAAATGTCACATTAATATCGTAAATCTTATCCAAATTTTCCCTTGTTGGAGTCCAATTTAAGTTATCTATTGTAGGTAAGGTTGGATTGACAAATCTATCATCGAATAAATTCTTCTCGTAGTCATCAATCACGTTATCAGAGAGAATTTTATCCAGAAGCTCATTCACCTCCTTCGAGCTTCTCTTATCCTGCGGCAGACTTGCGTATAGGTCAACAAATCCCTTAGAGCTCTCATTGAAGTTCTCAACATCCTTAAATCTCAAAGCCTCACTTTCAGGCAGTTTCTTCAAAGCATAAGCGAGAAGGTAGTTCGGCTTGTTCGGATCCGTTCCGTACTCCTTCTCCTTATAATCGGGGATCCCATCTCCATCCGAATCCCTGTTCATGTAGTAGATAATCAGCGATGAAATAAGAATCAAGATAAGAATTAAAGCAATTAAGATGAGGGGCTTTCTCAAGCCAATCACCTTCGCAATATTTACCTCTCCTTCAGAAGCTGTTGAGTTGTACCGCTCAGGTCTATCGGTATTCTGCCTTCCATCCTCTCAAGCTCGAACAGCCTGTCAACTTCCCTGAACACCTCAGATAAATGGGCTATTCCAGCGATGATAAGCTCCCTTATTGCCTCGCTTCTCGACCGAAAAATTCCGTGCTCAACAAGCTGATCTATCTGCTTCAGCTCCTGCTCCCTCAACCTCACGGGAACCTTGCTGACCATACGTACACTAATACGTATTTGCATATAAACCTTTTCAACAGTTCAGCAGGCTTCTGCTGGAAATAATAGGATTTGCACTTAGCGAGTGAGGAGCTTGAGGAGTCCTTGGGAAATTCCTAGATCATAATATATTGGATTCAGTGAACTGATAGCAAGGCTTAAATTTGAATCCATCCAATTTTGTTGATGGAAGTTGACAGAAGGGCTAGAAGAAGGATCAAGTTTATAGGCTATTTGAGACCAACAGGCCGAAGGATAAAGTACATCAGGGTAGAGAGATGGGAATAAGAGTGAGGATCAGGTTGTTGATGGAGGAGAAGGGGATGGAGACAGCTGCTCTCGTGAACTCTGGTTTTGAGAGCTCGGAGCCAGATATCTGCATCCCCATCGGCTTAGCAAAGAGGATGGGCTTGTGGCCCTCCTTGAAGTTTGAGAGCGAAGAGGCATCCACAGCTGGAGGGGAGGTCTCTATTTTCCGCCTTCCAGTGAAAGCTGAGGTGCAGTTGATTCTAAACGGTGAGGTGAGGGCAAGCTTCCCCTGCAACATAATAGTGAATCCATATGTGGAGGAGGTTTTGCTCAGCGATTACCTGATAGATGAGCTGGGAATCATTCCAATAAGCTTTAGAAAGGGGCTTTGGAGGCACAGAACTGATAATGAGGATGTTGTGAGGGAAAGCGAGGGACCCCAGTACTGGAGATAGCACTGTGCAGATTGGAAAAAGCACTCGCATAATGTATTGAAGGAATTAGAGAAATATGCAGCTGTAGATTGTTTGGAATGTTCGAAATAGAATTCCCGTTTTTGAGAGAAGTTCATGACTGCATAGTTTATGTAGGTCAAGCTGGGTTTTTGATCTCCACTGGAATTAAGAGTCTCTGGGCATCCTTTCGACAGGCTCTATCCCTGTACCTTCTGTTAGATTCATAAATTCACAATCTCATATCCTAGATAGAGTAGTCTTTTATAAGAATCATGGATAATTCCCCTACCAGTATTGGGGCTTCTCGCTGTACCTTATCTTATCAGGCGGGTCATCAAAAAACCTCCACTTCCCCGATCCAATGGCAAGCAGGACTAGACCGAGCTCCTCTGCTAGTTTATCGCTTATCAGGACCTCCTCCTCTATCAACGATATGATTGCATCTGAAAGCTTGGGACCAACCTCTCTGTCGTTTGTCAAAACCCAGACATCTAGGGCATCCCTCACCAGAAAAACCCTTGAGGGACCTCCAGCAGTTCCAACCTCCATTATGCTAGATGTGATTGGAGGAGGGTATAGGGAGATTTGCTTGGCTACAGAAATAGGTATCAGGATCTGCGGGCTTTCAGCCTCAAAACCGCTGTTAACAAGGGCTGAGACCTCGATAACCTGCTGTGAAACTCTTGATTTAACCCTCAGTCTTACCCTTACCGCCATGCTCACGCCTCAAGGGATAGATATGGCCGATCCTTCCCCTCCTTAGCGGGTAGATATGGCCGATCCTCGGCCTCATACTACATTGATGGGCTAGGTTTTATTAAACTTTTTGCTAGGAGAAGCGAGGATCCATCCAGATATTGTTTCAGGAACTGCAGCTCTGATTTCCTCTGTGATGAGTTTTTGTTCAAAAAATGCTTGAGGAAATGCTGAAAGATGCAGGGAATAAGCATGGAGAAAGCTGCTAAAATATTTCAAAAATATTAAAAAAGGTTAGAGATAACCCGCATTTAACCCTCTTATCCCATTCTTCCAGCTTCTTATCAGCCCGGCAATGTGGATAAATCCCCTCTCCTCAGCCATATCCGCTGGTGTCTTGCCCTCCTTATCCATAGCATCTGGATCAGCACCGCTCTGGAGAAGCAACCTGACCACATCGGTGTGTCCTCCCAAAGCGGCCCTGTGCAGTGGAGTTGCACCATTCTTGTTCTTTGCATTCACTCTCGCACCTCTCTTAATCAGCAGATCAGCAGCATAAGCATGGCCCCTCCATGAGGCATAGTGTAGTGGGATGCAGTCATCCTTATCCCTTGCATTGATATCAGCTCCTCTGTCAATCAGGGATTCAATTGCATCAACATGGCCATTCAGTGCCGCATAGTGCAGTGGAGTTGCACCATTCTTGTCCCTTGAATTTACATCAGCCCCTCTGTCAATTAAAAGCTCTATGACATCAACGCGGCCGCTGCCGGCAGCAGCATGGAGGGGAGTGAAACCATCACTATCCCTTGCGTTCATATCAGCCCCTCTCTTGATCAGCAGATCCACAACATCAGCTTTACCTCCAAATGCCGCATATTGTAGTGGAGTTGCACCATTCTTGTTCTTTGCATTCACTCTCGCACCTCTCTGAATCAACAGATCCACAACATCAGCATGGCCTCTAAGCGCAGCATAGTGCAGTGGAGTGCAACCATCCCCATCTTCTGCATTTACATCAGCCCCGTTATCGATAAGGGATTCAATTGCATCAACATGGCCATTCAGTGCAGCATAGTGTAGAGGAGTCGCACCGTCTTCATCCCTCTCATTCACCTCCGCTCCTCTCTCAACCAGAAGCTCTATGACATCGGCTTGACCTCCGAATGCAGCAGCATGCAGAGGAGTGGCACCAACTTTATCCTTCATGTTCACATAAGCTCCTCTTTCGATCAAAAGCTCGACTAAATCAGTGCGTCCGCTCAGTGCAGCATAGTGCAGAGGAATTGCACCGACCTCATTTCTAGCATTCACCTCAGCTCCTCTCTCAACCAGAAGCTTGGTTGTTTCAGCACGCCCGTTGAATGAGGCATAGTGCAGTGGAGTGAAGCCCATCCTATCCCTGACATCCACAAACGCGCCCCTCTCAATCACCATCTTAACTACATCAGTGCGTCCACTGAAAGCAGCATAGTGCAGAAGAGATGCGCCTATGTCATCCCCTACAAAATCATCGACCATGGTGTCATCAGCACCATTAGATGCATCCCTGTGTAATTCAGACCTCTTCATATGACCACCTCCTGTTTCCCAAGACATCCTAAAGTGGAGTAAATATAAAGCATCTTGTTCAAACTCCAAACGAAAAAGTCAACGGCAGGGCTTCTAAAGCTGAACAGAGCTTCAGATTAATTGATTTTATAATATATTTAACTTATAAGTAGCAATACCTTTATAAGCTCATTGACTTTATTCCGAAATAGATTTACCGTTAAGCTGTTTAATATCCTTTTCAGCTGGAGAGGAAGATCCCAGCTATCAGCTTCTTCTCGGCTCAATGCTAAGGAGCAACAGGGAGTAAAGCAAAAGTATTGTGGCCAGAATTGGTATGGGAATCAGGCTGTGGATCCAGGAGGAGCCAAGTGTGTCTATCCACTGCATCATGGACTGCATATTTGAGGTGGCTATAGCCTCCCCAGCTATGTCCCTAGTTAAGGATATTGTCACAGCTGATTTGAGGAATAGATAGACCGTCAGCATAAACGAAAGAACGCTTATTATGATGCCTATGAGGCCGAATGTCCTATAACGGTTATTCATATGGAAAATATATTCAAGACCTTTATAAAATTAATGGTATTTGTCGTGAATGAGCAGAGGGCATTAACTGCTCTCCAAGCTCTCTGTTTTCTTCCTGTAGTACTTAGCGATTGCATCAATTGCATCTATTAGCTTTAATGCTAGATAGAGGATGAAAGCTATTATCAATACCGGAAGTACTATGAGGATCAACGGCAGGATATCCATCAGCTGATCACCTTACATAAACATCTTTCCCAGTTTCCATATAAACACATCGCTTTCTTATGTTTTTATTATAATACCAGAGAAAAAATTATACAGCATATATATTGTGAGGTGTAAAGTCTCAGGTGCAGCGATCTCCAGTTGATGTGCTGAATGGCTTGAGAGAGTTGAGAGCAGCTGCGCTACTGCAGATAGCAGCATCAATACTCGTGGGAATTTCAGGTTTCATGCAGCTTCCACTTCCATTCAATTTCGAACCTCTTGCAGTGGGATTATCCCGGTCTGTTTTGCTGGTTGTAGCAATGATACTCGCCATAATCAGCGTTTATTTTTATCTTCTCCCTTCAGCAGAGCAGTTTTCTTTGCAGAAACCGGAGGAATTCTCAACTCCCTCAAAGCTAATGAGAGCAGGATATCTAGGAGGTGTTACATTGATATTATTATCAAATTTAATAATTATTGTAGGTGTAACAACGATGGGGAGCAGTGGGAGCTTGGGAACAAATCTTGCTATTCTGGGAAGCTTAGCCCTTGCCATAACGGGAGGCATAATGCTCCTTGCAGGATTGATAGGGATAATAATATACTTCCTCAGGCTCAAAGACATGTTCAACTCAACGCCATTTCTGATAACAGCGATTTTGCTGGCAGCATCCGTGCTTATACCGGTAGGCTTCATAGCATGGATTCTCGCATTTGCTGAGGCAAGCTTGCTGGAAAAGAAGATCTCAGTGAGATAGCACTAATTTTATTCTTCACACTCTTCTTGAACATCCTCAACCATCTATCGGGATTCCTGTGTGAGTCCCCTTAGCCATAATTCCCAGTTCAGTAAAATATGTTAGCAAATGCCATTCTTATGTTTTCCTGCTCGATTTCCATCGCCTGAATTCCCCCGCTGCCAGTTTCAATTAATTATAAGCAATGTTTGCGCATCATTCATAACAACAGGATGATCAGGCTCATTACAACTGATACTATGAGTATGATGTCAGCAATCCATCTGATCCAGCCCAGACTCTTCCTTATCAGCTCCAGTGTTCTCCTTATCTCTCTCAAATCCTCCTCGCTCATCCCACAATTATGGCGGGCATTCCTTATAAATCCATCTCCTCAGTCCTTCCTAATCTTTAAGCCTTATTATATTCTGCATAAAGTTTATATAACATATGGCCACAGATTATTGATGACACCCCGGAGGATATTGGAGCTGATAATATTATTATTTATATTAGTTATATTTTTAATTTTGTTTTCAATTCTATTCTTCATGCCCTCCAGATCCGAGATTCATACAGAGCTCTCTCAAGCTGTCAATGTCGTCTCATTCCCTCCCAGATGGTCAGTTCCCAAGTGGTCTGTTGAGGAGGATCTCATGAGCAAGACATACAATCTTGAGGAAATGAGGATCACCTTGCTTGTCAGAAGGCCTTTTGTCTGCCTTTCAGCTGAAATTGGGAACGAAAGCCTCGTGAATGAGTCCTCCATAAAATCTCTCCTTCTCCTGAATCCTCCCTGCTATGGAAATTATTCGCATCTACCTGAGGAGTGCGTTAAGAGATGTATTCCCGGTCTCTTCCTTTCGGTAGAGGGAAATAGAACAACTTGGGAGCTTCTTCTTGGAAACTTCACCGATAGAATACTGATCATCAACGATGGAAAGGAGAGGATCACGATAGAATCCATAAGGACGCAGTCAGGCGAGGAGATCTGGGGGCAAGTTGAGGAAGTGCCAGCATAGTTGAGAAAGAATTTTTGCATCAAGGCAATTTGAGCAGGCCACTATCCAGCTGGCAGTATCACTGTGATTATCTGCACATTTGCCACCACAGGCCACTTGTATGGCCTGATGTGAATGTAGTAGTATCCGGAAGCCAGCGTAATAGATTGATCAACGTAGAGCTTGTTATCCCACTCGCCGATGGTCTGGTAACTCCTCCAGATGGAGTAGAATTTGGCTGAGCACTCAGGTGTTCTGTTGAGGGGACTCATCATCTCAACCTTGACTGTAACTGGAACCGGATCAGAAGTGCTCAATGATTTTGCGTTTATTCTCACCGTTACCTCCCCCTTGTGATCGGGTGGGATCACGATCGGGAAGTAGGCATCCACATATTCTAGGGTGAAGTAACAGTCTCCACTGAAGGAATCGATGCTTTCAAATGCAGATGTCACATCAAACGTGGATGTCACATTTGATCCTCTCCTCAAGCTTTCATATTCGCCTTTAAGGACATTGTACCTGCTCAGGAGGTCATTGTACTGTTTCTTCAGGGTGTTGTATTGGCTCAGAAGGCCTGAGCAGTTGTTCATGAACAACTCGCACCTAGCCATCTCCATCTGGCTTTCACTGAGCTGCCAGAAGGAGGAGATGAGGTTTCCGTATGAGGATCGCAGGATTTCATAGTTCCGGTGCTCCATGTAAAGCAAGGAGCAGAGAAGGATGATCACAACGATCCCGATTGACATCCCAACGAGCACAACCGCACGGCTCATCTCTGGTCCATAAGCATACCGGCAATTGCATTAAATCTTTTTGTACAGGGATTAACAATGATAATGAACATAATACTAAATTTCTCATCTACAGAAAATTTATATAGATACACGTTCTCCATATATGGTGAGCTGGAAGATCAGAATTCTCCATATTACGCTGTGGTTCCTGTGCTTTCTCTCCTACTTTATGCCATGGGCCGGTGTGGGAAGCGGCATATTCATGCCATGGATCAATGCAGGAAGTGAGGTTTTCACCGGCTGGGATTTTGTATTTCCGTTCAGCATTACCTACTTGATAGGCCTTCTTCTCGGGCTTTTTGCTGTTGTCAAACAGAGCAAATTTCTCAACATTGTCAGCGGAGTGCTGATGATCCTAGGTGTTGTGGGGGCAATAATAGGAATAGCTCAAGGGGCTTTTGTCAGCGATCCATATTGCGATAAGATGTTCGGGAAATGGGGACTGGCGCTTGCATCAATTGCATCCACAATATACACTCTCACGGGAATTGCTATGATAACTTCGGAGAAGATGCCTCCTGAAAGGAAGCATCTGAAATCCGCTCTCATATATCTGATTTTTGCTGTGGTGCTTGCGGGAGCAGTTGTCCTCCTCATGGATATGGGAACGGAGTGGGGTCTCTCTTTTGCCTTGAGATCCATCAGCATAGCTGATCGCTGTGGCTTTCCATCGGTTATGATCTCATTTGATGCCAAAGAATATCCAATTTATTTTCGCCTTTTAACACCAGATGGAGCTGAGATATTCCATTATCATGTTGCCAGCCCCAGAAAGGTCATCTACATGCCAATCGAAGAACAGAACAAACACCGTTTGTTATACAGGACAAACATTGTGGGGCCCAGAAAATACTTAGTTGAGATAAATCTAATCTACAGCGGGGAGATTTTAAGCAGGGAGATAGAGATAAAGGGAGCAAGGGCGGATATAAGGGTATTGAACGTCAGGGTTGAGAGATCCTCTCACCTCATTTGCAATTCCATCAGCTGTCCTGTGATAAGCGAGGTCGATGTTGAGGTGAAAAATGATGGCGATGTCCCGCTATATTTCGAAACCTTAAAACTCCTTCTGGATGGAAAAGAAGTGCCATTTTATATCACTAAGGGAAGAGCATCGCTCAATCCAGGGGAGAGTGAAATACTTTACCTGAAGCCCATTGAAATACCTGCGAATGAGGCCCATGTGATTGAGATCCTGATACCGGAAGTAACAAGCATATCATACAAGTTTGAGCCCTGACATCATTTTCTTCATTTTTAGTTTTCCAAGCTATTTCTGATAGCTTCATTATCAGTATCGCACTATCTTTCTCACGATTCGGCAAACTCCTCGATTTGAGAATTTATTAAAAGATTAAATATTAATCTTCCACTCAAGAGAGGTTGTCAAGCTTCTAAATAAGATTATAAATCGGGGAAGATAGGCCTTGAAATGAGCGAAAATGAATGGGATATGGTTGCCCCCTGTGGGCTTTACTGCGGGGAATGCACAGCTTTTATCGATGGGAGATGCGGTGGTTGCAGGTCAAACAAGGGTTTAAGCAAGGAGTACAGAAAATATTGCAAAATTTATAAATGCTCATATAATAAGAATATAAGGATCTGCTTGGATTGTAGCAAGTTTCCGTGCAAATTATTTTATTTCTTTAGAGCCGAGAGGCTGGAGGAGAGCTCCTGGTTTCTGGATGTATGGGTCAACATGAAGCAGATCAAGGGGATAGGCTTGGAAAGATTTCTCAGGAGAAGGATAAATATATTGACAGGGAATATGTGCTACGCAAAATTGGGATTCGAAGCAATAGTTGACGTTGCAATGTGACAAGGAACGCTCGCCAACCACTTTTATAGATTATGATTTATTTAATTCTCCTAGAGGATCAATATCTTATGATCTTGATAATAATGAATATGCTCCTCATTTTGGAAAAATAGAGGATAGGACTGGGAGATCATAACAGTGGTGGAGAAAAGCGCAACGTACACAAAAGAATAAACCCGTAAGATTTTTGTTTCCACATGACAGCTATGCGAGATGAAGTTCACGATAATCTTGAGGAAGGAAGATGAAGGAGGGTATTCCGCTCAGTGCTTAGAGCTTCCTGGATGTATAAGCGAAGGAGAAACAAGGGAGGAAGCTTTAGAAAACATAAGAGAGGCAATTAAAGGTTATCTTGAGGCTTTTCCAGAGGAAGTTGAAAAAGCAGAGAGAAAGAAGGAGCTGGTGGAGATAGTTGTCTGAAAGGCTGCCATCTACTTCTTGGCAGTTGTGAAGGCACTAAGCAAAGCAGGCTTCAAGGTTGTTCACCAGAGAGGAAGTCATATGTACCTGACGGATGGAAAGCACAAGATCACAGTACCTAAGCATGATCCTATAAAGAGAGGCACTCTGCTCCCGGTACCAATCTGGCTTCACAAAA
>Ga0080004_1110308_pt1 | contig 15371 bp, 11 predicted proteins | sample WasSprMetagenome_FD_69207 | JGI IMG/M metagenome (GOLD analysis project Ga0080004, IMG submission 69207) | Sulfidic aquatic microbial communities from Washburn Spring, Yellowstone National Park, USA - WS (SPADES assembly) (version 2) | ecosystem: Environmental > Aquatic > Thermal springs > Hot... | reverse complement strand
ATGATAGTACCTTAGCCTTAAGACCTTGCTTAACTATAGCTTTAATAGCTTCAAAATCCTCCCTAGATACTGCAGGTAAGCCAGCCTCTATGAAGTCAACACCTGCCTCATCCAACGCTACGGCGATCTCGACCTTCTCATCTTTCCTGAAGACTACATTAGGTTGTTGTTCACCATCCCTTAACGTAGTATCGTGGATGTACACCTTCTCAGGTAGTGAAAGCTTCTTACGGACTTCATCAACGTAGTTGTAAGGGCTTACAAACCATTTATCTGAAGACCACGATAATTCCATACAATCTATACCTCAATAATAACGATAAAGGAACAGCTTTTAAATCTTACTGTTTTGCGATTTAAGGACATCCTTATTAACGATATTTTTAGGTACTTCACCTTTGATGATTCTTATAGCCTCCTCTACAGCCGTCATTTCAAGCCTTCTTAATGCCTCTTCAGTGTACCATGCAATATGTGGTGAAAGTATAACATTATTTAGTGTGAATAATGGATTGTCCTCAGGTGGGGGCTCTATTTCGAATACGTCTAGTGCCGCACCAGCTATCCAACCTTCCTTCAAAGCTTTATATAATGCCCTTTCATCTATTACAGCACCTCTTGATGTATTTATAATGTAAGGTCTTTTAAGCATTAACTTTATTCTATCTTCATTAATTAAGTGATATGTCTCCCTAGTTAGAGGTACATGGAGCGAAATTATATCTGATTCTTTAAGTAGGGTTTCCAAATTAACTGGTTCAGCTCCCAACTCTTTAATTATTTCCCCAGGAACGTATGGGTCATAAGCTAGCACTCTCAAATTAAACCCCTTAGCTCTCTTTACAACCTCTTTACCTATTTTACCAAATCCAACCACCCCTAATACTTTGCCCTCAAGATCTATACCTCTTAAGTATTCGGGAGGATTTGTCCACTTATTTCTATATAGCCTATTCCTAACATACTTATCGGCAAGAGTTATCCTCCTTACAAGCGCGAGAATAAGAGCCCATGTATAGTCGGCTACTGTCCCTACACAATAATCAGGTACGTTGACTACGATAACCCCTCTAGATGTTGCAGCCTCTAGATCTATGTTGTCAATACCTATACCATACCTTACAATACCTCTTAATTTTGTAGCATTATCAATGAGCCTTCTCGTTATTTTCGCATAGACGACCATAATTACGTCTACATCCTTTGAAAGTTCAACTAGCTTATCCTCATCAGTAGTATTCACAATAATTACATCGGCGTATTTACTTAGAATCTCTCTTTCTACATCAATTAGAGGTAGAGATTCTGTTATTAAGATTTTCTTTCTAATAATCTTCACCTCCACACCATTAAAATGATATAAAAAAGAAAACTTATAAGCTTTATAATTTAAATGTATTGTGCGGAATAGATACTGCAACATAAGTAAGGAATTTCAATAATACGCATAATTGTTAAGGGAAGTTTCGCAAAGTAAGAAATAGAAGAGCTATTGAAGGAGTATTAGTGTAATATCAAAAGAAATTTAAGATTTAGAAAATAGCAATGGAAAACTGCTCCTTAGGAAATAACCACCTCAGTTATATGAAGGACGTTCTTTATAAGCTATTTATAAGTAATTAAAGGTTAAAGGCTAAGGAGTTTAACGCTTCAAAGTTTACTGAAGAATTATTTACCAGGACCTTTGCTAAGAGGCATCAACGTCATTAAAGCCAGAGATAACGTTAAAAATTTATTGATTATATTAATTATAATTAATTAATTTAAATAATAAAATTTAAATATTAAAATATTAAATATTAAACATCGAATACCCGAGGTGTAGGTATTGAGTATCTCTCACTCGAAAAGATTTGAAGATAAAGTGGTAGTAATTACTGGTGGAGCATCTGGTTTTGGTCGTGAGATGGCGTTAAAATTTGCCGAGGAAGGTGCGAAGGTTATTATCTGGGATATCGACGATGAAGGTGGAGAGGAAACTGCACGAATGATAAAGATGAGAAGTGGGGAGGCGAAGTTCTTTCATGTGGATGTACGTTCTTCTGAGCAAATTAAAAAAGCCGTGGAAGAAATTGAGAGGATTTATGGGAGAGTAGATATATTAATCAATAATGCAGGTACTCATCAATTTGAGGTTGGAGCAGTTGATGAAGTAAGTGAAGAAGAGTATGATAGAGTGATGAATACTAATGTCAAGGGTGTATTCCTTTGCTCGAAATATATAATTCCCTTAATGAGGAAAAATAAAAAAGGTGTTATTATTAACGTAGCATCCGCCTGGGGTGTTGTTGCCTCAAATAAAGTTCCTATATATTGCGCATCTAAGGCGGCTGTGATACAGCTAACTAGAGCGATGGCACTCGATTACGCTAAGGATGGCATAAGAGTGATTGCAATATCTCCAGGCACATGTAAAACACCATTAGTTGAAAGAATGATACGAAGCAATTATGCTAAGTTTGGTTATAGCTCACCTGAAGAAATGTGGAGAGCTAGGGAAGTTGCTCACCCGCTAGGACTAGGAACTCCTGAACACATAGCTAAGCTTGTATTATTTCTAGCATCAGATGATGCCAGCTGGATAACAGGCAGTAATATTATTATAGATGGAGGGTACACCTTAGGCGTAATTTATAGAAAAACCTAACATTTTTATCTCTCTAAATTCCCAAATACCCAATATTTAGGAGAGGTTTATTTTCTTCATACACTCTACTTTGCAGACTCTCACTTAATTATCCTATATATCATCTTATATAATAATATTTATTCTAATAGTTGGACAGAGGTTTCTCAGAACCTTAGCTACCCTCTCTAAATTTTCTTGACTCGGACGGCTAATGTTTTTTAATAGATATTCTCTACCTAGAGCCTCATATTTAGGTATACCAAGTGTATGGTATGGTAGTATATCTAGTTGACGAACATTATTCAATTCTGAACATATAAACTTAGCTAACTCTTTTAGATTTTCTACATCATCATTTATTGATGGAATTAGTGGGAAGCGTATTATCATTGAGACACCTAAATCATTACATCTCTTCGCATTTTCTAGGATTAGTCTATTATCAACACCTGTTAATTCTTTATGTTTATCTGGAGACATATGTTTAATATCATATAGTATTAGGTCTGTATAGTTGAGGACTTCTTTAAAGTGCTCCCATAGAGCATATCCACTAGTATCTAAGGTTGTATGTATATTTACCTCCTTAAGCCTCTTCATTACTGCTTTTGAAAACTTATACTGGTATAGTGGTTCACCACCAGATAATGTGACACCACCACCTGAAGTGATATAGAACTCATAGTCCTTCAGAACCTCCCCTACAACCTCCTCAACACTCCTCAACTCACCAACTACAGTTAAAGCCCCACTAGGACAAACCCTCACACACTCTAAGCACCTAATACACTTCGTCCTATCTATGGTTATGAAACCATCTTCAGACTTCATCACAGCCCCATAGTTACATACGAGAACACATTTACTACAATTAGGAATACATTTATATTTAAAATACATTAACTCTATTTGAGGGTCCTGAGTTTCAGGATTACAACACCATAGACAACGTAGTGGACAACCCTTAAGAAAGATTGTTGTCCTTATCCCAGGACCATCCTGAAGTGAGAACCTCTGAATCCTTACTACTACCCCTACCTCACTACTCAAGACCTAACTCACTCCTAGCTATGATATCATCTTGAAGTGCTTTTGGTAATGATGTGAATTCAGCTATATATGCTGCTACCCTAACTAGTAAACCAACATATTGTTCAGGGTTCATCTGCGCTCTCCTCAATACCTCAGTATTAATTATGTTAAATTGAACATGATAACCACCTAACTTCATATAAGTCCTTAGTAACGCTATGAACTTATCCTTATACCTCCTAAATAACATATCATTAAACTTCATATTCAATAACATACCACTAGGTGCTTTAGACCAATCAATCTTTGTAAGAGATTTAATTACAGCAGTCGGCCCCTTCTTAATAACTCCTTGTGTAGGTGATGTACCATCAGATAACGCTTCATACGCCCTCCTCCCATCAGGAGTTGCTCCTACAAACTCACCTAAACCTACATGTGCTGAGACAGACCAAAATCCAGGGTAGTACGGTACTCCACGTGGACAACGATACTTCATAGTCTCATTAGCTACAAACTCAACAACTTCAACAGCTATAGAATCAACATAATCATCATCATTACCGAATTTTGGTGCGAATTCCCTCAGTAAGGACCTTAAATCCTCCCTACCCTCAAAATTATTCCTTAAAGCATTAAGTAAGTCCTCCATTGAGATTTTTCTCTCCTCAAATACAAACTTCTTTATAGCTGCTAATGAATCAACAAACGTAGCTAAACCGACAAACGCAATTCCAGGAATATTATATTTAGCCCCACCCTCCCATACAGATAAACCCTTCTCTATACAATCATCTACAAGAACACTTGCTAGAGGTTGTGGGTAGTATTCTCTATAAACCTCCTCCTGAACATTAGCAAAGATTATAGCAAGTCTTATACCATACCTAACCTGCTCCTTAACTGCTCGCATAAACTCATCAAAAGTTTTAAATGTTGTTGGATCACCTGTGGAGGGACCTATCCTCTTACCAGTCCTTGGATCAACACCATTATTTAACGCTAACTCAAGAGCTTTTACTAAATTAAAGTATGTAGCGTTATTTGGACCCCAAGTTTTCCCTACAATTCCACTAGTCACACAACCCAATACTGCAGCTCCCTTAGATATATCTTCTTCTTTAATACCTCTTGCTAATAATTGTTTACGCACAACATCGTAGTTAAAGAATTTAGGTTTCATAGACTTAACTAAACACTCACATGCTAAGTCTAAGACATCAGGATCTATCTTATCATGGTAAATTACAGCAATATCTGGACGAGGTAATGCAATCTCCCTCTCAACCTCTAAGATAAGCTTTGTAAGATCATTACACGCATCATTACCATTCACATCAACACCACCTATTGATGGTTGCTCACTTACAGCATGCCCTGACCATATCCTTGCTGTAGTCCTGTAGGGAAGGAAGTACATTGTCTGATTTTGATTAACCCAGAAGTTCTTTAACCAGCGTTTAGCCGCCTCTCTCCCATACCTCTTAACGAAGTCCTCATAGTACGGATATAGAATTTGGTCTAACCTCCCAAGAGCTTTACCCGCACCTCCACCACAATCATGCCATAATAAGCAGTGCACAAACCAAATCAATTGCAATGCCTCCGGGAAGCTTCTTGGCGGATTTTCCGAGATCCAATCACATATTTCAGCGATGGTAAGAAGTTCCTGCCTCCTCCATTCTCTAGTATCTTTTTCAGCAACCTCTCTCGCCAACTGTGCAAAACGTTTAGCATAAATGGATATGGCTTCACAAGACATTTTTGTAGCCTTATAGAACAACCATTTCTTATAATCCTTAGGTTCTGATAAATCTAACTGTTTCATCCTATCTTCGACCTCCTTTATCACACCCCTTATTCCCTTCTTTAAAATCCTTTCATAGTTTGGAAGGAAGTTACCTACACCTGTAGTCGTCCACCCACTTGTAAATAAACCAACTTTAATGGCATCTCTAACCTCTTCAGGTAATCTAGCATATATTAAATCTTCAATACTCTTCCCCCTCCACCATGGAAGTATCTCCTTTAATGTTCTCTTCCCATCTTCGGATATTATATATTTATCTCCTTCACGCGTTTCAAGTTCATCCAAATTATAAACCCATTGCCAACAGACATCAGGTCTTGCCGCTACGGTAAAATTGTATGCTGAGGGGGAGCCGACTATCAACTGCCAATCCTCAATAGCTATCGGTATCTCTTGAGCTATTCTAAGAAGCATCTTGGCTCTCCGTATTATTGCCGGCTCTCCTTCAGACTCTTTATAAGCTTCTGTTATTATCTTAGCAGTATCTACTGCTAAAGGAGGTTTTACTGATCGTTGCAAAATATAGTTTCTTACGATACTAAAATTCCTCTCAAGATACTCTCCTAATAACGTGTTCAGTCCCCTTATTATATAGGGATAAAACTTTATTAAACTTTATTTCTTTATTCTAAATTCTAAGAATAATATACTTGAAGTCCTTCTTTTTCTAAGGTTTCCTTAAGGATTTGCATGTATTCTTTTGAAGGAGGCTTTATTCCAGTTCTCTCTAACGGGTATTCTCTGCTAAGTGCTTTATATTTAAATTTCCCTAGCTCATGATAAGCTAATAGTTCTACTTTCACGTCCGCCTTTAGACTCTTTAAAAAGTTAGCGATACTCAGAAGGTTCTCCTTTTGATCATTTAACGTTGGGATAATAGGAACTCTAATTACAAACTCCTTTCCCTCCGATACGAACCTCTCTACGCAAAGTCTAATATTGTTCAAAATCACCCTATTATCTACTCCCGTTAATTTCTTATGAGATTCTGGGTCGATATGCTTTATGTCTGCAAAAATAAAGTCTACATATTTAAGAACTTCTAACATAACTTCAGGACTGGAATACATGGAAGTCTCTATTGCTGTATGGAGACCATACTCATATTTTGCTCTCTGTAAAAGTTCTCTTGCAAACTCGGGTTGCATCAATGGCTCTCCACCTCCGAGGGTTAAACCACCTCCACCTCTTCTATAAAAGACCATATCCTTACTTACAACTTTTAAAACCTCATCTACAGTAACCCACTTACCAATCAACCTTCGCGCGTTAGTTGGACAAACTTTAGTGCAAGAGCCACAATTCGTACATCTTTCCTTTAAGGTTCTTAAAGAACCGTCGGGTTCTATTATGATTGCATTATTAGGGCAGGCTGCTACACATCTATAACATTTAATACATTCTTTCTCAAAATACGCTATCTCAGGCCAGGGATTCTGACCTTCAGGATTACAACACCATAGACACCGTAGAGGACAACCCTTAAAAAAAACTAGAGTTCTTATACCCGGACCGTCATGAACCGAAAACCTTTGAATATCAAAAATTAATCCCTTTAACTTCAAGGTTATTACCTGATATAAATGGAGGTTATCTCAATTCCTCCCATTCTGTACGAGCGATTATCTCATCCTGAACATCTTTACTTAAGTACACGAAATACGCGCTATATCCCGCCACCCTTACAAGCAACCATTTATATTTCTCTGGATATTGCTGAGCCTCTCTGAGGGTTTTACTTGAAACTACATTGAACTGAATATGAGAACCTTCAAGGTCTACAAGGTATGTTTTTATGAAGTTTGCAAACCTTATCATACCCTCGATATTATTTAATAGGCTCGGCGAGAATTTCATGTTGAGAGTAGTACCCGTAGTTCTCCAATGCTCTATCTTGCCGAGAGATTTTATAACAGCTGTTGGACCGTTTCTCTCCATACCACGTGATGGTGATATTCCATCGGAGAGAGGTTCCCGTTCTAACCTACCATCCGGCGTAGCTGCTGTGGCATAACCGAATGGTACGTAAGAGGATAAACTCATTATCATAGGGCCTGCATAAGTTGCTCCAGTTATAGATTTGAACTGCTCACATGTATCGAGGATGGCGTTACTTACCTTCACGACAACTGCATCCGCATATTCATCATCATTGCCATACTTTGGAGCGTTAAGGGCTAACTTCCTTAAGTTTTCATATCCCTTCCAATTTGCCTTTAACGCTTTTATCAATGTTTCCATATCTGTAACACGTTCATCATATACTAAGTATTTAATAGCTATAAGGGAATCTACTGTGGTTCCGAACCCAATAATCCCGGGATTACGCCATTCATATCTAGCCCCACCCTCGAGAATTGTTAACCCCCTCTCCAAACAGTCCGGGATAAGCATGGACTGATAGATATGCGGTATGTAATCCCTCCACAATACTTCTATAATATGATTCTCTAGCGCCATTAAATACATAGCATGATATAACTGTTTTTTAAAGGCCTCAAAGAATTCATCAAAGCTCTTAAACTCTCTAGGATCTCCTGTCTCTAATCCAATCAATTCACCTGTGAACGTATCCCTACCATTATTTAAAGTTAACTCAACGACCTTAGCAGTATTTAGATAGCCAGTATTCCCCTGAATGTAAGCACCTATAACACCACACTCAACGCATCCTATAGACGTAACCCACCTAGCTTCACGGACTGGAACACCTAACCTTACCATCGACTTAACCATAGATCTTACTCCTAGAAGTTGAGGCTTCCCGCCTCCTTTCTTCATATCCTCTATTGCAAGAAGTAACACGTCATCAGGTGTTCTGTCATGTATCCATAAAGTCAACTGGGGTTGCTCAGCATGTATATGTATATCAGCTATAAGCATCATACGTGTCAGCTCATTTTCTGCAGGGTCTCCGTTTTCATCAACACCTCCGAGATTCACATTCTGGAACATGACGTTACCTGTTCTATATCTGCTATCTTCCTCAGTATATACCTTGTTTATCTCATTAAACTTCAGCCAGAAGTTATCTATAAGCTCTTGCGCAAAATCCTTAGTTAAGATCCCACTTTCCACATCCTTTTTATAGTACGGATATAATATCCTGTCAAGATGCCCTGGAGATACTGAAACTCCGTTTACATCAATATGTTGTATTAGATGAACAAACCATACAAGCTGTAATGCCTCCCAGAACGTCCGTGGCGGATTTTCAGCAATCCATTCGCAGTTATGTGCTATTTGTATAAGTTCCTCCCTTCGTTGAGGGTCTTTCTCCCTTTCTGCAAGTTCTCTCGCAAGTTTAGCGTATCTTCTAATGAATCTTGAGATCGCATTACATATTATTATGCAAGCCTGCCAGAAGAGGTATTTTTCATAGTTTCGCCCGTCACTTAAATTAATCTGTTTTAGTTTTTCTTCACATTTTCTCTTAATACCTCCCCAACCAAGCTTTAATACTGTTGGTAGGTCTGGTACGTAGTGTCCTATACCTCCAGTTTCCATTATCCCAAGTGTAAAGAGACCTGCTTTTCTAGCTTTCTTAACTTCCTCCGGCATATTACGCCAAACTCTATCCTTATGAGTACGTCCATCCCAATAAGGAATAATACTTCTTAACCTTTCCTTCGTTATTTCATCTACTTTAAATGGATTATATTTCCTTGTGGAGATAGTATCCAACTCGTACTTTATTACATCTATATCAAATTCCGGGTATAACGGTGCAGCTCTCGGCCTTGACGCGAGAGCACCTACGATAAGTTCTCCCGGCAATATATAAACAGAGATATTCTCTAACAAGTATTCAAGAACCTTTGCTCTAAGGATTTTAGGATGTAATCCTTCGTACTTCTTATAAGCCTCTGTTACAAGTACAGCTCTCTCCCAACATAAGGATGGTTCAGTTTCAAGTACGACTCTCTTTAATTCCTCAATTCTCTTGCTAGGTTGGGGGATACTTATAGCCTCAAGCCTAGACATTCTTACCCTTCTTAATATCACATTACAACATTTAAATATTTTACTATTATAATCAGTATTTAAGCTTTTACAAAATTTCTTCTTATAATTCCTGACAATCTCTTAACTATCTTATATTTTAGGGATAAAATTTGTAGGATAAATAATAAAATGTCTATATATATCTATGTTTCGCGTTTTATGTCTCATAAGTGTTCTTGGTTGTTATTTAGAGATTAAAACTACTTCAGTAATAATATTTCCTATACCCCTCCCTATACGGCACTTAAAGATATTGCTATCAAGATTATTTAAATAATGAAGAGAACTTCTCATGCTTACATAGATATATTTTTAAGGTCTTCTACCGCCTTATGACAGGTCTAAAATATGTTTTAAAGACTTCTACGTCTAGAGCTAAAAGGTATTATTACTTTTACAGAAGGGCTTTGAGACTTTATTTAACACATTACGTGTTATGATTTTAAATTCCTTCTCTTAATGCTTAACCCTTATTGAGTTGCTACTTTAGAAAGCTATTTAAATACTTCGGTACTTTCACTTATTATAGAGAAATCTAATTAAAATAATTTTTATATTGTTAACCTCTAAAGAAGAGCCTTACGAAGAAGAGAGGGATTTCAGGAAAGATTATCCCTAATGCCGTGGTTAATACCTGTAGACCAACAAACGGCCAAACAGCTTTGTATATTTCTTCCATTGTCACCTCAGGTCTTGACGCTTTAAAGTAGTACATGCTCATCCCTACTGGTGGAGTGAGGAACGCTGTCATTAATATAGTACAGAAGATAGTTCCCCACCAAACAGGGTCGTAGCCTAGAGCCTCCATAACCGGTGCAAGTATAGGCCCAATTATTGAAGCAATAGATACAGTCTCAATAAACATTCCTAAGAAAAATATTAAGGCTAATGCAGCAATAACAGCTGTGATCCTTGCTTGGGGAAGTGAAAGCAGCAATTCTATTATAGCTCTACGACCACCAACACCACTAAAAATAGAGCCGAATGCGACAGCACCTGCTACTATCCAGCAAGCCATAGAAGTTACCTTTAAAGTAGTGAGCAGTGATTTCATTAAGGCATCCTTAGTTAATCGTCGCCTTATGGCAGCATATATGAGTGTTAGAAAAGCACCAACACCTGCAGCTTCAGTAGGCGTAGCTATACCAGTAAATATTGTACCTAGCGTCCCAAAAATAATTGCTAATGGACCTATTAAACCCTTTAATGATAAGAATTTCTCCTTTAACGAAACTCTCTCCTTAGTTATAGGTACTTTATCCTTATTTAATTGGCACCAAATAAGTATATATATTATAAATAAAGCAGTCATTACAATACTCATACCTAAACCACCTGCGAATAATTTACCAATAGAAACCCCCGTAAGTATGCCATAAACAATCATGTTTAAGCTTGGCGGTACTAGTTGTGGTAATGACCCTGCAGCTATCAGAGCACCGATAGAGAGCTTTTTAGGGTAGTTATACTTCATCATTTGTGGATAGACAAGGAATGCTAGGGTGACAACACCTGCAGCAACTACTCCTGACATAGCTCCTATTGTAAATCCCAGAAGCGTAGCAACAATAAGTAGCGCACCTCTAATTCCTCCAATCCAATTATTGAACGCTCTGAACATTTCGTCAGCTAACTTGCACTCCTCCATCAATGCAGACATTAAAACAAATAAAGGTAGTGAGACTAATCCCCAGTTATTCATAGTACTCCAAATAGCATTAAATACTATATGTAGGGATTGCTCCCCCCAAAGGATAAACCCGAACAGTATAGATACTAAAAATAGAGAAATATATACAGGTATATTTAGAAAAAGGAGTAGGAGTAAGAGCATAAACATCATAAATGGCATTGGGAGCATTATTAATCACTTCCCCCTAATAACCTTCGGAATTTCTGAAAATACTTGAAGCGCCGTTAAAATAAGTGAGATAACTATAAACCATTTATACCACCATATCGGTGGTGAGAAGAATACCATAGTAGAATCCAGTTCATTAATTGAGTATGAATACCAAGCTAGGGATATACTAGTAGGTATCATTATGGAGCAGAAGAGCAGATACGTAAATAGATTCAGTAAATCAAATGCTTTTTTGACTTTAGGGGAAAGACGTATGTAAAGAACATCCACGACTATATGACCTTTAATCTGTAAAGTATATGCACATCCAAGTAAGAAAACTATCCCGTAAAGCCAGTTAGATAGGAAAAAGGTTCGTATATCGGGTGCACGAAAGAAATACCTACATAAGACCCCATATACTACTATAAGAGTTAAAAAGAGAGTAAGGAATTTAGTTAAGGAGGCTATCTTCATATTTAACTCATCAATAGCCTTCATAGGTGACCACCTAACTTAGTAACCCCTCAGCTTTTAAAGCTTTTTCAAGCGCATCTGCCCAGCTAGTATATCCTAAGTCCCTCCAAATCTTAACAAGCCTAACGACATATTCTCTAGCATCTGGACTCTTCTTTGCATACTCTATATGAAGCTTTATCGTAGTATTCATGGCTTTTATAGTGTCTTCAGGTGAGAGGGTAACAATCTGAGCCCCAGCTTTAACCCATAATTCTCTACCGTAAAGATCCGCACCAGTCCAAATACGATAACTACCCCACATGAGAGTAGCTTGTGCTGCTCCTTTAACTATTTCCTTCAAATCATCAGGTAATTCACTCCAAGCTTTTGGATTAGCTATGAGGATGACATCGATTAATGCCTCCGAGTGTGTAGTACCGTTAGTAGGAGCCTCTAACACATATTTAGCCACCTCATGAAGCCCTAGCCTGTAATCCCCTTCATAATCTGTCCACTCAAGACAGTCTACGGTACCTAATTGTAGAGCGGTATAAAGCTCACCAGCCATTAACTGTACTGTTTTTGCACCCAGCATCTCATAATATACTGCTGAGAGTCCTGAAGACCTAATGATCTTACCTTTTAAATCATCAAGACCACGTACTGGAGACCTACATATAAGTATTTCGTGAGCACCGAAGCTCAGTGGAGCTATATATTTTACACCAAAAGCCTCAATATGCTTTTTAATAAGGTCCTCTTCAGCGAAGTAGTAATACCAAGTCTCATGAGGTCTCTTAAGCGGACCTGGTTTACAACCAGCTAATCCCATAACAGGATCTTGCGCAGTCCAGTACCCGGTATAGATCTCAGCTATCTCAATGACACCCTTCGCAACTGCCTCTAATGTTTGCGGTACAGGGAATAATTCACCAGCTGGGTATAAATCTATTATCAGTCTACCACCTGACATATTCTTTACCAGTTCTGTAAAGTACTTCACTGGCTCGTACCTAGGATCACCTGCTGAGAAGTGTGATACCATACGCCATCTATATACTTTCCCAGGTGTTGCAGCTATAGTCACAGTCTCAGTAAACTTCTGAGTAACTGTTGTTGTCATAGTTGTTGGAGTACCCGGGACACCTACAGTAGTAGTTATAGTTACTGTCTTAGGAGGCGGTACAGCTGAAGAACCTGCAAAATAACCAACAACACCAGCAACAACTATCAAGACAACCAACACAGCAGTTAGAACGTTTCGGGAAACCATGAAATATCCCTAGAACAATTAATAAAGTAACGTTTATAAACTTTTATGGTAATAAAGTATACCTTTAAAGAACTTTGAGGCTTGGTTGAGAAAGATAAGGATTACTCTATTAAGAACATAAAATTTAAAGTACAATTCTCTAAAACATTATTACCTCTATTAGTAGCTAAGGGATTTCGAGAAGGAGCAGGGATTTGTTTTAATGGGACATTATCTCCTATAGACTTTCCTGGGGAGTTGAAGAATACATTGTTTGATGTTGTTAAGGATGAGTTTAAACCTAATACCATAGCTACAGTTCAAACCCGACCAGGCTCGACTAAGGAATTAGTAAATTCCTTAACCTCAGATAATCCTTAAGGATTTACCACATAGTAAGGTGTTGCATTACCAGCTGATATTATAAACTATCTGACTCACTAACTAACGTCTTCCTAGTTGATTCTAACTTAACTAAACCACCTACTATATGATTAAAAACTCTATCTTAGGACATCTAGAACTCAATCATCAGTTGCAAAAGCAATTGATTCATAATTTAGGACTCTCAGATAATACTCTAATAAATTCGAAATATTCGTCAATTATTTGCTATATCATAACTACTCTTTTTAATCTTAGTTTTCTTAAACTCATCTGGACTTTTACTAACTTATAAAGGTATTAAATCTCATAGGAATATCCTCAATGATAGACCATATCTTTATAATGATCGTGTAATAGCAATATCCTGAAGTCAGCTTCGGTCTTAACTTCTTGAACAAGCTGGACTTCATTATTTACTTTAGGCTTACTTAACTTGCTCGATCCCCTAGACCCCTTAAGTATTTCAAGAAGTATTTCAGGCTTACTGAGTCTTTTTGGGTTATTCTGAACTACTGCAGGCGTTTCAGGCTTCAACGTGTTAAGGATCCTCAGCATGACTACTACCTCAGATTATATGTGAGTATAACCTGGGTAAAACTAGATGAAATTAAGAGTAGTAGTTGTGGTATTGAAACTTGGTAGTTAAGTTATGGCATAAATTGTTGATCAGAGTTGGGAATCCCTCATAGATAATGTAAGTACTTGGTTAGCCCTAAGATGTTTAAAACATTTAGGTTAGGTTATTTAACAGGTCCTACAGATGTTGGTAGGACGTCGCTAACTACCGCTTTAACTAATCCTACGGAACTTATGGTAACTTATGTATCCCTAAGGTCATTAACACCTAATCTCCTCAGTTTAATAGGTTTAATAGATAAGCAGATTAACGACTATTCCAAAAGATAATACCTCGTTATAGAGTAAAACAATGAATTAAAATAGTTATAGTTAGTGGGAAGGTCTTCATAAAGTTCATAGAAAGTGTAAGGAAGCGATAGTTATCGAGTTTAAAACATAAAATTATTTAATTTAATAATTTAAATTTAGCAATTTAGTTGGGATATAGAAGCGAGTATCTTAAAGCGTTGAGTGAGAAATCAGGTATGACTAATGTTAACGTCCTAAATAGATTGAGATAAGGAGGGATATAGATGATATCGTATCTAAGGAAGCGACATTTAAACCCTTACTATAACGTGGGATTAGGTTAAAGAAGAGAAAGTAGGAGATAAGAATGTTAAGTACTGATTAAATACTAAAATAATTGCTTAAACCCTCAACACAGCTATCAGTTTATTGAGGAGCTTGAATACGTTAGGAAACACTTTAGGTTGTGCTAAAACTAAAGGACTTTATGAAACTTATCAAATGATGCAAGGAAGGCGAAAGTGATTTAATAATTAATAAATTAAAATAATATTATTTTTATTTTATTTTTAATAAAAACTAATAAAAGTACGATTTCTATGCAATTAGATAGTGCATTTATGGACTGAGGTAGAGAATGAGATTAAACAGTATAAGGAAAAGGATAAAAACATAGTGCCTATATCATGATGAGAGTTTAACTGAGAGAAGTAAGAAGTAATAGGGTCACTTTATCAGTTACCTGATAGATATTATGCAATAAAGGCAAAATTATTTTCTATGATATTTTCTATGAACACTAAGTTATAAGAATTAAGATAAGGTGATACCTATGGTAAGCATGAACGTATCTTTTTGAGTGGTTATGCCTTTAAACAAAAGCAAAGCCTAGACCTTACGTATGAAACATAAGTTCAATATAGAGAACTTTAAGCTCTAGCCCTACCACCAGCTAATATGTGTACGTAACCGGTTAGGAAGTCTGCAGCGTCTGAGGCTAAGAACTTGATTAGGTCTGCTACTTCATGAAGTTTACATAACCTACCTAATGGTATCTTCCTAGCTAGGAATTCCCTCTGTTCCTTAG
>Ga0080004_1164923_pt1 | contig 15381 bp, 15 predicted proteins | sample WasSprMetagenome_FD_69207 | JGI IMG/M metagenome (GOLD analysis project Ga0080004, IMG submission 69207) | Sulfidic aquatic microbial communities from Washburn Spring, Yellowstone National Park, USA - WS (SPADES assembly) (version 2) | ecosystem: Environmental > Aquatic > Thermal springs > Hot... | reverse complement strand
CACCCCAATAAATACGAAGAGTTCTTCAAACATAATATACGCATACTCTTAGATGGATAAATTCTTTATACTCTTGCCTGAAAGTGGAGTATACCAACCATCAGATATAATAGGATAGGTGCTGGGAATATAGATGTGAGCTGAAGGATTCTATCGAGTATTATAGCTAGACATCAATAGATGAATACTTCACTTTAAATGAGTATTTAGAAGAAGCGAGACCGTAGATGAGGTTGAAGAAGCTGTAAGACAAACATATTCTCCAGATATTATGAAGGAGCCCTCATCATCTTCCCTTGCCAGATGTCGATTATTCTCCCACCCGTTATTTCAGAAGTCTTAGTAGTTAGGTCCATCTCAACCTTTGAAATTATTATCTCAAGCGTTCCTGAGACTCTTGCTTCCATCATGCGGCCACCCTATGCACGGTATTCTCTATCTGTAACTGTTATGTGAGAATGTATCCTATCCCTCCCAATGTACGCTCTTAAATAAGAATGTTGTGGCAATTGTGAACCCATCGACTTTTACTTAAGCTTTTCTCATTTATGAATTTTAAATCCTTAATTATTGCCTTAAAGAAGCTATTCTCCCAATATATCACATGAAGAGTATTACAAATGTAGACAAGATCGAGCCAGCCACAACATTCTTATTTAAGAGCGTGATGATAATACTTGATGTTTCCCGTCAGATGTTTTACATGCGGTGCACTGATAGCTGATAAATGGGAAGAATACCAGTCAAGAGTGGAGAATGGGGAAGAACCAGGAAAAGTCTTAGACTCTCTAGGGATAAAAAGATACTGCTGTAGAAGGATGTTCCTCACCCACTACGAAGTTTTTGATGAAATAGTAAAATTCCACACACTATACGGATACAAGGAAACTACAGAATAAATATAAAGTCAAGCCTTGTAAAGTATATATGGGAAGCCCACCTATAATTAACAGTTATGTTTAGACCTGTGTCCACATATTCGATAGTAGGGATAGATAAAGAAAATGGAGTAATGGGAGTTGCTGTACAATCTCACTGGTTCTCAGTGGGCTCGATAGTTGCATGGGCTGAGCCCGGGGTAGGCGTTGTTGCAACTCAATCAATAGTCGAGGTTAGTTATGGTCCTCTAGGATTAGCATTAATGAAAGGTGGAATGACAGCTGAACAAGCTCTTAAAGCATTATTGAGTATTGACCAAACACCTGAAGTGAGGCAGGTAGCGATGCTTGATAAAAATGGGGTTGTTGCTGTTCATACAGGTAGTAAGTGCATCCCCGAAGCGGGACATATTATAGGGGAGGGATTTAGTGTTCAAGCTAATCTCATGCGGAGTAGTAGAGTATGGGTGGAAATGGCTGAAGCATTTAGAAATAGTAAGGGACCATTACATGAAAGACTTGTAACAGCTCTTGAAGCAGCAGAGAATGCTGGAGGAGATATAAGGGGGAGACAATCAGCATGCATACTGATAGTCAAAACTTCTACGTCAGGATGTACCTGGAAAGACAGAATCATGGATCTTAGAGTAGAGGACCATCCAGAACCAGTAAAAGAGCTCAGGAGGCTAGTCACACTCCATGAAGCTTACGAACATGCTAACAGAGGAGATAGCCTTGTGGCTGAGGGGAGAATTGAAGAAGCTTTAGAGGAGTATCAGAGAGCATCAAATATAGCGCCTGACAAGATAGAACTAAAATTCTGGCAGGCTCTCACCATGTACTTACATAATAGACAGATGGAGGCTGAGCGGATTTTTAGGGAAGTATTCTCGGAGAATAGCGATTGGAAGATTGTACTAAGCTCTCTTCCAAAGACAGGATTATTCAATATAAAAGAAGAAGTCATACAAAAACTCTTAAGATTATAAGTAGGAATCTGGATGAATAGTGAGCCTATCTGCTTCGGTTGCCGAAGAGCTTCTCAAGAATATTAGTGGAAGGTTTAGGAATTGTTCTAATTACTTTGATCACGTCAACTTTTACTTAGGTTTTTCTTGTTTATGAATCTTAAATCTTGGATAATGATATGGGGAAGCTGTTCTCCAGACATAGCGCAAAAAAAGTATTACCTAGCTGACGGGATCATTATTTTCTTAAAAATATTTATATACTTTTAGGTTTCAAATCATTTCATGAAAATGACAAGAAATAAAGCATTGTCAAAAGTTGCAGTAACGATTATTATTGTAGTAATAATAGCTGCTGCATTATCTGCTGTCTTCTTGACATCAACGGTTTCTCCACCTCAACCAAAGAGAGCTGACACAATAATTATCGGTACAACTGATAGGGTCACTCAAATGGATCCTGCTAAAGCCTACGACTTCTATACCTGGGAGGTTTTAAACAATATCGCTGAGGGTTTGATGAGGTACGAGCCTGGAACAGCTAAACTAACTTTCGGGTTAGCTGAAAGCTATAGTGTAAGCCCTGATGGGACAGAGTATGTCTTCAAATTAAGGCAAGGCTTAAAGTTTAGTGATGGAACACCTCTAGAGGCTACGCAAGTCAAATATCAGATAGATAGAGTATTTGCTACTAAGGCCGATCCTTCATGGCTTGTTACTTCATTTGTTGAAAGCGTAGAGGTTGTGAATTCAACGGCGATAAAGTTCAAGCTTTACGCTCCAACATCATTCTTCCCAGCTTTATTGGCAACTCCCCCATACTTCCCAGTCAACCCAAAAGGATACCCACCTGACGATATTGCTCCAGACTCAACAGCTGGGGGTGCCGGGCCATATAAAATTAAGAGCTGGGTTAGAGACCAGCAGTTAATATTAGAGGCAAATCCATACTATCATGGAACCCCTCCTGCTACAAAAACAATAGTAATAAAATTCTATAAAGATGCGTCATCGCTCAGACTAGCTATTGAACGAGGCGAAATAGATATTGCTTGGAGAGCTTTAAATCCAGTTGATCTAGAAGATCTTCGCAAGAACCAAAAGCTACAGGTGCTAGAGGTTCCAGCCTCATATATAGGCTTCCTAGTCTTCAATACAAGAGATCCTCCATTCAATGATGTAAGAGTTAGGAAAGCATTAGCGGCAGCAATTGATCGGAAAGAAATAGCATCTAAAGCATTCTTTGATACAGTTATACCCTTATACACTCTTGTACCGAGCTTCCTATGGGGTCGGGAAGAATCGTTTAAGAAGCTTGGAGATGCTAACATAGAGTTAGCTAGAACTCTCCTAAGAGAAGCAGGATACTCTGAGCAGAATAAACTCCAAGTCGAATTGTGGTATACTACTACTCAGCTGGGAGAGCCTGGAAGAGATATGGCGTTAGTAATTAAAGATAACTGGGAAAAAACAGGATTAGTAAGTGTATCTTTGAATACTGCGGAATGGGCGACATACCTAGATAATGCAGCTAACGGTATAATGAAAGTATACATCCAGACATGGTATCCAGACTACTTAGACCCAGACGACTACCTGACCCCATTCCTAGTACCCGAGGCTAATGCTTGGAGTGGGTGTTTCTACAGTAATGAGAAAGTAACAAATTCCATAACCGAGGCGCAGAGGACCATAAACCAGAATGATAGAAGTATGATGTATAAGAAAGTTCAAGAAATTATCGGAGATGAAATACCCTTTGTTCCAGTGTTTGAAGGGAAAACGATAATGGTGGCGTTAAAAGAAGTTAGAGGCGTCTTACTAGATGCTACAACCCTACTGAAATATCATACAATCTATAAAGAGACATAGATAGGTAGGCAAAGCAGGAAAGAGGCTGAAAATGGCTAGCCTAAGAAGCTACATCATTACTAGGCTCCTACTAGTCATACCGATGATATTCATCGTCCTTACGGTTATCTTCATCGTTCTACGCATCCTGCCAGGAGATCCTGTTATAACCGTCCTAGGACCCAAAGCAACAGCTGAGGAAAGAGAAAGACTTAGAGAACAGCTAGGCCTCAATAAACCATTACACATTCAGTATATAGAATACTTGGGCAACATTGTAAGGGGCGACTTAGGTAGGTCATTGATATTCGGTAGGAGGCTAGTAATAGATGAGATCATGGATAGGTTTCCAGCTACAGTAGAATTAGCGATCACTTCGCTACTCTTCGGAGCTGGACTCGGAATACTCGTAGGCTCACTTGGCGCCTTATCTAGAAGAAAGTCCGTTGACATTCTTTCAAGGCTCTATGGAATAATTTCCTACTCATTTTTTATCCCTTGGTTAGGGTTGATGCTCCAGATGGGGTTAAGCATAGGTTTAGGTTTGTTCCCAGTCTCTGGAAGAATCGATCCTCTATTAACTCCTCCAAGGATTACAGGTCTATATCTTGTTGATAGCATTATAACTGGGAGATTCGATTCTTTCCTGAATGCTCTATGGCATATTACACTTCCAACAGTAACTCTTGGAATGGTCATATCTGGAATATTTGCTAAGCTTGGAAGGACGAGTTTTTCCGAAGTGCTTGTACAGGATCATGTTCTAGCAGCAAGGGCTAGAGGAGTTAGAGATTCGACTATATTTAGACATCATGTAGCGAAGAATGCTATCGTCCCCATAATGACAATGATGGGGCTACAGTTTGCACTGCTCCTAGGAGGCACAGTTTTAACTGAAGCTACATTCTCCTGGCCTGGAATGGGTTACCTCCTCTTTGAGAGGATACTGTATAGAGATTACAACGTCATCCAAGGAGTATTGATAATCTTTGGATTGCTTATTGCTCTAATAAACCTGATAGTAGACATTCTATATGCATATGTTGACCCTAGAGTGAGGTTTTAAGAATGGTCTCAATGAATGTAAGTAGATTGGTTGGTAGACTCCTACCAAGGGGGAGGACACCCCACTATCTAGTCTATACGGGAGGGTTGATAGTGGCGTGGATCGTTATTATGTCGCTGATAGCTCCACTTCTCACAGAGTATGATCCTACCCTGCCTGCAGCCAACCCTCTGCTACCGCCCTCCTCTAAACATCCCCTGGGAACGAATAACCTAGGATACGACATGTATAGTAGACTCCTCTACGGTGGTAGGACTGTACTCTATATTGTTGTATTATCGACGTTGATTTCTATGGTTGCTGGCGTAATCCTAGGATTAGTTTCTGGTTACTATGGTGGATTGAAAGATAGAATTCTAACTTTGATAATGGATAGCGTTTACTCTTTTCCAGACATAATTCTAGCGATAGCTATTTCTATAGCTCTAGGACCTGGAATTTATAATGCAGCGATAGCTATCGCAGTAGTATATATCCCAACATACTTCAGAATGGTTAGAGGTCAGGCACTAGTATTAAGAGAGCAGGGATACGTCGTTGCAGCCAGAATGCTTGGAGCTAAAGATTGGTGGATTATGTCTAGATATATACTACCTAACCTCCTGCCAGTAGTAGTCGTAGTCTTTACTTTAAATGTTACTGATGCGATACTTACAGAAGCAGCTCTCAGTTTCCTCGGGCTTGGTGTGGTGCCACCAACACCAGATTGGGGCTATGATCTAAGGGCTGGACAAACTTATCTCCCCGCAGGATATTGGTGGCTAGTAACGTTCCCTGGCTTAATGATAATGCTTTTAGTAATAGGCTTCAGCCTCATTGGAGAAGGGCTTAATGATATTCTCAATCCACGAATCTCAAGAAGATAGTAACCTAACCTGTTAGCGTGAGAAAGGTGGGACTGGACATGCAGCAAAATGGCCTGGGGACACTTCCTCCACAGCCGGCTCATTTATTCTACACGAGTCTATAGCATATGGACACCTAGTATGGAACCTGCATCCATCAGGAGGGTTTATTGGGCTTGGTATTTCCCCTGCTGGTATGAATTTCTCTCTTTGAAGTCTAGGGTCGGGGACTGGTACAGCTGAGATGAGAGCTTTAGTATACGGATGCATAGGGTTGCTAAATAGTTCATCTGTAGATGCGAGTTCAACAATTTTGCCAAGGTACATTACTGCGATTCTATCACATATGTAGCTGGCAGCAGAGAGGTCATGAGTGATGAATATATAGGTTAACCCGTATTCGTTTTTCAGGTTTAATAAAAGGTCTAATATCTGAGCTCTTACCGATACATCAACCATAGCAACAGGTTCGTCGGCTACTATCAGCTCAGGTCTCAAGATTATTGCTCTTGCTATAACTACCCTCTGCCTTTGACCACCACTTAATTCATGTGGAAATCTATCAATGAACGACGGATTTAATCCAACTTCCTGTAAGGCTTCAATAATCATCTCTCTCCTCTCTTTTGGAGAGCCTATCCTATGTATTTTAAGGGGTTCTTCTATGGCATCACCGATCTTCATCCTAGGATTTAGAGAGGCCATAGGGTCTTGGAATACCATTTGAATCTTCTTTCTTAATTGCTGAAGGTCTTTAGGATGTAAATTAGCCATGTTCACCCCATTAAATATTATGTTTCCAGAAGTTGGTTTAATTAATCCAACAATCATTAACCCAGTCGTAGTCTTTCCACTACCGCTCTCTCCTACAAGCCCAAATACTTCGCCTCTTCGAACTCTAAAACTTACCCCATCAACAGCTTTGACATAGATATTTCCTTTTGAGAAGATACGTTCAATGAAACTCTTCTCAACTGGAAAGTACTTCTTTAGATTATCAATTATTACTATACTATCCATTTTTCATCCTCCATATAGGTAACATGCTACAAGCCTTCCTCCAGCATCTGTTAGTGGTGGATGTCTCGATAGGCATTTATCAAACCTCCTCGAGCATCGAGGATTGAAAAGACATCCGGTAGGAGGATTTACTAAGTCGGGTGGTTCCCCCGGTATATAAGCTAGGTTTCTTTCTTTTCTAAGAAAGTTGGGTGCGGATCTGAGTAGCCCATTTGTGTATGGATGCAGTGGCTCTGCAAATATCTCTTCTCTAGATGCTACTTCAACTAACTTCCCAGCATACATTACAGCGATCCTATCTGCATTCTCTGCGACTACGCCCATATTATGCGTTATTAGAATTACTGTTAAATTTAGCTCCCGTTTAAGCTTATTTAGTAATCCTAGTATCTGAGCTTCTATTAGAACGTCTAAAGCAGTGGTAGGTTCGTCTGCTATCAACACTTTTGGATTAAGAGCTATCGCCAAACCTATATAGACACGTTGCTTCATTCCACCACTCAATTGATGGGGATAATCATTGAATCTTTCGGAAGGTATTCCAAGTCTTCTAAGAATCTCGACACTTCTTTCTTCAATATCCTTCTTTGAGCTACTTGGATCATGAGACCTGAATAATTCAACGAAGTGGTCTTTAATCTTCATGAGCGGGTTTAGGGATGAAGACGGATCTTGAAAAACCATGGAGATCTCTCTACCTCTTATCTTCTGGAGCACCTCATCACCTAATTTTAGAAGATCTAATCCATTATACAATATCGAACCACTTACTATTCTACCAGGTGGAGGAACAAGTCTGAGAATAGCTAAGCCAAGAGTAGACTTACCCGAGCCAGACTCTCCTACAAGCCCTAATACCTCACCTTTCTTAACAGATAAGCTAACATTATCAACAGCTCTAACAGGACCAGCGGGAGATTGATATCTAACTGATAATTCGTAGATTTCGAGGATGCTATCATTCATCTTCCTTGATCTTTTCTAACCAATTTTATAAACCTTTAAGAAGCACTCATTACTTAACCCTCGATTTTCATAAATCTAAGAGACTACTGCTTGCTCAAGCAATAGCTGTATGAAATCAAAGATACTCATTTGGTTATTTAAGAATTTATCCATATGCAAAGTGGCCTCTAGATGGTTTTGCGTTAAATACTTTAGAATCTTTCTATACTGGAATGTAGTAGATAGTTAAGTATTTTAATTCACGGTACAGAGTAATCTCGGAATGTCGGAGACAACTATCAAAGATGTTAAGGCCCGCCTTGTTTACAATAGCAGAGGTGAAGAGACAATCGAGGCTGACGTGGTCGTTGGTAAGAGTCTTGGAAGAGCTGCTGCTCCAGCAGGTAAGAGTAAGGGGGAGAAAGAAGTAATGTATTATCCCAGTGGAGGCGTGGTTGAAGCAGTAAGGATTGTTAATAATGAGATTGCAGATAAACTTAGAGGAGTAGATGCCTCTAACATAGATAATGTAGAAGAAGTTTTGAAGAAGTATGATGATACGAGGAACCTGAGAAAGATTGGTGGGAATACTGTTTATGCTATATCGCTAGCGACTTCTATAGCTGCTTCAAAGAGTATAAGGGTCCCACTCTACAAATACTTAAAGATGGTTGAGGATTTCTTTCTACCTCTACCGTTAGGGAACGTGATCGGGGGTGGAAGACATGCTGGAAAAGGTGCACCAGACTGGCAAGAACTCCTAGCAATACCTATGGAGGCACCTGACATACATTCAGCGGTAAAAGCAAATATCATGATACATGAATATACCGGAAGATTACTCGATAAAGCTCTTGGAGGATTCACATTAGGTAGGGGAGATGAGGGTGCATATGCTCCACCAATAGATACTTTCAAAGCGTTAGAGATTCTCAGAGAGGCAGTTGAATATGTCTCAGATGAGCTTGGTTTCAAGATAGGTGTAGGAGTAGATGTAGCGGCCTCAAGCTTATGGGATCCGAAGAGCAAGTCATACGTTTATCTAACTGAGGGTAAGAAGCTCTCCAAGAAAGAACAGATAGAGAGAATCGTAGATTGGGTTGAAAGATTCAGTCTTGTTTATGTTGAAGACCCCCTTGAAGAGAACGATATGGACGGGTTCGCAGAATTAAACGAGATACTATATGGGAAGACTTTAATATGCGGTGATGACTTAATAGTCACAAACCCTGAGATATTTAGAGAAGCAATAGACAGGAGAGCAGTAACAGCATTGATCATTAAACCTAACCAAGTTGGATTCTTAACAACTGCTATGGAGACGGTGAGAATAGCTCATAGAGAAAAGATTGTCCCAGTTGTTTCTCATAGGTCAGGTGAGCCTCCAGAAGGATATCTAGCACAACTAGCTATTTCATGGGGAGGGAAAATCTTAAAATCAGGTATAGTGGGTGGAGAAAGAATAGCGAAAGCTAACGAATTGATAAGAGTTAGCGAAGAGATTGGAAGCAAAAAGTTGGCGAGGTTATAGAGTATGTCGTTAGGAGAGAGTAAACCAATAAAAACCGATGAGATAAAGGAAATCCTCGTGAAAAGTAGCTTACATATTGGTTCACAGATTAAAGTTAAACATATGGAGAAGTTCATCTTCAAGCTTAGACCCGACGGGGTATATCTCATAGACATTAGTAAGACGATTGAGAGATTAAATGTAGCTGCTAGATTCATCTCATTCTATCCACCTGAGAAGGTTGTCGTAATTTCAACCCATGTATATGGTATAAAGCCTGTAAAGAGGTTTTGTGAATTAACGGGATGCATCCCGATAACCGAGAGATTTGAACCCGGCTCCTTCACAAACCCCGTCCTCCCATCATATATGGAGCCTGAGCTAGTGGTTGTCTCAGACCCGAGATATGATAATCAAGCGGTCTTTGAAGCTAAGATAGCTAGGATCCCGGTAATAGCAATGTGTAGTACTGATAACAGCATTAGCAACATAGACTTAGTTATACCGATGAATAATCGTGGAAGGCTAGCTCTACCGTATGCATTCTGGTATCTTGCAAGAAGAGTATTAATAGAAAAAGGTGTACTGACAGAAGAATTAGCTGATAACATTAAACCTGAAGAATTTATAGCACAGCAGGTTACAGAAACTTAATAGACAAGCCTAGTCCCAATTATTTCATCTCCAATAATTGCTGATCTTATTCTACCTCTAACTAAACCGTTAATTAAGAGTACTTCAACTCCCTTCTCTGCAGCTTCGAACCCTTCTTCAATCTTCCTCACGATACCACCTGTAACATCTTCCTCTACTAGCTTAAAGACTTCTATAGGCATACCTGGAGTAAGCTTTTCAGCAAGCTTAACTTCTCCTGTGATTCTATCTTTCACATAGACTCCGTCTACATCTAATGCAAAGATTACTTTCTTTGCTCTTAATCTAGTCGCTAAGTATGATGCTATCGTATCACCTGATAGAATAGTAAATTTAAGTATTCTATCAAATACTGCATCTCCACAAGTTACCGGCGTTATACCTATATCTAGAGACGTGAAGAAACAATCTAGATTACACGTCTCTATCTTCCCATTCTTTGTGATAATAAACGTCGAAGCAGGGATACCTATACAGGGGAAGCCTGAGTCTGTTAGGGCTTCAACCACTTCATTATTTAATCTCCTGACAATCTTCGCTGTCTCAATGAATCCTTTCAGATGCTCAGGAGTCTTATATCCTTCAAAGACTCTATAGCGTTTAGCAACTGGATGAGCGTAAGACCCTCCACCATGAACAATAATCAACGGAGTTGGCCAGACCTCTCTCAGTTCTCTACCTATACCTTCTAGAACATCTCTCCTCAGAGTGAAAGGCTTATCTTTGTTGGTTACCAAGGAGCCTCCCAGCTTCAATATTATCAGTTCTCTCATATCTCTTCTTCCCTCAAACCCTCAGCTGAAAGCCCTGTTAAGTATACTTTAAATCTTCTTGAAATAATCTTGGAGATTTCTTGAATCTTGTCTTCTTCAGCAAGGCATATTACACATCCTCCTCCACCAGCTCCAGTAAGCTTAGCTCCATAAGCACCTGCATCCAATGAAAGTTTTACTGCTTCTTCAATCTCTAATGATGAAACACCAACTTCTCTAAGTAGATTCTGATTTTCTAGCATAAGTCTTCCAAGCCTCTCAAGGTCTAAACCTCTGAATGCATCTATAACTTCCTCTATCAATTCCTCCTCTCTAGTCAGTATTTCGTCAAATCTTTCTTTATTTTTCTCCATAAATTCTCTGACACGTTTAACCATCTCACCTGTTCTACGTGTTTTCCCAGTATCAATTATCAAGATTTTCTTTAGAGGTATCTCTATAGGGGTGAACCCTCTTAAACGTGTATATAACCCTCCACCACCATACAGAGCTATAGAAGTATCTATCCCAGATGGATTAAAATGAGCAATCTTCTCACCTTCAACTGCAGCTATTCTCACTAATTCTTTATCTATTCTTCCAAGAGTAATTATAGATGCTGTACCAGCAGATGCAACAGATATTGAGGCTGATGAACCTAGACCTACACTTGATGGAATATCAGACGAGACCTTTAATCTAACCCCTAAGGTATACCCAGTCTTCTCGAAGACGTATTCCATAGCTCTTGATGCAGGATGATTTAAAAGTCTCCTATTTCCAACCCATACGCCTGGGCGATTATGTATCCATGCTTCTACCCGTGCTCTAAGATGTATTGCTGAAACTATAGCAGGTTTATCATAAACTACGAAGTGTTCACCGAACAAGATTACCTTACCAGGAGCTGAAGTAGCAGCTTTCTTCACACTCACTCTATGAAACCACCAACTAAGAACTCTTACACTAATAAATAAAAATTATAACCCCGGGTGTGCTCCAAGACTGGGTCACCTTGGAGCATCGTTTCTATCTCAAGATCTATCTCTCCGCCCACACACGCAGACCTATCCGGAGAGTACGTCAAATTGTCCTCCTAATACCGTCAAGTTAAAGAATTTCCCCACTTTGTCGTCTACTATTTATTTTTTAGTTTTCTGTAGGTCGTTAAGCCTGATAATCCAAAGTAGTATATTATTCGAAATACTCCTAGATATATAGCCTATACGGGTTTAATAGTTATTTATTAATTGAGAATGCTTATACAATCATGTCTAAGAAATTCTATAACAGCATAGATGGTTGGAGCGTTAATTTTATGAAAAGGCTATACATCAACCATAGCGATAACAAGAAATAAATTGTATAGATAAAATGATGTGCATATATGACACAAGGCGTATTGTTCTAGGCTTGGACAGCGTATGCTCGTCGTGAATGATTCTTCTAGCTTATCTTCCAGCACTTTCGTATATTAACGGGTGGATCTCTCTAAAGATATAATCTAGAAAATCTAACTCGTTGATTCTAGCGAATGATGTAACAACGCAGTTTCTAGTTAATCCCATAACGTAAGGTGTATTGGGGACTTGGTAGACGATATACCAGATCTTACCATGTCTAAGGTATTCTTCGTAGAGAGCTGAATTCTTAACACTATCACCGTATAGAGCAAGCTTACTAACTTCAGGTATATCTAAGTCGTCAAAATATATGACTTTAGTATTTTCAGGATTCCTTTCATGGAAAGCTTTCATGGTCTCTGGAGATATCCTAGCTTCAACTATTGCACGATAACTAAGGAATAGCTGATGTGAGAGGAGAGAAGCAACAGCATTTGCAAAATGTTTCTCTTGAACAACTGTCAGTAACGTCATTCCACGTTCTCTCCTAAAAACAATTCTAGCCTCAGTAGTTTTGATAACCGGAATGATCTTGCCTCTTTGAGGTATAAGTATAACCTTATCTCTACTGTAGACTCCTTCTAGAATATTCTTCTCGAGATCAAGATCTCTTACTTCAGTGATTAACTCGAATTTCACCCCTTCTTCTTCTCTTTCTTCAACTACTCTATAATCTTTTAGCTTCTCAGCTATCTCCTCCAGAGAGACATCAGGCTTGACATCAAAGATCTTAGATGCTAGAGGCAGTATCCATCCCCCCTCGCCTAAATATATTTGAACTTTAATAAAATCCCATCGTACAGCTACTCTGTAGAACAAGTTAAAATTTGTTAGAAATGTTATCTTAGCAATTACTTACTCCGATACAGTGGTGCTTTTAATATAGGACCTTCAGGTGAAGCAATTGTATAATGATTGAGTATTTACCTCTTAAAGTATGAATATTATGCTCTAGCTAGGATTCTTCATAAATTCTCCATAGCTCATCAAGTAATTGACCCGTAACCTTTTCCTCAGTCTTACATGTTCTCATAAGGATGCTAGGCATCTTTTTCTCTCTCAATTCTCCAATAACATTGAATCCTAGTTTTTCAATTCTTTTCATATTCTTCTTTGAGATGCATGCAAGCAGGACACCTGAACTTATCAATTTTAATGGATCGCATCCTAGAGCATTGCATATCTGTCTAGTTTCCATTGAGACTGGTATCTTATCTTCATATATAATGAACGATGCATTGCTTGCTTCAGCGAGCTCGTAAACTCCTCCTAATACACCACCTTCAGTTGGGTCATGCATTGCTGTAACAACCCCCATTCTAGCTAGTTTAAGAGCTTCACTAACAACGCTTATCTTCTCATAGTATCTCTCAGCTTTCTCTAGCACCTCTTTAGATACTTTGTCCTTTAATCTCTCTTTAAAATCTCTTGCAAGTATAGCTGTCCCCTCTATTCCAGCTGTCTTAGACATAACTATCAAGTCTCCAGGTCTGCCACCACTTGACCTTATCGGTTTACTTGATACAAGTGGCCCCATCATGAATCCGCAGACTATGCTATGTGAAATATTTGGAGCAACCTCCGTGTGCCCTGTTACTACTCCGACCCCCAGTTCTATACAAGCATTATGTATATCATTTACTATACGTTCTAGCTCTACCCTATCTGAATCTCTGCTTAGAAGTATTATTGGTGAGAACCATGCTGGGTTACCTCCACAAACAGCTACATCATTCGCATTAATATGTACAGAAAGCCACCCAATCATCTCAGAAGCACCAGTAATCGGGTCGCAGGAAACAACAATGAATCCACTACTACTCTTAATAATGCCTGCATCCTCCCCGAAAGATGGACCCAGAACTATATCTCTCCTTCTAGCTCCTAGCTTCTTGAAGACTAATTCTTCTAAAACTTCTTTGTCAACCTTACCGAGCCTTAGCCTCAAACTACTCCTCAAGATAAATTCGAGATCCCCTCATTAAAAAAGATAGTGAACTTATTCGCGTTAGAATTTTTAGATCGTTTTAAAACATGATGAATATCACATTTTCTATGAACTTAGTGAGAAATACAGGTATTTTGTTAGATTTTTTAGAAATCTATGATAATATGTATTTAAAGAAATTCCAATTTTCCAACTGAAGACGAAGAAGAAAATCCAAAAACAATAATTAAGTCATAAGCATCAAAATTAAAAATAATTGTGGGAGGGGCTGGCTTGGTAGCCCTAGCCACCCAATAAGTATGCCTTCGGTCCTCGCTTCAAGCCTTGTGGGCTCGCCGAGGACCAAACATATTATCATGTGGGTCTTGCTAGGGCTTGCACCCCAGCCCCATCCCCAGCGAGCCCTATCTGCCTCCCTGCTTCTATCACCATCTTCAGAACCCTTCTCATATCTTTCAATTTTGGTGAACGTTTATCACCATTCTTACATAGAATAGCATTTGTAAGCATCAATAGATATCTTTGAACTTTACAACTATACCTCTTTTTCCTTCTAGCATCATATCCCTTGACCTTATATATTCCATGAAACCTTACAGAACTACTATACGACGTAGACCTATTATATACTAGTTCTCCAGCCAAGCCTGTTAATCCATTAATATCATCTCTATCCAATCCTAGGGTATCAGCTATATCCATGAATCTTGGGATAATCTCGATGGCTTTATCAACGATCTCTCTCCTAGCATCCTCAACCATCTTCTCCAATATCTTGACGTCGCCTCCAACATTGATGCCGACTATGCCAGCAATCTGCACTCTCTGAAGATTCCTGTAAAGCATCTGCTCCCTCATCAACATCGGTCTCAACTCAATATCAATAATATTTAAAGGTCTGAAATATCTATGAGTATTCCTCTTAATCAATGACAATTCACAGGCTTTCCATAGCAGGAATGCATCTCCTTTATCATCTTTTGATACCTTGCCTTCAGTTCATCTCTGAATCTTTCCTCCCGCATCTCTTCCCACTTCCATGGTCTAGTGAAATAATAGACTCTCCTACCATTACTGATCAATTCTCTTAGTTTATCCCACATATTTGGAAATATTGAGCTATCTAAGTATATCTCATCATAATTTTTGAGTTCAATGAGGCTATTGACTTCAAAGAAGACATCTTTCTCTGGATCATAGCATACATGTTTCTTTGAGCCTCTATTCTTCTTAGGCCTCCATTTTAGTATCAACAAAGGCTCTTCTACTCATCTTCTATGACGCCTCCAACAACATACAGTATGATTCTAGGTGTATAATTAATGTTCTAGGCCAATAGTTATTGTAATGTGGTCGATGCTTGGCCTAGAATCCTTATTGATGCCCCATCCCCACTATCTTAAATGCATATAGACAGGCTTATAGGGATATGTGAGAAGCATGTTGAGAGGATAGTCAAGGCTTCAAGGATATATCCAGAGCTCGTGAATAGGGCTTCCAGACCCCTATCCAGGCTCAGGCTTCTAAAAGCCTTGAGGGAT
>Ga0080004_1123895_pt1 | contig 15383 bp, 16 predicted proteins | sample WasSprMetagenome_FD_69207 | JGI IMG/M metagenome (GOLD analysis project Ga0080004, IMG submission 69207) | Sulfidic aquatic microbial communities from Washburn Spring, Yellowstone National Park, USA - WS (SPADES assembly) (version 2) | ecosystem: Environmental > Aquatic > Thermal springs > Hot... | reverse complement strand
GGCCCTGCCCTCCTCTACGGGCTCCGTCTCCAGGGGCCTCCTCCTCCATATTTTAAAGGGGGTGGATCCCGGCCTTGCGTCTTCCCTCCACGAGGCGGATAAGCCGAAGCCCTACTCGGTGACCCCCCTATGGTTCAAGGCGAGGGAGAGGCTTAAGGAAGGCTACCTGATGGACCCCGCGTATCCGTGTAGGGTGAGCTTCAGGTTCCTCCAGGACGGGCTTATGGAGAAGTTCCTCAGATACTTCCAGGGGACAGGCGAGATCCTCCTATTCGAGGAGCCATTCCACGCGGCCTCGATGAGGCTTAGATCCACGAGCTACAAGGAGTTATGGGAGTCCTCCGAGGCGCATGGAGGGTCCTTCAGGCTCTACTTTAAGACGCCCACATACCTCGCCATCTCGGGATCAGGGTACCATTACCTCTTCCCAGACCATCAGAGGATATTCCCGAACTTGTTAAGGATATGGAACCAGTTCTCAAATGATAGGATGTTCACTAAGAAGGAGCTGCAAGAGTATAAGGAATGGCTCCTGAAGAGCATGACGGTATCTCAGTACAGCCTATGGACAAAGGTAGCATATATGAGGGAGAAGAGGGCCGCTGGCTTCATGGGATGGGCAACCTATGAGACGAAAGGAGAGGATCAGTGGGCTAGGACAACCTTAGCTCTGGCAAAGTATGCAGAATATTCTAATATAGGAGGAAACCGTACAGGGGGGTTCGGTGTAACAAAACTAAGAGGCCCATCAATCTAGGTTTCTTAATTTTCGAACTAAGTCCTTAAAATGTTATGCTACCGTCATTAAATTTGGAATCGGCTTAAACTATTGCTTTGCACCTCCCTCCTATCTATACATTAATAATTAAGATCTTTGGGTGAGGGGACCTAGGCTGTATATTCATTCAAACAACTATTCCACCTTCTAATCCCGATTGAGCGCAAAGTAATTCGATTAAACATTCGTTGTTGCCTTCCCTTGATTCAGTAAGTATATTTTCTAACTTCTTTTTTAATTAAATTTTGATCTGAAATCTCACACTATCTCCGCAGTTCATTTCTTTTAATATTTAGTCCCTTTAATAGTTTGTATAAATAGAACCAAGTCAAAAGTTTGTTTTATTGCTGTAAGAGAGAATGGCTTATTTTATGAGGCAAGTTGCGTATTAATTAACGGTTCTTGTAAAATTGTTTTTTGATCAAGTTGTAAACGGTATCAATGATTTAAACAAGATCATAAACGATCCAATTTTTACCTTCTGATTGTTTATGAATGGGTATGATATAGAACTTCCTCAACAAATTATTTCTTTTTCCGCCTCTTTTTTTGTATATGTTTATATCCTCAAATTTCGTCTTTGGGCTAATGTCCTTAACTGGAATAATAAGAACGTTTCTATTGTCGTTTCTCTCTAATTTTTCAGTTGCAAAGATCGCATCATATGGAGGCTCCTCTCTAGTTATAGTTTTACACCAGACAAGAGAGTCCGAGGTACCAAAACTTCTTATATTTTTCAAGATTTTTTCAACTTCTTCGACGTTGCTTGGAATATTCAGGTATATATTAATCTCTTCTGGGTAATAAACATAACCTCTGATACAAAATGTTGATTCGAAACCTGTATTTTCTTTCTTTTTCTTCAGTCTTCTAATTAAAACATTCGTTTGGATAATCTTTTTTGGAGGAACAATTTTCACTTCAACATCTTTTATTATTCTAAAAATTTTTACCCCTTCCTTGACCTTACCTGTAGTTTCTATCGCTTTTGACACTATCGCTAGTTTGATCGTTGACGGTCCAGGTAGAAGGCAAGGGAGAGCGTATTGCGAAGAAAAATCTGGAATACGATACGAAAAAAGACTAGCGAATTCGTAAGTTGCCTTAACCCAAACCATGTAGTTCACTCAGTCTTTATCGAGTAGGGTTTTTTATCCACTAACCCATTCAGCTTCTCAACAAATTCTGACATGGAATTGAAATCGATTACTTCTATTTTGCCTTTGAGATTCTCTGAAATTTTCTTGATCTCATCTATGAAATTTTCCTTTAAGGGACTTATAACAGGAACAGGCATATTATCTTTGGCTATAACAATTATCCCTGAAAAGTTTGTTGTGTGAGGCAGTCTTGTTGAAGTCATCGCGCCTTCTGTTCTCGTAAACATTGCCATGTATGCTTTTAGAGCTAGTTTATATCTGTTTTCTCTGTTGATACCATTAGTATATTTTATTGTTACATTATTTAATCCAATTCTCCAAGGTTGAAAAACTGATACTATCGCGTATTCTCCAGATCGTGTTGGTCTATGATATAGCATTTGCACCGCTCTCTCTGGTATATGGTCCTCACAATACCATTTTCCCTTTATTTTATATAATTTACTTTCACTCTGATCTGTTTCACATTCTTTAACAGAGCATTTCACGTCTCCCCATTTACCCGCTTCTTTTTCTTCTTCTGGCATGACCAACTCTTCATGGACAGAATGCCTTGCATGCGTGTGTATATCTCTTATAACTTGCGGTATACCTAAGGCCCATCCAAATTCAACCGTAGATGACCTTGATACGGTGGGTTTCTGAACTAAAAATCCATGTATATCACATAGCTCACATTTTAAAGCTTCATCAACAGCTTCGTCTGCTTTCTTCTTTTCCTTTACTGATTTAACTCCATCCGCCTTCTCTGGTTTGAGCTGTTTACAGGCTTCGCAAAAATTCTGCTTCTCATTCTCTAGTTCCCACATCTTTTCTGCATGAATATGTTTCAGCATTTCTCCTGAAATACCATCAGTAGTCGTTGCTTCCCTTGTATTCGGATTTATAATACGTATACTTCTCGGTTCTGTTACATTCCCTACGGTACCTTCATTACTTAAGGAATGTAAATTCCAAGCAATTCTGCCCATTATTGCAATTTCGTATATAAGTTCTCCCTCTTCCCTCATTGTTCGCCACCTTTTTTAACGAGAGCGTGAGCAAGCAAGGCGGCTCTAATCTGTTTTACACCATAGATATCTACAAGTTTAATCAGTCCCTCCAGATCTCTTTCACTTGGTTTTCTATACTTTTTAGTATGTAACCTCCTTAAAAATTTCCATAAAACTTCCTTAAACTGATCCGAAGTTTCTGTGTATTCTATTTCTACTAATGTTCCATAATCCTCCGCGACCATAATCATCTTCCTTAAAGCGTCCCCAAATTCTTTTATTGCAGGATTCAAAAATACATCAGACAGTTTCTCAGACATTCCTAAGCACTTCCCTCATAATATCTATCTCATATAATTTAGGTTTTATATCTTTATTTAAATATATTCTTAGATGGTTTCTAAAGTAGATTTCTAGGGTTCCCCTAGATGGATAATTTATAAATTCTGAAAGGGATAAAGCTAACTCTTCGTATCCTGGTTTATTTGTTCCCTTAAATATATCAATCCACTGATCAAAAATCTCTGTAGACTTCTCACTTGTCTCGACTATGTTAAATAAGAAATCTAATGGATATGCACCGCCACAATACGGTTTTCTTTGTTGTCCAGATCCCACCATTACACCAAAAATTAAATTTGAAAATTTTAGTATCCTTTCTTTCATCTCTGAAATTTCCTTTGCTAAAGATACCGCAACATAAGACAAAGTAGGTGAAATGCCACTTCTATGCGCTCTTATAAGTTTATCAATATTTCTGGTGATATCCCTTGCATCGGGAGAAATTCCTATTCGCACACCCTCAATGGAAGGATTAAATAAAATCATTATTAACTGTCCTCCCTTCTTCTCCATTTTCCATTTCCAAATCGTAAAATTTAAATGACCAACTAAAGATAATAGGAAATCTTCCTTAGGTATGTATAATTGACTTCCTTCGTGGTAAGTTCTCCCTCTTATTTTTTCCCTAAACCCCTTTGTGGCCCCTAAATCTAAAGATTGATACAAGGTTTTATTTCCTTTTTTAGAATCAAAAAACTCTGGCTGTTTTATATTCTCATATTTTTTTAAAATAGAGGCGATCATCTTTTTGTTTGTAATTAATTTTTTGCATTCCTTAATCTCATTCATTCTCCCCTTCCCTTTCAAAGTTAGGAAAACATACCCCCATTTTTTATCAGACTCTGAGGGAAATAGCCCTGATAAAATATTCGCTTTTTGAAGATTATATGCATTCTTCGTTTCTATGAGATAATAAACTCCAAAGTCTTTGACCGTTACTTGAGAGGACGATAAATCTTGTAGAATCAGTCCTAAACCATATGCTTTACTTAAATCATACATGTGTAAACCGGATTTAACCACGTAAAATCTCACGCCGTTTCACCCGACATACTTATCCAATCAGATAGTCTTAATATTTTTGAGATAAACGAATAAAATCTATATGGAACGATATTGTTTTCGTAACCTAAGTAAGGCATCCCGTATTCGAGGCTACCGCTTGTTTTCTTTTTATAAACTATTTTATTAATGTCAATATCTAATTGTAATGTTTCTATTATATCTTTCCAATTATTGATAAATTCATAAGGTCTATACTCTTGAGAGCGGGGAGAATGGTGATGAGCGATTGCAAGTAAAACTGGATATCCTAGATCCCCCCATTCATTATATAGGTATTGTAATGAATTAGCAGATACTGGAGCATGAGGTACTCCAATTTTTGATGTTTCTGCTTTATCTGTATGTGCTAATGGAATTTTCTTATCCCATCCAATTTTTTCCTGCCAATATTTATTAAGCTTCCCCAAATCATGTAGAGCAACACCAATTTTAATTTTTTCGACTAAATCTCTTTTTTCTATACAAAAAACTTCTGAAAATTTGTCGATAACAAAATTGTAGTTTGAGATAAAATATTTCTCTAATACATTTAGAATTTTCCGTGCATGGTCTACCCATTTTTCATTTTTTCTATTATAGATTATCTCTTTATTTTCCATAATTTCTCTCTCTGAAATCTTGAAAATATCTTTGCCTCTCTCTCCAATTACTAAACCAATATTTTCGTCGTAAAAGGCGCCTTCTGGTGGGACGACGTAATGATTAAAAGGCAAGACTTGTGAATATATATCTGAAACAGGCACCGGGGCGAATCTAAAAGTGTAGTCATCCGAAATATTGCTTTCTTCTATACGCCACACTTTAATATTATTTTCTAAAAGTTCTTTTACTTTATATCGAAAAACCCAGACGTTCATATCAACTTTTTGTAATCTAAAAATTTCATTATTCCCATTGCATAGTGAATGCGGATCATCATGAATGCTGACTCTACACGTATAAGTATCTCTTACACATTCTTCAGCTTTATTTTTATCTCCTTCAAAAACAGCTCTCGATAAAGTTCCAATAACTTCAGCTCTACGAGCATCGTTCAGAATTTTTCTATAATGTCCGCTTAAGATCATTCTAACTAACTCCCTTTCTAAACTCCATGATAACACTTCGCCATTTATTTCTTTAAGCTTCTCTCTTGTTTTATTAATAATTTGTTTATATTCTTCTTCTCTATATGGTCCGTAGTCTTCAATATCATATACATAGAAATCGCCTTTTCCGCCCCAGCGTGCACATCTTCCTGCTCTCTGAATCAAAGAATCTATCGGAGCCAGTTCTGAGATTATAGTGCTGGAGGAAATGTTCATACCAACTTCGATAACTTGTGTTGATATTAAGAGTGCATGTTCCTTGCTTTCTCTGGAAAATAATTTTTGTACTACTTCTTCTTTCTGTTTTCTATCTTCATCTAAGAACCTAGAATGTATTAATATTACAGAAGCATCTAATTTCCCATTTTTTATTAAATGTTGGAAATCTTTATAGATTTGCTGTGCTTTTTCGACCGTATTGCATATAACTATTAATTTTTTATCCGCTAAAGAATTGTAAATTTCTAAAATTTCCCTTAAACAGACTTTTTTATTTCTAATAAGGGGAATTGTATGTATAATTACTTTTCTGTCTTTTCTCGACTTAATTTCATCTTCATCTTTAACTTTTATGATCTCTGTATTTTCTCCTGTCAATTTTTTAATTTTATTTACTAATATGTCTGGTAAGGTAGCGGACATAACTACGAATGGGAGTCTTAACTTTGAGGAATGTACAACCAGAGTTATGGCAGTTTGTAACCCCCTATTTGGATCAAACGTATGGACTTCGTCAAAAACTAAAAATGCAGAAGAAACAGCTCCAGCCAAAATGTTTCCCCTCTTAATCGGTGCACTTAGAGGTGTACATGTATAAGCTCCTACAGTTTGATCAATGGTTGTCAAAATTATATCTTCATTAAATAGTTCACTCTCAGCTCTTTTACCGTGATGGAAAGCTGTAGAAAAACCTTTAAATGAAGCATATCTCTGGATCCTTTCTGACAAATTCTCTATTAAAGTTCGTGTAGGTAAGGAATATATCATTTGAGATGGTAAAGTTTCATTTTTGCTAAGTAAAAATGAAGTTACTGGTACTTCGCTTTTGCCCGAGCCCGTAGGTGCTACCAAAATTAGAGACTTTCCTTCTGATAAGGCCTCTATTGATTCAGATTGAAAATTATAGGGAGAAAAACCGATAATGTCTTTAAAAACTTGGCATATTGTCATATATTTCGTTTCACCAAATCCACAAACTTGGTTTCAACCAAATCATTTTTCAAAACGTAACTCTTTCTTTTTCTATTCTTTATATATTTAAGGATTATCTGGGTTTTCATTCCTTATTATGTATTGTTACAATTCTTTAATAGCTTCTAGTATCTCAAATGGGGTCACTCTATCCAGAACCTATTATGACTACGTAGGTTGTCCTTTCAAAGAGCCGGATCATAGTCCGTCTTAATTTTTCTAATTTATCCGATATGCCCATAATAATTCTATAAAAATTTTCTTTCATTCTTATGCCTTATTCTTCTTTATTAGTACTTATATCTTATTTCTAAAAGAACTGTAGTGGCTTATTATTTTGTTACTCTTTTCTTAATAAGTTTGACATATCTGTTCATATCCACAACCTCTAACGCACCTTCTTACCGATCTTTTTAATGGTAGCACTTCTCTCATAATTATTTCCTTAATATTCCTCAATATACGCTTGGTATAGTTTTTTATGCTGCGCGTAATCTCAAGTTCAACTACTAAATCTTCAGGTATATAGTTTATTAGCCCCCTCCTGACCGAGGTATTAAAGCGATCTTCAATAAGTAATGCATAGGCTGTAAGCTGATATTTATGATGAATCCAGATACGTCCATGGTTAGACTGCATATTCTTATAATCGACAGGTAAATATTCTCCATCAATGGTTTTTATAATTAGGTCGATAGTTCCCTGTAAGCCTAGCTTATCTGAGCAGAGTTGGACAAAAGACATTTTAGAAGCACTTACGAAATCGGGCGAATAATATATGCCATTTTTCCACCTTAGTTCTTTTCGCACATACTCTTCATGTTTCTCCTTACTGTCTTCCTGCTGGGAGTACAAGACTGGTTTCGCATGTAAGACTCTCTCAAAATATATAATCCTCGGGCAGTAAACATACTGTTTTATGTCCGTTACTGAAATAAAAGCTTCAGCAACATCAGATATAGGCAACTTTAGCCTTTCCCTCATCCAATCTATATTTCTTCGGTTTGCCAATTTCCCTCCTACCCTTGAAGCAGAGGTCGCATAAAGGGTATATCTGGACGTTCTCCACCTCTTCTCCTATCAGGGCCTTTAAATCCACGGTTAGGCTGTTCAGTTTATGCCTGGCCAATTCCCCTATGAAGGCGCTGTACTGGATCCTGGATAGGCCGTAGTCCTTAAGGGTCTCGGCCACCCTGTTCCTCAGGTTGTCATCGGTCACATCGTATATTACCAGGTATCTCGTCTCCCGCCTCACCATCCCAGGGTGAATGGCTTATACTCCGTTCCTTCTAGGAGGAGCCTAGCTATGTTCCTCGCCTGCATCTGTATATGGCCCCTTATGGACGAGTGCCTCCCCTGGAACATGGCTTTGCCGTCCAGCCTCTCCTCGAGGGCCTCTAGGATCCTTCTAGCCGTCTCCTTGGCGATCAGGCGTTGGCCCTGCTCCTCCTCGATAACCTCCATGGGCTTTATAACCCTCCTGGAGAGCAGTGCGAGGATGGTCCTGTCCACGACCTGCTGCCGGAACTCCTCCATGAAATCTAGGACTAGGGAGGGTTTCCCGGGCCTGTCGGCGTGGAGGTATCCGGCGTAGGGGTCTAGGCCGGCGTAGGCGATGGCCTTCCAGGCCTCGGGGAAGAGGACGACCTGATAGCCGAAGTTGAGCATGGCGTTGAAGGGGTCCCTGGCCCCCCTCGTCTCCCTTCCGGGGAAGCCCAGTTCCCCGGGTAGGAGCTTTTTGACGGCGTCCCAGTAGATCCTGGCGGCCTCAGCCTCCAGGTTCATGAGGTCCAGCCTAGCCTCGTCGATGAGTCGTTCGGGCTCAGCCTTAACCCTCTCGGCTATTAGGCCTATTCTCCTTCCCGCCTCGTAGAGCTCCCCGGCCAGCTCGGGGTCCACGTCCTTCCTATTCTTAGCTGTAAGCTTCAGGAGGCTTGCCTGGTTGAGGATCTTGCCCGTCACGAAGGCCCTGGCCAGCGCGAAGCCCCTACTGTCGTTGTAGGCTTTGAACTGTTCCCTCCTCGCCCTGACGGACCCGGTTAACGTGGTGGGCATGAGTAAAGCGTAGGGCCATCCCCTATAACCTGCGAAGACGACCTGAACCCCATGCTCCACGGCCAGCCTCAACGCGCTTGAGGAGACGGCTACGCCCTGCGAGGTGCATATGATCGCCTCGGCATCGTCCACAGGCACCTCAAGCTTCTTATCCCGTCCCCGGATGAGGAACCTCCCCCTCTTCCGGCCCAGGAACATGCCGAAATCGTCGAGGAAGATCTTCAAATAGATGGATCCCCTGCGGCTATCCTCCCCATGCCCCTCTCAGGGTCGTCATCCATGGCATGCATGACGGTATATGCAGTCGTCCGGGCATGATGGATCGCCCTCTGGCATGCCGGGATCCCTCCCCTCAGCCGCGATCTCCAGCTTGGCATCCCTCTCCTCGATCCACCAGTTCCTCAGCTCGTCGCCGGCGAAGAAGAGGTCCCTCTTAACCGTGACCCTGCCGTTCACATAGTTCAAGTAGACTACGCAGCCGACGTCCACAGGCACCTCGTGGAGGCTCTCAAAGACGAGGGCGTAGCCCACAGGGGCCAGCCTATGCCACTCCTGCTGGGCCGCGCCCACCTTCAAATCGAACATTATCGACCTCAAATAATCGTAGCAGTCAAGGCTTAGGATGCCGCTCAAGCCTAGGAGCTCCCCGGAGATCCTATGCTCTACGAGGAAAGGCACGGCTGAGGCTATGAGGTCGCGCCTCGACGCGTAGGGTTGACGGGCCTCCACCTCGGCGTACCTCGCCTCGCACATCTTAGCCATGTAACCCCAAACCTTCTCGGCCACCGGCAGGACAGCCTCCCGCCTAGCCGGGATCTCATCCCATCGGACACCCCTACACCAATCATTAAAGTCGGGGTTCCTCCCCTCCATGAAGGCCAGGAGATAATCGCTCACGACCCCATGCAGCACCTTGCCTAAAGCCACCTTGAAGGTGGGGACGGGCCTAACCCCCTCGACGAAGCCCAGGTATACATCTCTTCCGTTCGGACAATACTTGGAGGAGACCGCGTACATGGGAAGCTTAACCTCGTCGTAGTAGGGCTTCAAAGGGGCCTGATGCCAGTTCCAACCCCTAAGCTCGGGGCTGACCCCTGCCTCCCTAGCCAAAGGCAGAATCTTATAAATCATATACTTACGCTCCACCTCCGATAAAAAATACATGGCCACTTACCCCCGACTAAGAGACAATAAAATAATTAAACCAGGGGTAAATATAAGAATATGCCAGATGAAGCCCTTTCGATTACCTTTATAAATGAGGATGCAACCCAGAGATAATCGAAGACCCCCCTCTAGGAGGGGCTGAAAACAAGGCTTAAAAGCCTAAAGGGGAAGAAAAACCTTCGGATTCAAAAGGAGAAATCCCATTAGGGGAATTGAAAGACAACTTAAAAAATCAGTACTTATGTTCTGGTGCTGATTCAAAAGGAGAAATCCCATTAGGGGAATTGAAAGGACACGGCAGATTATAGAACAGTTCTGCCGGGATGTGATTCAAAAGGAGAAATCCCATTAGGGGAATTGAAAGTGGCAGGGAACCGGGTTTCAACAGGGACTTCGCCGGTGAGATTCAAAAGGAGAAATCCCATTAGGGGAATTGAAAGTGCCCGACCTCCCCGCCGGCGTGGAGTATCCTTTGGTTGGGATTCAAAAGGAGAAATCCCATTAGGGGAATTGAAAGCAAACCGAGGAACTTCCCCACTAGAAACGCCAAGACCAGGAGATTCAAAAGGAGAAATCCCATTAGGGGAATTGAAAGGCCCTCGTGGCATCGCCGCGGTTGGAAGAAACATTTCACGATTCAAAAGGAGAAATCCCATTAGGGGAATTGAAAGTTATATTACGGCGAGTACTTCCGTGTGGCAGTATCGAACCAGATTCAAAAGGAGAAATCCCATTAGGGGAATTGAAAGTTCTAGCTGTCATGGTGCATCTCACGGCGCAAACCTTTGATTCAAAAAGAGAAATCCCATTAGGGGAATTGAAAGTGTTTTAGCTCGTACCAGTTTTTGAGGGCGGCTCCGCCGATTCAAAAGGAGAAATCCCATTAGGGGAATTGAAAGAGGGAGAAAGCGATTTCGCACCAATTTTTGTCACGGCAAAGGATTCAAAAGGAGAAATCCCATTAGGGGAATTGAAAGGTCGGAGCGAATTCCCCGGGACGAGTGGAACCAGCTCTAGATTCAAAAGGAGAAATCCCATTAGGGGAATTGAAAGAGAGCGTAAAGTCATCCACCCATTTATATTCCATTTAAGATTCAAAAGGAGAAATCCCATTAGGGGAATTGAAAGTTTTTCGGCCCTTGGGTCGGGCCGCCTCTTCCCTGGAATGATTCAAAAGGAGAAATCCCATTAGGGGAATTGAAAGACCTGTTAACGGTGTGCTACCCCATTGAGTTATGTTTCGATTCAAAAGGAGAAATCCCATTAGGGGAATTGAAAGCTTGAGATATCCCGGTTTAGGAGAGTAGAGCAGGCCTTCCGATTCAAAAGGAGAAATCCCATTAGGGGAATTGAAAGGAACGATTCCCTAGGGGGCGCGAAAACCTTGGGTGGATAAGATTCAAAAGGAGAAATCCCATTAGGGGAATTAAAAGGGCATAGTCGTCGCAGCAGCTGCGGATCAACGCAACCGGGATTCAAAAGGAGAAATCCCATTAGGGGAATTGAAAGTTGGGGATGGAAAATTTGGGCTTGGGCTTGGGGAAATCCATTGTTTCCTCAACGTTTCAGTGAGGGTTGGAGATAGCCTTTTCTGGGATGTCCTCCGCCTTTGAGAGGATGTAAAAATGAGCATGAAGTTGGCGGGTCAAAAGTATGGAGGATTGAGCGGAGTCGGAGTTGATACCTGGGGGGTGGATTTCGCCCTTCTCCGTTGGGGGCGTCCTCCCCTCCAATCCCTGCCATTATAGGGATAAACGCACTAATGGAAATGCTTGGGGGAGCCTTCCGCAGAGTTCTGGAAGGGGAAATCTATTTCCGCATGGGAATCCGATTCGTCCAGCTCAACATCCTCTATCAACTATTAGCGGTGAGAGTTGTAAATTCCCCTATCCTTGATATCGCGGAGGCCTTCCTTATGATGCCCGACCTCTTCAATTCCTGGCTGGCCGGCGTAAAGGCAAGCGAGTTCAGCGAAGCTACTACATCCCAATTCTATAATCCTATCATGGGAGACTGGGATAGAAAGCTTGAGAAAATGGGTATACCAAGCCATTTCCTTCAGGAAATCGTCCCCTCAAGGACTGTTTTAGGGGGCTTCCCCCTTCGGTAAGCGGAGAAGTTGGATTGAAGGGTGTTCCCGTTGTTGCGGCTGCCTGCCATGATACCGGCTCGGCGGTCGCAGCTGCTCCCGGAGAGGGAGAGGATTGGGCTTATATAAGCTTCGGCACTTGGTTGCTTATGGGAGTGGAGATAAGGCAGCCGATCGATAATGAATCGAGAAAGCTATGAATTGAATTTCACGAACGGGGGAGGTGTGGATGGAACATTCCGCTTCCTCCAGGATATTATGGGGGGCTCTCTCTGATTCGGGAATCGGGAAGGACTTGGATGAGCAGAGGGGAGGAATATGCTGTAGTTAACAGTTTCAATATGGATGGATTTAAATGGACATAAGTTGTAGTGTATGTTTATGGAAAGGCTTTATTATTAAGGTTATTATTGGGGCTATTCAATGTTGGGGTAAGCATGGTAAAATAAGGGTTGTTAAAAGGTGTCAAGAAGCTTATATCAAGTTAGAGCTTACAATATAAGGCATGGCTACAACATCAATGAGTTCCTTGAAGCGTATAGGCTTATGCTTCAAAGGGCTATAGATGAAATATGGATTGGAATCAAATGGATTGAAAAGCATAATGGTAGGGGAAGGAAGAGGCTGATTCCATTAATTCCTAAAGGGAACGACTTTAAACACCATTATCTGAGAAACCTTCTGCTTGAAAACTGGGGCTATTCCAAACACTATGTTGATTCCGCGATGAAACAGGCGTATTCAATAATAAAGTCTTGGAGGAGAAGCTATATTAAAGGGGAAAGGAGAAGGCTGGAGCCGATCGTAAGGAAGAGGTTCGTCAGGATAAAGGAGACACTCTACAGCTTTAAGGATGGAAAAATAAAGGTGAGCATTAAGCCATACGAGGAGTATTTAGAGTTCGATGTTTCAAAGGCCTGGTTCCTCGGTAGGGCTGAAGGAGAAATGGGTGAGCTAATCCTAAACGAAAAATATTTAACAATAACCTTCAGGTTTAAGGGGAGAAAGGATGAAACGGCTGGGAGGATTGCCTGGGATTGCAACGAGAAGAGCCTAGACGGCTTCAGCCCAGGGACAGGCTGGACTAGAATAGATTTGACAAGGCTATTCCATATTCACAGGGTCTATGAAATAAAGAGGAGGAGGCTTCAGCAGGAGGCGTCGAAGAAGTCATCCTTCAGAAGAGTTTTGGCGAAATATTCTAAGCGTGAGAAGGATAGGACTGAAGACTTTATCCACAAACTGACGACCTCTATAACAAGGGAGTTTAAAAACTATATTCATGGATTTGAAGGCTTAAGAAAGAATGGAATGCTTAATGGCTTAAGAAGGCATAATAGGAATATTTCAAAAAGTGATTGGAGAACTATTATAACCTTCATGAGCTATAAAGCTAAAACAGTTATTCTCAACCCTAAAAATTCTACGAAGAGGTGCTCCAAATGTGGGATGGTTAATGCCCCGAAAGGAGCATTATACATTTGCAGATGTGGGTTGAGGATAGATAGGCAGCTGAACGCTGCCATAAACCTATACCTTCAGATGGAGGGTCTTCCTCCAAGTCCAAAGTTCTTTGAAGGGCTTATGAAGACTTGGAGTGGGTTCACCCAGACGGGGGAAGAGGCTGATGAGGGCTTCGATGAACTCGTGAGGGGCCCAAGGCTGATGAATCCTCAGAGCTACATATGCCTATAAAAGACTATGTAGCTTAGAACCCTTTGGCGACATCTTTCTTCAAGACGTTAGGGAATATAGAGAGAGGAATCTCGCCAAAGTGGGGATGGAAGCGGAATTCCCCCTCTGGGGAAGAGACGGTGGAGAGCTGGCGAAGAGATTTATAAAGTTGGGATTCAAGGCGGTGATAACCTGCGTTGATGGAGAGAGATTAGCGGGTGAATTCGTGGGAAAGGAATTCGATGAAAATTTTCTCTCCTCATTACCCTCTAACATCGACCCCTCAGGAGAGAACGGCGAATTCCACACCTTCGTCTACGCCGGACCCCTCTTCAAAAGGACGGTTCCCTTCCAGAAAGGCGAAATCATCCTCCGTGAAAACCGCTTCTACTTCTGCGACTTAATGCCGATTTCAAAAGAGGAGGATTGCAAATAAATGAAAGAGATTCAAAAAGAGAAATCCCGGTAGGGGAATTGAAAGAGAATGCTCAACGCTACACCAGCCAGATTCAGCTTCGCAAGATTCAAAAGGAGATCGCTGGCACGGTCATCGACGCAATAGAAGAACCACGGCATGGTATAAGAAGTCTTCACACTCTACAAGTTTGTCTTGTCAACTTGAAAGCGTAGGCCTCGTCCTCCTCGTCCAATTCGACTGTTCGCCTCCCAGTTTCCATTTTAAGCCTTGTAATGCCCCTTTTAGGCATAGATAAGCCACCGTGAACAATCCCATGCAAAGATATTTAAATTGAATACTCTATAATTCCATTTAGTTCTAAAATGGGTCGTTTAGTGGAAGGGAATGAGGGTCTGTCCTAAATGTGGTGGTGAGATGGAGGAGGGCTTCATGCCGGGCGCTCCATACTGGAAGCCTGGCAAGGGGCTACTCGGGTTAACCGTCTACAGAATATTCGGGTATAGATGCAAAAAATGTGGCTATGTAGAGTTTTATACGGAGGAGGGGCTCATATAATGCTCCCTGAATCTCCCTGCGTAGCCTTCAGCCCTCATATACTATACATATAGGATTTTGGACATCCTCGGGAAACGAAAAATTCAAGGTTCAAGAGAAGAAATCAGACGATAGAGGAACTGGAAACCCCTGTTGGAGACCCATATTTCTCACCTCTAGGAGTCCACAAGTCCCAGGGGCCTAACTCATAAATGGCCCATGCCCGTGTATATGGGCATAACCGCTTATCACGGGAACATACCATGGGGAACCGCCACCTATATAAGGGGTTGTTCCACATTAGTCCTATCTGTAGATTTCTTCCGCTCAGATCCTATAAAGACCTATAGAACACTCGGGCTTGTCAAATCGTAGTAATCGTAATAAAGGCAATATGTGGGAAATCGCCGTCGACGGCGAGCCCTCCTTGTCTTCCGGGGCGGCCACGGGTTCGCCGCCGTTTCTAGATATGAAACTCGCATCCTCCAAGGCATTTAAAATGTCTAGGCCAATCCTAAGCGGCCTCCTCAATTGGCAGGGGATGCCGACCATCCCCCATCAAAAGAAGAATAAATATGTGGTAGGCCTTGGTCCGTCGCCTATGGGTTGCCCTGCTTCGCCCATTCTCCGCTGGATATTTTCTGCGCTGCGTAGTCTACGCCTCGGCTTGTGAGCAGCCAATCCTGGCGGAAGATGAAGGCTAGGATGTGGCTTCTCGGGCCTTGAAGCCTCAAGTAGCCTAAGCTTTCAAGTTCCTCTAGGCCCTTTTCGATCTCCTCGGGGTGCACGTTGTAGAGCTTCTCCTCCAGGTCTTTGAGGCTTGCATAACC
>Ga0080004_1118323_pt1 | contig 15384 bp, 12 predicted proteins | sample WasSprMetagenome_FD_69207 | JGI IMG/M metagenome (GOLD analysis project Ga0080004, IMG submission 69207) | Sulfidic aquatic microbial communities from Washburn Spring, Yellowstone National Park, USA - WS (SPADES assembly) (version 2) | ecosystem: Environmental > Aquatic > Thermal springs > Hot... | reverse complement strand
CCGAGGTTGGGCCCCGAACCCAACCCCCCCCCTCGATCTGGCAGAGGATCGTGGCGAGAGCCGTATCGTACAACCTTAAAGGCTGGTCGTAGAGAGCCACCTGTCCCCCCTTAGCGGCAGCGTGGCTGGCGGCAGCGATCTCGGCGGGGGTCAGCAGGCTCTCCGGTTTGAAATCGTAAACCCTCATCACGTAGGTGCGCCCCGCGTCCTCAACCTTCACCAGCTGCCCGCGCTCAACTCTAATGCCCTCCAGTATTCTGAACTTCACGGTGACACCTTCAGCCCAGACTACGATTCCCAGCTTCAGGGTACGTCACCCCACAAGCTCCTCTCCTTGAAGCTGGTGTACGCGGCGGATTGGGCGAGGAGCAGGTCGCCCACGCCCCACTCCCTCAGCAGCTCTGTGAGCGCCATCCGGTCCACCTCAAGCTCGCTCTCGCCTATCCTCGACTCCTCGTGCGCAGCCTTCAGCGGGTACGGGTAGCCGGGGTTCGAGGGGTCCTGGAGGAAGGCTATATCCCCCAGCGCGTCCCCGCAGTCCAACCTAGCCAGCGCCCGCCTCGAAACGTCGATGCGGAGCACGCTCTTGCTCAGCTCCGAGAGCTTTGCGACAGCCGGGCTGCCGAGCATCCAAGGCGGTAGGCTCTCCTCCCTGAAGAGCGGGTAGTAGTAGAAGGCGTAGCCCCCTAGCCTCTTGCTAGCAATCCTCGATATGTAACCTAGCGCGCCCTCACCCGTGTCCAGCGCTAGCTTCGTTCTCTTCGGTATCCCGACGGGCACGAGCCCCGAGGCTAGCGCTCTCCTCTCAACCTTAGCTATAAGCTCCCGCGTGGACGGGCGGTAGAGAGGCGCTGCCGTAAGGCTCCGATCTAGAAGCAGGTATCCCGAGCCGGCCAGCTCCGCGAGCGCCTTCAGAGCGGTTTCGTACTCGATCCTCGTTAGCCACTCAGCAGCTTCGAACTTCGTCGACACGAGAGCCGCTCGCTTCACCTTCCTCTCCCCGATCCTCTTAACCCCCCTGTAAGCCACCGCTACGACCTTGCTCTCGATGATCGCTGTAGCGCCAAGGTTAAACAGCACCTTCGCGCTCGCGTCAACAGCTAGGGTCAGCTTGGCGTGAGGTACAGGCTCGAGCACCCGCAGGCGCGACGCGTCGACCGGTAAACCCCTGACAACCCTGCCGAAGAGTGTAAGGATTGGAACCGGTTTAGTGACAACGGTGCCGTCGAGCGTGACCTGCAGGTAGCGGCGCCGGTCTTCGAAGATCCTTTTCAGCTTCTCAGCGAGTATCTCGATGTCCGCCCTCTCGAAGCTTACGCTCAAGCCTCTCCCGTACACCACATATAGTGTAGCGTGTACCGCCTTAAAAAGTTAAAGATAATAACATTTCGGGAATAATATTTCATCCGGGTCGCAGCGGTTGCGCTGCTCCGCAACGGTAACAGTTTCCTGCAACCTTTGCGGCCGAATTCTCCGATGGATAGTTTCCAGGAAAGAGTACTGTTGTTGCGGAGCCGTTAACTGTTGAGATAGCTATATATACTGGTTGCGCCAAGGATCATACAGTAGCAATACCAATGTAACACGGCGGTAGAGCATGGCTGTCACGGTGCACTACGTCGGCTTCCACCCCACGTTGATACTGGAGGGTTTCGAAGCCGTGAGGGTGAAGGAGCCGATCGAGCGCGTGTACATCCTATTCGATGGGAAGAGCGACAAGAGAGATAGGTACCGCGCTGTTTCGCAGAGGAACGCGGCGAAGCTGGCCAAAGCTCTCGCCTTCTTCAAGCCAGTGAAGTTGCCTGTGAACCCGCTCAGCTACACGAGCGTGTTTTCAAGGCTCTACTCGATCCTCTACTACGAGCTGAAGCTGAAGGGCGGCGAGGGGAGGGGGATGCGGGTCTACATCGACGTGACCGACATGCCCCCGCTAATGGCTGCGGCAGCGGGCGCTGTGGCTATGATGTTCGAGAACGTCGAGGTCTACAGCGTAGTCCCTGAAGTGAGGGGCGAGTTCATCCCCGACCCGAGGACACCCGAGTTCGACGATTGGGTGGAGCAGAAGGACAGCTCGCACGCCCAAGAGGTTGTCAGGGTGCCTCTCCCCGGCCGCCGGGCACGCGTCGCTCCAGACTCGGAGAGGAAGTTGAAGATTCTCCTCACGCTGCACCGGCTCAACGGCTCGGCGGAGAGCGTTGTCGACTTGATGCGAGCGTGCGGAGACGACCCTGAGCGCAACCCGGCGGCGAAGGCCGCGTACAGCAGGCTGCTGAAGGAGATGGAGGACGAGGGCTTGATCGAGAGGGAGCAGGAAGGGAGGAGCCGAAGAGTCCAGCTCACCGACTTCGGCAAAGCCCTCGTGAAAGCTCTAGTGAGGGGGGAAGAGATGGCGGAAAGAGCTTGGCAGCCAGCCCCCGAAAAGGTGAAGCGCCCGCTAAGGCTCCAGTAGTCCTCGCACTGCTCGTAAAAAGGGGGGAAGAGCTTTAATGCAAAAAGAAATCCGCTGAATCGGTCTGGCGTTGCTCTTTACTGGGAAAGAGACTTGTCCCGCTCACCTTGAAATGACCACCGCTTTCAACGACTCCCTGCAATGGAGGACTATCACGCCACATCGAAGATTTTTCGGTGAGAGTAACGGTGAGGATATATTTGGCTGGTAGGTGGTACATGCCGGTGGGCTTGCCAGGTAGTTACATAACGGTCTCCACGAAAGTCCGGAGGGAGGTCGTCGAAAGAGCTAAAGCTCTCGGGATAAACGTATCCCGTTCCCTCAGGGAGAAGCTCGAGGAGGAGGTTGAGAGGAGGGAGCTGGAGCTGCTGAAGAGGGAGCTCGACAGCTTGCGCGACGCCCTCGAAGCGCTCGACGTCGAGAGAATCGTCAAGCACGTTAGAGAGATCGGGGGCGCTGATGCCCGACCTGCTTTTCGACGCGTCGTCGCTGGTGAAAGCGCGCGCGCTGATTGGCAGCGTTAATTAACCACCCCTCCCTTCTCCGTGCGCGTCCGCCTAGCGCCGCTGGAGCATTCTCCATAGCATTCCTGCGTATTCTCTATTCTTTTCTTTAACTTTTTTATTAGAAAAAATCACTTTCGGGCTTCTCAATATCGAACTTATAAACCCCTGCCTTGCTTTTCTACACGTGAGCCGCGGGGAAAACGCGGTAAGAGCGCACGTAATGAAGGGGCCTCAGCCCCGGGTCCCCGAGCTCGGTACTCGCTGGCGAGTTGGCGGGGAGGCGCCTAACGGTGCCGCTCAGCTGCCCGTGCCGGGCACACCCAGCGGACGCCGGGATGAGGCTGGGGGCTGAGCCAAGGGTCCGGCATCGGACCCCAAGCGATGAGGGGTTCACCCCCGTGGGCCCAGCCGGAACAGTGACAGGCGGGCCAGAGGGGGCAGAAAAGCGCGGGCTCACCCGCGCGGGCGCGCGCGGGTAGAGCGGTGGAGCTCGCCAGGTTGCTGAACCGGGTTGCCGCTTCATGCGAGTTTTAAGCGTGGAGGGGCTGGAGGAGGTGCGAAGGCTTAGGCGTGAGAGGACCGACTGGGGGTTCATCGAGAAGCTCCCTCCCAAGCTGAAGGCAGCCCTCAAGTATTACATCGAGACGGGGGATTTCAGGGTGGCGCAGGAGATAGCGGGTCTCGACTTCGAGGACTTCAGGGAGCTCCTCAGGAGAGCGAAGGTACCCGTCGTCCTGTAGGGATCCTGAGCGCACGGTCGCGCGCCGAGCCCGCGAAGCCGAGAGAAGCTCGCGGGAATCGTTGCGTGTTTCCCAGGCGGTTCACGGCATTTAGATGCAGCAGAACTCACTGAGGAGCTCCTTAAGCGCGCGGACCTACTCCATAGCCGCCCAGGCCCCCTGCAGGTACGCTGTCGCGGGGGTCAGGTGGAGCGGCGGCACCGTGGTAGCGCTGGGTGACATCGTGTTCTTCAGCGAACCCTTCCACCGCGAAGACGAGTGCACGCTACCAGTGCAGCGAACTCGAAGGAGACTTTGCTCTGCTGGGCTACTTGCCCTAATCCTGCGCAGAGTCGGCGGGAAAAACTCAATTAGGCTAGGCTGATATCGTTAGGTATGCCTAGCATGCTGACGAGAAGGGGCGAAGACTACCTGAAAGCGATCTACGAGATTGCGGAGAAGAAAGGTTATGTTCGCATAAAAGACGTTTCCCAAGCTTTAAACGTTAAACCCTCAACAGCTGTGGAGATGGTGAAGAAGCTGCACGAGCAGGGGTTGATAAATTACGAAAAATACGGCGCGATAACTCTTACTCCCTTAGGAAAAGAGGTTGCTGAGCACGTGAAGAAAAAATACGAAATTTTCAAAAAATTTCTCGAACTGTTGTTGGTGCCAGAAGATGTTGCGCTGAGAGATGCGCACATACTGGAGCATCAGCTCCATCCCAAAACCGTGGAGCAGATATCTAGGTTTGTCGAATTTATAACTTGGGCTAAGAGCGCTGAGCAACCTAGGTTTATTAAGCTCAGAGTTGATGAGGTGCTAGAAGAGTTTGCAAAGTACTGTAAAAAGCTTGATATGCTAGAAAAGAAAACTAATAACTTTCAAAAATAACATCCCAAATCCTGCTGGATACCTCGCCTTTCTCCTCATATCTTTAGGCAAAAGTATAAGGGCGCCTAACTCCACAACGATTCGGGTGTCCTAAAAATGCAAGAGGTCACGAAGAAGCTTAGTGAGCTCGAACCAGGGGAAAGGGGCATTATCGCGCAAGTGGCAGGGCCTGACCATCTCAGGAGGAGGCTGCTCGATATGGGGCTGGTGAAGGGCACGGAGGTTGCCATGGTTAGAAAAGCCCCCCTCGGCGATCCGATAGAGTTCCTGGTGAGAGGCTACAACTTGAGCCTAAGGAGGGAAGAGGCTGACAACGTCTACGTGTTTGTAGAAACCCGGGGTGGTCTCGGTGCGGGTGAGGGTTCCGCTCCCGCTGCTGCCGGAGAACAGCGAGGCGGTGGTAGTTGAGGTACGGGGTGGCTGGGGCTTGGAGAGGAGACTCGCCGAGCTGGGTTTCACGGCTGGAGCGAGGGTGAGGGTTCTGCGCTCGACAGGGCCTGGGCCGGTGCTGGTCCTCGTCAGAGGGTCGAGGGTGGCGTTAGGCAGAGGCTTAGCCATGAGAATCCTTGTCGAGCCGGCAGAGGGGGTCTAGCATGGAGAAGGTAGTGGTCGCGCTGATAGGGAACCCGAACGTCGGCAAGAGCCAGATATTCAACAACCTCACCGGCGGGAGAGCTCACGTCGGGAACTGGCCGGGGAAGACTGTAGAGAAGAAGGAGGGTAAGTGCGTCCACAAGGGTGTGGAGCTCCACATCGTCGATTTGCCCGGCACGTACAGCCTGACCGCGCACTCAATAGACGAGCTGATAGCGAGGAACTTCATCGTTGAGGAGAAGCCCGACGTGGTAGTGGATATCGTTGACGCGTCCAACCTCGAAAGGAACCTCTACCTACTGCTGCAGCTACTGGAGCTGGAGGCTAACGTCGTAGTAGCGCTGAACAAGTGGGACGCGGCGAAGAGCTTAGGCTACGAGATAAACGTGGACGAGCTGTCTAGACTTCTGGGGGTTCCAGTTATCCCAACAGTCGCCACCGAAAAGATGGGCATGGAGGAGCTAAAAGACGCTATCCTGGAAGCCGCAAAGCGCAAGGAAAGAAGGAAAAACATCGTGAAGTATGGGGAACCATTCGATGGAATCATCTCGGAAATAGCCTCCATACTACAGAAGGACGGTGAGCTTTCGAGCAAGTACCCCATGAGATGGTTAGCAATAAAGGTATTGGAGGCCGACGAAGAAGTCATGAAGACTGTTAGCAAGAGCCCTGTATACGATGAATTAAAGCTTAAACTCGAAGAAGCAAAGAAGGTGTTAGGAGAGGACATGGAAATAGCCCTAGCGGAGAGGCGGTACTCGATTATAGCTGAAACTATAGTTCCTAGGGTCTTAACGGGCGCCAGACCGCTGACGCTCACAGACCTGCTGGACAAGGCGTTCCTCAGCAAGCACCTTGGCATCCCGATATTCCTAGCCCTGTGGTGGGCTCTCTTCCGCTTCGCCTTCGACGTGTCGGCCCCGTTCAGCGATATGCTGAGCATGCTTTTCACAGAGCTTGGAAAATTCGTAAGCAGTGGCATCAGCGATCCCCAGCTAGCTAGCTTTATAGCGGACGGAATCTTCGGCGGCCTAGGCACGGTTCTATCCTTCTTCCCCCCGATATTCTTCCTCTTCCTTGGCCTTGCAATGCTCGAGGATAGCGGCTACCTGCCTAGGGCGGCATTTGTGATGGATAGGTTGATGGTCAAGCTGGGGCTTCACGGGAGATCGTTCATCCCGATGCTGCTAGGCTTCGGATGCAACGTCCCAGCAGTCATGGCGACGAGGACGATCGAGAAGGAGGAGGACCGCATACTAACCATACTCGTGAACCCCTTAATGTCTTGTAGCGCGAGACTGCCGGTATACCTTCTCATCGCTTCCGCGGTTCTGGGACCTTGGGCGGCGGCCGCCACCTATTCAATGTACATTCTGGGGATCGCGCTCGCTATCCTGATGGCGAAGCTCTTCAGAACGGTGATCCCCTATTTTAAGGGCAAGCCATCCCCGCTCATAATGGAGTTGCCGCTGTACGCTGTACCAACGGTGAGAACCACCCTTATCCACGCGTGGGAAAGAGGCAGACTCTTCCTGAGAAAGGCTGGCACGATAATACTCCTCGTAGTCATCCTGTCGTGGTTCCTGTCTAATTACCCGTGGGAGGCTGTGCACCAGAATGGAGAGTTTGTGATAGAAAACTCCTACATAGCCCAGTTGGGAAGGCTCCTAGAGCCGTACTTCCGCCCCCTAGGATTTAACTGGATGGCGGTGGTGGCCCTATTCTTTGGATTCCTCGCTAAAGAGGCTGTTGTCGGAACGTTTGCAACAATGCTCGGCGTGAGCGAGGAGGAGGCGAGCAGCGCTCTAGCGTCCGCAGGGGTGTTTACCCCGCTGACCGGGTTCGCGTTCATGGCTTTCACACTCACTTACACACCATGCATGGCCACTCTTGGCGCAATATACAGGGAGACCAACTCGTGGAAGTGGACGATATTCGCAGTAGTGTACGAGCTGGCCTTAGCGTACCTCGTTGCCCTAGGCATAGTGACCTTCGGAAGACTGCTCGGGTTCACATGAGGTGGTTAAGCATGAGGCAGGGGAATGGGAGGCTGGTCGCCGCGTACGCCGTGGCGCTCGGCGTAGCATACCTCGCCCTCGGCGCAGTAGAGCTTGCGCTGGGATTGCACAACCTGCTCTGGTGCAGCGAGAACGCTAGCCTAGCAGGAATCGTGCCAACGGACATTCTCGGAGGTTTCGCCTCTCTAGTCACCGGAGCAACGTTCCTCAGCGCGATCTCGGTGCTACGAGGCGTACGCGAGTCCTGGGGGTACGTGATCGTTGGGCTTTTCCTGTCAGCCGTCTTCGGCGTTCTTTACATGCTAATAGTTGGGGCTGACGGCCTCAGTACCTGGCTATCCTACGTAGCTGGAGAAGGAGACTGGACTTGGGAGTGGCTTACCAGCGGGAGCGCGGGACCAGGCTTGCTGAGGCCCGAAATCTGGCTCTTCCTAGCCTCGCTGCCGCTAGCACACCTAACTTTACGAGCCCTGAAGCAGTTTAACGTGCTACGCGGTCGTCGGGCACAGGCGTGAGGGTCATGAATCCGTATGTTAAAGGTCTCCTCTTTCTCCTCTTCTTCGTAGCTCTACACTACGGGTACGAGCTGACCGGCTGGTACATCCTAACTCCGATATGCGGTATCAATGAATCGGTGTTTCAGCACCTAAAGATGGCGTACTGGTCTTACCTCTTTGTAAGCCTGGCAGAGTATTTGGCGGCGGGGAGAACCGGTAAACGGGACGGCTACTGGTATCCTAGGCTACTTGCTGCGGTAGTAGTCCCCTGGATCACCATGCTTGTTTGGTACCTGATGCCAGCTCTCGCCGGGAGGGTTGAATTGTTCGCTGTTCACGTTGCTTGGGCAATACTCGCCACATATGTTACCGGGGTGGCCGGCGCATTTATCGAAAGGGGTTTAAAGGAGAGTCCACCTCTCGAACTCAAGGTACTTATACTTGCCCTCTCCGTAATTTCGGTCTTCCTATACACATGGTTTACCTACAACCCGCCCTACATCGACGTCTTCGAAATCCCGTAGCTCTCAGGGATAAACTCAGATGGTTTTTTGATAGAAATATTGAAGATGGTCAGCGAGGAGGGGTCCATTACTGTAAACGACTTCTCCCGTGGCTGAGAGCATCTGGGGATTTGTGGAGCTCGCCATCTGGGAGCTATCTAGGAGGGGTTTGTCAAAGAAGCCAAAGAAGGGGAGGCGTATTCACGCTCATCGCGCATTCTTAAGGATATATTTAAGGATATGTGCGATAGGGGGAGCTCGGTATTCTGCTACCGACGTCTATGTGCTAACGGAGAGAGGATGGAAGATGCTGAACAACGCGCCACAGCGATTAGCCTTTATCCACTCGCTCCACGCTCAGCATTTCCCTTTCTGAAGCAGTTGACAGCAAACGGTCCCCCCGTAGAGGCTTAAAAGGCGGCTATTCTAAGAGCTGTTCGACCTCCAACCTCACTTTCTCGAGCTCGTCGAGGAGCTGCTCGCCGGGGCTCCAGTAGCCGCGCTTGTGGGCTTCGTAGAGCACCTCCACGATCCTGTGGAGAGCCCACGGGTTGTACCTCCTCATCTCTTCTCTGACTTCGCGGTTCAGCACGTAGGTTCTCGCGACCTCCTCCCACACGTACTCGCTTGCGGCCTTCGTCAGTGCTGCGTGACCGAGCAGGTACTCCACCCTCTTCATGACCTCTCTGGCTCCATCGTAGCCGTGGCTCAGCATGCCTCTTACCCACTTGGGGTTGAGCAGCCTCGCGCGGGCCCAAAGGTCCACAGCCCCCTCCACGCTCCTCACCCTGTCCACCTCTCCCGTCGTGTCCACCCACACCGTCTCCACCCTCCTCCCCGTCACCAGCTCGATTGCGCTCCTCAACCCGCCCAGGAACTCGTAGTAGTGATCGAGGTCCCCCACGTCGTACTCTGCGGTGCTCCTAACCTGGGCTACCAGCTCGACCGTTTTAAGCAGCTCTGGGAGCAGGCGCCCCGCCTCGGCGGCGTGGAGCCTGTCCGTGTACGCGTAGCCCATATCCTCGAGGTAGACCTTCGCGAGCTCCTCCTCGGCAGACCAGCTCGACGACTCCACGAGCTCGGGTAGCCTAGTCCCGTAGGTCCCCGGCCTCGGCCCGAAGATCCTCGCCAGCGCGATCTCCTCGCCGACCTTCTCCCTGTGCGCGAGGTAGTGCTTCCTCACGTAGTTCATTTCGGGGGGCTCGTCGAGCCGGGCGACGAGCTTCACAGCCTCGCTCAGCAACGACACGAGGTTGGGGAACATGTCCCTGAAGAAGCCGCAGATCGTCGCGACGACGTCTATCCGCGGCCTCCCCAGCTGCTCTAGGGGTATAACCTCTAGCCTCGGGTACCAGGGCCCCTTATCCCTCACGAGCTTGACGCCTAAGAGCTGCAGCACGGCTCCCACGGTCTCGCCCCTGGTCTGAGCAGTCTCGAACCCCCACAGGACGAAGCTTAGCGTCTCGGGGTACCTGCCGTGCTTTTCCTTGAACGCCCTAACCAGCTCCTCCGCTATCCTAGCACCCTTAGCGTACGCGGCTTTGCTCGGGATGAGCCTCGGGTCGAAAGCGTAGCCGTGCGACCCCGTCGGGAAGACCTCGGGGGTCCTGATGGGGTCTCCCGCGACCCTAGGCTCCACGTAGACTCCGCTAAGAGCCTTGAGGAGCGAGCCTAGCTCGTCGCTCCCTCTGATCCTCCCGCACAGCTCGCGTGCGTATTCCAGGGTTTCCTCGGCTTCTCTCCTCAGCCTCTTGAAAAACCTCCTAGCGACCTCCGCGGGCTCCCTACCAGCTACTACGAGGCTCAAAATCTCCCTGCTCGCTCTCTCGGCGTTCTCGAGCAGCTCGTACCCCTTTACGCCGTTGAAGGTCCACCTGGGGTTAGAGAGCAGCTCGTCGTAGCTCAAGCCTTGCTCCTCGACTACTAGCCTTGGCAGGGCTTTGACCTCGCCGTCCCTCTTCAAGACGAAGAAGAGGTAATCCAGGATTTCCTCGTCGCTCCACCTCCTGCCAAGCACGTGGAGCCCTTTCGGTATCACACTCTTTTTGATCTCGTAGAGGTAGCTGTGCAGCTCCTCCAGGTCGTCGCAGCGCAGGCTCAGCTTAGCGCACTTTTCCCTAATCAGCGATACCAGGGCTTTCCTCCTCTCCTCATCGCGCTCCTCGCTGAGCTCGTGGAGCAGCTGTTCAAGCTCGCTGTACTCCCCGTAGAGCTCGGCGTTCGTGAAGAGCGGGGTCCCGTGCGTAATGACGTACGCGTAGCTCCTCCTCTTAGCTATCGTCATCTCCGAGGGGTTGGTGACGTGGTAGACGTAGACGTGCGGGAGATCCCCTATGAGCGCATCCGGCCAGCACACTTCGGAGAGGGCAACCTCCTTCCCGGGCAGCAGCTCCAGCGTCCCGTGCGTGCCCAAGTGGATCACGACGTCGGCCTTGAACACGTCCCAGAGCCAGTGGTAGAAGGCGATGTACTGGTGGTGGGGGGGCAGGTCCTTCGAGTGGTAGAGCTTCTTCGGATCCTCGTGGAAGCCCCTCGCCGGCTGCACTCCGACAAACACGTTGCCCAGCAGGATCCCCGGCACGACGAAGTTGCCCCTTTCATCGACGTTGATGTCCCCGGGCGGCGGTCCCCAGACCCTTTCGACGCCCCTCCGGAGCTCCTCGGGAAGGGTTTCATAGCGCTTGAGGTAGTCGGCTAGCGGGAGCTTGGGGGCGCTCTCGCTGTAGAGCGACCACTGGGGGGAGTTCACGAGCAAGCCCTTAACCAGCTTCACCAGCTCGTCCTTCGGCACGGGCTTCGTGCGGTAGCCAGCCTCGGCGAGCGCCTTCAGCAGGACCGAGAGGCTCTCGAAGACGTCCAAGTACGCGGCGCTGCCAACGTTACCCTCTCCCGGAGGATAGTTGTAGATGACGATGGCGACTCTCTTGGCGTCGTTGGGCTTGTACCGCAGCTGGATCCACCTGGCTATCCTAGCGGCTTTCTTCCTCGCCCTCTCGCCGAGCACCACGATGTCCGTGCTCTCCGTGTCGTCAACAGTCGCTGAGATTATCGGCTCTATGGCGCCGTCGAGCTCGGGCAGAGCCACCGCTGTGAAGACCTCTATCGGGAGGAGGCCTCTGGGGTCCTTCCTCCAATCGGAGTACCTCCTCATGTAGGCGATGAGCCCGTTGAAGAGGAGGTAGCCCGATCCGAGGAACAGCCTCCTAGTAGGCTCTACATCGCCCCCGTACGGGCCCCCGTTGATGGTGAACCACTGGAGGTTTACAACAGCGTCCACAATCGGCCTATCCTCGACCACTGTGAACTTCCTCAAAGTGCTCAGCTGCTCCAGTATGCTCTCGGCGGAGCCGCCGACTACGAAGAGCGCTTCCACGCCGAGTCTCTCGAGCTCACGGGCGAGCGTCTCCGCCACGGGGAGGCACTGCTCGAAGTGCATGCCGCCGTAGAGGAAGATCGCCACGGCGGGCCTCCTGGGAACTACCACCTCGCTGGCGCAACGGCGCTCGCCGGGCAGGTAGAGGCAGTTGTCCACCTCAGGCTTGGGCTCCTCGAACCTCGCCTTAACGCCGAAGTACTCCGAGAGGATCAGCTTCAGCATGTTCTCCAGGTTGCGCCTGCCCCAGAACGCCCAGTACTTGGTCAGCCAGACCCAGTTCCTGTAGTCCCTCAGGACGCCGACCGGCAGAGCCCTCGAAACCCTCTCGACGGAATTTACGATCCTGAAAACTTTCTCCGCGTCAAGCCTATCAGCGTCGAAGTCAAGGGGCTTCATCCTTCTCGTGAATGCTTCCCCGGTGGCGGCGCCGAGCCTCAGGTACGCGATCGAAGACGCTCCGCCGACCAACGGCACCACGACCTTCGCCGCAGAGGCTCTCAGCGAGTTCTCGAGGTACCCGGGGATGACGCCCCTGATGTCCAGCAGCAGGGCGTCCGCCTTAGAGATCCTTGAAGCAACCTCCTCGGGGCTCAGCTTGTCCAAGTCGCCGACGTATATCACGTCGAGGTTAAGCTCGACCTTCAGCCCCTCTCTGATAGAGTTCACGGCCTCGAAGAGCGTGCGCAGCGAGGTTTTCGCGGTCACCAAAACCAGGTTGATAGGGCTCAAAGGCACGCGCGCGGTATGATGAAAACGCATTTATGTCTTACCTTTGGAGGGCGACCGGCTCAGCCTGCTGTGGCTGGTGGTGCGATGAGCGCGGAGAGCGGGGGACAAGCGATGAGCTATCGCGGCAAGATCTACTTCCCTTTCCCAGCCATTGTGGGTATGGAGGACGCTAAGCTGGCGCTGCTTGTAAACGCGGTGAACCCGCTGGTCGGGGGCGTCGTCCTAGCGGGCGATAAAGGCACGGGGAAGTCGACCCTCGTGAGGGCGTTCGCCCAGGTGCTGCCCGAGCAACCCGTTGCTAAAGGTTGCCCCTTCAACTGCAACCCCTTCAACCCCCTAGAGATGTGCGATTACCACTACGAGCTGTGGAGAAGAGGGGAGAGCATAGAGCACGAGTACAGGCGAATACGTGTAGTGGACCTTCCGCTGAACGCGACGCCCGATAGGGTTGCGGGTTCGATAGACATCGAGCAAACAATAAAAACGGGGAAGGTCGTCTTCAAGCCGGGGCTCTTGGCAGAAGCTAACAGGCAGATCCTTTACGTAGATGAGGTGAACCTGCTCGAGGACTACACTGCGGATTTGATTCTGGATGCCGCCGCGAGCGGCTGGAACGTCGTCGAGCGGGAAGGCGTCTCCTTCAAGCACCCCGCCAGGTTCGTGCTCGTGGGCTCGATGAACCCCGAGGAGGGTATGCTGAGACCTCAAATGCTCGACAGGTTCGGCCTCTACGTGCCGGTGGAGGCCTCTGCGGACCCCGAGGAGAGAGCGGAGATCGTGGAGAGGGTTGAGGAGTTCGCGAGGGACCCTCAGTCCTTTTACGAGAAGTGGGAGCCCTACGAGAGGCAGATCGAGGAAAAGATCGCGAGAGCTAGGGAGGTTGTGAACAGGGTGGTTGTCGACAGGGACCTGCTAAGGCTGATAACAGAAACTATCGTTAAGCTGGGCATAAGGACTCACAGGGCTGAGATCGTGACGGTTAGGGCGGCTAAAGCGATAGCGGCCCTAGACGGCAGGACGCGCGTCGGCATGGACGACCTGGTGAAAGCGATGGAGCTTGCTTTAAAGCACAGGCTGGCTTCGAAGCCCTTCGAGGAACCCGGTAGGAAACTCGATGAAGCGATCAAGGAGCTTACAGGCGAGAATCCCGGGCAAAATCAGGACAGGGAAAGAGGTGGTGAAACCGGGAGCGGCGATCCCCAGCCTCAGAGCTCTTTGAGGCTGAGCGGTGGCGGGAGGAGCGATAGGGTCGAGGCCCTCTTAAAGGACTTTCGCGAAGCCTCTGTAGATCTCGAAAAAGAGCCTTTCAGCGGCTTCGAAGCGAGGGGTAAGGTCGCGGGTAGGGGTTCGAGGGGCTTAAGAGCGGTGGCTGTGGCTTCGCTCAGGGGCGTCCCCATAGACGCTGTGCCGCCTGCCGACGGGCAGCTGACCGACGTGGACTTCCCAGCCTCTTTAAGAGCCGCTGTCGCCTTGAATCCGACCTTGCCGATAGCGCTCAAACCCTCGAGCTTAAGGGTTAAGGTTAGGAAGGAGAAGGTGCCCGCGCTTCACGTGCTGCTCCTCGACGCTAGCGGGAGCATGCTGATCGGGAAGAAAGTTTCCCTGGCTAAGCGCATCCTCAGAACGGTTCTCGAGGGAGCCTACAGGGGCAGGACCTACGCGTCCCTCGTGGTCTTCAGGGGCGTGGGAGCCGCCACCGTATCGCCCCCCACTAGGAACTTGGAAAGCGTTTACGGGAGCCTGGATAGGTTGCCGGTCGGAGGTTCAACCCCCTTTACCCACGGGTTGTCGGTGGCGTTGAACAATTTCAAAACATTCCGAAAAATATTTAAAAATTCTAAGTTATTTCTCCATATAATTTCTGACGGAAACGCTAACGTTTTCTTAACAAGCAACCCTAAAGAGGAGGTTCTGAAACTAGCAGATTCGTACAAAAAGCTAGGTGTGGAGGTGGTCGCCTACCGCATAAAGCCTAAGCCGAACTTCGCGGTCGATTACTTAGGCTTGTTCGTCAGAGCTGCGGGCGGGAAGTGCTATAGCGTGTAGCGGTTGCGTAGCGGCTTCCGCGCGGTTAACGCGCAAGAGCCTAAACGTTTATGCCGGGGCTTCCGCTGGGGGAGACGCTGCGGGTTCGCGCTGCGCGGAGGTTTCAGCGCTTCCCTCCTGCGACGCTGCGCGCGTAAACGACCTTCCCGCTCCTCAAGGCGTCTAGGTAGAACTGGTTGCCAGCCCGCACCGCCCTCTCGAGCTCGTCGAGGGATACGACGGTGATCTCCGCGTCCGCGCCCTCCAAAGGTGCGAGCGAGGAGAGCGCGCGTGGTCGAGCTCTGAAACCCTCCCCACGGTAGCTATCAGCGCGTTTGACGGCAGATGATGTAAGAAAGGTACGGGGAAAGGAGGAGCGTGAATCGGCAACAGCATATCGGTATATTCCTCTTCCCTGTCCAAAACTATTACAGGGTGATAGTATTTGCGCAGCACGCGAGATAGCAAAACATGAACTACATCTGTCTTCCCGGTCCCGCTGCGTCCCACCAACGCGAGGTGGGGGGTTAGGCTCGTATTAAGCTTCAACCACTCTTCGACGAAAACCGCCATGCCCCCTCGGCATTCTACTCATCGCGCTTTTTATGTTTCACGCCTGAGCGAAGGTGTCTCCAACCGTTTAGCCTCTGTAAACCGCAAACCCCCTGCGCGGCGCCCGCCTCGGCTGGGTCGGTGGGTGGGCTGGGCTTGCAGCCGCGCGGGTTTGTCGAAGCGTTTTAAAGCTAAGGAGAGCTGGTGTGGCGGGGTGGGCGTGCTTTCGAGCGAGGAGAAGAGGAGGTTTCTTAGGGCGCTCAGTGAGGACGAGGAGTTCCGCTACGCGGTAGCGGGTTTGCTGGGTTTAGGCGCGGTGCTCGACGAGCTGAGAAAGCTGCGCGAAGACTTCAACAAGCACATCGAACAGGAAGAGAAAAGGTGGGAAGCTAATGAGAAGCGGTGGGAAGCTAACGAGAGGAGGTGGGAGGATAACGAGAAGAGGTGGCAGGAGGCGTTTAAGAGGTTCGAAGCGATCGAGGCGGAGCTCGCAAGGTTGAGGGAGGATTTCAACAAGATGAG
>Ga0080004_1118730_pt1 | contig 15387 bp, 19 predicted proteins | sample WasSprMetagenome_FD_69207 | JGI IMG/M metagenome (GOLD analysis project Ga0080004, IMG submission 69207) | Sulfidic aquatic microbial communities from Washburn Spring, Yellowstone National Park, USA - WS (SPADES assembly) (version 2) | ecosystem: Environmental > Aquatic > Thermal springs > Hot... | reverse complement strand
CTGTGAACCCTAGGCGACTAACAGGGAGTCACTGCGGTGAGGGGGCTCGGAGAGACCGTTGAGAAGCAGATGGTGGGGAACAAACAAATGAACCACTATCTGCTGAGAAACGGTTACGTATTGAGTGATGCGTGTATTGAAGCTCTCCTTAAGAGACGTAGCGTGAGGGTGTTTAAAGACGCTGAAGTACCGTTTCTCGGTAGATGGTAGTTCATAGCTATTCATATTCACTGATTCCAGCTCCCCACCATCTACCTCCCAACGGTCTCCCCGAACCCACTCACCGCAGTAGCTCCCCGCTAGTCGCCTAGGGTTCACAGCCCTACGGATCTTGGGAGCTCGGAGGCACCAATAAATATATAAGCTATAGGAGCTTATAAATCTTCTTAGGGGATTCCCCCAGATGACATACGTAACGCTCACGTTTCCGTTTAATATCTGTTGTGATGTCGCTAAGAGGTTTTTGTCTACTGCATGGCTGTTCAAGATTGTTACACACACGTTGCTCAGCGTTGCTAAGCAGTCCCCTGTTCTCCCAGGTACTGATATTGGTTGGAAAAACACTTTTAGAGGAATAGTTTACGAGGTAATCCCTAATAGGAGGTACGCTGACGGAGTGATTACGCTTGTTAGGAGCATTTACGAGTCTTGTAGACAGCTTGGTGTGGATTTTAGGAGCGTTGAGTTATCTGACTGGCTGATGTTTCAGCAAGGCGAGTTAGAGTACCCAGCTAAAAGCATAACCCTTAAGCCAGGTTACGAGTTCCACATAACAACAATAGACTACAGCAAGAACAGCTATAGAGATATTGTGAAACCCATGATCCCAAAGAGCTACAGGCTTCTCCTAGATAAGGTTCTGGATGAGAGGCAGAGGTACACAGGAAGGGTAGTTTTAAAGAGTTACGGAATTAAGGAATGTAATCTATGGGTTCAGGGTGAAGTACAGATAACAATACCCATAGACTTCTACTACAAACACATGGCTAGAGCTAAGGCAGGTAACGGTAAACTCTATGGTGGTGTAGACGTAAATGTAGATAGAATAAACTTAACAATAGTTAATGGTGGTGGAGAGCTTAGAGACGTCTACACCTTCTGGTTCGAGGAGGCATCTAGGAAGGGTTGCAATAGACAAAGAGCCAGGAGCATCGTTGGCATGAGAGTCCACGAGATGCTGGAGTACGCACACCGCCACGGAGTCAAGGTCTTGTTTCTTGAGAATCCTGATGTTCTCGGTAAGCTAAAGCTTCTATGGATTAGGAGCAATGATAGGAGGCATGAGAACTACAACTATAAGGTTTCAGTCTTCAGGAGCTCGGTCATTGAGATGATAGCGTTGAAAGCACCGCTATACAGCATTGAGGTTAGATACATAGACCCAAAAGGGACAACAAACTCTGAAGAACATGATGAAACCATGAAGAGGTTTGGACTAGACAGGCACACCGCATCAGCATACCTAATAGCATTAAGAGGTCTTAGACATCGATGAATATGAGTGCTACAAATGATTATGAAAACCGAAAAACAGCCCTAGCTGATTCCATCAAGTTCTTGGCGTTTATGTATATCTCTTTAGCGTGGTGTGCTCTAAACCCTAGCCTCATCAAGTCGCTGTAGAATAGCCTGTGTAGCTTCTTCCAAGAGAGTTTTTCATTAATACCCCAAATTCTATCTACGACTATTTGGACTGCATCACGGTATAGCCTCAGGAATTCTAGGAGCTTGTCATAGCTACCCTCGGGGAGAGCCCTAACCTTAAGAGCCTCATTAACGACGGGCTCTCCACCCCTCATAGAGTAGCTCGCCTAAGTATTCAGTATGCTAGAAATGCTTATAAGCTTTTCTAACACTACCCGTTACTGGTGAAAGCATGGGAGCTAGATTCATATATGCGGAGTGCTCCATGATAAAGTATAGGGGTGGGACAGTAGTCCTATACCCACTAGCAAAACACCAACCCGAAGCAAAACCGCTATACGGCAAGAAAGTACACGTAGTAATAATAGCAGAAGAATAACATCAAAACACAAAAACCAATATGAAAATCAAAGCAGTTTCACGACGGCGAGAGCGTTAAATCCTAGCGTTAAAACTAGCAGGGTCTTGCTCCCGAGAGCGTCTTAACTTGAGTGGAATAGTGTTTTTCCTGTAAATAAAAAACATTGTGGTATTGTTTATGTGAGGGGTGACTATGTGTGCGTCCTTAAGCAATCTCGAGAAGAAGATGCTTGATAAAGTAGAAGAATTGCTGAGTTCTTGCAGAGATTTTTGCGGTGAGAAACCGTTCGCTGAGTTACCGACCCTTAAAGAAAACACGTTCTATAAAGGCTGTGAGTACTGCGTTATAAGAACATTCCTGGATTCTATCGAAGCCCCCACCTACTCCCTCCTAACCCTCAACGGTAAGTACCTAGAGTACGTGGTGTTAGACGATTATGTAGCGGAGGTAGGTGAGGAATTCATTCAGTTCATACGCTTAGATGAGGTTGCGGAATACGTGAGGGACCTGGTTGAATTCAACATAATAGATGATGACTCAGCCAAAGAATTAATGTCTTGGCTGTCAACATTCCTTAACTAATACGCCTCAACCGTGAAAGAGCGGGCTCTTCGAACGTTAGTTTCGGGTGTTTACGTGGATTAACAGACAGCTCTATTAAAGCTTATTTAAGGGACTCAAGTATTTTTATGTTATAGGTGGAAGTAATGAGGTTCTATATCGCTAGCGAGGAGGACATACTTAACGGGAAGATAACCGACATATACTTTCTCAGGACTAAGAAGATCCTTAAAGCGAAGGGTCTTGAGGGCGTGAAGGTCAGGATGGAAGTGCACGTACTTGACTTACCTAAAGGATATAGGTGGGCTGTCTACGCAGGGCTTGAGGAAGCGCTTTATCTACTCAAGAATAAACCTCTCAACGTGTACTCATTACCTGAAGGAACTTTAATAGGTGAGAACACCCCGGTAATGGTTGTTGAGGGGAACTATTACGACATATGTGAGTTAGAGACCCCTCTCCTAGGCATACTAAGGCATTACACCTCCGTAGCAACCAAAGCAGCGAGGTTTAAGAGGCTAGCGCTACAGAAGACGTTTCTTTACTTCGGGTTAAGGAGTGCGCACCCAGCAATACACCCAATGCTTGACAGAGCCGCTTACATAGGGGGCATGGACGGGGTTTCAGGATCTTTCAACGCAGAAACCATCGGTGTGAGGCCTTCGGGAACAATGCCTCACGCGCTAATCCTAGTATTCGATGACGAGGTATCCGCGTGGAAAGCCTTCGACGAGGTTGTGGAACCTGACGTACCCAGGATAGCTTTAATAGATACCTACCACGACGAGAGATTCGCCACGCTCGAAGCTGTCAAAAGCCTGGGCGACAGATTACACGGTGTGAGGATTGATACTCCTCGGAGTAGGCGGGGGGACATAAAAGCTATAGTGGAGGAGATTAGGTGGACGCTGAAACTCATAAACAAAGAGCATGTGAAGATATATGTCAGCGGGGGACTCAAAGAGAAAACCGTTAAGGAATTAAGGGAATTAGTTGACGGCTTCGGGGTAGGGACTTCAATAACGTTCCCGCCGTCAGTAGACTTAAGCATGGACATAGTAGAGAAATATCGTGACGGTGTATGGGTACCTCACACGAAGAAAGGTAAGTGGCCAGGAGCTAAGAAGGTGTGGAGATGTGGCACCCTAGACTACGAAATAACGCCATTCGATAAAGAACCGCTGAGGTGTAGGGAGGAACTCATGATATTGTGGTTACATGAAGGAAGACTAGTAAGAGAGTTGCCGAAACCCTCCGAAATCAGGAACTACGTCTTAAACCAACTTAAGGAAGCTCCGGAACCTGAAGTAGAGGATTCGCGCTGATGGTTTCCATTAAATGATTGTTGTTATTCCTTCACTTCATCGGGCTTGTAAGTCCTGATTGGTTTTAAGTTGTAACGACTTAACAGCTTCATTACGTGAGGATATGTTAATACGTACTCCCAGTCTATATCAGTCACTAGCCTCTCATCTATAGAGGAGAGTGTTGTGACGAACCTAGCAACGTTCTCGTCAGGTGAGAAACCTATCATTGCTGCCACGCCGAAATCACGACCAGGTATTAATCCGGAATCCAGGAGGTTTCTTAACGCTCTTAATTGTAGCTCAAACCCGGTTGGTGTGGCGCCGGTGAGCTTAGTGAATTCCTGCGGGTTCGTGCCTTTAAAAGAGACTCTGACGTATATGTTGTTAAACCTGGAGAGTTCTTTAGCGTAGGTAGGGTCGGCACCGATCAATATCCCGTTAGTCTCCACTATAAAGACGAATCTAGAGGTCTCCGAGAGCCTCAGTATTTCTAGCAGGTGTTCTTTCGCGATAGTTGGTTCTCCCCCAGTTAGTCTTAAGTATCTATAACCTCTCTTAAGAGCTATCTCGCTCAACCTCTCGAAAACTTTCTCAGGGCTTAGGAAGAAGCCTAGGTCATGCCTGTCTCTGAAGTACCACGCCCAGCAAAACCTACACCTCAGGTTACACCCTATGACGTCGGCTGAAGCGATTCCTCCATACCACCTACCGCCTCTAAACCTGAAGTACTTTCTCTCCACAGAACCCCCTGACACTCTAGTAACTAAAGACTCAACACTTCTCGAAAGTTCTAGGGGGTCGTAAAGCCTTTCATTAAGCCCCATAAAGCTCTTTCCTCCTAGCCTCAAGGAGTTCCGGTTCTCTTCCCATGTACTCGGCAGCAGTCAGTAATTTAGTTTCCTTGATGTAAGGTCTTAGCGACTCATAAAACTTGACGTAGTTTAGGTCTCTGAGTAAGTGATGATCAATGACTAAGTGTTTCGGCGTGCACACGGATAAGTACTTTATCAACGCACGTAAGGCGACGTCAGGATCGCTAACCTCCTTCTTAGTGCCGATGAGGTATGTGGGCGGCCCGTCAACTACGACTAAATCAGCCGGGTTTTCTATCATGAAGTTCACGGCATCCTCATTAACCGGGCCCTCAACGTCTGAGGTAAAGAGAATCCTCTGTTCGCGATCTCGTATCAAGACTTGAATCACGTAACCTAGCTTGGGGGTGGGTCCGTGGGGGGTGGGGCTCGAGATTTTAATGATTGTATCGCCTTGAACCTGCGTGCTTGAGTCCGCTATCCTCACCTCCTTAGGGAGTCCGCTAATCCTCTTAAGGAACTTAGCGGCCCTAATACGTTGCGATATGTTAATGTAGTTTTTAGGGTCTTTGATAAGGACTACCTTATTCTCGTATATGTCTACAGGGACTAAGTCTCCTAAATCGTGGTGATCGTAATGATAGTGAGTCACCACTATAATTTCTGATTCGTAAGCTCGCGAAGCGATCTTATCAGCTACCTCATTAAGTCTCCTTAACTCGATGTCGTGGGGAGGTAACCCGTACCTGACGGGAGCTATGGAGACTGCCGGGTCTATGAAGATGGTAGTGTCTGCGGTCTCAACGAAAGTAGCCATAGATCTTATGCCAAAGCTGTCAAAACCTACTAACTCTACCTTCGTCAAGGAACACCGTCAGCGTGTTCCTAAGACCCTTCCTCAAGAGCTTCCTTAAGGAACTTCCGCGGGATCGGCTCCCTCTCCTTAATGACGTCGAGTATTATCGCCGGGTAGACGGCCGTGACTCCGGGAATCCCCCTTAGGTCCTCAACTACCTTAGATAACTCCTCGGAATTCTTAGACCAGATCTCAACTAGTAGGTTATGGTCTCCTGAGGACAGCGCTATGAACGTTACGTCATCTCTCTCCTTAATCAGCTTAATAACATCGAGTGTTTTATCGGGCGCGGTGTTAATCCCTACTATAGCCACTATATCGTAACTGAGTTTCTTGTTGTTGGCTATGTAGGTATACTTCTTTATTACGCCATTCTCCTCAAGCTTCACTAACCTCCTCTTCACCGCGACGTCAGAAATTGAAAGGACTTTAGCTATCTTAGTTATGGGTGTCCTAGCGTTAATACTCAACTCTCTCAAGATTATTACGTCTTTCTTGTTTACTAGGTTATCTCGCGTTTTCACCACCCTTAAGAATTTAAGTTATTAAGGTTAATATTCTCAAATGAAAATCCAGTCACTGAAATAACGCTTGATTAGGTATGTTGAGGTGATTACTTGGTTTTCGTTAACGCCGTATTAAGGATTTCAGCCGAATAGAGATGAGATTCCTTCCGCTATTTCCTCCTCGCTTACTTCCTTCTTCTCTTCTTCCTCAGCCTTGGCCGGGGCTGGCTGCGCTTGTTGAGGTGCTGGGGCGGCTGCTTGAGTAGCTACTGGCGCGGCAGTGATTGTGGGGGCCGCGGACGCTTGCTTCAATACCTCGTCTATGTTTATTTCTTTAAGAGCAGCTACTAACATCTTGACGCGTACCTCATCCACCTTCACTCCAGCCGCGTCTAAAACCCTCCTAAGATTCTCCTCGCTTATTTCTTTACCGGCTGTGTGCAGGAGCAGGGACGCATACACGTACTCCACACTTCTCCACCTCTTGATAGATGGTTAACGAGATTTTTAAGCATTTCTTAAGAGTCTCTTACGTATTCTGGAGTAGTTTATGAGTGCGGCGACGGATGAAGCCGCTCTTTCAGGCATTGGGAAAGCAGGTATTCCGGCATTATTTAACTTCTGTATCGCCCAGTAAACCTCCTCACCGCCTATGAAGGACGCTATCAGGGGTTTAGGTAAGCCGCCTAATTCCTTAATCCTCTTAATGAGCTCGCCGGCTATTATGGTCGGGTCGGTCACCGCTGTCTGGCAATACACCGCTAAGACGATCCCTACTTTATCATCCAACAGCGCTGACATGACGGCGTCTACGTAACCCTCATTAGATATCATCCCAGTAACGTCTATCGGGTTACCTAATGAAGCAAAACCAGGTAGCTTAGGCTTAAGCGCGTTAACCAGCGTCTCAGGAGGCGGTGAGAGTTGCACCCCATTCATAGATAGCGTGTCAGTTACTAAGACCCCTGCACCACCACCGTTAGTAACCACTACTAAATCCCCGTCCCTATACTCAGGTGAGTAAGAGAATGTCCTGGCCCAATCAAAAGCTTCCTCAACACTCCTAGCCTCAAGTATCCCCGTTTGCTTGAAGACCGTGGAATATATGAGTACGTTACCAGCTAACGACCCGGTGTGTGAGGCCACGGCCTTAGCCCCGACCTCGGTCTTGCCAGCCTTAATAACTATTACCGGCTTTGAGGTAGATACCTTGCGCGCGACCTCAATAAACCTCTTACCGTCCTTAACACCCTCAAGATATATTAGAATCACCTTAGTTGCTTCATCACCTACAAGGTACTCCAGGAGATCAGCGTCATCAATATCTGACTTATTCCCTATGCTGATAATGGTTGATACACCTATCTTCTCAACTATGGTCATCCCCATGAGAGCGATTCCTAAAGCACCTGACTGGGTTATGAACGCTATGTGACCGGGTATCACGTCTTTAGGACCGAAAGAAGCGTTTATCCTTGCAGGCGTGTAAACAACACCGAAAATATTCGGTCCTAAGATGCGCATGCCGTACTTCCTGGCCCTCAACACGATCTCTTCCTCAAGATCATGCCTCCCAATCTCCTTAAATCCCGAAGATATGACTACAGCCACCTTAACTCCCTTCCTCCCCGCTTCCTCTATGACGTCAGGAACCATGTGAGCGGGGACGGACACAACCACCATATCTACGCTGTCAGGAATGGATGAGATACTGGGATACGCTTTCAGACCAAGTATCTCCTTAGCTTGCGGGTTCACGGGGTATATCCTCCCGCCGTAGCCGTACTCTTTAAGATTCCTTAAGATCTCGTACCCGATTTTACCAGGTTGTCTCGACGCTCCCACCACTGCTATGGATCTAGGCTTAAACAGGGCTTCCAACGTACTCATTAAACTCCCTCTTAAAACACAAGATAAAGCTTAAATAATCTTTTAGGTCAATTCAGACACATAAGATTTTAAAACGAACACTCGATACCCGGCTACTTCAGGAGTGCTTCCACAAACAGTCTATCAAGTTCCTCGTTAGGAGGAGACACGTCCCCGTACTCCAGGGACTCATCGAATTCTATCTTAACGTACGGTATCAAGAGTCTTTGAAGAACTTCTGTGTCCGCTTCCGGCACGTGAATTATGCTCACGTCATCGAATAAGTACCTAATCTGGTAAACCTTCCTTAACACCGCGTTGCTTTTCTCGTCATAACCTAAGAACACTACTAAACGCTTCACCAGGTACCCCCCGTACTAAGCTCTAACGAGCCTACTAATCTTAAAAACGCAAACCCTGCTTAAGTAGGGTCCCTCCCTCAAGCACCGGCAGTTTTTTATTGTTTTAAACTAGACACATGCAGGTGGGATAATCGAGACTAGAGTGCTTAAGGTAGACCCTATAAATCCGGGTAAGGAAGTCATCGACGAGGCTGTCGAAGTACTTAGGGAGGGTGGTTTAGTAGCTTTCCCTACGGAGACTGTATACGGTTTAGGGGCTGACTCACTCAATAAAGACGCGGTCAAGAGAATCTACGGTGTTAAGGGGAGGCCGCCCGACAACCCCCTAATACTGCATATCAGCAATCTCAGCGAGTTAGAGATGGTTGCTAGGGATGTTCCTCCATCTATTTACGAGTTAGCTAGTAAGGTGTGGCCAGGGCCTGTAACGTTTGTTCTAAGGAAGAGTGATACAGTATTGCCTGAAGTAACTGCCGGGCTGCCTACGGTGGCTGTTAGGTGTCCGGCACACCCCGTAGCACTAGCACTCATTAAAGGCTTGGGGAGACCCATAGCGGCCCCGAGCGCTAACTTATCTGGAAGACCCTCACCAACTACGGCGGATCACGTCATTAAAGACCTTTTAGGAAGGATTGAGATGATCTTGGACGGTGGCGACACGTTCTTCGGTGTTGAATCAACCATAATAAACCTAACCACGGACCCTCCAGTCCTCCTGAGACCGGGTCCCGTAGGTGTTGAGGACTTGGAAAAACTAGCTAATCTCAGGATATTAGTCCCCGCATTCGCTAAGGGATTAGAAGAAGCCGGGATTGCTTTAAGTCCTGGAATGAAGTACAGGCATTACTCCCCCCAAACAACGCTGATCTTAGTTGAGGTCGGTCAGTGCCTTACACAGACAGCATACCTCAAGTACGTTAAGTCGTTAATTAACGAATACATAGAGAAGAATTTCAAGGTTGCCGTCATATGTAGCAGGGAAACCTGCCCAGACTACGAAAAAACCGTAACTCTCGAGATCGGCTCCAGGAATAATCTCTACGAAGTAGCTAAGAATCTTTTCAAGAAGCTCAGGGAAATCGACGAGTTAAGGGTTGATGTAGCGATTTCAGAAAGCTTTGAGGAACGTGGTGTGGGGCTGGCTATAATGAATAGGTTGAGGAAAGCCTCAAGCAAGATAATATCTTGCGTCCTCACACCAACACCGACCTCCTCCCCTCCCTGAAAGAGCGAGGTTTTCAACCGTAAGAAGCTGTCCTGGTTGCGTGTCAGAGGTACTCGGGGAAAGTCTCTAGCAACATCCCCTCAATAGTTATCGGTTTGAGGACATCAACTAATTTGAGAGCTTCATCTAACAGGGCTTCGGAGTTGCTGTATATCTCTAACAGAGTCTGTCCTTCCTTGACTTTATGTCCTCTCTTCACGTAGAGCCTCACGCCCGCGCCCTTGTCTTGAGGAGCTCCAGCAGCCATAGCTATACGTGATAACGCGCCGTTATACACTCCTGTAACGTATCCGTCTATAGGTGCCTTAACCTCAGCTTTATACCTACCTAAGGGTATTTCCTCAGGTTTCACGCGGGGGTTGCCCCCCATAGCCTCAACGATCTTTAAGAAGGTCTGGAGCGCTTTACCGGACTCAAATATCTCTAGAGCGACTTTACGTCCGCTGCCTCTAGGAGCTACGCCGGCGACCTCAAGCACGAGGCCGGCTAACGCCACGGCCTTCTCTTTAACTGACATAGGTCCGTTACCCATGAGAGTCTCTAAAGCTTCGCGCGCTTCTAGAGCCGGCCCTATTGCGTACCCTATCGGTTGACCACCGTAAGTTATAGCGCACCTCACGCTAAGATTCAATTTATTACCTACTTGAACGAAGAGTGAGGAGAGGTTTCTCGCCTCTTCAATACTCTCTACCTTAGCTTCCCTACCGGTAGGGATGTCTATGATTAAGTTACTCACGCTCATGCTTAATTTCTTAGAGAGTATGGAGGCCACCATCTGCGACGTAGGATCAAGCTTTAACTGATGCTCAACACGTATTAAGATATCGTCTGCCGGGGCAAGGTTGAGTGTGCCGCCCCAAATAATGAATCCCTTAACTTTCTTCGCTAACTCAAGAACCTCCTCCTCAGTGAACGTCACCGGGGCAAAAACCTCCATCGTGTCAGCTGTTCCTGCCGGCGAGGTTATCGCTCTAGATGAGGTTTTCGGGATGAAAACCCCTGCCGACGCGATTATCGGGACCGCGACTATGGATACCTTGGAATTTCCTGGAACCCCGCCGATGGAGTGGATGTCGTGCGCGGGTTCCTCAAACCTCAACACATTGCCTGTCTCAACCATAGCTCTAGTTAAAGACACTATCTCGTCAACGTCCATCCCGACACTCGTTTGAGCGGCTACGAAAGCGGCTATCTCAGCATCCCCTAAAACACCGGAAGTGACGTCTTTTATTATGGAGCGTATCCCGTCCTCACTTAGTTTAACCCCCTTCAGCTTCTTCTTAATGTAATCTACTGAAGGAACCACGGAATACGTGCTTAACTCTATTTCCTTCGGATTACCTAAAACGGTTGAGACGCTCTTACTTAATAAGACTTCCTCACCCTCCTCCCCAGACACTACGACCCAGGCGGTAACATGCCTAGAATTACCCACTACCTTAACCCTCGAACCGCCCCTCAAACCATTGGCTAAGGCTATATTCTTAGGAACTAAAACAACCCTCAAATCCCCCGTGTCAGCGTCGAGAACCCTAACCCTCAAACCGGTCACTAGTACACACCAGCACATTACTATTCGACAACACTAGTATTTAAGGTTTAGACTGCTTAAGCCACCTCCCGATCCTGAAGAACGGCCCCTCAACCACGGCGGGCTAGCACGTTAAGTGGATGAAGAGAAGCGTTTTACGCCCCTTACTCACTTCCTCGTTATACTTACGCACGGCTTGCCTAGACCTTAACACATACACCTCAGAACCTAACTTCTTAAACGCTTCGACGACTTCGTCGTCTACTCTCATAACGCCGTCGTAACCGGTTCCGATGATGACTACATCTACCTTCATCCCGAGAAAGTCTTTCACATCCGCTAACTGGAGTCTATGGCCTTCGATACGCCACCAATTACTTAAGATCCCTTCAGGGTGAATCACTATGTCGTGAGTATACTCACGACCACCAACCACTATCTCGCCGAAGTCGTAATGATCTATTAAGGGTTGCTTAACTATCTTAATCACCAATACTTAATTAAGGTTACGAGGTTAATAATTGGGGTGTAGAGACTTAAAACCCAAGATCCTGACGAGTTCCTCAGGCGTTAACACGCAGTTATCGATCGAGATCTCTTTCGCTAGCCGCGCCGTGTAAGTAGGTAGCAGAGAATTCTCCCTCAGAAGTTCCAGGTCGCAGAGTATCTCCCTAGCCTCGCCGTCAGCTACTACCCTGCCTGAATTCATTAAGATAACTCTCTCAGAATACTTAGAAAGTATTTCAACGTCGTGCGTGATCAGAATCACCGTAGCCCCGTTTTCTCTCAGCTTCCTCAAGAACTCAACGAACTTGATAGAATTGTACCAGTCTTGCCCGGTGGTAGGTTCGTCCACGATGAAGTTCTTAGTACCGGCTAGCAAGTAAGATGCTAGTAAGACTCTCAGCTTAATATGCCTAGGTAAGCTGAGGACAGGTTTCTCGAGAATCTCCCTACCTATCTCCAGCTGACTCAAAATCTCGTCAAGCCTGTCCTTAATTAAGTCTTCACCTACGTTAAGTATTCTAGGCGTGAAAAGAATCTCCTCCAACACGCTCACGTTAAGTAGTTGCGTGTTAACGTCTTGGGAAATGTACCCGATAATCCTTACCAGCTCCCCCCTCCTATAACGCTTTATATCCCTACCTTTAATCAAGACGAGACCCGAGGTAGGTTTAAGCAATCCTGCTAGGCACTTAGCTAGGGTGGTCTTGCCGGAACCGTTATTCCCTAAAACACCGACGAACTCCCCCTCCCTAATCTCTAGGCTAACCGAGTCTAGGGCTCTAGTACCGTCCGGGTACTCGAAAACAAGGTTTTCTGTTTTGGCGAGGTACATCAGTACACACCCTTAAGCAACTTAATTAAGTAAGTCCTCAGCGATTCATGACTTAGGTTCTCGTTCCTTAGCGAGTGCCTCGGGGTTATGTACCTCCAAATCCTCACTAACTCAGGTACCCTGACGTAGTTCTCCAAGTCTCTAGGCAGTCTCGCGAAGAAATTAGGGGGGTCGCCAACCAACACTAACTCACCCCCATACATCAAGGCGATCCTAGAAAGGTAAGGCATAAAAACATCTATCCTATGCTCTACAACGATTATCGTGGCTTTATTATCTCGTCTCAGAAGCTCTATAGACCTCACAACCCCCTCAGCCCCCACCCAGTCAAGATTAGAGAGAGGCTCGTCAAACACTATGAGTCTAGGTTTAGTTGCTATAGCAACCGCTATAGCGACCCTCTGCTTCTGACCACTACTCAGCTCGTAAGGTGATTTATCGAGAATTGACTCGCTTAAACCAACCTGTTTTATAGCCCATGAAACCCTCTCACGTATCTCCTCGGAGTCAACTCCTAAGAACCTTAAGCGAAGCGCGACCTCGTCCTCAACTCGCGTCGTGAGGAACTGCATCTCAGGATCTGATGAGACAAACCCTACGTTACTTAACACTCGCGAAGACTTAAGACTCGTTACCTCACTTCCTAAGATAGAAACACGTCCCTTGAGCACACCCCTGTAACTACCCGGTATTAAACCACACAAGACTCTCGCTAAGGTAGTCTTGCCGGCGCCTGTAGGTCCTGTGATTAATAGGAATTCCCCCTCACCCACACATAAATTAACGTTCTTCAAAACCCACTCACTAGAATTCTCGTAAGACCACCACAGATTCTCTAAACTAGCTACACAGGACATCCTGAAACCCCCGAGTAACTGGCTAGTATCCTGTAAATCGAGGAATTCAGCGGGTTTAACACCCCGGTAAGTGAGAAGTAGGTGATTAGAGAAATCGATGAAATTATTATGGAGAGTATTAGCAAGTCAATGAATCTGAATCTCACCTTATCTAGTAAGCCCTTCCCCCTAGCTAGGTTAAACCCTCTTAACTCAAGGACGTCGCTGACTTCATCTATCTTCATCAGAGTTATCGAGAAAAGCGGTAGGAGTCTGTGGAAGAAGAGGGAAGCTCTCTTAAAGAAGTTACTTCTAGAAATCTCTAAACCTCTTGAAAGCTCACCTAACTTAATCTCATCAAGCTTTACTTGGAGGTAGTACATGAACTTAAAAACGAGCCCGACGACTAAAGCTACTCTCAAGTTTACGCCTAAGATGCTTAAACCGTTAATAACGTCTCTCACGGTAATCAGAGAGAGAGCTAGGACGGCCGTGAGTACCGTGGCTAAGATCTTAGAATAGATCGTCAAACCAACCACTAAGTTCTCGGCGTAGAGTTTTAAGAAACCCGCGCAAACTAACGGGTTGCGGCCTAGACCGCCGCCAACGAAGAAGTAGCTGAGGATTATGATTAGAAGAAAACCTAGCAAAACTCTTAAGTAGTTGGTCACGGCACTCAACCTAATCTTAGAGAGCTTGAAAATCGTTAACACTATGAGAACTAAGATTAGGTTGAGCTCGAGAAAATTCCCTAGCAACGTGTATAGAGCGGCGAACATCAATAAAGAGAACTTAGTTACGGGGTTTAAGTTAAGCAGGGCTGAGGTCGAGTCTACGTAGCCTGTTATAGTTCTCACACTACGTGTTCTCGACTTACCTCCTACCTTAACTAAGCTAGCCACCCCTTACAGAACGCTCTGTGAGAGACGATGACTGGGGTGAGCCCCTTAAGTAGGGGTGCTCCCACAACCAGTATAGGTATTACGTTGCCTACGAACCACGAGATCATGACCACGAAGTACATGTCGCTGGTTACGAAACCCCACGCACTCATTGCTGAAGCGCCTAAGAACGCTCCAAGCAGATTACTTAAGATAACGCATGATAAAGTAAAGTGTACCCAATCACTAAGTTTCTTAAGTGCTGGATCAACCCTGAAGAATCTGAAGTACGTTGCCGGGATAAGTGATTGCACTAGATTCGCCGGGAGGAGAGAAAGACTGATGGATATCGGGATACTGCCTACTAAATCACCGACTATCGGGAAGAAAACACCGGCTAAGACCCCCCAGAAACCAAACCATATACCCCCAACAACTTGAACCACTACCGCTAGATAGAACCAGGAGACTCCGTAACCTACTTGAAGAAAGCTACTCAAGGTAGCGGATAAAGCACCTAGAGCAGTTAGAAACACGAAGATGACGACATGCACCACACCCCAAGACCTTACCTCCCCCTCCCTCAAATCCCATACACTCACTTGAGCATCACCTCAATAAAGATGCTAATCGTTATAAATAAGTGGTGAAGGTCGAGCCAAAAGGGGGTGTTCTTATACGGCCAGGTTCTCGCGTCAGATAACTGTTTTCTTCAACGTCTCGTAGGTCCTCTGGTAAGCCTCTAACATGTCTCTGCTCAGCGATGGTTTGATCGCTTTCATGGCTTGGAGGAAGTACTTCATGCTTATTGGTCTAGGCTCGAATTTCTCACGTAACGCTAGCATGACGGCCTCCCTAACCAAAGCTTCTAGGTCCGCACCAGAATAACCCTCAGTCATATCAGCTAGCTTCTCTAGATCCACGTCCTCAGCTAGGGGGACCTTCCTAACATGAACCTTAAGTATCTGCAACCTGCTCTTCCTATCAGGCGGCGGAACAAAGATTATTCTGTCGAATCTTCCAGGCCTTAGCAAGGCGGGATCCAGCATGTCAGCACGGTTCGTAGCAGCAATCACCACGACGTTTTTAAGGGTTTGTATGCCGTCCATCTCTGCAAGCAACTGATTAACTATCCTGTCAGTAACTCCGGAATCTGTTCTGAAGCCTCTTGCAGGAGCTATTGAGTCTATTTCGTCGAAGAATATTATTGCTGGTGCTACTTGTCTTGCTTTTCTGAATATTTCTCTTATTGCTTTTTCTGATTCTCCTACCCATTTGCTCAGTATTTCAGGTCCTT
>Ga0080004_1160105_pt1 | contig 15401 bp, 33 predicted proteins | sample WasSprMetagenome_FD_69207 | JGI IMG/M metagenome (GOLD analysis project Ga0080004, IMG submission 69207) | Sulfidic aquatic microbial communities from Washburn Spring, Yellowstone National Park, USA - WS (SPADES assembly) (version 2) | ecosystem: Environmental > Aquatic > Thermal springs > Hot... | reverse complement strand
CTTAAAATTTTTACTGCTTCCAGCTATTCTGCTCTAGAAATTTATAGCCTAGACTTTTCTCCACTGCCTAGAACTCCAGAGAGAGCAAAAGCCAGCCAAAGGAAAAACCCAGAGTCCAGATCATCAGAGTGATGTAAAATGCCATCACTTTTTCAGAAACCCAAAAAATTAAAAACAACTCATGAAACATCATAACTATCTTCCTCATGGAAAGGTACGGAAAAAGAAAAACAGAAAACGAAAAACATCAGTTACCAGTAACCCAGTCAGGGAGTCTGGAAAAGTGATGGCACTTTACATGAATCCAAGAACCAAATAGACAAGCAATATTAAGCTTAGAAAGGCAAAAATAAGAAACAAAACAGCATAAAACAACGCCAACAACGAATTCAAAGACATCGCAAAGAAGCTCTCCAACAGTCTTGGATTCGAAGCATTCATATATGAGAAAGACAGATGCAAATAATGCTGAGACAGCCCAGCAAAAACGAAAAACAAAACAAGCAACAAAACCAAGCAAAAAATGAATGATGCTTTTCCAATCATCAAAGATCATTTAAACAATAAACTAATGAGTTCTTTACCGCCTAAAATAAACATTATGATTCCAAGCAAAATAAGAATCAACTTCTGATAAAAAGAAAAATGGTTAAGTTGAGATTCCACGTATTGCCTCAAGTCCTGAACTGCCTGCTCAAGCTTAGCTATTCTCTCCTCAAGACTCATATTTACCACTATGCCTCCGCATACATCTCCCTTGAAGTAATTAGTCTTAACATTACGCTACGTACCGTTGGAGCTGTTGTTCCATCACCTTTTGTATTTACCACCATATCCTTTGACCCCGTATAACCCCTCAGCGTACTTGTTATATCTGCTACATCTGTTCTAAGCCCTATAGCCCCAGGCTCAATGAAGACTATGTATGCGGAATCCGTTAAGTTGTAAAGTGCTAAGCCGCCAAGTGTTGTCTTCGGATCCCATTTTGCGATTAATTCCGCTTTCCAAATCCATGGTAATTCATCAAAGTCCAATCTCGTCTCGCTGCCAATTATGCCGGTGTACCCGCCTGCCGAACCTGTTATCTCAGCTCCAGCTCCTCTCACCAGTGGGAACTCATAGATTTCAAACGGTATGACTATCTCCTTCGTCCTGCATGTGTCGAAGCTGAGAGGATTGCCTGCGCCATCGACAATCTTAACACCGCTTAACCTCATGGTATTGTTGCTGAACATGAGCTTCGATACGTTTTCTGGAGTAACCGTAATTCTTGCAACAAGACTGCAGTCGCTTATCTCCACGTTTTGAACAGGATGGTTGGAAGCTATGACCAGACCGCCCTGATGGGGTGTTGCAGGTATAGAGCCTAAATACCTCTGCGTAACCCCTTCAACCACGACGTTGCCCACGTTCTCCAAATCCAAGCCCTCACATGGAAAGTCTATACCATCCCTGTATTGCTCAGTGATATTCCTGTAGAAGAAATTCCAAAAGTCTACAGACGTCCCACCGCTACCCGGAAAGACGGGGTTGTTGCAGTCTTGGAACAGGCAGTCTTCAACCCACGCATTTCTACCGATGTAGAATTTCACTGGGACTACGCTGTTCTTCCCCATGTTGAAGAACCTACAGTTCTTTATCCAGACGTCGTATACAGCCGTGTTGAGGCAAACGGGTGTTGGATAAAAGTAGTTAACAGGCGAGGCTAGCTGGGGGAAGTAGAAGTCGCAGTTCAAAATCTTAACATCATATATTTCACCAGCAGTGCTAAGGATGGTCTCGCAGTGGTTTGAAGGATCTAGGTTTGTCGTGTCGAATACTATGTTTTCAAACCTGATGTTGTAGACTTTATCGGTTGAGAACCCTCCGAACGCTATTATCACATGCCATCCGGTTGGCAAGCCCGCTGGGGGTTTAAACACCGTGCCCGGCTCGCCTATGAACGCATAGTCCCTGACAGTACCATGTGGAAGAGTAACGTCATATATCGCATACTCAGCCTTCTTGAAGAATATCACCCCACCGTTGGGGGCTAGGGTGTTTATGGCGTCCTGCACCAGCGTCCTAGCGTCTCTCCCATCAGCCATCTGCCCAGCCGTCTCAGGCAACCCGCTTTTCCGATAAGTCTTGCCAGCCAGTTGGAAAATAAGCTGACTCGGCGGAATCAGAACTTGGTCCGTGAAGAGTTTGCCAGGGTCTCTCAAGACTTGACAGATAGAGGGGTCATCCACTTGGCCGCCGTCAAGCAGATCTTTAACGTCAAATCTTGACTCAGGATACTTGAAAGCATTAACGTAGCTTCTATTGCCGATTTTTAGAAGCTCCCTCGGCTTTAAGAGCTTAACTATACGTCTAGTAAGCCAATTCATAGCTACCACTCCAATATGAAGATCTTAGCGGCATCCGTTGAAGCATTGTGGACGTATGTGTCCCTTATTGCTAGTGAGTCTACGAGCTTACGCTGATCATCTCTGCTCCTAACCAAGTATATGTCCAACACTCCACTGGTTGGAGCTGTGCTGCATGAAACCTCAACAGTTACATATGGAAGCCAGCTAGAAGTTTCAGGTGTAAGCGTCCTAGCATCTTGGCTGCCAGCACCGACTGAGAAGGCTGAGCCTATGTTTACAGATTTGGCGTAAGCATTCTCCCTATTGGCTTTAACCTGAACTGTAACTGCTTGGTCTAAGCCGTTATCGACAAATATGCTTACAACCTTCAAAGCCTTTAAAAGATCACCTGGCAAACTCATCCAAACACCTCGCAGCTATGGTCAGTATAGCTTCTACCCCATACTCCTCTTCTAATTAGCTTATCATCCACCTTCACTATTTCAGCACCGCATACACTACACTTCTTAACTACTGGACTGCTTCCAGAAGGCTTCTCCCTCTTAGCTGGAAACTCTAATTCAAACATTTCAGCTATTGGAGCAGCTAGATCAAGAAGCTTCTCAAGCAAGTCATGCCTGATAAGCCTAGCCCAAGCCCTAACAATTATCTGCCCAGCATCAATAGCCTCATAGTGGAATCTTAGAAAATACCACTTGATCCAGTACTTTCCAAATACAGATTCCTCAACATATCCCCTATTAGGAATGAAGAGATGCTTAGGAACAGTATAGTCAGTCTTGCTGTCAACCATCCAGCCATACTTTAAGCCTCTTGAAGATGGGAAGAATACTTCGAAGCATCTCTCAACGCAAGCAATGTTTTCAGGTAGCCAGAGATCACAGTATCCAGATTCGCCAGCTGAGACAGTTAACGGAACCTCAACAATCGTTGGCAGTATAATCTTAGCATGCTCAAGCCATCTAAAGATGGAGTCCAAATAGAAAACATAGTTGTAAGCAGGAAGCTCAACCCTAACAGCCTTAACCTCAGGTATAGGCTTACCTAGAGCTAAGACAAGCCCTTCAAGAATCCTATTGCTGTAATCTATCTGCCTAGCCAATACCTCTAAAAGATCATCTACCCTACTGAACAAGTCAAGAAACCTTTGAGCAGGGACCTTAACGTAGCCGTCAACCTTAACCTCCATTTAACCACCATAGCTATATATTAAATGTTCAGGATCTATAAAGTATTTATATACTTTAACATATCCTGGCCCGCTTATAACTATTGCTCCTGGCTGTTGTGCAAGCTCCCTAGCTTTTCTAAGAACTTCAACAGGTAAGCCAAGCCTAGCTGCAGTATCTCTAAGTTCAGCTTCAGGATCTGGAACTGCTGCAATTACTCTAGTATATGCTTCATACCAGCCAGGAGTACCACCAGTAACAACTGTTTCAGCCTGGTAGGGCTCAAAGCTCTTCTTAACCTCCTCTCTAAGCTCAGGCTTAACAGCCTCAATTAGTGAAGGATTTGCTTCAACAGCCTCCTTAACATCACTAACAGCCTCAGGAGTTACCTTAGCCTCCTCAATCTTCTTAGCTGTTTCAACATCAACAATCTTCTTAACCTCCTCAACAACTTCAGGCTTAAAAACAGCTGCTGTGTCAGGATTAGACTTTACAACTTTAACAACAACCTCAGGAGGCATAACTTTCACTTCAGGCGGCTTAACTGGAGGCTTTGCTTTTGATAGTATGTATAGTCCAGCTATTAGGATTAGCCATTCCCACTTCATTTTCTAATCGCCTCAATAATTGCAATTATGATCATAACTATCAGTAACAGCATGATTAGGTTTGTGAATTCAGCAGGTGGGCCAGGTATTAAGCCTTTAGTGTTTATTTCGTTTAGTTTCTCCTCTGCCTTCTCTGCACTCTTCTTAGCTTCTCCAATATCTGCCTTCAACTTACTGTACTGATCTTCAGTTATTAGCTTGTTAGCATATAAGACGTCAACAAGCTTATCTACATTCTCAATGTTTTTGAAAGTTGCCTGCTGAGTATATGTGACAGCCTCATATAAAGGCTTAATCCATACCTGCCATATTATTGCCCCAACAGCAACTGCTGAAACAATACCTGCAATAACAGCTGCTAGGAAAGCAGGTATTGGACTTTCAAGCTCATACTGAATATATGATGCTTCAAAGTATCCAAGCTGGCCCCAATCAGTCTTCTCATGTTCAACGTATGGCTTAGCCTTAACAACCCAATCGTAAAGGTCAGGATAGTAAGCATCAACCTCAGTAATATACCTGTAGCGATCAATATTCCTGTAGAAGTCATTTATCAAGTCTCTAATTCTTAAGCTAGGATCTCCAAATAAAGCAACTCCCTTAACAACAATCCTGGCAGTAGCCCTATAGCCAGGCTCAGGAGCATGAGTTATCTCCATTTTCTTCAAAGCCCAATATTCCCTCTCAGCCCACATTATATCCTCCCCGCTGGGTACGGTATATCTATTTCCATAGTTACTGGATGGTATACATCAACCCAGCCTTCAAACCATACTGGCCATATCTCTCTCCAGCAGACTCCTGGTATGTATTCTTTAGGGAATGTTTCAGCATGTCCCATAAGCTTCACTTTTGCAGGCTTATAATGGTTTGAGGAGACTTTAAACGTAAACTTTCCAGGCAGAGGCAGCTTGAAAGGATCAATCCATACCCCTCCAGAAAACCAGCCATCCTTAATATCTGGCTTAAGCTCTATTCTCCCGCTTAAGCCGTTTAAACTCCAGCTTAAAGTAACAGTATACATGTCTCTTATTCTACAGTATTCGCTGTAGTCTTCATGATATAGCTCCTCCATATACTCCATAGTTACAAGAGGCTCTGAAAGATCAGCATTCAGCCATATATCAGTTACTCTAAGACCATACCCAAGCTGAGCAGCTTTTAAACTCTCAGCTATCTTAGTCATATTCTCCAACAGCTGTTGCTTCTCCTCAGGCGGCAACTCAACTTTTTCAACGTATTGCTCAATCTCCTTCTTCTCCTCAGCTGTTAGCTCAGCTTTAGGTGCTTGGGGAGTTATTGATTGTGGAGGTATTTGAGGAGCTGCTTGAGCCTTTAACTTCTCCTGCTCTTCCAGAAGCTTATATGCTGTTTCATAATCTTTAGCAGCAATTGCTTCCTGAACTTTTTTAATGTTCTCAGCCAATGCAGAAGAGGCCTGAGTGAGACTAACAGCTGGTTTAGGCCTAGATAAAAAATAGAGTAAGGCTGCCCCTCCTACTAGGAGGATCGCATGTTCTTTCTTAATCTTCATTTCTTAAACAGCCTTACTCTAAACCTCCAATTAACGGTTTTATCAGTTGTACTGTTTATGTTTGTGAAGCCTACTTCAAACTCCTTCTTCTCAGGGATCTTAACAAGCAGAAGTGTCTCCTCAGTTAATCCAGCCAATCCAGCAGTATTTAACCCATTAGCATATACTTGCTTACCAGCAACCTTAAGATAAAATGATACTTCACTATCCTGACTGCAAGCTACGCTTACTGCAACAGCATCATATCCCTCAGGTATTGAATCCTTAAGAACAGTATAGGGAGTTATTGTACCCTTAGCTATAGTGTTTGAAGAAGCGTAAAGCTTCTCCTCAACCTCCCCAGTAACGTAGTTTTTAACCTCCACACTCATACAATCACCTCTAGCTTATACCCACTACAATTATTAATACAGGTGAGCATCCACCTCCTACAGATCCAGGCTCCTCCTGCAACATGTCTTGCCTGATGTTTGTCAACATCTATTCCATCAACGCTCAGAGGAACCCTCTTAACTGTTGAGCCGTCTGGACTATAGGAGATCCTGTCAATATCTGTTCTAAACCATATTTTTCCTTCAGCTAGGACTGGATCTGAGCTTCTCTTTTCAAGTATTAAGTCTCTTGCCTCCCCATGCTGGAAGCTTACGTTTCTAGGAAGCGTCTCACTCACACTCACACTTCAGCACCTTTTACAGATAGATCCTTACAGTCCAGTTCTTAGCTGCTCCATCTATTGCTGCAGCTGTTGGATTGTATAGTCTAACTCTTAAAGTATTATCTGCTGGTACTGATACACTTATTGGCACAAGTCCAGCTTCAAGATCTGAGGGAGGAACTGCAACAACAAACATTCCAGCCTTTAATCCTGAAACTGTAACGTCAACGTTAGCTGCTGATCCTGCAGCTATTGATGGAGGATCAATACTTACAGTTTTATCAACGTATTTAGGATGTAAACCAGAGAACATTTATCTCACCTTCCTATATGTTCCTAGAAGCTGTATTGAAACTTTGCCTGAAGCAGCTGTGTCTCTAACCTGTATCTTCAGAGTCGTCCTTGTAAAAACGTGATCAGCAATAACTGATGGTAGCCTCTGAGTTGGCTGGTATTCAGCATCGTCTCCAAATGGCAGAGCATTTCTTCCAGCAGTTATTGTGAAGTATGGCTCATACTCAGGAGCTTCCCACTTAAGCCTGTGATCGTATATTTTAAGATTTGAAACGTTTGGATCTGGAACAACTCCTATATGGGTTATTTTGATCTCTTCAAAGTCTTTAACTTCCCTTGCATAAGCATCCTCCCACTGTGCTTTGCCTCCAGTTGTGTAGTCTTCAACATAGTCTGCAAAAATCATTTCTGGAAGGCTCTGCATCACTCCACCAGGCAGAGAAGCGAAGTTTGAAATTGAAGCTCTATAGATCATGTTTACATCCTTCTCCTCATATAGTAGTACCTTAGCTCTACAGTAAGCTGCACTTACAAGTTTTCCCTTACCTGTAGCAACGATCTGTATTCTCTGGCCCTCATTGTATTTAATCGTTAAGTTGCCTGGCCTCATTGGATAGTCCAAAAGCCTAATTGGCTGTATTGAGGAAGCATCTCCGTAAGGCAGAGAATTCTTGCCTAGATGGTTGCATAGGAACTTTATGCCTGTTAACTTATCGTCAAAGCCTATTTCAACATCTTTCAAGTTGGATGCTTCAGGAGGGCCAGGAGAGTAGTCTGGCTGAACACCTAGTGCGAAGAGCTCTGCGCAGTGTCCGTCAGGAACCTTATAGTCAATAATGTTTGCAGATATTCCAGCACCTAAGCTACCAGCCGCTAAACTTCCGAAAAGCTCAATATACTTTACGCTTCCCCTCCCAACTTCCCTCTCTATTCTTTCAGGGAGCTTTACAGGCTTAGCTTTAAATGCTAGACTCATTCAACCACCTCCAAGGTGGCTACTTCCTCTTAAACATCTCCATTAGCGGAGCAACCCATCCTGAAGCGTATGCTCCTACTCCGCTTAGGAATACTCCTAGGCCGAATGCTGATAGCCTATCATGTATTTTATCTCCGAAGTAGAACATTACGAATCCAACTATTGACGCTAATGCTTCATCTGTCAAATTCTTTGCGAAGTCTGGAGCCCATGACTTAACAACATCTACAACTGCCTTAGCCGCTGCTTCTCCCAATATGACGCATACTAGTCCAGTTGTGTCTCTAACAGCCCTCTGCGCCTTACCAGTTATTCCACCAACTATTTCAGCCATTTTATGCTACACCTGCAGCCGCTAGGGCTGCTTTAACTTCTTCAATCTTTCTCCTAAGCTCTTCAGGTGATAGTCTTGGATATGGTGCTGGCCTTGCTTTACCTCCATATCTTCCCTTTCCAGAAAGTACTTTCCTAGCTATCTCCATACGGTCGGCAAGGCTTAAGTGAGCTGTTGCATGTCCGAACTTTATAAATGCATCAACTGCTCTTGACTGGGCAGCTCTAAGCCCTCCAAGATGTAGAACAGCTTTATCCCATGGCAGTAGAGGCATTATAGTCCATGGCTTCTTAAACCTCGGGGCTCTCAATATTTTTAAGTAGAATTGTTGACCTAAAACCTTTAGTTTAGTCACGTAACCACCGCAAAGTTTATATACTGGGCCAGTATATAAGTTTTTTTGTGGAAACAGGTAGAAAAGAATATAAAAGCATAAAGGTTAGGGAAGACGTCTACGAAGGGCTTAAAAAAATGGGTATTGGCCTCTCAAAAGCTGTTGAAGTATTGTTGGAAAAGCAGAGGGAGGAAATTGGGAAGAGAATAGATGATATTGGAAGGATCGGGTCAGAAATTGCTGGGATAATGCTTAGACAAGGCTTCTTCGACATTAAGATATTGAAGACAGCTATTACAGATGTTGAGGAGGATGGCGACGTATTAAACATTAAAGGCTACATTTCAATAAGCATACCTAATCAGGAGGCAAGGGAAAAGATTAAGGAGGTGCTCTGCCGTGGGGCGTCAGGAGGAGAGAAGCCTTAAAGAGTTTGAAATGAGCTTAAACCTTTACAGAACGATGTTTAATGGCTGGAGCCAGGACAGGCTTAGAAGCTATCTTAAATTTGTCGAGGGTAAAATAGCTGAGTTTAGGAGACACTATGATGAGGCTAAAACAATGAGTGAGAAGGGCATGAAGAAGATGTGGATTATGTTTTGGGAGGCTGTGAGAGATGAGGTAAAGAAGAGGCTGAGATGATGTTTAAGAAGATTAGGAATGCAATAGCTGCTTTGAAGAGGGGCCATCCTGACGTCTACGATCTTTTAAGGAAGTACTGTGATGAGAGGGGCTTAAACATGAGTGATGTTGTTGCCTCTGCTTGTCTTACATGGATTGGCTCAGATGAAAGCGTAAAGAAAGAGGATTTAGAGAAGGCTCTTGAGCGTAGAAGAACTGGTGGGGCTGCTGATCTTAAGGCAGCTATTGAACTTTTCAATTCCATGTGTAACTCTATGGCTACTATGTTTGAGGCTATGAATAAGGTTAGGTCAAATCTAAGCATGTCAGCTATGCTTTCAGACTTTAAAGCAGTTACTGAAACAATTAATGAAATGAAGAAATCTGCAAGCGAGGCTGGTAAAGGATCAATTGAAGACTTGCTTTTAACAGCTTTCCTATCTAGGCTTGTGGGTGGATTGCCTAAGTCTGAAGGCAAGAAACTAGGTAGCGGAGATGTTAAAGAAGTAAGTGAATAATTAATATTTCTCTATTTTTTTCAGTAAGGCAGCTCTGCATCTTTTAAGTCTTGAAAGTAGTAGATAGTATTTCTCCCTGCTTACTGGCTGTAGCTCAATCTGTTTAGGAGCCATCTTGGCCAGATACTTTGCTTTTAAAAGATAGTATTTGGACTGTAGCAGTAGATACTTTATCTTTAAGTCTTCATATCTCTTCTTCCATGGCTCAATCTTCATGCTCCCACATCTCTTTAAGCACATGTTTCCTTTTAACATGCTGCCTAGCCCCAGACCTAGTGTAGAATTCTTTACCGCACAGCTTGCACCTATACATTCTAGATCTGAAGTCCTTAACCTGTATATAGTCAGATACTGAACCCATTTAATCGCCTATAGGGATCTTATTTCCACAGTAGTAGCATGTTATTGTTTTAGCCTTCTTTCTATACAGGACTTTATGAAATAGCTTGTTCCAGTTTTTTATGCCTCTCTCTATTCGCCACTGGTTAATCTTTACTCTTGTGTAGTCGTCTCCTAGCAGGAACTGTAGCTTATTAGCTTCTCTATCTGAAACTTCTCTATCTAGCTTTATATATATGTGTATGCCTCTTGTTGTTTCAAAAATGTCATGCTCAACAGCTTTATAGCCCAGCTTCTCCAGTAGGAAGTATCTTGTCTCAACCCATTCCTTAAGCCACTGTTTTGGAGGCTTAAAATCCATATCTAGCTTTAAAACTTTCATTTAGTCACCTCTAGCTTTTTAATCATGTCTATATCTGTCTTCATAGCTATTATAAGAGTCTTTTCAACCTTATAGTATCTCTCCCTGCTCTTCTCTATCTCTACAAGAACGTAAGGATATTTAGGTGCTTCAGTTCCTGCAGCAGGGTATTCTTCAACACCTATCTTCAGTATTGCCTTCTTTGTTAGATACTGCTCTGGCGGTCTTTCAAATCCTTTCAGCTCAATTATTTCCTTCAGCAAAGCATCTAAGTCTTCCTCACCTATTTCCTTCATTTCTTTCTGTATTTCTATGATCCTGCCTTTTATTCTTTTATATTCAGGTTTATGGCTGATATCTGCTAATGCTTTGAATGCGTCGAAGTGTATCCAGAACATTTTTAGGGTTGCATTCACTACTCTTTCAACCTCTATTTTTCTGCTTACTTCAATTATTGTGCTGCATGTTACTTCAGCGTAGAATGGTTCTTTCCCTCCTTCAGTATCTATGCTGAATGTGAGCTGTATCTTAACATATGTTATTGGCGGCAATACTTTCAACAGCTCTTCAATCATTTTTGCCCATCTTGAAATCCATGATCTGTAAGCTAATACTCTGAAGTATAGTGATCTATACTCCCTGCTTATATACATTATGTCTTCTGGCAGCAGCCATGGATATTCTCTCTCTATTTCTCTCATTCTCTTCTCTGCCTCAACTATTTTTCTCGATGCTTCACTTATCTTTGCTTTAAGCTCCTCTATTCTCCTATACTTAGCTTCATATTCCTCCATTCAGCATCTCCTCACATATCTTCCTAAGCATATCAGTCCAGCTCCTAGCCTTCAGCTTCCTTCTTAGATTCCATAGCTTAACGTAAAGATCATAATCTATGTTTCTAACTGTTATCTTCATATTAGCCACTTCTCTATTTTCTCCAATTCCTTTATTCTTCTAAGTCTTCTCATAGCTAGTCTACAGTATTCTGGATTGATCTCTATTCCTAAGCAGTTTCTATTTAATTCTTGAGCTGCAACTAGTGTAGTTGCCACTCCTGCAAATGGGTCAAGTATCCAGTCATCTTCATCAGTTGCCATCTTCAATATTAAGCGCATAAGGTCTAAGGGCTTCTGTGCTGGGTGTCCCTCATACTCTTTTGATTTTGCATCTATTCTTTTAACATGCACTACTGATTTTGGATAGTGTTTTTCTGTGCTCCACTCCATCCATTCATCATATCTTGTAGGCATTCTTTTAGCTTCTTTAACAGCTTTTACTTTTCTACCTTCTTTTGCAAGTTTTCTAATGTCTACTTTCAGATCTTTCAAGCTGTCTCTTTTAGAGTATAGGCACCATATGTTTTCATGTGTTCTTATTGGCTGCTTCATATTGATAGGTGGCGTCCCAGCATTCTTGTAAGCTATTAGCTCAAATAAAAGCTCAAAGAACCTATCCCAATACTTCCAGTCCCTAACCAGCTGTGGCTGAGTACCGCAAAGCCATACTGTCCCGTTAGGCTTAAGAAGCCTATAAGCCAAATAGCTTAGCCTGTTATGGTCTGGCTTAACACCTGACTGAGCATATCTGTCCTTGCTCTCCCCATGTGGTAGAGGTCGATCCTGCCATTCAAAGTATGGTGGATCTAGGAATATCATGTCAAACCTCATCTTCAAAGCCTCCATCAGTATCATACTGTCGCTACATATTAGCTGTATCATATTGATTCATACCATTCCTCTATTTTATCAATCCATTCTTTAAATCTTCTGCTTATTTTTACTGTTGGCGACCCGTATACTCCCTCTATTAAATTTGCAGCTTTTAAAGGGTCTAAAGCTCTTGTAAGTGCTGAGATTGAGCCTTTCTCCTTCTTAAGCAGGAAATATTCCTTCAGCTCTTTCCTAGTTGCTTCCCTATGCTCAACTATGTAGAAGAATGCCAGATAAGCGTCAGGATTAAACCTTAAAGGACTAGCTACACTATCCCTATCAGCAATAAGATAATCCACAGCTAGATAAGGAATAAATAAGTATAAGAATTTAACATCTTTCTCAGCAACAGTATCCCTATTGTTCAGATATGCATGCGCCCTTAACAGTCTATCAGTATACTGCTCTGCCCTTCCCTCTGAAGTCTGTCTAAAAATAACTTCTTTCAGCTTCTTATACTCTGGCATTTCCTTTATTGATTTTGGCAGAGTTACCTGATCTGGGCTTGAGTTTGGCACAGTTATCTCTGGCACTTCAGGATAGTCTTCTCTATATTTTGGCGTGCCTAAAGGATAAAGCATGTGGAGCCTGAGGAATCTATCCCTATACATTGATTCCCATTGCGGAATAGTGTTTATTTTTCTTAGCATTCTTGGCTGTGTTGAGGATAGGAAAGATATTGTGCAGTTTGTTATTTCATAGCTGTACTTAGCAGTCCATGACTTAGGCACTCCATGCTCTGTTAATATATAGCTGATCAAGTTGATCCCAGCATCTTTCAGATAGTCTGTGTAGAAGCTGGAAAAATCAGGGTTGATTATTGTTAGCTGCTTATTGCTCCATTCCTGTGCTTGTCTTACAAGCCCTGCTGGAGTTACTCTAGTAATAACTATTACATCCCTATGTCTCAGTAATTTAGCGCAGTGTAGAACAGCTCCTTTACCAACTCCTCTAGTGCCTGAAATGAATAAGCCCATATTTGCTAGATCTACTAATTTGCTGAACACAACTGGTAGCCCCAGATTCTTATGTGTTTGCTCTATTTTCTTGACTATTTTTATTGTGTTTTCCAAGCTTCCTCACGCATATTACTACTTCTCTTTCAGATATGCCTAGTACTGATACGTCTACTCCCTGCTTCATGTCGTTATCTATCAGCCACTTTGGAATTGCCAGATAGTATGATCTACCCATCTTGACTAGTTTCCTCTTCAATCTATCACCACTATTTCTCTTGCTCTTGGTTTCCATGATATTATTCTTATCTTGTGGTTTACCCAGTTGCTGTATTGTAGTGCTTCCTCCTCTGATCCGAAGAACTTCTCAAATGCCGATAGGAATGCTCCCAGCTTAGACTTTGCTCCTGCAGCTTCTCTTAGCCAGAGCATAGTTGCATACTCCACATTTGATTTCTTCTCGCTCTTTAAGGATACTCTTAAGCCTTGAAATCCCTGCACCTGAGTTTTTATCTCCTCCACTTTCGTTATGAGATAGCTCTCTCCCTCCTCAGGCTCCACAGCCTTAGCCAATCTAGTTTTACCAGCTAGAGACATACTCTCACCTCATGGAGTTGCATCATCGCGTCGTGCTCGATAACATTTAATTTAAGGTATGCTTTGAAGACCAGTAGCTGTAGGATCATGTTTTTAGCTTTCTTCATTTAACCACCTTCTTTTAGTGCTTCATATTCTGCTTGGTCTCTTGCTTCCATTACTATCTGTATTAGTTTGTGTTTTCTTTTTCTCTCTGCTCTCAGCATCAACTCGTCAAAGCCATCTCTATACATCTGGGATCACCTTTAATTTAGCTTTAAGGTATTGTCTTATAACTAGGTTTAAGCCTACTAGCACGTCGAATCTGTCTAGTTCGTATTTTTGCTGTAGTTGCTTGATTGCTTTATATATTTCATCTGCAAACATCTGTATTTTATCTGGATACATCAGCAATCACCTAGCAATATTTTTAGATCTTCCTTTACTTTTTCAAATGCTTCCTGATCCATGTAGACATATACCTTGTTCTGCAGAAAATCTGCAAACTTCAGCACATAGTAGTTTGATCCGTTTTCTTCCTGTCTTTTCACTAGCTGTATTTCTATATCCTTGCTATACAGAAAAAGATGTGCATCCATTATTCCATCGCCTCATATACTGCATCATAGTATACTGTTATGTTTTTTAGCTGATGGCTTTTTTCTAAATGTTCCTTCATACCTAGAGCTGTTGAACTTGTATAGTTGCATAATCTGCAGCTCCATACTTTTTCAGCAACAACTCTAAGCATCATTTTCTCTACCTAAAGTATATATTATGTCCCCTCCCTCCTTTTCACGCCATGATTCGCCTATATGCAGAAGTTTCCAGCCATTCCTTAATAGATCATTTATCTCTTTTTCTGCAACTGGATCCCAAGCAATTGTTTTGATCTCTTTTATCTTTTCTAGCATTCTTTCACCTCATAATATTTGCATACTATTTTTGCCTTTACATCTCCGCCTGGATATTTTAAGCAGTGTACATTTCCATCAATATCTATGCTTACGCAATTTAAACAATTGTTGCATTGTGTTAAGCTTATGCATGCAATTGTGAAGTATCTATATGCTATGCTACGATACATTTCAGTTATGCCCTTCATAGCCTCTTTCACAGCTTCCATTAGATCACCTTGAAGAATGCTTTTATTTTTCTTTCATCAACTTCTTGCTCTGTATATTTCCAAAATATTTCCTCTAGCTCCTGCATCTCCCAGATCGTTACATATCTTATACCTGAAATATTGATTGGCCCCGTTATTTTCCAGCACCATGCTTTTATTTTTCTCTTCAGCTTTTCGTTTATTGGAAAGCCTCTTACTATTGGAATTGTGAAATAGCCCAGATCAAGCCATTCAATTTCAGGATCATTTCTTAATTCCTGCTCATATTCGTAATCGCATGGTAGCAAAGTGCCATGGCAGTTCCAAACCGAAATAGCCCATCCGCTTGAGAATAAGGGTCTAAACAATTCTAGCATAAGACCACCATGAAAAGTGATGTAATGTGGAAGTTTTTTAATTTTTTGAGAAACTGAAAAAGTGATGGCACTTTACATGAAACTGATGTAGTGCAGCTTAGAAAAATCCGAGTTTTGCCTTTGTTCGCATTCATTTAGCTCACCGTTTAGAGCTTTATTTCATGTTATTGCATTTTCTACAGAATGGCATTTAACAATCACCTTCACGCGCGCGTAGTTGTTTTAGATTCAGACATTCAGCAGTCACCTCGGCTCCACCCAATCTTTTGACATCTGAAAGCCGCATTTTGGGCATTTTATACTTAATGTAACATCATAATGGTCAAATGAACCCCACTCATACATGTTTTTCTTTAACTCTACATTACAGATTGGACAAGTAGATTTCCAAGCTATCCATATGTCAGCTAATTGCTTTTTTATGTTTTCTGGTAAGCACTTCCACTCTTCACAACTAAGTGACTTTATTAAGTCACTTAGTTGTCTTCTCTTTTCTTCTATCTTAGACTCAACAAATACATTCTTCACTCTTTTCCAGTTGTATCCGAAACTTATCTCATACCAAAGACGCGTGCGTAACTCTT
>Ga0080004_1117123_pt1 | contig 15403 bp, 12 predicted proteins | sample WasSprMetagenome_FD_69207 | JGI IMG/M metagenome (GOLD analysis project Ga0080004, IMG submission 69207) | Sulfidic aquatic microbial communities from Washburn Spring, Yellowstone National Park, USA - WS (SPADES assembly) (version 2) | ecosystem: Environmental > Aquatic > Thermal springs > Hot... | reverse complement strand
GCTCCCTGTATGGAAAGGTAATAGAAAAGAGTTTCTTTTTCTATTAACCCTAATCCCAAATATAATATTTCTTAACCTACTTTGAAGAAAATCTGTTACTCCCCCACTGTGCTCTTTATGAAGTAGTGTCCGGTATAGTGTGTAAAAAAGGGTGGGATTAGAAGCAGGAAAGGCCACCCTCCCTCTGGTAATAAAAAGATAGGCAAGAACCTTACCAGGAGGGATGGAGGATGGCCCATTATCAAGTTACCGTAGATGGCGAGGTTCTGCTTTAGTTTTCACGAGACGACGGCCTAGCCCGGCTGGTGGAGCAGGTTTTAAACCAGATTCTCGAGGCCCAGGTCACCGAGCAGCTCAAAGCTAAGCCATACGAACGTACAGAGGAGAGGCAGGGGTACCGTAATGGCCACCGAGAGAAACCACTAGTAACCAGGATTGGACGGCTCGTTCTGGAAGTACCCCGGGTTAGGTCTGGCGAGTTTTCTACGGAAATGTTTGAGCGTTACCAACGGAGCGAGCAGGCACTGCTGCTGGCTCTCATGGAGATGGTCATTAATGGGGTGTCGACGCGAAAGGTTAGGGCCGTGGTTAAGGAGTTGTGCGGCACGGAGTTTTCAAAGTCGACCGTGTCCGAGCTCTGTAAACGACTTGACCCACCTGACAAAGGCCTGGAATGAACGGGACTTAAGCGAAAAGGAGTATCCCTTTCTTCTGGTGGATGCTTTGGTCATAAAGGTGCGGAAAGGTGGCCGGGTGCGGGTCCAGAGTGTGCTTATAGCCGCTGGGGTCAACCGAGACGGTTACCGGGAAGTTTTAGGGCTGATGATTGGAGACAGCGAATCTGAAGCCAGCTGGTCGGAGTTTTTCAGCTGGCTAAAAAGGCGCGGGCTAAAGGGCGTTGACCTAGTGGTTTCGGATGACCATGGGGGGCTGGTAAACGCCATTATGACCCACTTCCAAGGAGCAAGCTGGCAGCGGTGTCAGACGCATTTTGTCCGCAACATACTAGAAGTGTGTCCCAAGTCGCTGCAGCGGAAGTTCCATGCTCGCCTGAGACACATTTTTGACGCACCGGATTTAGATACTGCTAGGCGGCTTTTGGAGGAGGTGGTACATGAGTTTGAGGCCGTGGCGCCTAAGGCAAAAGAACGGGCTTGAGGCTGGTTTTGAGGATGCAATGGCGGTAATGGCGTTGCCGGAACCGGTTAGGCGGCGGCTGCGTACAACTAACGCCATAGAACGCCTGAACCGGGAGATTCGCCGGCGGGAGAGAGTGGTAGGCATCTTTCCTAATGAAGAGGCAGCGCTGAGACTAATTGGTGCGGTGGTTATGGAGATAGACGAGGCTTGGGCGACCGGCCACCGGTACTTGGACATGACGGAATACTGGATATGGAGGCAGGAGCAAGAACAGGTTGAATCAGAAAAACCTAATAGAACCGAGAAAGAGGCAGCCTAATAAGGCTCTAATAAGCCTCAAAAGCTACCAGAGGGATTTTACACACAAAATCGGACTTGACCGGCTAAATTTAATATTTTAAGCAGGAATTTATATTTTGGTGTAGAATTTAAGTATTACTAAGCAAGTTCTACCTGAGTTTAGCGATATTATATTTTTTTAAGGGGGTTTACCAGATGGGGGACCTGATGCGGCCGATCCCCTTTAGGAACCTTTTGAAGTGGGTAATGGAGGAATATGAAAGATACCGGACTATTTTTGGCGTACCCCAGGAGAAATTCTTTCGCAAAAAAAGCGAGGTCTATCTAGAATTATTTGGAGAATATCTAGGAAACCCAGTCGGGCCGGCTGCCGGACCGCACACGCAGCTAGCCCAGAATATTGTTGCCTCTTATCTTTGCGGGGGTAGATTTTTTGAGCTTAAGACCGTGCAGGTGTTAGATAGGCTTAAGCTCGACAAGCCTTGTATTAACGCTCAAGATGAATGCTACAATGTCGAGTGGTCAACTGAGCTATCTATAGAGGAAGCTTTAGAAGAATACATTAAAGCTTGGTTTTTGTTGCACGTTTTAGAGAAGGAAATATACGGGCTAAACCCGCGTTCCTTTATATTTAACATAAGTGTGGGCTATAACCTGGAGGGTATTAAGTCACCTAAAGTTGACAGATTCATAGAGGGATTGAAGGATGCCTCTTCCACTCTTATTTTCCAAGAATGCAAGAGGGTTTTAAAAGAGGAAATTAAAAGATTTCAGGCCGTAGATGAGGAATTTATTGAGGGGATATCGCCTCACATATGTAATTCCGTCACCCTCTCTACTATGCATGGCTGCCCGCCTGGTGAGATTGAGTCTATTTGCAAATACCTTTTGGGGGAAAAAAGGCTTAATACTTTTGTAAAGCTTAACCCCACGCTCTTAGGCTACGAATTTGTACAAGAAGCCCTGGCCCATACAGGTTTTGGGTACATTCAGCTTAAAAAAGAATCCTTTGACCACGACTTACAATATGAAGATGGTATAGCTCTGCTGAGACGGGTTCAAAAATTTGCCGAGGAGCAGGGACGTGTCTTCGGAGTAAAGCTATCCAACACCTTGCCGGTAAAGATAACTAGGGGTGAGTTGCCCGGCGAGGAAATGTATATGTCGGGCCGGGCCTTATATCCCCTGACCATTAACCTGGCCTATAAGCTTGCGGTAGAATTTAACGGCCAGCTTAAAATATCTTACGCAGGCGGGGCAGATGCTTTTAATATCGTACGCATCTTCGAGACGGGGATATGGCCTATTACCGTAGCCACTACCCTCCTAAAGCCCGGGGGTTACTTGAGGTTAAAGCAGATGGCCGAGGAGCTAGAAAATCAATTAGCGGGTAGACATAAGGAGACTATGAGGGAGGGTGTAGATCTAGAGAACCTGGGGAAACTAGCGGCCGACGCCTTTAAAGATGCTAATTACCATAAAGAGAGTAGAAAGGTAAAAGATAGAAAGATAACCAAGGCCTTACCTTTGACCGATTGCTTTATAGCGCCCTGCACCATAGGGTGCCCTATCGGACAGGATGTTCCAGAGTATATAAGGCTTGTAGGCGAGAAAAGATATCTTGAGGCCTATGAACTCATAACCGAAAAGAACCCGCTCCCCTTTATAACAGGAACCCTGTGTCCTCAGTTTTGTGCTTCTAAGTGCACCCGCTTCGATTATGAAGAGCCGGTGTGCATCCGAGAGCTAAAAAAGGTGGCTTCTCAAGAAGGTTACCCGGCCTACCTAGCCCGATTTAAGAGAGCAGAAGCCGGATCCCCGGCTAAGGTAGCCATAATAGGTGCGGGGCCTTCGGGGCTTGCTGCAGGGTATTTTTTGGCTAAGGCCGGCCTAGAGGTCACCATCTTTGATAAAAGAGAAAAACCGGGCGGTACCGTACAGTATGTTATTCCCCATTTCCGCATTTCCCGGGAAGCCATTGAAAATGACCTAGAGCTAATTAAGAGGATGGGTGTTAGGTTCGAGCTGGGTATAGATCCCGATTTTTCCGTAGATAAGTTAAAGAAGGAAGGTTATAAGTATGTATATCTGGCCCTGGGAGCTACCAGATCCGCTCCCTTGGAACTTAAAGCAGGTGCAGAGAGAGTCATAGGTGCCGTCGAATTCCTGGAGCAGTTTAATAAGAACAGCGAAGCTTTAGAGCTGGGGAAAAATGTGGCTGTCATAGGTGGCGGGGATTCCGCCATGGATGCGGCTAGGGCGGCTTTAAGGGTTAAGGGTGTGGAAAAGGTTTATATCATCTATAGAAGGACTAAAGAATATATGCCGGCCAATAGAGAAGAACTAAAAGCCGCCCTGGCAGAAGGCGCTGTGCTTCGAGAGCTTTTGTCACCTGTTTCTTGGGCTGACGGCATATTGAAATGTCAGAGGATGGAACTGGGCGAACCCGATGCTTCAGGAAGGCTTAAGGCCGTTCCTAAAGAGGGCGAGTTCGAAGATATCCCTGTGGACACCATTATATCTGCCATTGGCCAAAGGGTAGACTACGAGATCCTGAAGAAAAACGGTATTGAAGTCAATGAGCAAGGTGAAGTTGTTGTTAATCCCGCCACCAATGAGACAAACGTAGAAAATGTATTCATAGGTGGAGATGCCCTTAGGGGACCCTCCACGATAGTGGAAGCCATTGCTGACGGGAGCAAGGTGGCCAGGGCTATTCTGGAGAAGGAAGCTATGGTTCCTGCCTCGAGCAGGGTAATACCTTCCTTTGATCAGGAAAGGAGAATAAGGGAGATCACCCAGAAAAAAGGGCTACTTAAAAACTCCCTTAAGGAGAAAGACTATGAGAGGTGCCTGGAGTGCGGTTTTGTTTGCAACCTTTGCGTGGAGGTATGCCCCAATAGAGCCAACGTTGCTATAAGAGTGGAAAGTGAAAGCTTAAAAAACTTAAACCAGATCCTTCACATAGATGGAATGTGCAACGAGTGCGGAAACTGCGCTACATTTTGTCCTTATTTAGGTGCTCCTTATAAAGACAAGTTAACCCTCTTTTGGAATGAAGAGGACTTTGCGGAAAGCCAAAACAACGGTTTCCTTTTAATAGAAGATGGTGAGGAACCGGTATTTAGGGTTAGACTGCAAGGCAGCGTGTATACGGTAAAATTCAATAAAGAAGGGCAGGCTAATGTAGATCTCGGGGAAGGCCTTGCGGATTTTATCTGGACAGTTTTTAAGAGATACAAATACTTGTTTGTGTAGAGTTTAAGAACTCTAAAGCCATAAGCCCCGGGTTTTAAGCCCGGGGCCCAAAATTTTTTCTCTGCTATCAGGTTTTTTATTCGCCGATAGGGATGTTTTTACCACGGCGTAGACCGGTGTCCTTTTTAGGCAGCTTGACTGTCAGGAGCCCGTTTTTATAGGTAGCTGTGATTTTGTCTTCCTCTACATTTTCTAAATAGAACTTTCTTTCTAGGCTGCCGCTTCTACGCTCCTTACGAATAAAGTTCTCCCGAGTTTCATCGATGATGGTCTCCTGTTTAACAGAGATAGTCAATACCCCGTCCTCGTAAGTAAGGTTGATGTTGTCCTTTTCCAGACCAGGAAGCTCAGCTTCTACAATATATTCTCTTTCCGTCTCCCGGACATCGGCCCGGAAAGGCTGGCCGAAAACAGGGATGAAGAAGAGATCTTCATTGAACACACGCTCAATAAAGTTTTCCAGGTCGGAGAATATTGGCCTTAAGCCTTTTCTCCTCCCATAGAAAGGTACTAAGCCAAAGCCAAACATACAGGTCACCTCCAAAGTTAGATTTGTTCTTTGCTTAGTTAGTTCATCTTTGACTCTTTACTTTACCACTTTTTGCTTTAGCTTTCGCTTTTATTTTAGAGCTATTAGTCAAAGAAGGTCAAGGTCAAATATAGTCAATAGATGGCATTTCAGGACCGTTTTGGGCTGCTAAAGACCAGTTTTCGCGGGTTTCCGGAAACGTTTGACTGTTTAAGCATTATTTTGGTATACTCCGATTTAGTGGGCATTTTTATATAAATAATTTTATTTAGGCTTAATGAGGCGCTGATAATCGGAGGCTGGGTATTATGGTGTGGGCAGTTATGCTCTTTAATATCTTTGGTACATTAATTTTTTGGTTTATACTGGTTTGGGCCGGGGGATATCTTAATCTAGAAAAAGCCTTAAGCTTAGCCCTGCAGCCCCGGGTTTTAGCTTGGACAGCGGTGGCTGCTTTGGGTTCTAGCCTATGGGTTGTCCATAGCCAGCAGAAGTTAAACCGCGAGGTACTCCTCCTACCGAGGATGTTATTTCAGTATTTAGTAATCATGCTTATCTTTTTTGTAGGAGAAGGAATATTAATGCTAGCTGGGCAAGAATTGGAACACGCCCAGCTATGGACTATTTTAGCCTCCGGGACAGGGACAGCAGCTCTGGTAACAGGATGTATGTTTATGCTAGTAGCTTATTTCTTGGAATGGAAATATAGCCAAGGGTATTTTGCTGCCGGGGGCCAGAGATTATATCCCATATGGTTGCGGGTAGCCCTAGGGACAATTCTTGTGGCCGGTGGCTCCTCCATGTGCCTCTGGGGAGTCGTAGTGGGTTATTTGCACCAGGAGATAGCAACCCATTTCTTTTTCACGCATTTGCCTTGGGTAGCCATCCTAATCGCAACGATGGTTTTCGGGTATTGTGCCTTTTTATACGTTAGTTTGGGAAGAAATCTGCAGCACCTTTACCAGGCTGTGGCGAAAGTTTCTGCAGCCCATCAGGCCGATTTGAGTTTTAGCCTAAAGATACCTGCCATAGATGAGGTGGGGCGTTTAAGCAGTGATTTTAACCAGCTGGTCTCGCGTATCGGTACATTAGTTAGAGAGATCCGGGAGGTAAGTAGAGGGATAAAAGATACAGCGAGTTCTCTGCAGGAAGCTGCGGGGACTGTAGCCAAGACGGCGGACGAAGTTGCTCAGGCTGCTAGCCAGGTAGCCTCAGGAGCTGATGCTCAAAGTGCACAAGTAGAAAGCTTAAGGGATACTTCTCGGAAATTGCACCTTTCGGCAAGGGCACTTTTAGAAGTAGCCACTGAGATGGAGAAAGCTAGCACCCAGAATCTATCGGTGGTCAAGCGTGGCCAGGAGGGAACGAACGTTTTATCCTCGGGGATGAAATCGGTGGAAGAAGTTAGCCAGACCACCGTCAACATGGTGCAGCTTATGGCTCAGTCTGCCCAGCGCATTGAAGAAATTTTACGTGTCATTATGGAAGTGGCGGACCAGACCAATCTTCTAGCCCTTAATGCAGCCATAGAGGCCGCCCGGGCGGGTGAACAAGGCCGCGGATTTGCCGTTGTAGCTGAAGAAGTCCGGAAGTTGGCGAGCAACTCCACGCAGGCGGCCGCTGAGATTGAAGCTTTGAGCCTAGAGATGCAGGAGAGGTTACAAGCTGTGGAGCAAGTGGTGGGGGAGGAGGTTCGCTCTGTCCAGCGCTTGCGGGAGGAGCTAGATTCTCTTATAAAAGTGCTTAAGGAGATAATGGTATATGCTGAGCAGGTAGGAGGATTGGCGGGGAAGGTAAAGGAGGTGGCCGGGAAAGCTGGAACAGCGGCAGAGACGGTAGCTAAAGAAGCAGAATATCTTGCCACTGGTGCCCAAAATACAGCGGTTTCTACCCAGGAGGTGGCTGCTGCAGCTCAGGAACAAGCAGCCACTGCGGCAGAGCTAAGGGGTGTGATAGAAAGGCTGCAGCGCATTGCAGATTCTTTACTTAATCTCGTGAGCCGCTTCCATTTACAGGAATAAAAAGTCTTGGAATAAAGGCGGCGAATTTTAGGACCCCTATGACTGTAGTGCCGGCCGCGACCGTAGGGGATCTTCCGCGATTATGCTAGGCTCAGGCTGACGTATCTCTCAGCTTCAAGGGCCTGGCCTCTTGGCTTTTGTCCGCCGCATTTTTTATTTTAGCGCTAGCTTAATAAGCATAGAGGTTACCATAAGGGCGTTTGTTATAGGGTATAAGTTTAATAAAAGGAACGGCCAGAATTTTGTCAGCGTCTAGGTCGAAATACTCCGCAAACTCCTTTATAAGGGCCTTAAGGCGGTGATAATCCTTCTCTTCAGGCTCTAAGACCTTGGCTTCTTTGCCAATAAGAATATCGTCATCTAATTTTCCCCGGATAAAGATTTCTCCCCCGTGCATTCCAGTGGCTATATAATTCCCGACTATCTGCTCACCTGGTTTAATATCTAGCCCGAGAAGAACCAAGGTTCCTCCCGCCATATATTCCCCGAAAAAGTCACCGGCTTTACCACCTACAACGATCACTGGATTTTTTTCCCGGAAAGCTTTCATATGGATCCCTACGCGATACCCTACATGGCCCCGGATGAAGATTTTTCCGCCCCGCATGGAATAACCCGTGATGTCCGTGGCATGACCATGTACCACTATAGTACCCTCGTTCATGGTATTTCCCACACCGTCTTGGGCGTTACCGTATACTTCTATATGCAGCCCGTCCATAAGGGCACCTAAGTTGTTACCGGGAACGCCGTGGATTACCAGCCGGGCCTGGGCTTTAACACCTGTTCCTATATATCTCTGTCCATTAACATTTTCAATAACTATTTCCTTTTCTCCGCTATCCAGGAGGGCTCTGATCTTTTCATTGAGTTCCCGATAACTTAGACCTTGGGCATTTAACCTTTTCATCTATTCTTTGGCCTCCTTCCCTCTAAAAACCTTAAAGCTTTTATTCTTTAAGCCTGGCTTCCCACAACGCAGAAGGCAGATCGAGGAAACCGAAATCGGCTTGGAGCAGCTTATCTTTAAAGGGCAGAACGTCTATTTTTTCCTCTATCAGCCAACGGTAAAGGCCGGCCCGCTCCAGGCGGTTTATAAATAGAGCCCCCATTAGACGGTTGTTCTGAAGCACCAGCTTACGGTAGACCCGTTCGTTTTCTGCCTTTTGGACCAGTATTTCGTATCCCTGGCCGGGTTCACAATTAGTTATACCCATGCTGATTATATGGAGGCCTAAAAACCCCAGGGCATTATAGGGCAAACTTCCCTTATATTTTTCCCTGGCGCCAGCCATATTGCGGCCGGCAAGGCGGCCCTGCGCGGCAGCATGGGGCAAAAGGGGCGGGTTGCCATCCACTACATCACCGGCAGCGAAAACCCCCGGCAGGCCCACGTTCAAATATTCATCTACTACTACCCCTCGTTTCAGGGTAACTCCCGGTGCCTGTTCCAGGAGCTCCACATTGGGCCTTACACCTATAGCCACCACCAGGAGATCGGCTTCGAGTTCTTTACCGGACTTAAGATTAAGCTTAAGCTTTCCTCCTTCCTTACGGCTCCCCCCCAGAATAGTATCTTCCAGGATTACCCGGACGCCTTTCTCACGGAGGAAGCTGGTCACCAGGGTGGCCGCTTCAGTATCCAAAACAGGCGACCATATGCGGGGTGCAAGCTCTACCATAGTGACTTTTAAGCCCCGGGAAACTAAACTTTCCATAGCTTTAAGACCGCTGGGGCCAGCGCCCAGGATCACCGCTTCCTTACCGGGATGGGCTACCTCCGCCAGCCGGCGAGCGTCGTCGTAGTTAAGAAAGGTTACATAATCTTCTTCCTGTATTCCCTCTAAGGGTGGGATTATGGCTTTGCCTCCCGTAGCGATAAGTAAACGGTCGTAGGGTAAGCGGGAGCCATCATCAAGTTCTACCTCTTGCCTTTCCCAGTGTATACGTAGGGCTTTACGGCCTAAAAGGACGTTGATATTATGCCGGGTATAGAAATCTGGTGGAAGATAGTGCATCTTGTCCTCTCCAGTCTTGCCCTCTAGCCAATAAGAGATTAAGGGACGTCCGTAGGCATAGTATTTTTCGGCGGAAACAATAGTTATAGACCCCTCCTTATCTAGCTCCCGGATACCCTGGCAGGCATTAATAGCCGCAACCGAGTTACCGATGATGACATACCTCATGCTTCAAGTTTCCCCCCCTTCATATACCAGGGCGCGGTTAGGGCAGTGGGCCACGCAGGCCGGTTCTAGAAGATCCCTACATAGATCGCATTTTAAGGCCACCGGCCGACCATTCCGGTAACCTGGACGTACAGCGCCATAGGGGCAACTGGCCACACACGTCCAGCAGCCTACACACTTATCTTCCTGGCAATAGACGATTCCTGTTTCAGGGTCCTTAACCATAGCTCCGGATATGCAGCCCTGGACACACTGGGGTTCGTCGCAGTGACGGCAATGGACGGGTAGGGATTCGGGCCGCCTTTCTTCTACCCGTAGCCGGTGGGTACCCCGTAGACCTTCCCTTTTAAAGGCCTTCCAGACATCACGGCTTTTAGAGTGGGCCGCCACACAATATACCTCGCATAGGTGGCAGTTAATACAATATTCCCGGCGGGCATACACTTTTCTCATCCGCCTGCTTCACCTCTTCCTTAAATTTCAGCACCTGCACCATATTCCTTAAAATTTACATACCCTCGCCAGCATGTTTTACTCCCAGGAGCTTAAGTTCCGTCTCTGTAAGGCCTACACCTCGTAGGTGTAGCCGGTTCCCCCGTAGGCTCTCTATGGAGTTTATTCCCATGCCTCCCAGCATCTCCTTGATTTCGTGGGACCACCCGTGGAGGAGATTATAGAGCCTTTCAGCCCCTATCTCTGGATTGAGACGTCTTGTCTTGTAAGGGTCTTGAGTGGCTATACCCCAGCTACATTTGCCTGTATAACACTTTTGGCAGAGGTGACAGCCTAGGGCCACTAGCGCTGCGGTACCGATATACACGGCATCTGCCCCCAGGGCGATGGCCTTAACCACATCCGCACTAGAGCGGAAACCGCCGGCTGCTACTAGAGATACCCGGTTGCGAATACCTTCCTCGCGCAGGCGCTGATCTACAGCAGCGATGGCCAGCTCAATAGGTATCCCTACGTGATCCCTTATCATGAGGGGTGCAGCGCCCGTGCCTCCCCGAAAGCCGTCAATGGCGATTATATCCGCTCCGGCTCGGGCTATACCGCTAGCTATAGCCGCCACGTTATGCACGGCCGCGATCTTAACCGACACCGGCTTAGTGTATCTGGTAGCTTCCTTCAGGGTAAGGATAAGTTGCCTCAGGTCCTCGATGGAATAAATATCATGGTGTGGTGCGGGAGATAGAGCATCGGTACCCTCAGGGATCATGCGCGTGGCAGCGATAGAGGCAGTGATCTTTTCTCCCGGGAGATGCCCACCTATTCCTGGCTTGGCTCCCTGCCCGATCTTAATTTCAATAACCCGGGCGGCATTAAGATACTCGCTGTGAACGCCAAAACGCCCAGAGGCCACCTGGACTATGGCATGGTCGGCGTATTCGTACAGGTCTTCCGGTAACCCGCCCTCGCCAGTGTTAAAGAGGGTGCCGTAAGCCTTAGCCGCCCTGGCCAGAGCCTCGAAGGCCTGATGACTTATGGCACCATAGGAGATGGCCGTAAACATAATAGGGGTCTCTATGGGAACTAAGGGAGTGGGGCCGAAATAGCGATCCTTTTCCCCACCGAGGTAGTCGGGCCGACTGCCGAGATAAGTGCGGAGCTCCATAGGTTCTCGTAAGGGATCAATAGAAGGGTTGGTCACCTGGCTAGCATTTAGGAGCAACCGATCAAAATAAGCTGGGTACGGCTTATCATTTCCCATCCCCGTCAAAAGGACACCGCCTGTAGCTGCCTGTTTGTTAATATTATGGATGTGTTCCGGTGTCCAATGGGCGTTGAGTATATAGGGCACAGGATTTCTTTCTATACGTAAGGCCCGGGTAGGGCACAGGCAAACACACCGCTGGCAGGCCACACAATTTTCATCTAAGCTGTAGACCCTATCTTCTTCCGGATCGTATTGTTGAGCCTCGAAACCGCACTGGCGTACACAGACCAAGCACTTTATGCATTTTTCCTCATCCCGGACCACGCGAAATTCAGGTGGGTTCATGCGGATAGCCGACATGCGCACTCCTCCTTAAGCTCGCCCAGAACAGGTTCGCCGCCAGAGGGGTACCATACGCGCTCTACATCAGGGCATATAGCTCGAATGGCAGCCTCTTCGCTGGCTACATACAGGTTGGCTCCTTGTTCACCGGCCACTAACGGGCGGAGCTTGATCCTGTCGTTTAAGGCCATAAGCCCCCCAGGATAACCTACAATAATGGCAAAGGGGCCGTTGAGCATTAGACTCCCATAAAGGGCCCGAAGGTTGGTATAAAGTTCTCGCTCTTTAAGTTCTAGGCTGTCGATTTCTTCCCAGAAGGGAGGGGCCAGAACTTTGGCTACCAGGGGAAGGGGGAGCCCGTGGCGACGAACCAACAGGTCGATAGCATAGGCTATGACCTCAGTGTCTGTCTGTAGGGTGATTTTGTATCCGAACATCTCTAGGAAGCGACGGTTGGCGCCATAGGAGGAAATTTCGCCGTTGTGTACCACCGACCAATTAAGAAGGGTAAAAGGGTGGGCTCCACCCCACCAACCCGGGGTATTGGTGGGGAAACGACCGTGGGCGATCCACATATAGGCCTTGTATTCGTCCAGGCGGAAAAACTCCCCTATATCTTCTGGATATCCTACACCTTTGAAGGCTCCCATATTTTTACCACTAGAGACTACATAAGCTCCAGGGATGGTATCGTTGATATGCATTACCAGTTGGGTCATAAAATCTTCTTCGGTTTTCTCTGCCTCTCCTATTTTGGAAAGGCGAGGAACTACAAAGTAGCGCCAGAGTATGGGAGCCTGGCTTATGGAACGCACTTGGCGGGTGGGAATGCGGTCTTCGGCGGCAATATAAAAGTTCTCTCTAATCAGATCCTCCACCATCTGGCGGCTGTGTTTATCTTCAAATAGCAGGTGCAGGGCATAATAATCCTTGTATTCCGGATAAATTCCGTAGGCGGCGAAACCCCCACCTAGTCCATTAGACCGCTCATTTAGGCAGGAGATGGATGTTATAATACGATCTCCTGTTTCCCGCCTACCATCACGGTTTATAAAACCACTTAAACCGCATCCAGAAGGGATGCGGCAGCTCCCTTCATAATGCATGGTATCCCTCCTTTCACCAAAAGCAGTGCCTTCCTATAAAATGCCCTTTTACCCAACGCTAATTTACAGGCCTTTTAGAGTTTTAGCTTGTAATCCAGCAGCTTACAAAGGCTCGTGTACCTCAACCTGGTAAGACTTTAAAACTTGGTCAGGTAATGTTCTATCTCCCACGGATGCACGGTGATCCGGTATTGCTCGCATTCTAGTCTTTTAGCTAGCATAAACCGCTCGTAGATATGGGGGCCTAGGGCTTCCTTGATCACTTCATCTTTTTCTAGTTCCGCCAGAGCCTCTTCTAGGCTGGAAGGCAGAACCCCGATGCCCTCCCGGGCTAGCTCTTCAGGAGATAAAGCATAGATGTTTTTGTAGACCGGTGGCGGAGGCTGAAGTTTCTTCTTTATACCGTCCAAACCGGCCTTAAGGAGCACGGCAATGGCCAGGTAAGGGTTGGCGGAAGGATCCGGATGGCGCACCTCGATACGGGTAGAAGGCCCACGCTTAGCCGGGATACGGATAAGGGGGCTGCGGTTCCTGGGAGACCAGGCGATATATACAGGAGCTTCATACCCGGGAACAAGGCGCTTGTAAGAGTTTACGGTGGGGTTGGTGATGGCTGTTAAAGCCCGGGCATGGGCCATGATACCGGCTATAAAATGATAAGCTATATCGCTTAACCCCAGTTCTCCTTGAGGATCATAGAAGGCGTTTTCTCCATCGCGGAAAAGGGAAATATTACAATGCATACCTGAACCGTTGATACCGTAAATTGGTTTAGGCATGAAAGTGGCGTGGAGACCATGGCGCTGGGCTATGGTTCTGACCACAAATTTAAAGGTGGCGATGCGATCAGCCGTGGTAAGAGCATCGGCATATTTAAAATCGATCTCATGTTGGCCCGGAGCCACCTCATGATGGGACGCTTCGATTTCAAATCCCATCTGTTCTAAGGTAAGCACCATGTCCCGCCTGGCTTCCTCACCCAGATCGACTGGGGTCAGATCGAAGTAACTAGCCTGATCGTGGGTTTCCAGAGTGGGCCGTCCGGATTGATCGGTGTGGAAGAGGAAAAATTCGGCCTCCGGCCCTACGTTCATCACAAACCCCATCTCCTTAGCCTCAGCTACCACCCTTTTCAAAGTGTTGCGGGGGCAACCTGCAAAGGGGGTACCGTCGGGGTTATAAATGTCACAGATAAGCCGGGCTACAGTGCCTTCCCTGGGCCTCCAGGGGAAAATCACAAAGGTGTCTGGATCTGGGTAAAGGTACATATCGGATTCTTCTATACGGACGAATCCCTCAATGGAGGAGCCGTCAAACATGAGTTCATTATTTAAGGCTTTGGGAAGCTGATCTATTGGTATAGCTACGTTTTTTAGCACACCGAAAATATCGGTAAACTGGAGCCGGACGAACTTTACCCCCCATTCCTCGGCCTGCTTTAACACCTTCATTTTCTTTTCCTTTTCATCCATTACTTTTAACCTCCTAAAGATGGGAATACCATGAATTAAAACAATAAATAAAAACGTCCCTTCCGCAGGCTTTGAGGCCTGCTAAAGGGACGCCGTTGCCCCTGAATGGATTTTGGTTTAGCTATTTTTTGTATCCTCTTTTTTTCTTTGGCCTGTCTGCAGCTCGTGGGCCACGATTATGGCCTCGGCTATGGCCCTCATAGGTACACATCTATCCATACTCTGCTTCTGGATCCGCCGATAAGCTTCTGCTTCTGTAAGTCCTAGGGTTTCCATAAGGATACCTTTAGCCCTTTCTATTACTTTACGGGCAGCTAAGGTCTCTTTAAGTTTGTTTAACTCTTTCTCTAAGCGCATTATCTTTTCATAATTAGCTAGGGCGGCTTCCACTGCAGGTAGCAAAGTGGTCTCCTGGATCGGTTTAACAAGATAAGCAAATACCGGAAAATCCCTTGCCTTATTTATAATATTCCGGTGCCAGAAGGAAGCCAGCATGATGATGGGCGCTACCTGTTCTTCATTAATAAACCTAGCTACCTCCAGGGCGCCGGTACCCGTCAGCTCGCTATCCAAGATCACTAGGTCTGGCTGCAGAGTATGGATCAGCCTTAGGGCTTGGCCGCCGTCTCGCGCCACACCCACTACCGCGTAGCCTTCCCTTTGTAAAATTTGCATTAAGCTTTGGAGTGAAGTTTGGTCGGCTGAAGCCAGAAAGATCTTGGGCTGGCGCATAAAAAGCCCTCACCTCAAGCCATGACGGATACCAAGCCACCCCTTTGCGGCCAATTTCAGGACCCCATTACCCTGTACCCATCATTATAGCGTAATACACGGGAAAAACAATAGGGTAGAGCGTTGAATACTGTATTATGCAAAAAAATTTCATTATGTAAAAAGCAGGAGTTTGGCACTTGTGGTATAAGGAGAGCATATTATTCTTCTGAGAGAAGTACAGGGAGGAAATAGATTTTGTTAAACAAAAGTGCAAGCGTTTGTAAAAAGGAGGGGAAGGCCATGCCGCAGGGAAGGCTTAAGAAGGTCTTTCCAGGAGGCAACACTTGTTATGGATTTTATTCCTTTTATGACTACATTATTGAGCCCGATGCCACCCGTATTTTCGTTGTGAAGGGCGGGCCGGGGGTAGGCAAGTCGACTTTTATGCGTAAGATAGGGGAGAGCATGCTGGAGAGGGGTTTCGATGTGGAATTTCACTGCTGTTCTTCTGATAATAGCTCCTTAGATGCTGTAGTTATTCCAGCGATAAAAGTGGCCTTAATTGACGGAACAGCCCCGCATATAGTAGATCCCAAGAATCCGGGAGCCGTGGATGAAATTGTCCATTTGGGCGATTTTTGGGATGAAGTTAAAATGCGGGAACATAAACAAGAGATT
>Ga0080004_1095457_pt1 | contig 15408 bp, 12 predicted proteins | sample WasSprMetagenome_FD_69207 | JGI IMG/M metagenome (GOLD analysis project Ga0080004, IMG submission 69207) | Sulfidic aquatic microbial communities from Washburn Spring, Yellowstone National Park, USA - WS (SPADES assembly) (version 2) | ecosystem: Environmental > Aquatic > Thermal springs > Hot... | reverse complement strand
CTACCGCAACCTCCCCCAGTTCGGGGGCTTCAGCATCGCGACCCTAGAAGCCCTAGCCTGCGGAGCCCACCCCGTAGTACTCGACACAGGCTACAACGCCGCCGTAGAGCTAGTCCAGAACACAGGCTGCGGAACAATAGTCAAAACGGTCGACGAGGCGGCAGAAATCATAGTACGTGACCCGCCACCGTGCACACCCGACCTTTCAAACTACACTCTGGAGGCTCTAGTCAGCAGGTATATTGAAGTGATAGAAAAAGTACTTCGGAAGTGAAACTACCTGGATATATAGTATTTTTTCAAACAATGAATAAAATGAAAGTATCATTATGAAAATTCTCCATGTAATACCATCTTTCCCACCAGCTTATGCATTCGGTGGTGGTCCTAGGATAGCATTCTTACAGGCTAAAGAGTTAGTAAAAAGGGGTCATGAAGTTACTGTCTATACTACAGATGCTAAAGATCATTATTCAAGAATTTTCAATAAACGTGTAAAATGGATCGAAAAAGATGTAAAAGGTATAAGAGTAGTATATTTTGGGAATTTATCAATGTTCATAGTAAGGAAATTTTCATTATTTATAACCCCAACGCTTAAAACTTTTGCAAAATATCAAATAAAAGAATTTGATATTATTCATTTACATGGTCTTAGATCCTATCAAAATATTATAATTGCTCAATTGACTCGCAAATATGGTATCCCTTATGTCATTCAGGCTCATGGTACTATTCCCGCAATTGGCGCTTGGAAAACAATTAAAAAACTATATGATATTACATTTGGCTGCAAAATTCTGAATAATGCTTCTCGCGCGATAGCTCTCACATCTGAAGAAGCTAGAGAGTACGAGAGCAGAGGTGTTCCCCCGGATAAGATTGCTATAATACCTAACGGGATTGATCTCTCAAATTATGCTGTACTTCCTCCTAAAGATATTTTCAAAGAAAAAATAGGTATACCTAAAGATAAGAAAATTATTTTATACATAGGAGGGATACACTGGGTAAAAGGAATAGACATATTAATTAAAGCGTACTCTTATTTTAAAAATAAATTAGGATATAGGGAGGCAGTGCTCGTTTTAGTTGGTCCCGACCATGGTTACTTGAATAAAGCTAAAGTATTAGCGCGAAGCAGCGGTGTCTCAGACTCGATAATTTTCACAGGACCTATGTACGGAAAAGATAAACTCTCAGCGTATGTAGATGCCGATGTCTTCGTCTTACCTTCACGGCATGAAGGATTCCCAATGGTTCTTCTAGAAGCTTGGGCCTGCGGCAAACCTGTAATAGCTTCACGCACTGGAGGCTTTAGAGAGCTAATTTCAGATGGTGAGACCGGAATACTCTTCGAGCCTGAAAACCACAAGGAGCTTGCAGAGAAGATCCTCTATCTTCTAAATGATCCTGCCAAAGCAGAAGAAATTGGCAGGAAAGCAAAGCTACTTGTTGAGAGAAAATACTCTATAAACAAAATTGTTGAACAGATTGAAAGAGTTTACTATGATATAATTTCTTCAAAGGATCATGGCTAGACAAGTACTTTACGAACTTTTGGTAAATTATACTAAAAATTTAGGGGATAACATACAATCATTGGCAGCTGCACAATTCCTTCCAAGAATAGACCTCCTCATAGATAGAGATAATCCTAGGCTACCCCGAAGCATACGGAGAGAGCTGGAGCTCCTGGCTCGGTCCAAAGCTTTCATACACCCAGGCTACCCAGAGGGCTTCGGCATAGTAGCTACAGAGACTCTAGCTACAGGAACACCCGTCACAACCTACAACCTTCCACCAGTAAATGAGATTATTAGAAACCATGTTCACGGTTCGCTAATAGAGAAAGACGATGTGGCGAAACTTGCAAGAAGCATCATGGATTTTAACATAACTATTTACGATGAAAGAGTTCTCAGATCTAAAGCAAAGAAGTACGACCTCAGAAAAACAGTAGAAAGTTTTCATACGGTTTACAAAAATCTCAAAGTAAGACCTAACTGTTAAAACATGAGAATATGCTTCTTTAAACCAAATAGCCTTCGGGAAGGCGGAGGAGCTGAGCACTGGTTTATCGATGTTTCTTCAAGACTTTCAAAAAAGCATGAAATAATTATAGCTGGGTTAAACTATTCTTGGGTACAAAGATTAAGAAGCCAAGAAATACTATCACTTCTTAATAATAATAATGGAACTAAGTATTACGAAGCACCCTCGGTCAAGTTGCCCCGTGGATTCCCCCTGCCTCACCCTATGTATACTAACTTCCTTTTAAACATGCTCAATGTATGCGATATAGTTTATGCTGTGGTCCCTGTCGCCCCAGTTGAGATATGGATTAAGCTGTTTAGAAGAGCTCTGAAAACCAAGCTTATAGCTGGATTCCATGGATTTTTAAGAACAGATGTACTATTACAGAAGCTATATTTCCCAATATTGAAAGAAGCTATTAAGGTATTTGATTCATACCATACTGTAAATAAGAGCATTTATGCTTGGCTTCGAAGAATGACTGATAAAAAGATATTCTATGTTCCTAATGGTGTAGACACCAAAACCTTCCAGCTTTGCAGAGACCCCTCCAGCTCACAACACTTCAATGTCATTTTCACAGGAAGATTAGTAGAAGACAAGGGTGCAGATATTCTAGTTGATATAATTAAGTACGTTAATGACAAGTTAGAGCTGAAGAATATCAGGTTCATAATTGCTGGGTCTGGATCTTATGAGCAGGAGATTAGAGCTCTTGCGCAGAACTATAAAAACGTAGTCTATCTAGGGTATGTTAATAGACAAGCTCTGCCGAAAGTATACATGGAGGCAAACCTCTTCTTACTCCCCTCAAGAACGGAAGGCTTTCCTCTAAGCCTGCTAGAAGCACAGTCATGCGGCCTACCAGCAGTGGGCTCAAACATACCAGGGATCTCGGACGTTATCGTCGAGGGGGTAACAGGACGGCTTATCGAGCCAAGGAATGTTAAGTCATTCGCGGAAGCCATCAAAGACTACTACCTACTGTGGTTGCAGGATCCAGCCCAGTACTATGAGATGAATAAAGCTATAAAAAACTATATCGTAAAACACTACGATTGGAGTGTTATAATAGGAAAACTTGAGTTAATGTTCGAAATTGTAATTAATCAATAAAGTGCTTAAAAATGGATGGTGATAGTTCTACATTCTATCTATCAATGATAGGAGCTGTGTGGAGAAGGCTAGACTACTTCGCGGAGTACCTTTTCTTGAAAGACTTGGAGGGTATTATTCTGGGACACCCTCGCCCACCAGAGAGTTGCTGAGATTTCCGATAGGGCTAGCCACTGTAAGCGCGCTGCGTGTCCTGGGAAATATGCGCTGTTCAAGCTCCAGTTTCGAACCAAGTCTGCTAGGTTGGCGTTAGCGTACATCATAACCTATGACCCGCCCGGCATCCGGTTCGCGTACGGCAGCTGCGAAGCCGTGATCAGAGTCCCCGTCGGCGACACCGACGCGATGGCCGCGAAAGTCCTCGAAATCCTCGAAAACCCCCAGCTCGCCGAGCGCCTCAGGCAAGCGGCGGTGAAGTGGTGCAAGGCAAACCCCTGGAGCAAAGCGGCACGCAAAGAGGCTAAGGCGTACCTGCTGGCGCTTCGCTGGGCGATGAGTGCGCACAGTTCTATGAGATGAACGAAAATGAGTAAAAAAGTTAATAGTTTAAGGCATACAATAATTATAATTTCTACATTCCGATTGCCAATGCCAGGAGCTGTGTGGAGGAGGCTGGGTTATTTCGCAGAGTACCTTTCCTTGAGAGGCTGGAATGTATTTGTTCTTGGAGCAGTCTCACTCACTAGGGAGTTATTGAAGTTTCCCATTAGGCTAATCACTGTGAAACGCACTGGAAAATACGCATTGTTTAATCTTCAGCTTCGACTGGATCTGCTAGGCTGGCCGTCGCTCATTGTAAACATCTTGGGCTCCCTACCGGTACTAATCGTGGCGTTGGTCCTTCGACCTGACGTACTCTTAATATCGATACCGTGCCACGATGTTCTACCTATGGCTTACGCTGCTGCGAAGCTCTCCGGCGCGAAGCTAGTCATCGATGTGCGCGACCCTCTAGAGTACTGGCTGCACGTATCCAGGGGTCTATCGCGAAGGTTCTACTCGCTTCTCATAATATTGGACTACGCGCTTATGCGGAAAGCGGACCTCGCCGTAACGGTGACACCAGGCCTGGCTGAGCTGCTCGCGAAGCATGGGGTGCGTGCGCATTTGGTGATGAACGGTGCCGACACGCGGGTTTTTCAACCTTGGTCTCAGCATGAAGCTAGAAAGCTTCGTTTGAGCGGAGATAAAGTTACGCTAGTTTTCAATGGGTTCCTAGGAAACTACTACGACGCCATTCCTCTTCTCCAAGCGATTGCTAAGTTGTCAGATGAGTTAAAAAGAAAGATGGTGCTGCTCCTTGTTGGAGGCTTCACAGACGCATCCTATGCGAGGAAGTTTGTACGAGTAGCGAAGGAGCTGCATTTATCCGGCAACATAAAGGTTCTGCAGCCGATACAAGATGCTCGTACGCTAGCGGAGATCCTTTCGGCCGCGAACGCGGGGATCATCACGCTCGTGGCCTCGGAGCTGTTTGACCCGGCAGTACCAGCGAAGTTCTACGAGTACTTGGCTTGCGGGCTACCCATTATAGCGCTGGTTAGGCGCGGCTCGGAGCTCTGGAGACTGATCGAAAAGTGGGAGGTGGGCTTCGCGTGCGAGCCGTGCGACCTTGATTGCATTACGAAAGCTTTAGAAAAAATCTTTGACGAAAGTGTTATGGAAAGACTCAAGGCTAACGTCCGTCGCGTAAGACTCCTTATCGATAGGCGCCGGGCAGCGGAGAAGCTGTACAGCTTGCTCCGCGAACTGCTGGAGCCCAGACGGGACGCTAACCCATAACTAGGAAAGAAGCGCCCCGCTCTGCAATGCGCGCAGTGGTGAGAAGTACGATTTTGCTAGCATCGCTGGCAATTTTACTTGCGTGCTTGCTATCCTTGATCGTTGCCACCAGCATCTATTACCCGTGGCCCGAAAAACTGGTGATGCATTCCTCGCTGATTGCGTTTTCCTTTTTCATCGCTGTCCAGAGGCCTGGTAGGCAGTTCCGTATCCTGCTGCGGTTGCCGCGGGAGGCTGCCGTATTTGCGCTCGTAGCAGGCTTCGTCGCGTTGATTGCTGCGAGCATTGTTCCAGTTCCTTGGCTGGCGCTGCCCCTCGCGCTGGTGTACGCTGCCCTTGTAGCCGGAGTTTCGTTGGCAGAGGTATTAAAGCTCAGAAAGGTTTTCGAGGATGTACTGGGCTTCGCGTTATTTTCCTTCATTTTCGGTTCGACATACTTCGGAGTTATGATGTTGGGTGTTTCCCTTCTCTTAGGCTTCCCAGCGAACCGCTATGTTACGTTGACGCTCGTGGCATTGCACACACTCCACTTTGTTACTATCTATTCGAAGAAAGCAAGAAGCAAATACATTATTGAAATTATAATAAGAGGTGATAATCTGTTATTCATATGTAACTGGTTAGCGTTTATTTATAATTTATGCTCGATATACTATCCAAGCAACGTGTATCTTCCAGGCCTGGATATGTTGCGGCACTACATGTGGTCGGTAAACCTCATCAGAACCCCCTGGAGATTCCTAAGCTTCAGCCCCGATAATTACCTTGTTTTCCACGCGTTCGAAGGGGGACTTATGCTTTTGGCGAACTGCTACGACGCCCCACTTCTTAACACTGTTCTTCTGCCCATAGGTCTCTTGAGCGCGTTAGCGTTAGCTCAGCTTGCTGGCGAAATTGCCGGAAGCCCAACGGTCAGAAACCTTGCGCTAATGCTTCCATTCGTCTTCTCGGGTTTGGGCTGGTTTTACCTTCTCCTCAACAGACCGGCGAATCCTGCAGCGTACTTTTCAGCTCTTGCCAGCGGTAACGAAAAACTATATAGGAATTTGATGTATATACCGTTTAATCTGATGTGGCCCGTACCTCATACCTTTTCGGTCGCCGCATTCCTCCTCTTCCTGTCTATCCTTCTTAGGACGGTTAAATTGCAGGGCATGCTTCCTAGAGCGGCTGTCGCAGCTGGCTTGCTGATGTTCTCGATGCTGACCACGCACCCCCCGCAGGGTATTATGGCGGCAGCGCTCCTCGCGCTGTTAGCGCTCCTCTGGGGCGGAAGCCTTTCCAGCGCCCTGAAGCCCATCTCTCTGGGGTCAGCCGCAGGTGCGCTCGCGGGAGGAGCGCTCAATATGGCAGCGGTTTACCTCGCTCTTCAGGGTGTGCCCCGCTTAGAGAGCCTTATGCTGCTGCGCGCTGCGGCTTTCTTCGCGCCGGCCCTGGCAATAGTAGCCGCGCTCGTCCTCAGCTCTTTCGGTGTTGGGCTGGAGCCCTTGTTCGCGAGGTTGGCCAGGCGCTTGCGCGTGCGAGCCCCCATAGCGTCGACGTTAGGTACCTTCCTGCTAATCCTGGGGGTTTCCGTTGCCTTAGACCCCTCCAACACCTTCGCTACGAGCAGGGCGGACCCGGGAGAGGTTGTGGGTCTGGTACCCTGGTTCATGTACGCGGTCTTATTGGGCGCGGCTCTGCCGCTAGGGTTGCGCGGTTACGAGCTGCTAGCTCGCGAAGGGTCGAAAATCTCGGTCGCTATACTGGCTTTGCTTGCGGCTCTCGCTGTCGCCGTGGGCAGAACCCTCGGTTTTCTCAACGCCTCCGGGGTCAACACGGGCTACTGGGGTGAAAAGAGGTTTATCCTTTTCATATACATCGCGCTGGCGCCGCCCGCCGCCTACGCGCTTGAGCGGTTCGCCTGCGGTAGACCCTTAAAAGCTGTCGCGCTCAGCCTGCTGCTGGCCCTCCTAGCCGTTAACGCGGCAGTATGCGCATCGTATTGGGGCATCGCGAGCGAGCGCTGGAGGATAAGCGATGCCGAGAAGGCGGCTTTCGATAAGCTGGGCGAGCTGCTATGGGCCAACCCGAACCGGTGGATTTTATCGCCCACGCTCCGGAGCAGGGACGCGTCCGCGTTCGCGGCGCCGATCTACTACGTCTACGCGGACCCCTCCTACGCTTGGCGGTGGCAGGTTCCCGAGCTCTCGCTCTCAGCCTTTAGAGCTATGAACCTTGACCCGCCCTACCTCTACATCAACTGGGCGACGGACTCGCAGCCGGTCTACTCCGGCTGGATCGGCAGGTTTCTCCTGCCCCGCCTGCCCAAGCTGTTCAGCGTGGGCTCGATCGACGTGTACGACGCGCCCCCACTGGCGCCGCCGCTCCCCAACGGCAGCGCCGCGCTCGTGATCCCGCCGATCTGGGACGAGTCGGTCGACGAGGCCTACCTCCTCCTCTCGCTGGCGGGCGTGAACTTCACGAGCGTGCCGGAGATCGACCCAGCCCTCTACAGCTACAGGGTCATAGTGGTGCCGTACGACCCGCTGGAAGAAACTAGAACGGTTACCGTCGATTTACTGAGAGCTCCTATTGCGTTCACCAGCGGTGCCGTTTGGATCAACGCGGATTCGGTCGAGCTCGGCGGGTGCACGGAGAGAACCGACAATATCGTTGTGTTGAAGAACCCCTTCTACCTGCCCCCCAACGCGTTCAACGTTACCGTGAGGTTCGAGGTCAAAGAGTTCAACCCGAAGGTGCTGAACTATTTCTATTTCATTTATGATTTCCGAGATGCGAAGAATTACAAGTATGCAGGAGTAATGTTTGCCGAGCAGGGTCGGATATACGCGCTAAACTGCTCTCTCATAGAAGGGAATGGTACCTGCTCGCCACCTTGGCCTGGCCTCCTGATAGGAAGCGGTGCCAACATACTTGGAGACCACGTGGTGAAAGTTAGCTTTGATGTTGCGAATAGAAGGCTCTGCCTAACCTTTGACTCGCTGAGTCCCGCTTGTTTTACCGCGGAGTATACCGGAGGGTCTATGGGCGTGCGCGCCGACAGATTATGGCTAGTGAATGTAAAAAGCGTGGTGCTCGAAGCCCGTGAAAGGAGCTTCGTAGATAAAAAACGCCTCGAAGCAGGGAATTACACGCTTCTAGCTCTAAAAGATGGATTAAACACAACCTTCGAGATAATGCTAGGAAATTCCAGAATTAATTACTTAAAGTTTGCAAGAAATGAATCAACTCTAAATTATTCATTAAAATTTATAAGAGAAATACTTGCTAAACACGGAGAAAAAAACGCCCGCTTCAATTCCGAAAATTATTATAGTGAAATTTCATATTCCAATCTAGCGGCTAGTAAGGTCACTTTCAATAATTTGATCATGAAATCCTCTAGTGCTATTCTAATCCCCAAGGACTCACTTAAACTCTACGCGCTATCCGATCGGCTTGATGCTCACGATATCCGATACATAGAGATAGTTGGTTCGCCTGAAATTCCTTTCAAATTGTTTTCGGATTCTGCTGTTCTGGAATTTGGCATTGGTTTTTACGCGATTGCTGAAATAAGTAATCTACAAGTTGTGGATGCAAGGGTTTTCATTCACATCAGCAATGGTAGCTCCCTGCAACTAGAAGGTAACATGACCTTGAACGGGAGATTTCTGGTTCTCGTGAGAAGGTCTACTATTACTGCCAAGCAGAGTGTAGCCAAGGGAGTGGTAGGGCAGTCCCTGCTTTACCCCTACATAGCGCGCGATTTGTTAGTGCGTGGGAACACAACCTTCCTGTTCTTGTTTGGCGATTCCTCCCTTCTGTACTTCGCTGTTAATGCAGATAGATCTAAGGTTTCTTTCATTCCCCCGCTAGATATTTATTCGGAGTGGGAGTCGGTGCCTTTACTGGTGAAGCATTTGCCACTGTGTGTAGTCCTCACTGTGCTTACAGTAGGCGGTTTTAAGCTGGCTGGGCTTCTTGAAAGGTTTAAGAAAATTAAGAGGATAATTGAAACTTCCTAAATGAAAATTAATTTATGAAAATTCTGGTAGCTTCGTCTGGAGTAGGTAGGAGTCCTCAGGAATTAGCTTACAGCTTTGTTTTCGACGAGGTTGTCAGGTTAGCGAGGCGAGGGCTAAACGTTTCGGTTGCCCGCTTTAAGTTCGAGGGCGATGCTAAGGTCTATGGCGTCAGCTTCTATGACACGCGTAGGAGCCAGATGCTTACGTTGCCGCTACTGTTGAACAGGCTAGCGTACTACCCAGTTGGAACTGTACTGCGATCACCACTTTCGTTGTTCTCGGAGTTGCTGTACATCAGTCACATTGAGAACCTTATAAGGAAACTTGAGCCAGACCTACTGCATGCTCACTTTGCATACATGGAGGGGTGGTCCACCCTTTTAGCGAAACTGAGCCTCTTTAGGAAGGTTCCCTTTGTTGTCACTCTACATGGCTACGACGTAAATGTGTTGCCAGAGTACCGCTACGGCGTTCGGCTACACAGGGGTTATGACGTATTAGTTAGGAAGGTTTTAAGGTTAGCTGATTGCGTTATTGCTGTTTCGAGAGATATAGCGGCTACAGCAAAAGAGCTGGGAGCGAGACATGTTGTTTATGTGCCCAACGGTGTTGACACTAGGATTTTCAACAATGCAATTACGCAAAGAGAGCGTGAAGCCATAGAACGCTTAAGAAACTTATGGGGTGCAGAAAACTCCGACCTCGTTGCGTGTTTTTTCAGGACCTTGCGCGCCTACTATGGTGTTCATTATATTCTCCTAGCCGCGGAAGCTCTTTCTACTCTTACTAAGAAAAAAGTAAAGTTTGTATTGGGTGGTGAGAGTGATCCCAAGTATGCGCAACTTTTGTTCAAGTATATTGAACATGGTAGCCTCAAAGACAAAGTTATTTACGTTGGGACACTGCCGAGAAATATTATGCCCATAGTTTTCAAAGCTTGCGATGTTGCCGTAAACACTAGTCTAACCGATGGTATGCCGCCGAGCATGCTGGAAGCAATGGCCTCAGGGTTACCTTTGATAAGTTTTGCAGTCGGTGGAAACAAAGATATAATAATTCCTGGCTTTAACGGCTACCTAGTATCTCCTAAAAATTATAAGGATTTGGCGTCAAAAATAGCTTATTTAGCTGACAATCCGAGCGAAATTAAGAGATTGGGTAGTAATGGTAGAAAATTTGCATTGGAGAAATTCGATATGGAAAAGAGGATTGACAAAATTGTTGAAATATATAACAATCTTTTCGGTAAATAATAAATAAAATTATGCTATAAAGCGCGTGCTACCACGAGCGATATTCAAGCATTTTTAAACATTATAGAAAATGTTATTTATGGTGAATTTGATATTTATCAAATGTAGATCGGAGCATTCAAGCTCTTTACGATGCAATAGAGGATGTTATTCTTGAAAAAGCCATCTAGATCAAATGAGACTTAAAGCACTAACCTGTAGAAGAAAGTATTGCGCAAAAATCTATAATACCGCTTACTGAAATTTTCATGTGGATGATACATGAGAAATGTAGCTAAGTGCCTGAGGTTCATGCTGGGCTCTTTCAAGACAGGGATATCATGGTTTTTGATGAAAGATCCTTCATTTTACGAAGTTGTGAAGAATTATGAGGAGTATCACGAAAGCACACATATTACTTTAAACACTAAGATGCGGCTTGCTCTAATTGAGGACTGGATAGAACCTTACTCAACAATTTTAGAAGTCGGATGCGGCGAGGGATTTAATATGTTATACCTAAAGGAGAGACGATATGTTGATTCTCTTGGGGTGGACATCTCCGAAAAAGCGGTGGAAAAAGTATTGAGATTAGGATTGAAAGCTTATGTTATGGATGTAGATCAACAAAGCCTTTTAGATCTTGGACAAAGCTTTGATTACGTATTGTTTATAGAGACCATAGAGCACCTGAAGTACCCTCAAAGAGTGTTGATAGAAGCCGCAAAAATAGCGAGAAAAGGAGTTGTTGTGAGCTTACCTAATAGTGGCTGGATTGGATGGCGCATGCAAATGCTTAGAGGCTATTTTCCTAGACAATCATTTACACATCTTCATTTCTTCACCATAAGAGATTTTGAACTCTTTCTCAAAATACTCGGTTTAAAACCACTAGAGATGAAAACTGACCTTGAGTATTACGGAATCAACGTATCTCCCTGTAATAAGTTGAAGAACATATTAGCATACCAGCAAGTGTGGCTTATAGCACCACTTAACTCAGATCGCAATAAGATATAAAGTTTAAAAATACAGAGAAAGCATAAAATTATTCCTCTCATTGTTATTAGGATTAGTGATAGAATGCGAAGTCTAAACAAGATCGGTGTAATTGGACTTGATTATGTTGGTCTTCCCAAGGCTGTTGTTTTTGCTAGCAAGGGGTATAAAGTTGTTTGTGTGGATGTTGACGCTAGAAGGTTGACTCTGTGAATGGTGGTAGGTGGTATTTGCGTTAGCCTGGGCTGGATGTTCTTTTGTGTGACGCAGTGTCTAAGGGGTCTTTGAGGACTAGCGCGCTCAAGGTTTCTTAATATTTAAAAATGAGGAGTGGGCTGTATGAAAATTCTTTCCGTGGTCGGGGCTAGGCCCAACTACGTTAAGTTGGCGGCGGTTCACGATGTCTTTTCAAGGTTTTTCGATCACGTTGTGGTGGATACTGGCCAGCATTACGATTACGAGATGAATAAGGTGTTTTTCGAGCAGCTGGAGGTTCCGGAGCCAGACTATTTCCTAGGAGTGGGGAGCGGCTCTCACGGGTACCAGGTTGGCGAGGTTGTCAAGCGGGTGGAGGAGATCCTGTTGAAGGAGCAGCCCGACCTCGTGCTCGTTTACGGTGACACGAACTCGACGCTGGGCGGGGCGCTCGCGGCTGTTAAAGCCGGTTTCAGGGTCGGGCATGTAGAGGCTGGTTTGAGGAGTTTTGATATGTCGATGCCGGAGGAGGTGAATAGGAGGGTTGTGGATCACCTGTCGCATTTGCTTTTTGCGCCTACTGTGAGTGCGTATAGGAATTTGTTGGCTGAGAGTGTTCCTGGCAGGGTCTTTGTTACGGGTGATGTTCATGTTCGTGCTTTGAAGAGGTGGCTACCGATAGCAGAGAAGAGGTCTTGTGTGTTAGAGAGGCTGGGGCTGGATCCGGGCTATGTGATTGTAACGGTTCACAGGGCTGAGAACACCGATGATCCTGCTCGTCTTTCAAAGATTGTTGGTCTGCTTGTGGGTCTAGCTAGGCGGGAGCGTGTGGTTTTTCCTGTTCATCCGAGGACTAGGAAGAGGCTTGTTGATTTGGGTCTGTGGGAGAGTCTTAGCAGTAGCGGTGTTGTTTTGTCGGAGCCTTTGGGCTACCTGGATTTTCTCAAATTGCTGAGTAATAGCCGACTCGTGGTTACTGATTCTGGTGGTGTCCAGAGGGAGGCATATCTCTTAAGGAAGCCTGTAGTAGTTTTGCGTGAGGTCACGGAGTGGGTTGAGCTGGTGAAGTCTGGGCTTGCACTGTTGGTTGATGTAGAGGGTAAACTAGAGCCTGAGAGGATTCTGGATTGGCGTCCATATAGCTATGTGGAAGGTCTATTAGGTAATGAGTATGCCCCCAAGAAAATTGCTAAAATCTTGAAGGAATATCTAGAGAGTGGAAATGTTTAGACTATTTTCTCGCTTGCATTTAAAGCGCATGCTATGCAAGCTTTAAAAGAGCGGGCGGTTCGTGTAGCGGAGATCCCGGCAATGCAAGGAGCAGAACTCGTAATCCTTAGGATTTCATCGATGTGATTACGCTCTTGTCTTACGCTGGAGTTTTCGAAAAGTTGGGTGCGACGCTAGTAGCACCTGAGGCTAACGCGGTGCTGGAAGTATCTGGAAGGACTCTCTTGCGATGTTTGTTGGAGATATAGGGCATGTGACCTGCTCAATAACGTTCGCGACACCAGCGAAGTTGAAATCGAAGCAGTAAAAAGGTTGCAATTATCCCTTATCGTAAAGGGTTTAGGCAATGCGTCGCATCCTGTGTAGCACGCACTATTAAGCTTACTGAGCCTAGGCCTTAAGAATCAAGTTAAACGAGAATTGCAAGTCTAATAATGAAGGATTGAATATATAAGACTGAATATTACATTAATAAGTTATTAGACTTGGATCATATGGAAAAGAATTGTGATAGATATGCAGATTAGTGCGGAAATTGTGGATAGTAAGAGTTGGGCAAATCTTGTGAAAAATTTTGAAGAAAGAAGTGTTTATCATTTGTTGCTTGACGAGTGGCATAAATGCAATCTTATTCGCGGAAAAATTTTTTACTTTATTTATAAAACTCGTGATTTAATCGTTGGTATTCCGTTAGTTAAGCATAGTATTTTTCCTACAGCATATTCGGGTGGCCCTTTAATTCATTGGCTAGGATTCTCTTTTTCAGCACATATTTCCGATGATATGGATAGAGTAGAGCTTCTTACGTTTATTGGAAGGGATTTGAAGAATCGTTTCAGATATCTTGAAATAGTAAATCCGCTTTATTTTGAGGATATACGGCCATTTCTCTGGATAGGATTTAACTCTCATGTGAATTATGAGTATCTCTTTGAAGGATTTGATGAACTTCGAAAAAGATCTCAGAAATATAAAAAATCGCTTCGGTGGTCTTTAAGATATGCCGAAAAAATGGGTGTAACAGTCAGAGAAACGTCAATTGATTCCAGTTTGAAAGAATGGCTTTTTGCTCATAGAGAGGAAATATCTCGAGATAAGAAAAGATATGAGATATTAAATCTTCCGAAGGTTTATAATCTTTTAGAAAGATTGAAAGATTTAGATGTCCTAAGAGTATATGTGTCTAAGTTACCTGATGGTCAAATAGCGAGCGTGGAAATATTTCTCATAGATAGAAAAACTGCAGAAGCCTATAGGTTTCTTGCCTTTATTTCAGAAGCTGGTAGAAAAGCCCAGGCGGGTCCTTATACTTTGGACGTCGCACTGGAGCGACTCCTTGATGAAGGCTTCAGTACAATACATTTGATGGGAGGGAATGTGAAAGAACTATCGCAATTCTTAAGTCAATTTCGTCCCCGACTAAGGAGTTATTATACTATTACAACACATAAAATACCCCTATTTAGCGCGCGCTAGATATAAAAACGACCTTTAGAGCTGGCTTGGTTCCATGCAGAATCATGACAAGCTATATGGAAAGGCTTCATGCTAAGGATTTAGATGTAAGTTATACCGATAACGTGACGAAAATTTTAAAGTTGATTGCTGATGTGTTGAGTGAGTCGCGATGAAATCTCGTATTCATAAGGGCATTGTTCTAGATGTATCAAAAGAAGGATGGGATTCCGGTGCTGCTACTTTTGGAACTGTAATTTATAGTCAGGAGGATCGTAAGTACTATTTGTTTTATACAGGGTCTTCTGATGTTAGGTGGACAGAGGCCAGTATAGGGCTAGCTGTGTCGCATGATGGATTGAATTTTAAGAAAAGTGTTCTAAATCCCATAATTGACTCAAGGGATTTTGGTCTTAAGGTAGCTTTAACTCCGGTTGTATTTAGAATTAAAAGCAACTATTTCATGGTTTTTGCTGGAACGGAAGCAAGGGGTGGTAGGAGAATTTATATTGCTTATTCTGATGATCTGGTTGGACCTTGGCGTTTTATCAGGCAACTTATTAGACCTCAGTATGATTGGGAAGGGAATGACGTAGATTTGGGGCCCTCGGCAGTTATGCTTAGTGAAAATGAGGTGCTAATCTACTACAGCAATGTTTCTAATAAATTGTTTTGGAGGTTACTTTTTGGTCCTCGATACTGGTTTAGAACAATAGGAATATTAAAGTTAAAGATCAATTCACCGACTGATATTGAAGCGTATCGATTTGAGGGGAATCCTCTCAAGCATCTTAATGGTTCTAGAGGCAGTTGGAATGAATCCTTGTTTTGTCCTGGATACTTTAATGTGGAATCTTCTCATTACTTTTTGCCCGCTGCCTCTACATATTCGGTAGGATTTCCATACAGGCAGTATATTGGATTGGTTAAGGATTCGTCGCCATATTTTCTGAATCCAACTATAACTAGAATTTTAATAGATGGTCCTAAGGAAAAGGAGAAGATAATTCCAGGCATAAAGAGCGAAATTGCATTAGATACTCCATCTCCAATAATAAGGAATGGGGAACTTTGGCTTTATTACGCTGCTATGGATAGGAGCGATGGAGTGTGGAAAACTGCGCTTTCAATATTCCCACTAGAACATGTTCTTTAAGCGCATGTAATTCCTCATTATGGTTAATCTTAAGTTTAGGATCAGTGTTATATTTCTGCACTTAGTCTTGAATATTTAAGTCCCTCCTCACAATTCACGAGTCTTTAAGGAGTTTGCGCTGAGCTCAAGGAGACTCTGTGTAGTGGCTTGAAGTTGCCTGGAGTTTCTCCTTTTGGTGACGGGAGGGGGGCTGTCA
>Ga0080004_1135761_pt1 | contig 15410 bp, 31 predicted proteins | sample WasSprMetagenome_FD_69207 | JGI IMG/M metagenome (GOLD analysis project Ga0080004, IMG submission 69207) | Sulfidic aquatic microbial communities from Washburn Spring, Yellowstone National Park, USA - WS (SPADES assembly) (version 2) | ecosystem: Environmental > Aquatic > Thermal springs > Hot... | reverse complement strand
TATTCATCTCGTCGCATATTTCTTTTTCAATAACACACTTCAACATTAAAGCTATATCGAGAATCTGCTTAGCTTTCCTGTAATTCTTCACTGATACATAGTAGCAGAAATCGTTAAATAACCTATCGCACATGTTCACTGCTCATCTTCCTCAAGCATTCTCTCAAGCGGTAGGTCTCTCAGTGCTTCAGCTATACATTCTAACAACTCCTCGTGACATATTCTTGTAATGTATCCCTTCTCACCTAACACTACTACTTTATAGTAATCTCTCTCATAGACTGCTAAGATTTTTTTACCAATCCTAGGCTTCTCGCTCATATTTACTCCTCAGTTATCTGCTTATCAACTTCATCCATGCTGATGCTTTTTATCTCGTTTCTCCTAAGATGCTTCATAAGGTGATTAACTGCGTTAGCCTTCAACTGCTCACGATAGATAGAGTACATTGTTTTATCACACACGGGGCATTTCCACTTATACATAACCTATCCCCATAACATAATATATAACAAAAAAAAGCTTAAAAACATTACGGATAAAAAAATATTTATTTCAACTAGACTTCTGCTTGCCATGATACATTGAGGTCTGATGCTGGTGCTGTATCGGTTACTATGTCGAAGCTTGTCGATGTTATGTTCTCTACCCAGACCCTTGCATTTCCATATGGCGTTACTAAGATCTTACTTGGTGTTGTTATGAGGTTGTGAGTTACTGTTACTCTTGTCTGCCCCGCTGGGATTGTTGCCACGCCTGAATTTCTCTTTTTAACATAGTATTTTGCACTATATAATGTCCACTCTATCTTCCTGGCAATATTCTTTGCGACTGCATACGGCATGTTGTCATGTCTGAACCTGTATATCCTTATGTACCACCTGTAGTTTGTTCCATCATACTTGCTGAGACTTGTGAACAGCAGTTCTTTATAGACATACACATTTCTTGTCATAGCAATGTCAGGTAAGTAGAGCTCGTAGTCAACATTCAGAGTGTATAGATTGATCAGTCTTATATACTTCTGTCTGCCAGAGACAACAACAAGCCAGTCGCCGTAGACATCCATCCAGTAGCCTACATCTGTCTCATTTAAGCCGTAGCTTTTTACAACACTAACATTGTTAGGATCAGAGACATCGACAACAATCAGATCAGTATCATTATAGTGAGAGCCTAGAAACAGATACATGCCATGTTTAACGAGATAAGATCTCTTTCTACCAAGCAGAGCACCTGACTTTATGCTCGGCGAGTATGGGTTGCTGACATCAAGTATAGCCAAGCCATATTGAGAGCTAGTCACGTTATAGTTCGTTACATATGCGTACTTGCCCTCGACAACCACATCGTGAGGCGATGAGAGATATGTGTTGTCTGATATAGTTGATGCCACCACAGGATTGGCAGGATCAGATACATCTATGATCACAAGCTTACCAACTGCGTGCTGACAGAGGAAGAGATAGTTGCCGTGCAGGAACGAGCCGTGACCCCAGCTCCCCAGATCAAGCGATTTCACGACTACAGGGTTCTTAGGGTCTCTCACATCAAGTACTTGAATGCCTGAGCCAGTTGTGTGTATTATAAAGTCTCCAACCTTCCATAATGTAACTCCTGTATTCACATTTGATAGGCTGAGAAGCCTTGGATTTCTCGGAACCCTTACATCATATATGGCGAACTTGTTGTAGTAGTAGCTCGCCATGGCGTACATAATGTCATTCTCAACAACAATGTTTCTATCAAGATCTGCGGTACCTCCGTAGACACCCGTGTCGATCTCAGACAAGAGCTCAAGCACAGGCACATCTCTTACATAGAGATACGGCCTATTATACCATACAGAAACACCAGATCTATAGATTATTCCCGAAGGCTCTGCAATATCTATGACAAATACTCTTCCACCACCCCTATTATACGTCATGTCAATAGCGTACTGAATAACCTTTGTAGCATTAACATCAGAATACTCTATCATCCCTGTCGATCCGTTCTTAGCATAGTATCTCTGACCATCTATGAACACTATATACGATGCTGGTGCCTTAAGGTCTAGTATATCACTCTCTCTAATCCTCGATCTAATCTGTGCTCTGTTGAAATCGATTTCAATGGGCCATGTGTGAAGGATCCCGCTCACTCTGTGGTCACCTCTAGGTATGCGTAGATGAAAACTACGGCGCTACCAGCGCTTGATGCCGCTATGCTTACGCTTACATTATCGTTTATTAGTAGCTTATCGAATAACAGGGGTTTACCAAGCTCAAACACAGTTGAGGCTCCCAAGGTTGGGGAGAACTTGTATGAGTCCACATAGACCTCCGCTTTAGAGGTGTTCGCATCTGTCAGTATCTTTAAGTAATGCAGGTAAACAGATTTCTCTCCGGTTCTCCTGAAGAATATGTCAGCTATGGATCCGCCAGCCGGTACCGTGTAAGCCTTCTCCACGTAAACCATGCGAGGCATAGTCTCACCTTCCCTCCCCACGGTCTGATGATCAGTATTTAAAAAAAAGATTAGGGTTAGAGCTACTCCTCGTATATGAAGTGTATAAGCACTCTTCGTGCAGCGGAGTCGTTGTTTGTTATCCTCATTGTCAGCTTTACTCCAGCGTTGTGCATGAGATCAAAAACTATTGGCTCCGGGTTAGCTGGGTCAAAGATCTTCAGCGATACGTTTGGGGAGAAGTAGGGCACGTCTCCTAAATAGAAGGTTGCGAACAGCAGCGACAGCGCTCCCGCAGTTGTCTCAACAGCCATTATTCTCTTCAGCTTTAGGTTTACCTCTGGAGCATAGTCTATATCAGCGTGGTAACCCGCAGCTATGCTGCCAGTGTCCTTAACAACTATTCTTCTCAGAACCAACTACATCACCTTAGCCCTTGATGATCCGTTTGTACACTGCTACGAACCTTACAGTTATGTTTGCGCCAGTGGCTGCTGACAGTGCTGATCCGCTCACGTTTACAGCTGTAAACGTGAGTGTGTGTCCCCCGGTAACCATTATTGGCTTCTCCTTGAAGCTGAAGCCCTCCTTCTCAGCGCTGTCTGTTGGCGGCAGGGGCATTTTGAGGGACTCTATACCATGCGGCCCCGCCTGGGCAAGCAGCAGGTCGAATGGCTTGCCATCAAAGTAGAGCTTTATGCTTATTTGGCCATACGTCTGCGCAGCGCTCAAACCAGAAACGCTTACTCCAGCAAACCCATCGAACAGCCAGTCCTCAATGGTTGTTGGTGTTATATCAGCTATTTTCACTTCCTGACCAGCCGCCCATGATGTGCCTACCGTAACGCTTGTATCAATATACGTTATCTTTCTGTTAGCATAGGTGTTGTATCGAGTGAGATGCTCTGTGGCAACGGTCTCGCCGGGCAATAGTACTACTAGGTCTCCCTCTATGTAAACGTTAGCACTAGCGCTTGATTCGAAGAGAAGCTGCCTCTCAGGCGGGACAACTATGAAGTATTCTCCCAAGTCTATTGGCCCGAGAGTGTTGCTGCTTGTTTTAGCTATTGGGGCAATCGTGCTGAACACATCCACTACTGGTATGCCGTCAACCTTCACTGTTACCTTGCTTGCAGCGTCAGTTCCTATCTTCTTTATGACATAGTACCTGTCCTTCTCCATGGTGTACGTTGTGTTCGTCTTCAGTATCTTCTTCAAGATATATGTTGCCGGCACTGGTGCTATCACCTGCTAGCTGCTTTTATTTCTATTGGAGGAGGCTTACTTGCCTCCCCCGGTCTTGATCGCTCTCAGCGCCTGTACTATTGCCTTTACTCTCTCAATGTTTCTTGGGTCTCCTCTAGCTCCTCTGGCCGGCAGCTCAAGCTTGGATAGAGCCTCGTAGAATGGTGCGAAGCCATTCTTGTAGTCCTCAACCGCTTTGCTCACGCCCTCAGGGTACCTTGCAACTCCAAGCTCAGTTGCTTTCTTGAGCCACTTAGCATCTCCAGCCCTCGCTACTCCCTTTGCATAAGCGTCTCTGCCAGCAGCATCAGTTACGCCCTGCTGCCACGCTGCCTTAGCTGCTATTGCTGCCTGGCTCCACGGCTGCCTAGGAGCAGCTATGCCCGCTTGGTAATCTGGGCCAGCCGCTGTTGCTCTCCTGGTCCATTTATCTTTTATTTGGTCTAGAGGCCTGAGCTTAAGGGGCATTACATGTCTCACCTCTGATGATACTGTGGGATCCTCTGCTTTTATATGCTCCTAAAACAATTATGTTTGGTGGGGGAGACAAATTATGGGTATGGAGCCAACCAAGGACTGGAGCCAGGGCGGATGGAAGAAGGTCATGAGCACGGGTACTAGAGGCCGGTATCGGATGGTCGAGAGGAGGTGGGTTCTGGAGTACATTGCCACTAAGTGCGCTAACGCTGTGTATAAGGTTGCTCACAAGCGCTTGGGAAGCATAAGGAGCGATCTCCTCACCAGAGCCGCGGGCATTCCGCTGAACGCTCTCAGAAGCTATCAGCCATATGCTGATGCTGTTTGTGTCTGGCCTGATAGAATAGAGATAATTGAGTTCAAGGTTCACGACCCCATGAGGGCCATCAGCCAGCTTATGTTTTACAGGGCTCTAGCAATGCAGGACGATGAGCTTAAGCAGTTCATGCCCAGGCCCATTGTATTGAAGCTTGTTTATTGGAGATATGACCCAAACATTGATGCTTTGTGCAGGGCTAACGGAATAGTGTATGAGGTTGAGAAGCCCGTGTGGCTTGACCCCATACTAAGAGATTACGGTTATTAGGTCTAGGATCCACATCTATGTGTGGGTGTGAGAGGTGCCAGTTGAGCCAAGGGTCCTGGGCAACTACGTCAGGCTCGTGCCGGGCGTTAGGAAGAAGCTTGTAATAACTGATCCGGTTATTGAGGAGGTAACCATCCCCGATCCCAAAACCAAGAGGCCCAAGCTAATAAGGAGGCTTAGGTGGACTGTGCTTGAGGAGGACGGAGCAGCTGTTACAAAGTACTTCACCACTCCCTCCGAGAAGCTGGCGCAGATGCTGCTCGCACTGTGGGATAAGAGAACTGCTGACAGGATATGTGTTTATATAACTGAGTTTGGAGTGGATCTAGCGAAGGACTACGAGGTTGCTCCGTGCTAGCCTATATAGGTGATTGATGATGAGGAGAAGCCTCCTCGATAAGAAGAAGCACAGCTTGATGGTACTTGAGAAAAAACTGCAGGCATACGCTCGTGTGAGAGAGGTTATAAACAGCTTAGCAGCGGAGTTCAGGGATGATCCATACGCTCTGGAGGCACTGCTGAGCATTGACAGGTCAATATTCAATCAGATGAGGTTCATGCAGCTCGGTCACATGAGGCTGAGGCAGCAAATAGAGGAGCTGGAGAGGCAGCAGCAATAACAGCTAATACATGCATATACGGGGGGCCGCTCCCAACAAACAACGCTTTTTTTTACAGGCCTCTCCAATTAAGAAAACACATATCAGCAGCTAAAAACAGATAAGCAAAGATTTGAAAGCAACACAGCAAACAACAATGAAGAGCCCCAACAGAAAGACACTGATGAGCAGAAAAAAGATTTGATAAAAACGAGCAGCAGATGGCAGCAACCAAGCGAGGAGCCGCTGAGGAAGCCTGCTCCAGCCGCTTGTTCCCCTCCACTCATGGTTATAAAATAAGGCCCTCTCTCGTTCGCTCGTGTGGGCGGGAGTAATTTTATATGCATCGCTGTATATGGGTGTTAGTGATGAGTGGTTTCATGGTTATGCTAGAGCTCAAGGGTGAACCAGTCCCTTTTTCTCTCTAACTCTTTCAGCTGGCCCTGCTGCTGTTGCTGCTGCTGCTGGTTGTTGAGCTGTGCTTGAGGCGCTGGCCCTGCTGCTGGAGGCTGCTCCTCGTGTTCGTAAAAGAACCCCTCCCCACACAGCTGCTGCAATGCCTCTTGAACAGTTGGCCATACATCAGCATCAAACTGTATCATGACTACTTTTTGGGGGTCCACCTCTCTTCCGCACGGATAGACGGGTATTGGCCTCGGCCTGGGCTCACCTGTGGGCGTGATGATGTATGGGGTGGGCTCCTCCGGCCTGAGGAGAGACAGAACAGCTGATTTGCACTGCTCAACCGTGTACTTGTAGAACCTTATGTACTGCAGCAGCTCGTTCTGCTTGTTTTTATCCTCTATAAATGAAAGCCAGTAAGCGCACCCAACGCTCACCTCCCCATCGCCCAGGGCATCCAGCACCTGCTCTGAGCAGTTGACCGCTATTCGGTAGTACTTATCAGCTGTGCTCACGCTCATTCCCAGAAGCTCAGCTGCTTTGCTGATGTCGTATCCATATTCATCGAGGAGCTTCCTCAGCACGAGGGCCTCGTGAGCGGGGTTGCTCCTGCCCCTCTGCCTGTTGACTATCAGGTTTGTTATTAGGAGCTGATCCTCAGTCATTTTCTTAACTATGCACGGGACGGTTCTCATTCCGAGCTTCCTCGCTATCTGCAGCCTGTGCAGTCCATCGATCAGAACGTACTTTCCATCAACCTCCGCTACCTGCAGCGGCTGGAGGATCCCGTGCTGCTTTATGCTCTCCTCGAGCTCAGCCAGAATCTCATCATCTAAAACAGAGGTAACTCTCTCCTCAGGTATTGCTATCCTGTCTATTTCTATCTGTAGAACGGCCTGCCTCTGCTCATCTGACAAGAAGGATCACTCCTCACTGCTTTTTGGAAAAGCGCAGCTGATTGTTTATTACCTCACGCATCTTGGTTAGATCCATCACTATCACGTGTGCTAGGAAGTCAGCTGTATCATACTCCTCGTTGTTCAGAGCGTTTGCGAGAAGCTCGACGTGCTTGCGAGCGTGCTCGTACAGTCTGTTAACATAAGTTTTAAAGTCCTCAGGCATGCAATCACCAATAAATAACTCACACCAATGCTTTATAAATAGTGGGGATCATAAAAATGAGGATCCACGACATTGTGGCCGCGCTTGCTCACTTCGCCTTCGGCTTGCTCAGCTGCCTGTCAGTAATAGTTAGCCCAGCGCTAACAGTGTTGGGAGTAGTGCTGTTCCTTCTATACGAGTTCGACCAGGAGTGGAGGATGTCGGATCCAGCATACGAGGAGATAAGGGTGTTCAGCGTTGGGTTCGGCGTGGGGATGACCCTGATGATACTGGGGAAGCTGCTATTATGGCTGCTCGAGCTGCCAATACCATAATTCTCTCATTCTCTTATTAATCAATGTTATATAATAAAGAAAGAGTGAGTGTCAGTGGTTAGGGGTGTGGAGAGTAGGAGTGTCTTTTTTATGAGTTAATTATATAAGTAACCAAGAAATAAGAGAAGGGGTGGGGGTGTTAGGGGGAGGGGTGAGCAGGCCTTGCCCAGGCCCCAGGTGCTGGAGGACGTGAAGATCGTCCCGATAGTGTTTGAGAAGAAGCTCTACCTGCAGCTGGCTGAGGTGGCCAGGGCGAGGGGGATGAGCGTCTCAGCTCTTGTAAGGCAGATAGTAAGCAACTATCTGTCGTCAATAAGCGTGAGCCAGCAGGGGGAGGATCCCCCAAACATCGAGGATCCCCCAAACATCGATCCCGTGCTTAAGATGGACCTCGAAGAATTTGAGGAGGAAGTGGCTAAGCTTGAGAAGATGCTAACAAGCATTGATGATGCAATTAGTAAAGCTAAATCCAAGTATGCCGATGTCTTTGATGCATGGATAGACAGCAATAAGCAGAGAATGCTCGCTAAGCTAGCGGATGCTGAGAGCGCTCTGAAAAAGCTTCGCTCAAAGTACTATGCTCTCAAGAGGGAGGCAAGGGACCACGATGAGATTGAGAAGCTGGCAGCTAGAATGTACGGTATCAAAAGGAAAGTTAAGGAGATCCGGAGCAAGCTGAGCGGAGGAGCTTAAGAGGGCTGACCAAATATATTTTTTCCCTTCCATCAGACTGCTTCTCTTTTACCCTATCCCTCTCAAAGACAATGTTGCTCACAATGATCCTCCTCGTTGCGTGGTGGTCCCTGAGCTCAACAACCGGTGTCCCGAGAATATTTATGAGACTCGCATTCTCAGCTCTCACAAGCTCAATTAGATGCTTGAGAGTCATGCTCCTCCTTTCAATAACAAGCTGATCTGTTTTATTATTCATTTTTACCCATCATATTTACATATTAATAAAAGAGGTATTTAAGGTTTAAAGCAGCGTGAGGGCTAGTCCAAACAAACAAAAAGTGGAGAGAAAAAAGGGGTTGGATCATGAACTAATGATACATAACTAGAATCCTATGTCGTTTCTCTCCCTGTTCCTCAGCAGCTTTTTCTCAACAAGGATCCTCCAATACTTATAGTTACTCATCGGTGCACAGCTCCTCTCCATAGTACTTAACTACAAGCTCATAGCAAAGGAGGGATCCCTCTATGCATTTAACTATTCTACTGGTTCTGCATAGCTTTAGCTCTCTCTCAGCAAACCATCTGAAATAGCAGTAGTTACACATGAGCGCTTACCTTTCTCTTGTTTTATAAGCAATATAGGCTATCTCCGCAATGTAAATTACAGAGATAACCACGGCTATTATTAAGAGGCACTTGCTACTCAACACATCACACATTAGCTTCTCACCGCTGCTCTCCTCATCTTCTGTGCTTTCCTCCTCCTCCTCTCAATAACATAGGGATCCGTAGGTAAATACATACCTTTTTCATTGAGCTTCTGCCTCGTTCTGCGTATAGCTTCTAATATCCCGTCATACTCCTTTATCATCTCTATCGGTATTAGGGAGATGTATTTGCCTAGCTTAGTGTAGTAGCGCAAGACCAATATCGTCAGGTAAAGATCACTGTTACGTGCATACGGGAACCGTTCCAGTACATCGCTAACCGCTTTCTCTATCAACTGTGATCTCTCCTTACCAGTTAAGCCCTTCCATTTTTCGAGAAGCACCGCTTATCACCTAAGCACCATTCCTCGCATTCATCGACAGGAGCTATTTCCTTAGGCTCCGGGGGAGGGTTCTCAAGCATGAACCTCTTCCACTTCTCCACTTTTTCTTTCAGGCTCACGGACTCATAGCTCATATCCTATTACCTCCTCTATCATCTCGCTTACATCGATGGCTGCCAGGTAGTACGTTATAGCTCGTCTTATCAGCTCGCTTCTCGTTATCCCCAGCTTCTGAGCAGCCATATCCATCTGCTCAAGCAGGTAGGGTTCAACCTTAAAGGTGATAATTACCTCCTTCGCCACGCACCACCACCACCACTAACAATGGTATTACTAATATAAAAATGTTTTTATACATGAATACTAATATAGAATAGTATGGTGGTGTGGAGATGAGCAAGCAAGGCTCCATATCCAGGAAGTACCAGGTGGTTGCGTACCTGCCGAGTTTTCTATATGAAGCAATGAAGAAGTATCTAGCTGATCTTGAGAAGCAGAACCCTGGACTGGAGGCGAATATGAGTAAATACATAATGAGCCTGATAAAAAAAGACCTAATTGAAAAAGGCTACCTGAAGGAGTAGGGGATCCACGTGAGCGTTCCGCCGATAAGCACAAAAAGCGATCAGGAGTGGGAGACTCCCTGGCAAGCGGTCACCCCCCTAGCGATCCATCTTAAGCGTAAGAAGTACAAGGTTGTGTGGGAGCCCGCCTGCGGCAACGGTCAGTTAGCGAGGGTCCTGAGAAAGCTTGGCTTCGAGGTAATCTGCACTGATATAAAGCACGGACAGGACTTTCTTGCGTTCACCCCAGCGTTCGACTACGATGTGATAGTTACTAACCCTCCCTTCAACCAGAGAGTTGACTTCCTGAGGAGATGCTACAAGCTGGGGAAGCCGTTCGCTCTGCTCATGCCCACTATTTTTACCATTGAAATGGGCAACATGTTTAGGAGGCATGGAATAGAGCTGCTGGTGCTAACGAGGAGAATGAGGTTCATAAAGGAGGGGAGGAAAAGCAGCTCCGCTCCGTTCAGCGTAGCTTGGTTTACTTTTAAGGTTCTTGATGAGAAGCTGGTGTTCTATTAGGGAGAAACTAAATCAATTCTTTTTTTACTTAGCTGCTCTCCTCATGCTTGCTGTTATCTTAGCTGCTCTCGCCTCAGCTCTCTCTCTTCTCATTCCTAATGATACGAGGTACTCAACGTAGTCCTCGGGAGTTATCTCTCCTCTCTTTAATAATGAATCCGCTTCTGCTAGTAGATCGCTGAGCATCTTCACCTCATCCTCAACCATCGCTCTCCTTATCCTGAGCTGTATTTCCTCATCACTGTACATCAGCTTCTTAAGCTCATCACGCAGCTCATCCTCGCTCATGAATCCCATAACGTACTTCTTTATGATGCTTGATGCAAGAGCGCTTCTCTCATCCTTAGTTATCACGTAGAACTGGTCGCCAATGTACTTTGTCCAGTAGTAATCAGCATATGCGAGACAGCGCTCGTATTTAATTCCAAGCCTCTGACACTGATCTGTGAACTCGCTTTTACTTATCCATCCCTGCTTCATCTTCTCAATCAGGTCATTAAATAAAATCTCCTTCTGTTCAGCATCAAACTCTAGCTTAGCTCTGGAGAGGGTAAGTGCTATCTCTATTTCATTCAGATTCAGCTTCCTAAGCTCAGCCTCAAGCTCCTCATCCGTTAGCAGTCCACGCTTGTACTTGTTAACCAGAGCTGCTTTAAGGGAGCTTCTCTCATCTCTCGTCTCCTTTACGACCATGTAGTTGTCTCTAACATATTCCAGCAGAGCAGCATATTCTCTAACGAGCTCCTCATCAAACCCATAAGATACTAGCTGGTTTATGAAGTCGCTTCTATCCATGTAGCCCTCCAGAAACTGCTTTTCGAGATATGATAATGCTTTTCTCCTAATGCTCTTCCTTCTTGCAAGGTCAGCAGCATCCAGGAGTGATCCTGTCAAATCACCGCTTAGGCCGAGCACTCCCAGGTAATGCTGCAGCTGCTCAGAGCTTAATGCTCCATCAATGTAGCTGTCAATCACGTATTTTCTTAGGAGGCTTCTCTCATCCCTGGCCGCTCTCCACATCAATCCCTTAACCATCACATCAATGAACTCGGGATGCAACAGGTCATATTCGAGGATCCTCCTCAGCACGTCCTCACTTATCTCCCCAGTCTCAACGGCATAGGTTAACACGAATGGTGATGGTAGCTTGTAAGCGGCCTCCTCCAAAACTCTATATGGATAGAGGGTTCCGTCCAGAGTCTCCGCTCTATCTATGTTCAGCACTGATAGCCAGACCCTGTACTCTCTATCATCAATCTTTCCCCTCCTATACGCTGTGAACACAGCTTCAAACGGAGGCTCCCTGTAAATGCTTCTCAAATACGTTCTTGCTATTTCATCAGGATAGCCGGCAATTTGTAAATAGTGTAGCGCCTGCTCCTCAGTTATTAGGTTTTTAGACAGGAAGTTCAGCGCATCGCTTGGATTGGGCCTCTCCGTTCTAAACACTCTCCTAACAACGTACTCTAACGGCTTCTGTACAGCTATTGCCAGGAAAACCGATGTGAATATCTCTGGGCTGATGAGCCTGAAGACAGTTCTGTCAAGGTACTGCCTTATGCTCTGCGGATCGATTCCTGTACCAGCAATCTTAATGCTCAGCAGGTCAGCAGCTACAGCTACCGCTGCTCCAGCGGCCATTATCGGTATGAACCTGGCAAACACTCCCTCAAGCCCCTCTCTCTCGTACACAGCTGACAGCTGCATGTAGTAGTCAGAAGCCATTCCGAGCAGCCGTCTTATCCCCTCAACCTCTGCTTCCCAGAACCTCCTTAATGCATTAACTACGGGGTCAGCGATGTTTTCCCTCAGGAAATCAGCTATTCTCGACAGATACTCCTTTACGTATTCCGGTAGCTCCCTTGTGAAGAAGTTCTTTATGCCTTCTCCAAGCCTGCCTAGCCTGTCCTTTATATCTGTGAAGAAGCCTGGTATATCCTTTGTTACGAAATCAATAACTGTATCTATGAATCTCCTTGCCTTGTCATCAAGCCATCTGTATAGATCGCCTAGCCTATCCTTTATTCCAAGGAAGAAGTCCTTGACATCGATAAAGAACCTGGGCACATCAACGAGGAAGAAGTCCCTTACCTTTTCGAAGAAGCTTCTCATCGGGTCTATTAGTGGAGAGAAGATTTTATATATAGTGTCACCGACAGCTGTGAATGCACCGTCAAATGCCTGTACAACATCATCTCTTAGCTGCCTGAGCTTAGGCTCAACATAATCTTTAAATCCCTTGTAAACAAAGGCCGGGCCGAATAAAAAGACCCTAGCTATGCTTCTCCACGGCTCATCCCACCCAGCTGTCCAGTCCTCAACTATCCTGTAAACATCCCATACATAAATAAAGAGCCTGTACGTTACATGCTGTCCTATCCAGCTAAAGGCCTCACTTATCTTATCCCCAATAACTGAGAGGATCCTCCCGGGAACATTAGCTACGTTGTTGAATAAGTCCTCTATTCTTCTCTGCAGATCACCAAATACTCCTGGAAGCTCGAGATCAAGCTCTGAGTAGAGTGGAAAAAAATTGTTTGGATCAGGTGATCCTTGGTAGCTCAATCAGCCACTTCACCTCAACATCCTTCTCAGCAATCCTGTACCTAGCTGCGTACTTCTTTCTTATCAGCTCCTCTATCTTTGCTTTATCAGCCTTGTCAGCATCAATGAAGAAGACCTCGCTGTGCATGTACTCATCTGTCGCTAATATTATGTATTGGTATAGTATCTGGCCTGGCCTCGGCTTCATGTACGTTACCTGTGCGTCCTCAACTCTTACCAGCAATGACTTCTCCCTCTTCCAGTCCCTCCTCAAACAGTTTAACTAGCTCCTGAGCTATTTGGAACACCGCCTCCTTATCGCCCTTAGCTGCCTTAATGATGAGCTTCATCAGCAACTTGTTCATTTTTGCTCCAGTGGGCACAGCGCTCATTTCGCTTACCTCGCTCTTGCTCTCATCTCAGAGAAGATGTTGTCTATGAACGTCTTGACTACTCTCCACTCCTTAAACGTTAATTCAGCTGGTGTTCTGAGGGCCTCAATTACTACTGTGTCTTTAGTAACGATGAACCTCAGCTCCTTTAGTTGCAGAACAATCTTCTCAGCTATCTGCTCCGCTTTCTCCTCCTCGTTGCGTGGGGGCGCTGCTGCCATTCACTCACCACCATTACTACTATTTAGGTTCTTTTTCTTATAAACCCGTGGTTTGATTCCTCTCTCAACAGCAAGCTGGACTAAGAATGAGTATGCAAAGGCCTTTACAGCAACATAAGCATCAAGGAGAGTCGGCAGTCTATCTGATGGAAGCACGGCTGTGAAGGCTATGCCAGCGATAATTAAGCTATCGACCACTATCCACTTCCAGGGCTTTCCGGGATTGCGATCAGGAGGATCATGTGCGAAGTCAAGCATCACTTATCGCCCTTCTTCTTCTTTGCCTCCTCAGCTGAGCCGAGGATCATCTGCTCAATCACTGCCTCATCCAGCTTCTCCTTAATGTACTGCAATAACTGCTTTCTGCACTCGGGAGTTAGCTTTTGATAAAGCTCCTTTAAGTCTATGTTTATTTTGAGGCTCACTCTAGCTCCCCTCCAGCTCCTCTCTATCAATACATACCTCGTAATCCCTAATATTAAAGCACCACTGCTTCCACGTTCCCCCAGCCTCGCTTATCTTGCTGCCACCTAATGAAGCCCTGGCTGTCTCGCCATCGTATTCGATATTAATTATCGTTTTCTCATCAATAGGTACCTGAATCTTTTTTATTTGGGGTGGAGTGATTTTACGGATTTTAGGCATGGCTCATCACAGCTCCACCACAACTACTGTCACAAATCCACCACATGAGGTACCGGCATCAAACACAAGGCTGTCTCCTCCTGTGAGCTTAGCTATTCCTCCCGTGAACGTTGTGGCATAAACTCCGCTTGGCGGCAGATACAGTATTACAATGGTTTTGTAGGATCCATATACGTACCCGCCTAAGCGTACGTATCCCCTGCTAGTTGAGCTATCGTTATAGCCCCCTACAGTTACGGTTAAGATATAAGCGGTTTTACCGGACGGAACAGTGTAGAACGTCGTGCTGCCGCCGTATGCTGATGCCGTTGCAACCACCTGGCTACCCTTCTCGAGCAGGCTTGTGGGCGCTATTGTTGCTTTGAAATCAGTTATGTAGGTGTTAAGCGTAACCGTGCTGTTTGTTATGCTAACGTTCAGGGTAGAGTTAGTTACGTTTACATTTACTGTGCCGCTTATCGTTGCTGTAACGGATCCTCCCGTTACATAGACGTTCAGTGTGCTGTTTGTTACATTAACATTAAGGGTAACGCTAGATGAGCTTATGTTAACGTTTAGTGTTGTTGACTGAGACGCTATGTTCACATTAATGGTGACGCTGCTCTGCACAGCCACCTTTAGGTTGCCGCTGGCATCAACCGGGCTTGTAACAGCGATGTTAAGAGTTGTCGCCTGTCCAGTAATGTTGACGTTGAGAGCAGCTGATTGACTGGCAATGTTAACGTTTAATGTAACACTGCTTGAAGCAATGTTAACGTTAAGTGTTGTGAGAGATTGAGCAGCTATATCTACCTTCAGGTTGCCTATGCTCTGAGCAACAATGTCAACTGCGAGTGATGGTATAAGCTCAGCCACGATGGCCACGGGCAGCGTGAAGTCAGGTAATCCCTCGGGATCCTCCTCTAATGCTATTTGCTTACTCAATGCCCATCACCTCAAGAACCCTCTTTAATGCTAATAACATTCCTAATTCAGGAAATGCGTAGGGTTTAGGTAATATTAGAAGTCTAACTATAAAGCGATGCTCGTATTTAGAATCCTCGTTCCAGCCTTCTAAAGTTAGTGTGTCTTCGGTTGGAAGCTCATAGACTTCATCGAATACCAGTTGCTCTCCATCGCCATGGATATCACCGCTCCACGGAATGATCTGAGTCTCTCCGTGCCGGATAACAAGATGTGCTAAAGCCTTGTGGCCGTATGGGATCAATACCCATACTTTTCTAATGATCCCGGCAGGGACTTTAACGTTCGCTCTAATAGGTGTCGTCTGAGGCGTATTGGGAGGTATCGTGATGTCCGCACAGATCAGTGGCATTCGCTAGACCTCGGCGTACCACGAGACCTTGAGGTCTGATGCTGGTGCCGTGTCTGTCACTATGTCAAAGCTCGTAGAGGTTATGTTCTCAACCCAGACCCTTGCATTTCCATATGGCGTTACTAAGATCTTGCTTGGTGTTGTTACGAGGTTGTGAGTTACTGTTACTCTTGTCTGCCCTGCTGATATTGTTGCCACGCCTGAATTTCTCTTTTTAACAGAGTATTTTGCACTATATAATGCCCACTCTATCTTCCTAGCAATATTCTTTGCAACTGCATAC
>Ga0080004_1094501_pt1 | contig 15412 bp, 14 predicted proteins | sample WasSprMetagenome_FD_69207 | JGI IMG/M metagenome (GOLD analysis project Ga0080004, IMG submission 69207) | Sulfidic aquatic microbial communities from Washburn Spring, Yellowstone National Park, USA - WS (SPADES assembly) (version 2) | ecosystem: Environmental > Aquatic > Thermal springs > Hot... | reverse complement strand
TGCGGGAATGGCGTGCCGCCCTGGCCGGGGCTTGCGCGGCCCTGGCCCCCTTCGGTTGCGGTAACCCGGAGCCGCTCCTCGTATGTTCCGGTGTGGACATCGTGGACGGGCGGAGGGCCGGCCGCAACGGTGCCCACCTCAAGATGCGGGTGCGGCAGGGGTCCCGCACGGTGGAGGCCATCGGTTTCGGGCTGGGGGACCGGCTGGACGAGGTCGGCGGACCCCACGACCTGGTCTTCACTCCGGGCCTGGGACGCACGCCAGGCAGGGAGCAGGTAGAGTTGCGGGTGGTGGATTTTGCCCCGGCGGGGCGGGCGAACCTGCACCCCGGTAACGGCCTTCGCCTCCCGGAGGCCTTGTTCCGTTCGGATTTCGTTCTGAGGCGCATGCAGGAGCTGCGAAATCCCGTAAGCGTCTCGACGGCGCCGGAGGCTTCTGTGGCGGTGGGCTGGGCCGTGCCCGGTGTGGGGCCCCGGGAAATTGTTGACCGGCGGGAGTGGCCCCACCGGCCATCGCTGGTGGTGCGGCTGGTGGCTGCGGAAGCTTCTTGTGCTGTGGTGGCCGGCGGGGCCCACGAGGCCCTCTTCTGGTGGCGGTACCTCCGCAAGCACGCGGGCGTACCGGGAGCGGGTCTCTACCACCCGCGCCTGCCCCTGCGCCGGGGCAACCCGGCGGTCACCACGCCGGACGGTCTGGCGTTACTGGAGGAGCGGCCCGCGCAGGTGCTCCTGTGCTACCTGCCCTTCGAGCCCAGGGAATGGGAGGCGGTGCTGCGGGCGGCCACAGGCAGTACCCTCGTACTGCTCTGGAACGGGGCGGACCTGCGGCGGAGCGCAGACGAACTGGCGGCCCTGGCCCCGGGCCGGGAGGCTCTGGGATTGCTCTACCGCTTGCTGCGGGAGCCGCGCCACGGCGCGACGTTTTCCGCGCGGGAACTGGCGGTCCGGCTGCGGGAGGGAGGGTTGGCCCGCGCCGGACCACACACCGTGGAAATCGGCCTGCGTATTCTGTCGGAACTGGAACTGGTGCGGTATACGTGGGAAAGGATCGGGGTGGTAGCGTGCCGCCACTTGCAGAACAAGACGCGGCGCGATCTGAACGACTCGTTCACCTACCGCTGGGCGCAGCAATGGAAGGTGGCGGTGCAGCGGTGGCAGGAAATTCTTTGGCAGCAAAGGGGCTGGCCGGAGTGTTAGCGGAACAGCGTGCCGAGACGGCGGCGGAGGCCCCCTCCTTTGAGGCCCTCCTGGCCAGGGTTCTGGCCTACAACCCCGGCGCGGACACAGGATTGTTGCGGCGGGCCTACAAGCTGGCCGAGTGGGCCCACAGCCACCAGCGGCGCATTTCGGGTGAAGCCTACATCACCCATCCCCTGGCTGTGGCCCAAATCCTGGCCGAACTGGGACTGGACCTCGAAACCCTGGTGGCGGGGTTGCTCCACGACGTGGTGGAGGACACGGAGGTAACCCTCGAGGACATCACACGGGAGTTCGGGCAGGAAGTGGCCCAGCTCGTGGACGGGGTAACCAAGCTCAAACGTCTGGATTACAGGTCCAGGGAAGACCGGGAGGGCCCCCGGGGCGACCAGGACGACCGTTCCAAAGAGGAGCACCAGGCCGAAAACCTGCGCAAGATGTTCCTCGCCATGGCCAGGGACATCAGGGTTATTCTCATCAAGCTGGCGGACCGCTTGCACAACATGCGCACCCTCTGGCACCATCCCGAGCACAAGCAGCATGAAATCGCGCGGGAGACACTGGAGATCTTTGCGCCCCTGGCCCACCGGCTGGGTATATACCGCCTGAAGTGGGAACTGGAGGACCTTTCTTTTCGCTACCTGGAGCCCCGGGCCTACTACGAGGTGGCCCAGAAGCTGGCCACCACCAGACGCAGGCGGGAGGATTACCTCCGGAACGTGGCCGAGGACCTGGCGGCCAGGCTGGCGGCCATGGGTATTAATGCGGACATCCAGACCCGCCCGAAAAACCTGTACAGCATCTACAATAAGATGCAGCGCCAGCAGAAGGACCTGCACGAGATCTACGACTGCCTGGCCATGCGCATCCTGGTGGACACCGTGCGGGACTGCTACGCCGTACTCGGGGTGGTGCACGCCACGTGGAAGCCCATTCCCGGCCGTTTCAAGGATTTCATCGCCATGCCCAAGTCCAACATGTACCAGTCCCTGCACACCACCGTGGTGGGGCCCGAGGGCGAACCCCTGGAAATCCAGATCAGGACCTGGGAAATGCACCGTACCGCCGAGTACGGCATCGCGGCCCACTGGCGCTACAAGGAGGGCACCAAGGGCGACAGGGCCTTCGACCAGAAGCTGGCCTGGTTACGGCAGATTTTGGAGTGGTCCCGCGATCTCAAGGACGCGCGGGAATTCATGGAAAGCCTCAAAATCGACCTGTTCAGCGACACGGTCTTCGTGTTTACCCCGCGCGGGGACGTGGTGGAACTGCCGGCCGGTTCCGTGCCCGTTGATTTCGCCTACCGCATTCATACCGATATAGGGCACCGCTGCATCGGCGCGCGGGTCAACGGACGTCTGGTGCCCCTGGACTACCAGCTGAAAAACGGGGACATCGTCGAGATTATCACTTCCAAGCAGGGGAAACCCAGCCGGGACTGGCTGACCCTCGTGAAGACCTCCCAGGCCCGCAACCGTATCCGCCAGTGGTTCCGGAAAGAGCGGCGGGAGGAGCACATCGCCCGCGGCCGCGAGGCCCTCGAGCGGGAGGCCAGGAAGCAGGGCCTGCCCCCGGACCTCCTCAAGGCCGAACGTTTGGCCGAGATCGCACGCCGGTTCAACCTGAACACCCCGGAGGACCTCTGGGCCGCCCTGGGCGACGGGGCCGTCACCACCGGCGCGGTCCTGGGCCGGCTGAGGGAGCTTTTCGGGTCGGAAAGGACCGAACGCACCGAAGACCTGATACCCGCCAGGCCCTCTGCCTCCGTGGGCCGGTCCCCCCACGGCATCACCATCAAAGGGGTGGACAACGTTCTGGTACGGCTGGCCCACTGCTGCAATCCCGTGCCTGGAGACCCCATAACGGGTTACGTGACCCGGGGGCGCGGTGTGTCCATCCACCGGAGCGAGTGCCGCAACATCGGTATATGGCGGGAGACGGAAAGGGAGCGACTGGTCGAGGCCTCCTGGGACGAGGGTTTCGGCGGACCCTTCCAGGTACGGCTGGTGGTGGAGGCCGTGGACCGGGCCGGGCTGCTGAGCGACGTGATGGCGGTGCTGGCGGACCAGCGCCTCAGCGCCAGTTGGGTTACGGCGCGCGGCAAGCGCGACCAGATGGCCAGTATAGAACTAACCGTGGAAATAAGCAGTCTGGAGCAATTAAACCACGTGATCCAGCGCGTGGGACGGGTGCGGGACGTGCTCTCGGTACGCCGGGCGGGGGTGCATTGATGCGGGCCGTGGTCATGAGATGTGCCCGGGCCGCGGTGCGGGTGGACGGTCGCACCGTGGGCGAAATCGGGCCCGGGTTGGTGGTGCTCCTGGGCGTCGCGGCGGACGACGGTCCGGCGGACCTGGATTACCTGGTCCCCAAGATCGTGGGCTTGCGCGTTTTTCCCGACGAAGAGGGCAGGTTCAACCGCTCCCTGGAAGAGGTCGGGGGAAGCGTGCTGGTGGTCTCCCAGTTCACCCTTTACGGCGACTGCCGGCACGGCCGCCGGCCGAGCTTCACCCGGGCCGCCCCGGGTGCGGTGGCCAGGGAGCTGTACGAGCAATTCGTGGCGCGCCTGCGGGGCATGGGTCTGCGCGTCGCGACCGGGGAGTTCGGGGCCCGCATGATGGTGGAGATCTTCAACGACGGGCCCGTCACCCTGCTGCTGGACAGCAGGAAGGAGTTCTGAGCCAAACGAATGGGGAGGTTTGCCTTGTGATCTTCGAGGGTTTCGTTGCGGGGCACATGCAGGCCAACTGCTACATCATCGGGTGCCCCGCGACCAATGAGGCGGCGGTGGTGGACCCCGGCGGCGACGCGGACCGCATTCTGGCGCGGCTGAAGGCCAGGGGGCTCAAGTTGCGCTACATCATCCTGACCCACGGCCACGTGGACCACATCGCCGCCCTGGGGGAGGTCCGGGACGCCACCGGGGCCGAGGTGCTGATCCACGCTGCGGATGCCGAGATGCTTACCGACCCCACCAGGAACCTCAGCTTCTTTATGGGCCGGCGCCTGCGCTTCTCCCCGGCCGAACGCTTGCTGGCCGACGGCGATACCATTGAGGTGGGTACGGTCCGCCTGGAGGTGATCCACACCCCGGGCCACACCCCCGGCGGCATCTGCCTGAAGACCGACGACCTGGTCATTACCGGCGACACCCTATTCGCGGGCTCCATCGGCCGCTCGGACTTCCCGGGGGGAAACCACGGGCAGCTTATCAGGAGCATCAAGGAGCGCCTGCTCTGCCTGCCCGGGCACACCAGGGTCTATCCCGGCCACGGACCGGAGACCACCATCGAGGAGGAAAAGCGCTGTAACCCTTTCCTGACCTGAAGGTTATCGGTCGCCCTCGGGCCGGGCGCGGACCGTGACCAGGATGGCCCGGCAGCAGTCTTTGTTCTGGATCACGAAGTGCTCCTCGTTTTCGTGAAGGGCGTAGGGGCCGGAGGCTTCGATTACCAGCTGTTCGCGCCGGAACCCCTGTTTGGGTACGTACAGCATGCGGGCCAGGGGTACCACTTTGTTGGCGGCCAGAGTGACCACAGTCTTCCTCCTTTCAGAATTCCGGGGCCCAGGTCACCAGCGGCAGGTCGAAGGTGTGCGCGAAATCGGGGCTCACGACCCGGACCCGTACGGTGAAGGAAACCACCCCCTGGGGAAGGGTGAAGGGCGCGGCGTATTCGTAGGTGCCGGCGGTGCCCGCCTGCTGCAGGACCATGGGAAGGGTGTGCAAGGGGCCGGTATCGGGGTCCCCGGTGCGGTATACCAGCTCCACGGCCACGTCCCGGTGCCATACGGGGCCCAGGTACACGGTGGCCACCACCGTGAGCACGTCGCCGGCTTGAAACTCCCGGCCGGCCCCGTTGACCTCGACGGCCAGGACCTTCACGTGCTGCCAGTTCTGCAGCATGAAGCGCCGGTAGGCCTGGACCCTGTGGGCCGCAGCATAGTTCTGGGCCGCAAAGTGCTCGCCGCGCTCCATGAGCGGCAGGTAGAAGCGCTCGGTGTATTCCCGCACCATACGCCCGGTGTTGAAACGCGGCGGAATGGTCTGCCAGGCTCCTTTCATGAGGGCTACCCACCGCAGCGGAATCCCGCCGGTCCGCTCGTAGAAGGCGGGTACCACCGCCTCCTCCAGCAGGGCGTAAAGGGCCGTGGCATCGTGCTCGTCCTGGGCCTGCTCGTCTTCGTAGTCGCGGTCCGACCCTATGGCAAAACCGTTGCCCCCGTCGTAAGCTTCCGGCCACCAGCCGTCCAGGATGCTGCAGTTTACCACGCCGTTCAGCGCGGCCTTCTGGCCGCTGGTGCCGCTGGCCTCCAGGGGGCGGCGGGGGGTGTTGAGCCAGACGTCGACACCCTGGGTCAGGTACCGGGCCGCGTTCATGTCGTAGTTCTCCAGGAAAAAGATCCGGTTCCGGAAGGGCTCCCGGTTTATGATTTCGTGAATGTGCCGGATCATTTCCTGGCCCGGTCGGTCCGCGGGGTGGGCCTTGCCGGCGAAAACGATCTGCACCGGACGGTCCGGATTATTTACCAGGCGGGACAGGCGCTCGAGGTCGCGCAAGATAAGGGTGGCCCGTTTGTAGGTGGCGAACCTTCTGGCGAAGCCGATGGTGAGAACCTCGGGATTGAGGTAACCCTCCACTTCGGCTACCCGTGCCGGGGGTTCGTGGTTGCGCAGGCGCTGGTCGCGGATCCTTTCGCGCACGAAGCGGAGGGCCTTGGCCTTCAGCCGACAGTGGGTCTCCCAGATTTCCGGGTCGGGAACGGTTGCTACCTGCTCCCAGTGGGAGAAATCCTCGGGTTCCTCCCGCCACCCGGGGGCCAGGTGGCGGTCGAAAAGGCCGGCCCACTCGGGGGCCAGCCAGGTGGCGGTGTGCACGCCGTTGGTTACGGCGTCCACCGGAATCTCCTCCACCGGGATATCGGGGTAAAGGTGGGCCAGCATGCGGCGGGTGGTGGTCCGGTGGAGCCGGCTCACGGCGTTGGTGAAGGAGCTGTACCTGAAGGCCAGCAGGGTCATGTTAAAGCCCCCGCGGGCCTGGTCCCAGCCCAGTTGCAGGAAGGTCTCGCGATTGAGACCCAGTTGGGTGTACAGGCGGCCGAAGTAGCCGTCCACCAGCTCGGGGGCGAAAACGTCGTGGCCGGCCGGAACCGGGGTGTGGGTGGTGAACAGGGTGCACGAGCGGATGGCCTCCAGGGCCGTGTCCACGGCCACACCCTGTTGTACCAGCTCCCGCAACCGTTCCACCAAAGAGAAGGCGGCGTGGCCCTCGTTGATGTGCCACACCGAGGGGCACACGCCCATGGCCCTGAGGGCCCGCACCCCCCCGATGCCGAGGAGCATTTCCTGCGCGATGCGCGTTTCCTGGTCGCCCCCGTAGAGCTGCCCGGTCAGGAGGCGGTCCTCGGGCCGGTTTTTCGGGGTGTCGGCGTCCAGGAGGTAAACGGGGACCCGGCCCACCTGGGCGCGCCAGACCCTTAAATATACGGTGCGGCCGGGGAGTTCCACCGGCACCAGCAACTCCTGCCCGCCGGCGTCGGTTACCGGAATAATGGGCATTTCCGCAAAGTTCAGGTGGGGATACGCGGCTTCCTGCCGCCCTTCCCGGTCGATTTCCTGAGTAAAGTAGCCGTGCTTGTACAGGATCCCCACTCCCACCAGGGGCAGGCCCAGGTCACTGGCAGCCTTGCAGTGATCCCCGGCCAGCAGGCCCAGGCCCCCGGAGTAGATGGGCAGGCATTCGTGCAGGCCGAACTCGGCCGAAAAGTAGGCCACTACCCGGCGCCGGCGGTCCGGGTGGCGCTGCTCAAACCAGGTGGGGCCGGTCATGTAGCGGTCGAAGGCCGCCATGACCCGCCCGTACAGCTCCCGGTACTCCGGTGTGGCCGCTGCGGCGAGCAAGGCGCCGGGCGCCAGGCGCAGGATTGCGGCCACCGGATTGTGGCCCACCGCCTCCCACAGGCCGGGGTCCGGACGGGCGAAGAGTTCCTGGGCTGCCGGTTGCCAGGTCCACCAGAGGTTGTAGGCCAGTTCCCGCAGGCGGGTGAGATCCGCGGGCAGCGGCGGCCAGACGGCCATGGTGCGAAGGTAAAAGGGCAAGGGCGTTCCCCCTTTCCGGGTTGTTCAAGTCTAACTTTATCACGGATTGTGAGCGCTGGAAAGGGGTCGCGATGGTGGTTCTATATCGCAAACGTATAAAACGGCCCTCCGCTAGCCACGCTTGTCATCCCTCGTCCGGACCCCAGCGGGGCAGCAAACGATTCAACTTCAGAGCCGCCAGACCGAGGACGGCGGCAATGCCGGTGAGGAGGTAGAGGCCGGCGCCGATGCTGGTACCCAGACCGGCGGTGAGCCAGATGGTGGCCGCTGTGGTAAGGCCGCGGATGCGGTCGTGGTCCTTGAAAATGATGCCACCTCCGATAAAACCCACGCCGGTGACGATCTGGGCCGCCACCCGGGCGGGGTCTGCGGCGCCGGAGGGTGCTATCCCGGCGGCCGCAAAACCGTAGATGCCGGTGATGGTGAAAAGCGCGGCTCCCAGGCCCACCAGGGCGTGGGTGCGCAGGCCGGCCGGCTTGTGGCGCCGCTCGCGCTCGAATCCGATCAGGACGCCGACCACAAAGGCGGCAACGAGCCTGAGGGCCAGTTCCCCCTGAGCGGGCATGGTCATTTCCACCCCTTTAACGCCCGGTATCAGGTTACATTATCCCCCGGGATAGCCCCTTCTTCCCCGGGCATGATAATATGGTGACGGTGAACCACCATGCAGACGTCGTTGTGGCTCTATCGCCTTTACGACATCGCCGACGAAATAGTACTCGACCGCGTGGAAGAGATTCTGGGACAGGAAAAGCCCGTCTCGCGGCTACGCCTGGCGCGGGTGCGGCCCGAGGCCATCGTACTCCGAAATCCCCCCGTGGCGGTGGAACTGGGGGAGGGTCAGTTCGTGCTGGGGGGCGAGGTATACCAAGCCTCTTACAGCGCGCGGGTTTACGACCTGGGCGTGGTCAGTATCATTGTGCGTCTGGCCGTCCCGCCCGGGGACGTTTACGGGGGGATGCGGAGGCTGGCCCTCGTTCTGGCGCAAACCGAGGAACTTGAACCGGTTTTCGTCGAACAACTGGAGCACGTCCAAAAGGCGCTGGCGCCGGCCCTGGTACGCGGCGCCCAGCGGGACGTTATGGAGGAATTTTCCATTTTTTACTTTCGGGAGTGGCATCCCGAATGGGATCCCGTACCCCTGCTGCTCGGGGAAGACGAACCGGTAAGCCCCCAGCTGCGCCAGGACCTCCTGCGCCACTCCTATTCGTACACGCCCGAGGATTTGACCATCATTTCCTTCGACAGCGCCCTGGTCTACGAGGCAGGGGGCAGCACGGACGTGCCGGACCTCCTCGAGATGGCCCGGGCCCAGTTGCTGGAGTTGCGGTACTACGATGGTGTGCTGACCGAAGAAGTGGACCGTATGTACGACGCCATTGAAGATGTGGGCCGGGCGGGTCGTTTCCGGCGGCTGGGCCATTACCGCCGGATCATGACCCACCTCATGGAACTGGTAGTGGATATTACGGAGTTCACCGAGCGCCTCCACAACTCGCTAAAGGTCACCGAGGACATGTACTACGCCCGCATTTACACCGCGGCCCTCGCCATCTTCCGCACCAAAATGTGGATGGAAAGCATCGAGCGGCGTCTGGCGGTCATCCAGCAAAGCTATTCGCTGCTGAGCAACGAGGTCATTACCGAACGGTTCATCTGGCTGGAATCGGCCATCGTCATCCTGTTCGTACTGGAGATCATTCTGGGCCTCCTGCCCTTCTTCAAGTAGTGGGGAGGGTCGTCCCGTGTCGGAGCGGCGCCGCAAGCAACTGGAACGTAACGTGGTGTGCCTTCTGATTCTGACCTTTGCCTGGTTCGTCGTGGCCACGGTGGCCCGGGTACCGCGCAAAGTCGGGATCGTGACAGGCCTCCTTCTGATCGGTTTTTGCCTCCTGGCCACCTGGCTCCGCTCCCGCGAAGGCTGAAGGCGGGACCGCTTTTTGCGGGTCCGCGCCCCCGGGTGCCGCAACCGGGGTGGCGTGGTATAATTATGAATCATGGAAGCTGAGGCCACCACCGGGACCGGTTTCTGGCGGCCCGTTGCCGCTCTGACCCACCGGGACTTCCGGCTTTTCTGGAGCGGCCAGTGCATATCGCTGCTGGGCACCTGGACCCAGACCGTGGCCCAGGCCTGGCTGGTCCTCGAACTGACCGACTCGTCCTTCCTGCTTGGCGTGGTGGGCGCGGTACAGTTCGCGCCCATCATGGCCCTTTCGTGGGCGACGGGGGCGGTGGCGGACCGCGTGGCCAAGAGGCGCCTGCTTTTCGCCACCCAGGGTACCATGATGCTGGTGGCCCTGTTACTCGGCGTGCTGTCGGCCACGGGGGCGATACGCTACTGGCACATTCTGGTTCTGGCCGCGGTACTGGGCACCGCCACGGCCTTCGACGTGCCGGCCCGCCAGTCCTACATCATCCACCTGGTGGGCCGCAAGGACCTGATGAACGCCATTGCCCTTAACTCTTCGATATTTAACGGCGCCAGATTTCTGGGACCGGCTCTGGCCGGCCTGGTGGTGGCCCGCTGGGGCGTCACTGCCTGTTTCTTCGTCAACGCCGCGAGTTTCGTGGCCGTGCTGGCCGGCCTGGCCCTGGTGCGGGCCCCCGGTCTGCCCGCGGCCGGGGTCGGCCGGCCGGGTGGGGCTACGGCGTTCCTCCGCACCGTGGTGGGGGACGCCGGGGGCGGGCTACGCTACATATTGGAGACACCCTCCGTACGGGACCTCCTGTTGCTGCTGGGTGGCCTGAGCCTGGTGGCCATGAACTTTCACATCCTGGTACCCGTCTTCGCGCGGGAGGTAATCGGTGGCGGGCCCCGCGCCTACGGTTTTCTCCTTTCGGCCACCGGTCTGGGTGCGCTGTTGGGAGCCGTGAGTCTGGCCGCGGTGAGCCACCGGGGACCGCGGCGGCCGCACCTGTGGGCCAGCGCCGTGGGCCTCTGCCTGTTTCAACTATGCCTGTGGCCCGTGAACCGGTTCGTATGGGCCTACCTCCTGCTCCTGGGGGCCGGGTTTTGCATGATCAGTCTCGCCGCCCTGGTTAACACCTCCCTGCAGCTGACCGCACCGGACCACCTCCGGGGCCGGGTCATGGCCGCCTACTTTCTGGTCTTCGCCGGCGTGGCTCCGCTGGGGAGCCTGTTCAGCGGCGGGCTGGCGCGCCTGGTGGGCGCACCGGGGGCCTTCGGCGTGGGGGCCCTTTGCGGACTAACGGTGATCGGGCTCGTGGCCCTGCTGCGGGGTACGGGAGCCCCGCCGGGTGAGCAGACCCGCGGCGAGCAAAACGAGGAGGGAGGCGGCCAGGCCTGGGTAGAGGGGGTCCGGCCCGGCAGGCCAGACCAGGCCCCACACCAGAACCAGGGGCGGAGCGAGGATGACGGCGGCGCGGCCTGCGACGGGCGGCACCCGGGGGCCCAGGGTCACCGCCGCGACAAGGGGCACGAAGACCGTGACGCCCCGCAGGGCCATGGAAAGGAAGGCCCAGTGGAAGATGGTGGTATTAAGGCCGGCCAGGGTGAAGGGAAAGGCGGCCCCGCCTATCAACAGGATCAGTACCCTGGCGGCCGCGAGCTTCTGGCGTTCGGTGGCCCGGGGGCGGATCAGGGGGTAAAAGTCCTCCATGAGGATGGTGGCTATGCCCATGGTGAGCCCGGCCCCGGTGGTAATCAGGGAGATGAGCAGGGCCGCCAGGGCGAGACCGCCGAGCCAGGCGGGACAATATCCGAGGAGGAAGGCGGGGAGGGCCTCGGCGGCCCGTAAAGAGGGGGCCGCGGCGCGCATGAACAGCCCGACGGCCACCCCGGCCAGGCCCACAGCGACGATGAGCAGGGCCGACACCACGAAGCCCCGCCGGGCCGTCGCCGTATCTCGGGCCGCGAGGAGGGCCGAGACGTAGCTCTGGGTCGAGAACAGGCCCACCACCACCGAGAACCCGTCGGCCAGACCCGCGGGTACCCCCTCCGGCCACAGGCTGAGCCACGGAAAGGCGGGGAAAGTACCCAGGACGCCGGACCAGCCGCCCAGCAGCCGGAAGGCGCTGAGCCCGGCGGTCAGGATTCCCGCCGCCAGCAGGGACATCTTGACGAGTCCCACCATCCCGGAACTCCAGAAGCCGCCCCCGATCACGTAGGAGACCATCAGGAGGGTGGCGCCCGCCGTGGCTACCGGGGGCGGCAGGTGAAAGAGAACGCTCAGCAGGGGTACGGTGGCCAGCAATTGGGTTCCGACCTGGATGAACATGCCGGCGATGGTATAAAGGGCCGCCCAGACCTTGACCCGGGTTCCGTAGGCGGCGGCCAGGAACTGGGGGAGGGTGTCTACGCCGGCGGCCCGCAGGACGCCGGCCAGGGCGGCCAGGGCCAGGCAGCCGACCGCGCCGCCCAGGGTGAACCACAGGCCGCCCAGACCTTGCCGAAAGGCCGCTTCGGCGGTACCGATGGTACAGGTGCCCCCGATAAAGGCCCCGGTGAGGGCGCCCATCACCAGGCCGGTCGTGAAGCGACCTCCGCCCGTGGTGAAGTCCGCGGCCCGGTCCGGCAGCCGGTGGGTACGGAGCCCAACGGCGGCGGTTCCGGCCAGGGTCAGGAGAATGATGAGATACTGCCACATGTGGGACATACCACGGTTATTTAATCACAGACGGGGAGGTCAGATCAACCGAAGCGGCAGGAATCCTGTGGCGTGCGTGGAAACATTTCATATCACTTGGTGCGGGCGGGTGGAATGGTGTCCGTTAAGGGTTTCTTCCGTGTTAAGGATGTACTGCAACTAACCGGGTTAACCTACCGCCAGCTTGATTACTGGGACCGTAGCGGGTTCATATCTCCCTCTGTGGCGGCGGCCGCGGGCCCGGGTACCGAACGGTTGTACTCGTTTCGCGACGTAGTGGCCCTCAAGGTGGCCAAGCGGCTGCGGGAAGAGGGTGTCAGCCTGCAGCGCATCCGGCGGGCCCTGGCTTACCTGAAGGAAAACTTCCCCGAAGTAAACGAACCCATGGCCGGACTGGTTTTTATCACCGACGGACGGGGCATCTTCGTTCTGACCGACGATCCGACCGTCATGGTGAACGCCTTGCGCGGCGGGCAGCTGACCTGGAACGTGGACATCGGCCAGGTGGCCCGCGAGGTGGCCCGCGATGTAACGCACCTGCGACGCGCCGCGGCCCAGGGATAGCCCGGCGTTCTCGGGCGTCGGGGTACCTTCCGGTGCCGAGCTTGACCCGCGGAAAGAAACGCCGGCAGTTTATTGCTTTTCCGGTCGGCTTTTTGGTATAATGTTCGTTGTGCGTTAGTTCCCATGGGGAGGGCGCGGTTATGTGGCCGATTCCTGGGAAATACACCATGGTGGCTGCCGGCGCCGAGGGACCGACCCGCCTGAACGCCTTTGATAATGCCCTTCTGGCGGCCGGCATCGGCAACCTCAATCTGGTGCGGGTCAGCAGTATCCTGCCGCCCGGGGCGGTGTACCATCCGGTACTGGAGATACCGCCGGGTTCCCTGGTACCGGCGGCTTACGGGTACATTATCAGCGAAGTTCCCGGGGATTGCCTTGCGGCCGCGGTCGGCGTCGGACTGTCCCGCAACAGTTTCGGCGTGATCATGGAGTTTGCGGGACGTTGCTCCGCGGAAGCAGCGAGGGAGGCCGTCCTGGCCATGGTACACGAGGCTTTTGCGGTGCGCGGCCTGGAACTGGTCGAAACCAAGCTGGCAGTGGTGGAGCACCGCGTGCAACGGGTTGGATGTGCCCTGGCCGCGGTTCCACTGTGGTTCTGATTTTTTGAGGGGGTTTCTACCATGGAGTTGTGGTTTACGGAGAAACAGACTCCGTACCTCGAGTTTTCCTGCAAGGTGGCGGCCACCCTGCATCGGGAAAAAACGCCCTACCAGGACCTGGCCGTGATAGACACCTTCGCCTACGGCCGTATGCTGGTGCTGGATGGCATCGTCCAGACCACGGTGAAGGACGAATTCATTTACCACGAGATGATTACCCACGTGGCCCTGAACACCCATCCGGCGCCGCGGGAGGTGCTGATTATCGGGGGCGGGGACGGAGGCACCCTGCGCGAGGTGGTCAAACATCCGCGGGTCGAGCGGGCCACCATGGTGGAAATCGACGAGCGGGTGATTGCGGCCTCCCGGGAATACCTGCCGGAGTTGAGCGTGGCCTTCGACCATCCCAAGGCCAATGTCGTCATTGACGACGGCATTAAATACGTTGCCGGCTGCCGCAACCAGTACGACGTGATCATCATCGATTCTACGGACCCCGTGGGACCGGCGCAGGGCCTGTTCCGGGCGGACTTCTACCGCAACACCTTTGAGGCCCTCAAAGAGGATGGACTGTTTGTGGCCCAGACCGAGTCCCCCCTTTTCGACGGCGAGCTGGTGAGGCGGATTTTCAGCGACGTAAGGAGCATTTTCCCGGTTGCCCGCCTGTACATCACCGTGATACCCACCTATCCTGGGGGACTGTGGACCTTCACTATGGGTTCCAAGCGCTATGACCCGTGCGGAATAGCCTTCGAGGACATCCCGTCCTATGAAACGCGATTTTACACGCCGGCGGTACACCGGGCGGCCTTTGTCCTCCCGCGGTTTGTGGAGGAACTACTGGAGGCCAGGTGAGCACATGCTGGAGCTGGACGCCGAGCGGTACTGGCGATTCATCGGAGCCCAGGAGGGCTACGATGGGGCGCGGGCCGTAATCGTCGGTGCCCCCCTCGACACCACCATGACCTTCCGGGCCGGGGCGCGGCACGCCCCCCGCGAGATCCGCCAGTTTTCATGGGTACTGGAGGAATACAGTCCCCGCCTGGGTCGCGATTTGGGGGAACTCAGGTTTTGCGACTTAGGCGACCTGTCCCTCCCGTGGGGCAACGTCCGCGAGGGGCTGCGCCGCATCCGGGAAACGGCCGAGCGCCTGCTGCGGGACGGCAAGTTTCCAGTATTTATTGGGGGGGAGCACCTGGTCAGCCTGCCCGCCGTGGAGGCGGCTGCGGAGCGCTACCCCGGCCTCGTGGTCCTGCAACTGGACGCCCACGCGGACCTGCTGGACGATTATCTGGGGGAGCGTTACTCCCACGCCACGGTGATGCGGCGCGTGGCCGAGGTGGTCGGCGGTGAGAACGTCTACCAGCTGGGCATCAGGTCCGGCGCCCGCGAGGAGTTCGAGTACGGGCGGGTCCACACCCACGTCTTCCTCCACGAGGTGCTACGCCCCCTGGAGAAAATCGCCCGTACCCTGGACGGGCGGCCCGTATACGTTACCGTGGACATCGACGTGGTGGACCCGGCCTACGCTCCCGGCACGGGTACCCCGGAGCCCGGCGGGTGTAGCAGCCTAGAATTGATGGAGGCCATTTACCTTCTGCGGGGCCTGCATGTGGTGGGCTTCGACCTGGTGGAAGTCAATCCGGTTTACGACCTTTCGGGCCGTACGGCGGTCCTGGCGGCCAAGGTCATTAGGGAGATGCTGCTGGTGTGGGCCAACGGCGCGCCGCCCGCGCGATTTTCCGGGTAGCCCTTGACTTTTATATGTCGAGCCGCTATACTAGTTACTGACATAGAGGAGCTGTGGTGTAGTGGTTTAACACACCGGCCTGTCAAGCCGGAGATCGCGGGTTCGAGTCCCGTCAGCTCCGCCACCATACATCATACGCCACGGTAGCTCAGGTGGTAGAGCAGAGGACTGAAAATCCTCGTGTCGGCGGTTCGACTCCGTCCCGTGGCACCAGCGAATCATGCGGAAGTAGCTCAGTGGTAGAGCATCGCCTTGCCAAGGCGAGGGCCGCGGGTTCGAATCCCGTCTTCCGCTCCATTTTTTCTGGCGGCATAGCCAAGAGGCAAAGGCGGCGGTCTGCAAAACCGCTATTCGCCGGTTCGAGTCCGGCTGCCGCCTCCAGGAAACGCAGCAACGGCAAGGGTTTCGGGTACGGAAGCCCTTGCCGTTTGTTTCACCGGGGAAATTTTGGTCACAATTTGGTCACGAGCCTCTGCGGAACAGGTTCTCCTCCAGCAGCTTCACGGCCTCGTCCTGCATGGTGGGCGTGACGTGGGAGTAGGGGTCCAGGGGGAGCCTGGTGGGGTGGGGGCCCGGGCGCTCGGCCCCACCCTGGGGGG
>Ga0080004_1122158_pt1 | contig 15413 bp, 15 predicted proteins | sample WasSprMetagenome_FD_69207 | JGI IMG/M metagenome (GOLD analysis project Ga0080004, IMG submission 69207) | Sulfidic aquatic microbial communities from Washburn Spring, Yellowstone National Park, USA - WS (SPADES assembly) (version 2) | ecosystem: Environmental > Aquatic > Thermal springs > Hot... | reverse complement strand
AGGGGCTTAGAATGATTGGTGAGGAGATGTATAGGGGTGAGAACCTAGAGAAACTGCTTAGAGATATAGCAGTAGTTAATAGGGAGGTAGGAAGCTACGCATCAATATCACAGATATTGCCACAGCTAATGATGCTATCAATGCTCACACCACAGCAACAAGCTGCTATAGGCATGGCAAGCAACTTTACCGAAGCTCTTCAGAGATTAGCAAACATAACTGGCTTAACCCTACTACCAAGCAACTCATCAGCAACAATAGTTCTAAACGCATCAGCTGGCATACTAACAGTTAGTGTTAAGAATGTTAGGCTTTGGCATGTTGATGGACCCAACAAAGCAGTTGCAGTAGTAACAGCCTTTGCGAACATGTTGAAGGATCTGGGGATAAACATTAATGTAGAGACAGAGGTAGAGCCGGACAAGACATACGAGCAACAAATGAGGCAATCACTATCAGAAATGGTAAGGACATGGACATGGCTTACACAACCACAGCAAACAATAGCCATAACAATAGCTCCACCAGCAACACCAACAACACTGCATCATGCAACAACAGCTACACAAACAGCAATAGTTGTTGTTTACACAACATCCGTCTCTATACCCATAACAATTACAACCACCATTCCATACACAACAACAGTAACAGAGACCCTCACCTACATAACCACAGTACCAACAACAATTACAACAACAGCTATGCAAATAAACTGGAGGGCAACAGCAGTTATCGCTACAATACTGCTCATAATAGGCATAGTGATAGGGTGGATAGCCAGGAGGAAGTGGTAGGTGAGCAGATGATCTAATGAGAACGCTGATGTGATGTTGCACAAAATAAATATGAATTTTTTAGAGCTATGTTTGTGCTACACCCTATCTACAAGTCTAAGCAGTATCAAACCGCATCTAAACCTCAGATGGTTTATACAGCTACGCATAGTGGTGCCCCCATACAAGCTTCCCATCAACTATAGTGTACTTTGCATACTGTGCAAGTCCTCTAAGTATAAATCCGCTAATTGATTTATCTAAAGCATCTTGATTAGCACGTAAAACAGCAATATCGGCTTTTTTACCAATCTCAATAATACCTGGCGTCCCCCCAATTGTTTTGGATCCTAGGGTGGTTGAGTAGTGAAATATTTGTAATGTATCTGGGTAAGCCCTCCAGGTTCTATTGCTATAAATGGCTTGCAGAGCCACTATGTCAAATAGTAGTGAGGGGCTGGGGCGGTGCCAAGGGTTATCAATTCCTAAGCAGAGTCTACCTATGCTGAATAGCGTTGGATGCACTACTCCGTGAACCCCCCTCACAGCATCTGCAAAAGGTGTTAGAATTACACAAGAGCCTCTCTCACTAATCCTTTCAATTTCCCATGTCGTGATCCAGGAGGCGTGAGCTATGCACGTCTTTTCTGTAAGAAGACCTAGGCTGTCTAAGACTATAATAGGCCAGGAGCCTGTTTTCCTATAGAAAGCCAGGGTTTTAGAGAGGTTTTCAGAGGATGTTATGTGAATGTGCAGAGGGGGGCTGTATGCAGAGGCGAACTCCTTAACGGCAGTTAGAACACTAGCATCCAAATCTTCTACAGACGAAACGTTGACTGATGGGAAGCAGAATGGGCTTCTCTTAAAGAGCTTTAAGTAGCTTAGCTTCTTTAAATCTTTTGAATTGCTAATTGTGGGCCCTATAGAAATTCTTACCCCAATCTCCTCAGCAGCTTTGCAAGCATCATCAATTATCGCATCATCTATATCAACAATGTGCGTAGCTGTATAGCCATAGCGAACCAATATATCTAACACTCTTCTCACTACCTCTACAGAATAGCCTGTGCTATTCTTCTCTGGAAGGGCATGGGTATGCATACTTACAAAGCCTGGCACAGCTATAGAGTTATCGCATTCCAGCTCACAGCATTTCTGCAAATGTGCACAGTTACCAATGCATGTTACTACGCCTCCATCTATAGCAATGTCTGCAAATTCAACTATTTGAAAAGGCTTAAAGGACTTTACAACGTATCTACACTTCCTCAAAATTATGCACATGTAGCACACCTTTAAATAGCTTTTAATACCTTTACATAATATATCAGTTTTAGGTGTAATGCTAATTGAGGCTGCAGTACATTTCAAAAAGAGATGCTAGGGTTGTTATTGAGGAGTTGAGGGGGAGAGAGTGCATAGATAAGAGTTTTGTGAGCCTCCTCGAGGAGTTCGAAGGTGATGCAAAGAGGATTTTAGGAGAGAAATTTGAGATACTCGCATTTGGGGCTCTACCAGCACTCTTTAAGACAAGTAAGGTCGAGTTCTACATACCAACACTCTATGCTGTAAACGTATTTTACAACACTAAGAAAATCCTGGTAACACCCACAGTTACTGTTGATGAGGGTGCGGTCAATCCTTTGAAGAATGGTGCGGATGCTATGATCCCAGGCATTAGGAGAATCTCAAAGGCTTTTACAAAAGGCGATGTGGTCTCTGTTTTTGAGCCTGAGGAAAAGTACCTAGTCGCTATAGGCATAGCCCTCATAGACTCTACAGCCATAGCACCTGGTGCGAAAGGCAAAGCAGTGAAGAACCTAAACCATGTAGATGACGACATATGGAGAGCATCCCTTCAGATAGCAAGAACATTGCAGAAATAGCTGTGGAATGCAATCCTATAGTCGCATTTTGATATGTGCCAAGGCATCGCATGTATGCAAGGCTTCTACTAACCGAGGGAAATTCTCTTCACTTTAAACGTGCCCTCACTTGAGGCTGGATATAAGGAAAGTGCTGCCATTGCATTGACTATCTCAATTCTCAATATGTGCTCAGGGTTTTTAAAATCCACTAGGATAATGCCCAGCGACTCAAGGTGTGGCATAGTGTACTTAAGTAATTTTGAGCAAGAATCTATATGCACACCCCTCTTCCTGCATTTACCCAGTAGCCTTATGGGTTTTGAAATGCTCGATAATAAGAGAAGCTCTAGAGAGCACTTCAGAACATCTTCATAACTTGCTCTACAGGCTTTGTGAACAGGATATACCCAAAAGCACCTAACGCCAATTTGAGTAATGGTCTTAGCAAGCTTCAGCGAATCAGCATTTCTATCTGCGTACACTAAGACAACACCACTTCTCTCTAGAGGGATGCAGCAAACGTTGGAAACTGTGAATGCTAGGGCATTTTCGATATCTTCACAAGCCTCGTGCTCTAAATCTATACCTGTCGTTGCAACAAGTTTAAGCTCAGTACTCTTGACAACAATCACTCCTCATCACGCTCGTGTATCATCATAGCCAAGCCTTGGTATGTCTGTGATATAAAAGCTAATAACCCGAACTGAAAAACAAGTATACTGGGTTTGTTTATTGCGGGGGTGCCCGAGCTAGGTCAAAGGGGGCGGGCTTAAGACCCGCTGGCGTAGGCCTGCGTGGGTTCAAATCCCACCCCCCGCACCACGGTTTTCACATTGGAGTTAGTGAAGGGGTGATAAGTTTGTCCTTGCGAGAGATTTTACATAGGTTTAGAAAGGGGTTTGAGGCTGTAAGGATAGCATTTATGGTATCTATTGTTGGGCTTGCCCTAGAGCTAGTCTTTGCAATACTTTCTCACTCTATGATACTAATTACAGACGTTGCTCATTGGGCTGTTGACGGAGCACTTGAATTTACCACTATGGTTACACTGTACCTAACTTCAAAGGTTTTAAGGAGATTCTCCTGGGGTGTGCTGTACTTTGAATCAGCCTTAGCCTTGCTTATATCAGCTATAGTCATAGGTACGTACATGATCCCCTTCACAGACTACATCAATTCATACACGACAGAGCCTAGTGCGGGAGTTACCACTTCAAACCCTTTTCTCGCACTAGTATCCTCTGCTGGTGGCGTACTCACATTTTATGCATTTAGCTATTTAAGAAGGGCCTACGCTAAAACAAGGCTTGAAATACTCAAGGCGGAGTACATGCATGCAGCCATAGATACTGTTGCCTCAGCTCTCGTCACAATAGGCATTATTGCAACCTCTCTAACTCAAAGCAGGACAGTTGAATTATTCACAATAATTGCTAGCCTCTTTTTCACACTCCATAGCGTTGCTAACATAGTCGAAGACTCTGTGAGATCACTACTAGGCCTTAACACAGATGTAGAGCTGAAGTACAAGCTGGTGGCTATGCTTAGCGAGAGATTTGGCGATAGCATAGATGTTAAGAGTGTAGATGTCAGGAAAATAGGGTCATTTTACGTTGCTAAAGTAGAGCTCTATGTACATCCACATACAACAATATCGAAGTTGCATAGAATGAGGCTGGAGATTGCAAAGGCATGTAGAGAAGTTAATGAGATGGTCTACCATGTGGACGTAGTGTTTTACCCACGGACAAAAACTAGAAAAAGACCTAGGTCTGCAAAGGAGAAAACCAAGGGAGTGCAGTAGATGTTAATGCATTTCAAAATGGCAGTGCCAGCGTTAAAAAGCTCTACAGTGTTTCAGTGCATCAGCTTTGAGGTGTCATCATTTACGCTAAATTTAAGTAAGAGTGGTTTTACCTAAGTTTACTGTAGGGTTTGTAGGCTGGCTTAGCAAAGGGTGAGGGTTGGTGGGAGAAGAAAAGAAGAAGTTTGGTGTTTACATACCCTCTGACTTGGCTCAAGAACTTGACACAGTGATGAAGAGCCTTGGCATTGAAAACAGGTCTAAGCTTCTTCAAGAAGCCTTAAGGCTATTTATTGTGGAGAATAAGTGGAGTATTGCAAAGGGGGTGGTAGGGTCTGTAACAATTTTGTACAACCATGAGGTGGGGGGAGTTGATGAGGCTTTAACGGACGTTCAACACGCATTTATAGACGTTATTGCCTCTACAATGCATGTGCACTTGGATAGGGAGAGGTGCATGCTTGTAATAGCGGTAAGGGGGTCTAGTGAGAGAGTTAAAGAGCTTTTGGGGAAGTTACATAGTATAAGGGGCGTGATGCTGATTAGGCACGTTCTTGTTGAGTCCCTAACTAACCCCCCAATATAAGGGGCTAGCAGAGTCCTTGGTTGCAGAGGTTAAAAGCTGTAGGAAGACCCATCACACGTCACTCCTGGTGTGTGTAGGTGAGCAAAACCCTCTCTACATGTTGCAAAAGCAAGCCCCTCTTTTTCAGCTATCTCCTTAACAAACTTAACGTAGCTAAACCTCAGCTCTTCCCTCAGGTACCTATAGCCTTGGAAAACAGTTGACTTCGGATCGCTGTAATACAGGTAGCGTAGCTCTTCAGCAACGCTACTGCCTCGAAGTGCTTTAGCTACAGCGTAGACCTTCCTAAAGTCTATGGGCTTTGCCTTATAAGTAGATGTAGTTACTTGTAGTGCACCAGCCTTGGCGGCATTCTCAATAATGCTCTGGATCTCACTACAATCATCATTCACCATGGGTATCACAGGGTCTAGCCTCAGTGTTACAGCAATGCCATGCTTTCTGAGGGTCTCTATAGCCTTAAGCCTCTCGCTTGGAGGTGGGGCGCTGGGCTCCAAGACCTTGGCCAAGGCGTTGTTTGGCGTAGTTATGGTTATAGCAACAGACACCCTGCCCCTAAACTTTGATAAGATGTCTAGGTCTCGCACTACAAGGGTGCTCTTTGTTGTTATGAGCACCTTCATATCGCTTTCTAAAAGGAGTTGAAGCACCTTGCGCGTTAACTGCAGCTCGTTTTCCGGTGACGTATATGGATCGCTACTAGAAGAAAGCTCAATTAGCACACCCTTTGGCAGCACCTTTAAGTCTCTCACAATACTGGGAACCAGGTCTTTTTTAGGTCTTGGAGTAGAGTGCGCAGGTATGTAGTTAGAGGCGTAGCAGTAAATACAGCTATGAGCACACCCTGTATATGGGTGAATAACCCATTTCATTGGGCATGTACAGAGGGGAGATCTCCATGGATCAAAGGGTTTAATAACCCTGAGACTCGAGGGCTTGGGAAAGATGCCAACTCTCAGCTCAGAGGTCATGCACAGAAACCCTTGCACATTGCAAACTATACTCACCTAACACGCACTAAAAGTATTTATGTAGTGAGGGACTTTGAGGACGTAAAACAGCCCAGGCAATTGGATATAGAGACGAAAGACCTTAGATCTGTTCAGATGAAGGAAACCCCGAAGTCTAGGGCACCTAATACCTATTCCTTAGCAGTGCCTTTGCACACTGTTTGATTTTCACATAGGTTTGCATTAGCTGCAATCCTCCGCTATGATTATTACGTGTGCTCTTTTTCAGTGTAGTGGTCTTCACCTAACTTCTATGGAAGGGGGTGGAGAGCCCTTTGATATAGGGGCTCTCCTCGAATGGGATGCGGGGAAAGGAGATGGCCTGTGCGAGAGCTGAGCTCCAAGTCCTTCACACAAAAACTTGGATCTGTACAGCCAACGTATCTAAACACTCTACTTGTTCAGGCTCTTTGTCGTAAAACGCTTTTATACCTAGACATTGCTATACTGTAGGGAAGGTGTGATAGAATTGCGTAAAGTTGTGCTACTTATACTGCCAATTCTAGTGTTGCTACTGTTAGTGCAAAGCATTGCTCAGGATACAACTACTAATTCCACTACTATACTAACAACTGCAACCACTACAGAACCTAGTGCAAATACCTCGTACCAAAACACCACAACAATAATAACTGTTACACTAACAGTAACTCAGCCTATAACAATCTTTGCCACTACAACGACGCCCGTGTTCATTTCAAATACACTAACATCTCTTGTCACAATCTACATGGGTCTAAAGCCAGAGGTTGCTATTGCAATTACAGCTATACTGCTTATAATAGCGCTTGCTATAGGATATGTACTAGGGTTAAAGACAGCAAAAGAACTAGCTCCTCCACCACCGCCACCAAAACCTGCGAGAAGACGCTAGCACTGAAAACCCAAGGTAGGTTAAATACTACATATAGCGGAAAAGGCAGCGGGTTTACTAATATTACTCATATGGTACACCTCTTAAAGCTACGCTACTGGAGCTATTTTGTGTAAGGAGGTGTGAGCTTCAGCCTCTTTTTCTCTAACATCAACAAACTCCTTTAGGCTTCTCCAAGCGTTATAGTTGTAGACGCACCCAGGGTCAACCTCAAGAGGATCCCCAAAATAGCCATAAGCTCTCGCCCTACAACCTCCACACACATTCTTATATAGGCACCTGCGGCAGAACCCCTTTAAACTATCTTTGTCTCGAAGGGTATTGAGCAGCGGGCTTTTGCTCCATATCACTTCAAACGGCCTCTCCTTGACGTTGCCAACAGGTATTGGTAGAAATACACATGGTGTTACAACACCGTCTGGAAGTATAGTAGCATAGATTCTCCCAGCTCCACAACCACCAATAAACTCAGCTATGACTGACATCACAGGGTCTCCCCTGGCTACGAAGTGAGTTGGTGCTACTTCTCTACCGCTACTCATCTGGATCACTACTCTTCCATACTCTGGAGCTGTGGTGTATATCTCCATTTTTCTCCTCTTCATCTCTCTGTACAACCTCCTCAAAAGCTCTTCTCTCTCAAGGGGGTCAAGATCTATGTTCATGATTTCTCTCCCTCTCCCAGTTGGCACAAAGTTGAAGAAGATCACTCTTCTAACCCCTATGCTCTCAGCCAAAGCAAGAATGTCATCAAATTCGTCTAAGTTAAGCTTAGTTATTGTGACGGCCATTGCGTGGCTCAATTCGAGCTTTATAGCGTTTTCAAGGGCTTTTACAGCTCTTTGCCAAGAGCCTTCAACACCTCGAAACTCATCGTGTTTTCTAGGATTAGCAGAGTCAACAGAGACCTCTATGTAGTTTAGCCCTGCTTCAACAGCCTTCTTCAGCTCATCAATATCGGCAAACCTCCAGCCACTAGTTGCCGTGGCAACATAGAACTCTTTTTTCGCTAGCGCCTTGACGATGGTTAGGTAGTCAGGATGAATAGTAGGCTCACCACCACTTAGAGCAACAGCAGCTACCCCAGCACTATCAAGTTCGTCAACAAGCTTGAGCTTCTCATGAAGCGTAAGCTCATTTGGAAGAGGCTTACCAGCAGCTCTATAGCAGTGCTTACATCGAAGATTGCACATGTTTGTAAAGTCCCAGACAATCATAAAGGGGGCTGGGAGTCTCTGAGGAGTTGTTACCCCGTAGAGAGCAACACTCTTTAACACTGTTTCAAGACCTCTTCTAATACCAGGCACTCTTAAAGCACTCTCAACATCCTCAACACTGCCTCCAAATATCTCTACACTAAATTTGATGAGGAGATTGAGAAGGCCTATATAGAGATGCGTAGCCAAAGGGCACTGCAGAGACGCACCTTTAAGTTTAAGCAAAGAGTAGTAAATGTGGCTTCTTGGCACAGCAATGGGGCCCTCTTCCTTAGAGAGGCACGTTGCATGAGCTAAGCCAAGGCGCAGAAACGCTCGGAGTATTGGGCTTCTTAAAACAATTCGCAAAGCGCCTAAGAGGGCAGGTACACCACCTCTTCTACCCATTGAACACCCCCTAGCCCAGCTACATTCTAAAGCACTAGTAGAACTTTCATGAAGTCCATAGTAGTAATTCCATAGTCCATTTATATAATTGCTCTTCGTAGGTTTGATGGAGAATTACCAACAGTAATATTTAAAACTCTACATAGCATTACTTGCATTAAAACAAAGGCACACTTCTTGAAAATTTATATATGCAACTAACGATAGCTTTTCTAGGTGCTACTGTGAAGATAGCTGATGTTGTAAAGGTAGTTATTAGAGCTATATATGATCAGGTTATGAATTGCGTGAAGTTTGATCTGCACTGCTTAGATCCGCCTTGCCTCACATCTGGAATGCTCGACTCCTATCAGCTTCACAATTACTCTACTAAGATGAATTTCTGGAAAACAGTTGAGGAAATTGCTAGGAAGTATAATAACATTGAGTTGTTCAAAAGCAAATTCGGCTTATTTAGGCTTGTCTTTCATCACACTATTGAGGAGGTTTATAGAGTTGATGGGACTAGCGTCTATGTGGATATGCTGGATTGCGATATTGTTAAGTGTAGTACTACTCCAAGAAGTCACGCCCTCAGGATATATCTTGAGGGTGTCTATGGTGATAGGGTTATTCTAAGAATAAATGTTGTTACGCTAGCGAAGATGGCCATATACGAGAATCCTTACTTCAAAGACTGCCTAGAGAACTTTGCTCAGAACCCATTTCAACAGCAATCAGTATTCACTTTAATGCAGTGTGTCTTAGTTATTCTGTATAGGCATAAGAGTATTTTTGATCTCCTATTTGTGAAAAGGCCTAAGGATGTTAGTGAAATCATTAAGAGGTCTCCACTGGTGAAGAAGTACGTAGGTGTGCCAGAGCAGTGGCCTACCTAGACATTGAGAGAGGGTTTCATAGTAGACAAAATCTCGGTAAAACTGAGACAAGGTGTACTATGTAAAGTGGCTTGATAAAGGTATTTAATTCTGTTGGTGAAAGTTGCTTAGGGTATCTAGGGTGTTGCTATGGCTGTTGAGAAAGAGGTGTATGTAATTAGCATAACCCCTGACATAGCTTTAGACCAGGGCTATACCTATGCTGGAGGCCTAGGCGTTTTAGAGGGGGATAAGCTCTGCGCAGCAGGGAAAATGGGTATGCGCTACATTGCTCTAAGCCTATTTTATAGAAATGGTTACGTGGACTACGATTTCGATTCCGAGGGGAATCCAAAGCCAAGGCCTCAGCCACAGCCCCAAGAGCTGGTCAGTAGGCTTAAGTCTGTGGACAAGTTTAGCATAAGGCTTCACGGTAGTGAGGTTTTTGTTGAAGCGCTAGAGTATGACTGCAACTCTGCAAAAGCAGTCTTCTTTAACGTTACAGAGCCTGTGTGGGCAAGTAAACTCATTGACAGGATATACATTGAGGAGAGCGTTGAGGAGAAGTTCTACAAGTATACAATTCTTGCTAAAGCATCTGCTGAGTTCATAACAAGGAACATTAGGCTAAGCGACTTAGGGTACATAGATCTTCAGGAGGCTTACACAGCCCTACTCCCACTACAGACAAGGATACCAGGTAAATACAGAATAGTTATACACACTGCTGGTATATGGGGGCACCCATCGTTTCCCCGAGACTTGCTTGCTAAAGAGTATGGCTATAGGTTTATAGAGCCTGAGGTGTTCTTAACTGAAATAGGGCTTGCTGTAGCTGAGCAAGCATTTGCTGTTTCAGCAAAGCATTACGATGTGTTGCTGAAGATATTCCCACACTTTAGTGAGAAGCTCACGTATGTGACTAATGGCATCAATATAGAGAAGTGGATGGATGAAGAGCTGAGGAAGATGTATGAGAGCAGGGTTTTGAACATAGATTCCCTAGTCAGGGTTAGGGAGAGGATGAAACGTAAGCTGGAGATTTTTCTACAGAACTACAAAAAAGATGTTTCACTAGATGGAAAGTTTGTTGTTGTGTGGGCTAGGAGGATAACAGAGTACAAGAGGCCGTGGATGACCATAAGGCTTGTGAGGGAGCTTAGGGATAAGCCCATATTCTTTGTCCTCGGTGGAAAGGCACACCCCCATGACGCTGTGGGGCTGGAGTACATGAAAATCTTTAGGAAGATGCATTGTGAGTTGCAAAATGTGGTTTTTGTACACGATTATGATATGCAAAAGGCTAAGATGTTACTCTCCTCTGGAGACCTACTACTCTTCACACCCTTTTCGGGACTAGAGGCGTGTGGTACAAGCTACATGAAGGCAGCTATAAATGGCGTGCCAACGCTGGCCTCGAGAGACGGGGGTGTGCTAGAGTTTATAGTAGATAACGTTAACGGTTGGCTATTTGGAGAGGACATTAGGGAACCTATAGATGTCTACAGCCAGAGAGCAGGTGAAATAAATGAAAGAGAGTATAGTGAGCTAAAGGCAAAGCTATTGCAAATACTAGAACTATATAGAGCAAACCCAGAGAGATACTACAGCATAGCATTCTCAGCCCTCAGATCATTTATACCAAGAGCAAGCATGCAGAGAGTGCTCAGAGAGTACTACCCAGACATACTCAAAACACCAATACTATAGACCGTTTTGTCCCTAGACCCAATTCGCCTTCACACCACATTAACATCACAATACACTAGCTACGCAGGACTGTTGTCTTGTTTGAATACTTAATGTTATTTTGGAAATTTGAGTAACATTTAAATACTTTAGAAACCTAATCTATAATTGAGGGAGTATGGAAAGGGTCTACAAGGTCTCTGAAGTCGCCAGAATGCTTAACGTTTCTGCGGTAGCTGTTAGGAAGTGGATTAGAGGTAACTGATGTTGCAAGTGGGTTAAAAGAGGATAGAAGCGGTTTGCAGAAGCTCTTCGATATTGTTGAAAAACGTCAAGCAGATGTGGCTGTAGTAGGGTTCAAGGATAGGTTGACCAGGTTCGGATTCAACTACTTGAAGAGGTACTTTGAATCACATGGAGTGAGAGTAGAGGTTGTAGAGGAGTCGGAGAAGGGATACGTGGAGGAGCTTATCGAGGATTTCGTGTCCATAGTCACAAGCTTTGCCGCCAGAATCTACGGTAAGCACTCGCAGAAGTTCAAGAAGATAAAAAGGATCGTAGAGGAGGTGGTAAGCAATACCAACTAAAACTATCGAGAAGACGATCAAGCTGAAGCTAATACCGCTCACCAAGAACGATAGGAACCAGCTGTACTCTCCTAAACGAGCATACCGCAATGATTAAAGAAGCGCTGGACATCATTGTTAGAAGCGATGCTCGTAGCAGGAAGAAAGCCCACGAGACATGCTACAGGCTTCTAAGAGAGAGGCGCCCCGCACCTCCACAACAAGTTCGTGCAGGAAGCATATAAGAGAGCTCTAGCAATGTACCATAGCTACAGGAGGCTGTTAAACAAGTGGAAGAAGCTACCAGAGGAGAAGAGGAAGAAAGTGTCGCCTCCCTCACCACCCAGCGTCGAGAATAATAGAGTCGTAGAGCTCCACGTAGATACCTACTGGCTGGAGAGGAAACACGGGTTCTTAACGCTGACAATATCTAGAGGAAGTGGCGTATATCTAAAGTTCCTCGTAATGGAGTACGAGCGTGCTCGAAGAGAGCTTGAGGGAGCGAGGCTAGGCAATTCTAGACTGCTTGTTGACACTGACCTCCTCCCCGCCCTTAAGGGGCGAGGGTTCCCTTTAGGGGGTTCATTGGTTCCCCGCATCTATTCTGGGCTACATCTGTCATCTGCGGGGCATTCAGGGGGGTCAGAGCTCCCCACATCTTAGAAAAGGACTTTCTTTCAATATTCACAACAGCTATGCTATCTCTATCTGCCTCAAAACCACATTTCGGACATTTGAAGATTCTGTGCCTGCTTTTCTTCATTTTTGCATCGCATCTTGGGCAAGTTGCAGATGTTCCTTTTGGCACCACAGCTACAATAGGTGCCCTACAGAAGAACTGTCGAGGTGCATCAAGAATGCAGTAAACAGCTGGGTACCAGGCCTAGCTTTTCTACTCGAGGTTTTTAGCAGAAGCAATATAGCGGATCTCTATGCAGATGGAAAGCTTGCGGAGATCCTCACAAAGCTATACAGCTCCGAACTCGCCGAAGCAATTTGCAGAATAATCGACGAGAAAATCTCCAAGGAGTGTATTGGAGAGAGACGCAGACCTCATCAGGGAGAGGCTCAGAGACCTCAATCTCAACAGCAAGAAGAGGAGCAAGCAGTTGAGCTATAGGTTATCTTACGTTTCCGTACCGCAAGTTCATAGAGTACATTAACTACAAGTTCTACGAGCGTGGCTTAAGCGTGATAGAAGTTGACGCTAAAAACATCCATCACTTGCCCACTAAAAAGCTCTGTAAACCTTAAACCCTATAATGTTGCTAGCTCCTCTTCTGCATTGAGTTTATTTAGCTCTATTAGTATTGGTCTAAGAAACAGATGCTTTACTATGCTTTACTATAAAGTAGACGGAGTTGGTATCGCCACTATACATATTTACAAGAACTTCTCTAAACTTCTCAGGCTCATCAATAAGAAGATCAACACAGCCTTTACCAAATAACTTTCTACAGAAGAGATCAATACACTCAAAATATCCAGGAACCTTGAACCGTATATACTTTTTGACAATAGAGAATATCCTAGACCTATCCAGACGTTCTCCCCCCTTCCGACATAGACACTACAACCCCACGTCTACAGTTCTATAGCAAACAGGTATATAAATTTTTTACCTTATGTCCAAAATCATGTAATGAGCCAAGAACTGATAGTTTTAGTTGAAGGCCGGCATGCAATTTTAGGTAAACTTAAGCTCTACTAGCTTATCATTTAATACAAAAATTTTTAATATTCCTCACCAAAATGTTTGATTGGGTGGAGCTTTGACAGAGTACAGAATTCCTGAACTTGTTAAGATGGTTGAAAGTAGAGAAATTGATATCCCTGAATTTCAAAGAGAATTCGTATGGTCAAGTAACCAGGTACGAGATCTAGCCGAATCAATATACAGAGGATACCCCATTGGTTTGCTAGTGTTTTATGAAATACCTTCAGAATTGAGATCTCAAAATAAACATTACTGGGTTCTTGACGGACAACAAAGACTGCTGTCTCTTGTCGTAATTATGAAGGGTCAGATAAAAGCTATTAGAGGTGGTCAAGAAGCAGTTGTAAGATTTGATATTTGGTTTGATCCCGTAAATGACAAATTTGAGCTAAGAAGGCCTGGTGCGGGAGAAAATTGAATTAGGCTTTCAGATCTTTTAAAAATTCAAAAGAGATCAGAGCTAGAGAAAATATTGAGAGAAAGAGGTTTTAGTCCTGATGAGCAGGATAGAATATCAACACTTTGGAGAATTTTTAGAGAGGATTATAAAGTACCCGTACATAAGTCGTCGGAGAATTTAGATCTTGATGATTTAGGAAATATTTTTGTGAGAGCAAATTTTGCAGACACTCGAGTAAGAGGAACTGATATATATTCAACAATGATTGCAATAGCATATCCAGGTCTGGTTAAGGAGTTAAGGGATTTCTGTGCAGGACTCTCTATAAGCATTGACTATGGAATATTGATCAGGACTTTCGTAGCTTTCATCACAGACGGTAACGTAAAGTTGGCGAGCAGAGTTTTTGACCAGGCAAAGAAGTTAAAGGAGATTCTAGAGCATAAAAAGTCAGAGCTCGTGAACGTGGCAAAGGAAGTTAAAGAATGTGTTCTACGAAGTGTTGAAATATTGCAAAAAAATGGTATTATCAGTTTACCTACAGAAAACGTGATTCCAGTAATGGCTTACTACTTACATAAACGTGGTACCATATCTCCAGAAGAAGAGGAGGGGCTCTTTAAGTGGTTTATTCTAGCATCATTCTTTAGGAGATATTCAGCTAGCGTCGAAACGAGGCTGAACGAGGATTTAGGGACAATAAGAAATGGTGGAAATTACCGTAATCTAATTGAAAATATTAAGCGTAGAGAGGGTGATCTTAAGGAGAGAATACTAATGTATATTGATGAGGGTGAACATGACCAAACTATCCTCTATGCACTCTTAAAACAATTAAATGCCAGAGACTTCTTATCAGGTGAGCCTCTCACACAGACAAACTCTACATTACATCACATCTTTCCACGGAAATACTTAGTTGAGCTAGGATATACTAGGTTGTTAGATGACATAGGTAATCTCACACTACTCACATATCATAGCAATTCAAAGTTATTAGATGATCTCCCAAAAACTACTTACAAAAAGTTCCACCAGAAATACTTAGATCTCACTATATACCTGAAGACAAAGAGTTATGGAAACTTGAAAAAGTAGAAGAATTCATTAAGAGACGTAAGGAAGAGCTCAAAAAAGCCATAGAAAAGTTCTTTTCCAACATTTAAATTTTCAAAAAATCTCTAAGAGTTAAAATGTCTAAACCCTTTTACCTTTTAGGCAGATGTTCTTAGGGTATCTTTGAACGCTAACAAAAATGTATAAAAACATAGTATGGAAATCTCTGCTAGCTCCATTTACTATTATACAGCTTTTCTTACGAAATTGTGCCTAGAAGTCGACCTCCTCCCTACTCTAAGGGGCAGGGATCCCCCTTAAGCGACTCACCGATTCCCCCACATCTATTCAGAACCACATTTGTGGTCTGCAGAGACAAACGGTAAGAGCTGATTGGGAGGAAAAGCTTGCAGGGGTAGGTACAGGAAGAAGATTTAGGCTCTAGTGCCTAGTCTACATAAAGAAGCTCTAGCACTTTAAGAAGCTTTTTGTAGTGCGACTGCCCTAATGCTGTAGGTTGCGTCACATAGCCGTAAACAAGCTTGGACCCCAGTAATGCAAAGGCTATTCGCTCTACTTCGTCAACACCTATAGGCATTACTGCAA
>Ga0080004_1126846_pt1 | contig 15418 bp, 12 predicted proteins | sample WasSprMetagenome_FD_69207 | JGI IMG/M metagenome (GOLD analysis project Ga0080004, IMG submission 69207) | Sulfidic aquatic microbial communities from Washburn Spring, Yellowstone National Park, USA - WS (SPADES assembly) (version 2) | ecosystem: Environmental > Aquatic > Thermal springs > Hot... | reverse complement strand
CCTAAGCTTTCCCCCCTTATAGAAGTGGAGGAAAGTATTAGGGGCCAGGTAGATCGGGCCTTCAAGCAGCTTCTCAAGCTCTCCTCTAGAAGCCAAAACTAAACCTCCTAAGGGACTCCATCCACTATAACTTATATGAGAGGGGTTAATAAATATCTTTTGCACTTACACCCTTCCTTGGAGGCCTGGGGGATGCCTGGATGCCCTCAGCGAATGCTCCTCCGTCAACTTATCCTGGGCTTCTCAAGGCTCATCTTGAGACCGTTTTTGGAGCTTATAGTGTCGGCTGACTTGTTGAGCTTTCTCCAGCGCCTTTTTCAGCGAGGTTTCGCAGCGTATTGCGAAAGCATTTATTTATAGGGGACTTATCTTCCTAATGTACTTATGGTCGAAGTTATTAAGGCGGAGGTTTCGGAGGCTTTAGCGAGAAAATTTAGGAAGCGGGCCATGGAAATCTATGGATATAGAAGGGGCGCGGTGAAAACCGCGCTGGAAAATTTACTAATACGCTTTGTATCTTCAGGTGAGGCTGATTGGAGGATATTAAGAGGATGCGTCCAATCTAAGTCGACCTCCGTGGAATTACAACATAAATTGTGGGAAAGGATCGATTAACGTTGCTTCTAATAGACACCAATATCTTCCTTGAACTCTATTTGGGACAAGAGAAGGCTGAAGACCGAAAGATTTCTGGAAAAAGTTTCTAAAGATGAAATGGAAGCTGTAGTTACGAAGTTCACCGTTCACGCAGCTGAAGCCGTCCTTAACGATTCTGCGCTGACCTTCGCCTTAATAAGAAACCTGCAAAATTCGTTAGGGTATTCCAGCAGTTCTTAAATAGTTAACTTTATATAATTCTTATTAGCGAAGGCTGTAAACTCGGATGCGCCCCTGCTAAAAACACCTCTAAGACGTGCCCGACATGTGGCGGATCGAATTGAATAAGCCGAATGGGCACGCCTACAAATGCAAAAAATGTGGCTTCCAAGCGGATAGGCATCTGGTAGCCGCTTGGAATATAGCCGCAAAACACCCGATGTGCCGTCCTCCACCGTTGGCGGCGAAAGCCATCAATGAAGCCTTAAAGGCCGAGATGGAACGGATAGCAATAAAAAGTTAACTATCCGACAACGGTTACAATCGCAGCCACACTGAACTTCTACATTTGGAGGCTGAACGCATAGGACAGCCAATATGCTCAGATCAAGTTCGGGTCAGATCGGGGAAGGAGGGATCCGCTTCCCAAACCCTCCCTCCAGGGGGAGAAAGGCCGTTACAATGCTTTACCATGTGGACGTTAACGGGGTTTTGTAAGCGTCAGGTATCCTCCCAGGAGGATTAGGGCGCCCCCTATAATGGCCGTGAACTTTAGGGTTTCCCCGAGGAATATGTATCCGAAGGCGGCGGCGCTTGCAGGCTCCAAGTAGGCTAGGACCGCCGCGTCCTGCGCCTTCACGAGCTTCAAGCCGTGAAGATATACGGATACGGCTAAGGCCGTGTTCACCACGCCTAATATGAGGACTAGGACCCAGAGCTTCCCGGGTATCCTGAAGTCTAGGCCTATCGTGAGCGGTGCGATCCATAGGGCGGCTAGAAGATAGGAGTAGAAGGAGACGGTGAGGCTTGGAACCCTCTCGAGCATATGCTTCGACGATATTACGAATAGGGCGTAGGCTAGGCCTGCTGAGAGGCCTAGGACCACTCCTATGATGCTCCTCGAGGCGCCTAGGCCGCCGCGGGATAAGGCCATCAAGGCAACCCCTACGCTGGCCGAGGCTATGGCGGCGTAAGTCCTACGCTCCAGCCTCTCCTTGAGGAGCACGGGGGATAAAAGCGCTACGAATATGGGGGCGTTATAGTTCAGGAGGACGGCCTCCGATATGGGGAGACGCTTCATGGACTCGAACAATAGGACCCAGCCCAACGCCAAGAGTAGGCCTAGGATGGATAACCCCCTTAGGGATGAAGTCTTCAAGAGGCTGAGCCTCCTTGTAGCCGCTAAGCCTACGAGTAGGGCGGCGCAGCCGACGGTGAGCCTTAGGAAGGCTACCCCATAGGAGGCTAATGGGAGGACGTTGACGATCACCCCGTTGGAGCCCCATACTATCGCCGCCGCAGCTATCTCGAGGTATCCTATCCTAGCCTCCTCCACTTTAAGCCCCTCCACGCCGGCCGTCCACAGTTGACGGCCCCTTGATCCATATATCCCGTTCCTGTCCTACCAGGCCTTCCTCCCTAACCATCCACGTAGACGTCTACAATCGACCACCCTCCTTTTTAATTTTACCCGCGTCGATGGGATCCTCCAAGATGCTCCAATAGTAAGCGAGGGAGACGGTTTGAGAATGAAAAAAATGGAAAAAAAATTGAAAAAATTGCCTAAAAATTGCTATAAATATTAAAACTAAAAGATAGAAAATGAAAAATTTCCGGATCAGTTCCACCCCGCTGGGAGGAACCCCTCATGCCATAAGGGACTCTAATCTGAGATTTTGGGTTAACCCCCGGTTAATCCGACGCGTCCCGTGCAGCATAGCGGAGGGGGGAGGGGGGGGTTGAAAATTAGGCCCTTAACGCCTGAGCTGGAGGATACCCCTAGGAGGTGGCGGCCGATGAAGCGTAGACAGTCCAAACTCTACTTGAATCCAATCCTCCATGAAGCCTTCAGGGTTAGGGTTTAAACTTGAAAGGGATTCTATGGAGAAGGGCATCCCACCGTTTATCTTCAGGGAAAATCGTTACGTGTCCGTTCCGGTCGGCGGACAGGGGGCCTCGGAGCGACCTTACGCTTCCTTCTTTTCGCTCCTCCTGGTTTTCTCCTTTGGCTCCCATCTGAACCTCCACAGCCCCCTCCCGAAGGATTCCACGGCTATTTCCAGTTCCTCCGCCAATGCATCGCTTATCAGCGGCTCATCGGCCAATGGGGAGACCACGATGTCGGCGTCCACCTCCCTCGACTCCTCTCCATCCGTTATAATCTTCACTTTACCTGTCCTAGGGTAGAGCCATGCCTTCAGGACGCCGCCGGCGGTGTCGAACTCCGCCTCGAGGGCTCCCTCGGGAGGCCATAATCCCAATTGCCTCGCCATTCCGATGGGTATGAGGAGGTGGGGTGAAGGGGCTTCGTAGCCGCTGTTGAGGAGGGCGGCCGCCTCCACGCTCCTCGATCCTACGCTAACCCTTAACTTCAGCCTTACCGCCAACTCTTAACACTTTCATCCTTCCTATTCTACCTATGCGTCTAAACTTGATCCTGCCGATAAAGGGTCTCCCAGGATTCATTCCACGCCTTCAACCGGTCCTCGACTCGGTGAGCCTATCCCTGCTTCCTCAGGGGCTCCCATCAAACTACTCGACGCGAGTATATTTAAGTCTGCCGCAGTTCACCCAGCCCCCGGGAGGCCATCGTGAAGCCTAGTTTAATAGGCTCAGATCCGAGGCCGTATCCACACGGAGGGGATCGTGCGGCTGAGGCCTAATCTCCAGGCCTCTCCCGGAGAGCATGGCCCCGGGAGGGCCTTAAACGCCTCAGCGTATATGTGGGAAGCCCAGCGTGGGCTGAGGGATGAAGCGTAAATGGTCATAATGTAATGGATGGAGAATAGAAATGTTCATTAATGATTTAATGTTCACGATTCTAGTATAGCGTAGATGTGTGGGTTTAAAGTAGGGGTTTCGGATGTCGGTCGGTAGTTTCACGCAGTCGGTTAAGCGGTTGATGCGCGTCCTGCGCAGGCCCAGCCGTAAGGAGGCTTGGCTCCTGATCAAGGTATCGGTGATAGGTGTGGCCGCCTTAGGCGTGGTGGGCTTCGTGATAAGGGCTTTATTCTGGATAGTGGGCTTGTCGCCTGTTAAGGGCGGCTAGGCCGGCGTGGAGGCTGAACTATGAGCCTTGAGAAACGGGAAGAGGGGAAGGGCTTGTCTAAGGCTGGGATGATGATATTCGCCGTGAGGACCACTACGGGCCAGGAGAGGACCGTGGCTAACCTCCTCGCCTCCAGGGTGGCGGCTAGGAACCTCCCGGTGGCCAGCATATTCGTGCCCGAGGTTGTGAAGGGCTATATCTTCGTGGAGGCGGCGGGGCCCCATGTGGTGGACGAGGCGATATCGGGGCTTAAACATGCCAGGGGGCGTACGAGGGGCACCGTGAACATCGGCGACATAGAGAAGTTCATAGTCGTCAAGCCGGTGATAGAGGAGCTGGGTGAAGGCGATATAGTGGAGGTTGTCGGCGGCCCCTTCAAGGGTTTAAAGGCTAAGATAACCGGGGTGGACAGGGTTAAAGAGGAGGTCACCATAGAATTGTTGGAGGAGGGATTCGCGATCCTCCCCATAACCGTCCACGCGGACTATGTTAAGCCTGTCGAAAAGGGTCAGGGTGGAGGAGTTGGGGGAGAAGAAAGTAGTTGAAGCCGTGGTAGAGGGTGGGAGGGCCACGGCCGGTCCACCCCTCGGCCCAGCCCTAAGCCCCCTAGGCGTCAACGTACTCATGATAGTGAACGAGATAAACGAGTTGACCCGGGACTACGGCGGGATGAAGGTTCCCGTGAAGATAATCGTAGACGTGGAGACGAAGGGGTTCGAGGTTGAGGTGGGAACACCCACCGCCTCAGCCCTCATAGTCAAGGAGCTTAAGCTTGAGAAGGGCTCAGGAGCCCCTGGATCCAACTTCATAGGGGACCTGTCCATGGACCAGGTGGTCAGGATAGCCCGCATGAAGAGGCCTGACAGCTACGCTAAATCCCTGAAGGGCACCGTTAAAAGCATACTCGGGGCATGCCAGAGCATGGGCGTAAAGGTCGAGGGCAAAGAGGCTAAGATCGTATCCAGGGAACTCGACCAAGGCCTATACGACGAGAAGATCAAGGAAGAACCTTAACGGATCCTGAGCCTAGGAGAGGCCTTGTTCGCTGCTCGATTCCGGGTACTCCTCTCCCATCCCCTTCCTTTAGCATTATTGGTTTAACCACGCTCTGTATCTGGGGTCCCATCCGCGGTCCTTCTGTCGCTTATCGGGGAAAGGCTATCCTCCTGATAGGGGGGTAAGCCCTTGGCGTGGACGATCCTACCTTCTAGTCAGAAGCTCCGCAGCGAATGAGAATATATCTCTCTCCGAGATCACTCTTACTCCGTTTTCTTCTATTATGTAGGGTCTGATTTGGTCGTCTATCGGGGTTCCCCGCATCTTCTCCACCTCTATGGTTCTGACACGCCCCCTTTCAACTTGTGAGGATCTCAGTACTATCACTCCATCGGCCAAGTACTCCTCGAGCAGGATCGCCCTATCGGAGTCGCTTTTAACCTCGTCTGTGACTATCGACGTGGCCCCGGTTTCGATCAATGCCTCAAACACGGTGAGTATGGCTGTCCGCCTCTCCACGACCTCGGGGAAGAGCAGGGTTAACGCCGCTAAGGGGTCGACGGAGATCCTCTCGGCCTTAACCTTAAAAGCCGAGTTTTTAATCGTATTTGCGAGTTTTTCCATCGAGAACTTTCCACTCCTTACCTGGGCTGAGAGATCCAAGAAGCCTATCTCGCCCTTACGATGGAGTCCTTCGAGGTCCCATCCATAGTAGCTGGCCTCCTCAAATATCCTCTCCATGGGTTCATCGAAGCTCACGTATAGTCCGTTCTCCCCGAACTTCTGAACCCCATTTACGAGATATTGCATGGCGATGGTGGTCTTACCGGTTCCAGGTCCCCCGCATATAACTACGATCCTCCCCTTAGGGATCCCGCCTCCAATCATAGCGTCTAACCCCTCTATCCCCGTAGGAGTCCTAGCCGGTGAACGCCTGCTCTCACCCATATAAATCCCTCATATAGCTACAACCATGCCCCATTAATCCACAGCCTATTCCTTCCCCTGATCATCGATAGCCCATCAGTTAGTTAGTTATTTATTTACTGGTTAAATCCTTATTTAGGTTTTCAGCGCGGCTTAACGGTAATCCCTTACTCTTAGAGTTTTATGCCATCCCCTTATGGGGAATAGGCTCCTCACCCATATTATCAGGTAGAGGAGGGAGGACGCGAAGAAATATAGTATATAGGTTCTCAGCCGGTATCTCTCCCGAGTCTCCCTCACCGCTTGTCTATATAGGAGGAGTATCACCGCAATGGTGAAGAGCCATAATGGGGTAAGTACGAAGTCTAGGGCGTAATTTCGGGTGTAGATGCTCCATCCGAAGATGATGTAGCTTATAGCCGCCAGGGCCGGCTGGATGCGCTCAAAGAAGGTTAGGAGATAATTCATCAGGGCCCTCCGGTTCCTATAGTATTTGAGGAGGCTCCAGTTGCCTCTAGCCCATCTAACCCTCTGCCTCAGGTAGGCCCTCAGAGTCGTCGGGGCCACCTCTGAGGCGGCGGCGCGCTTATCCACGATTATTACGTAGCCGTCTTCGATGAGTTTAGCGCTCAGCTCCGCATCTTCGACTAGGGATGGTGGGAAATTTGCGAGGTCTTTCTTTATCAGGGTTATCGTCCCCGGCATCCAGGGGACATAGGAATCGATCATAGACTTCTTCCATTGGATATAGTTCGCAATGGTATACTCGAGGGAGACCATCTCTGTGAGCCAATTCGCCCTTTTATTCCTAACCTTGACTATGCCGCATGAGGCTGCTACACGCTTGGCTCTGAGATAGGGAATCAGGTACTCCAAGGAACGGCTGTAGGGTCTGGAATCCGCATCCAATACGCATATTATCTCATGTTTCGCATGTCTCGCGCCGAAGTTCACGGCTTCGCTTTTACCTCTTCCACCCATTTCCCTCCGGAGAACCTTAACCCCGTTAAAGGAGGAGGCCACCTCAAAGGTGCGGTCACTACTCCCATCGTCCACAACTATGACCTCTAAATCTCTAATCTTCTTAATCCTCGAAAGGGCCTTCAAGGTGTTTCCTATGACCGCCTCCTCGTTGTGGCAGGGGATGACGACCGAGACGGCTTCCCCCCTATAACGGCCCCTGGGGAGAGCCCGGCCCCGCGCCATGATATCTAGATAGAAGAAGGAGGGTATGTGGATCGGGGCTAATCCATAGATCAGAGGGATCAACTATGAACCCCTTTTATCCATCTGTTTCAGCCGTTTTCGCCTCCCCGCGCCTTCGTGTTCGCTTCCCTTTACCGTAGAACGCTATAGCCGCTGCGGCCACTAATACGGCTAAGGCGATCATAAGGTACGGGCTCAGCTTAGGCCCACCCCCTATTATTATAAGCCTTGATACCTGGTTGTCTTCAAGTCTACCTTCAGGCAATATTCGATCTACGTCAGCCTTGACGGTCAGCTTGGTCCTCCCCTTTAAGGGGGTCCAATTGAAGGTTAATTCCACGGCTTCACCCGGCATCAGGGAGGCCTCCTCCTCATCTACGAGGACGTCATCCACGTAGAAGCCAACCTTGAAGCCTTCGGCGGGGTATTCCCCTACGTTCTCGAGGGTTACAGCGGCGGTATTAATTGACCCGATCTTAGGCTCCTCTTTGAGCGTGATCCCTCCCAGGCATAGGTCGGGTAGGCTTAGGTGGAAGGGGATCGATAGCCTCGCCAAGTTCACGTCCTCGGGTAGACCCCTCCTATAGGTGTCCACCTGGACGATGTATCGTCCACTCCTATAGCCTAGCTCCTCAACCGGAATCGTATAGTTAAAGAGCCATTCATCCCCCTTCCTGATAGTCCCGTCTATGATTATCCTTACGGGGCCGTAGATGAGCTCCCGGTAATTTCCATCGAAGACCCTGAACTCCAAGTAATGCTCATAGGGCAGGATGTCCTGGCTGAAGGGGGACGTATAAGGAGCTACGACGGCGTATATTTCTATCCTTGAATCCTCCCGGCCCTTTACGGCCGCGGTTATCCATGACTCCTTTATCCCCAAGTATGAGTTAACCCCGTAAAGGTTCTCCCATATCTCGCCCCTTAGAGGGGGGGCCTCCACCCCTGAGAGTATGAGGATGCTGAAGTATACTAGGACGGCGTGGTCGTCCTTTTCCTCAGGGAATAGAAGGGACATATTCAGGCTCTTCTCGGCGAGAGGTTCTAGGGTGAACTCGATGGAGCCGATGTCGCCCTGGTTACCTGAAGGCCAAAGCTGCATCTCCCAAACCGTCGTCTCCCCAAATTTATATTCTAAACGCAGGTTCAGGCTGCTCGTAGTGTTAAGGTTTATGACGGTGAAATTATATTCTATGAGTCTAGGCGGTGTAAGCTTCACGGTTCCAGGCCTGATCCTCTTCAGCTCCATCATGGGGAGCAGATAGCCTGGGCCTTTAAACTTGATTATCTCCCTTCCTATGACGCCCCCCTCGACCCATGAGTCGAGCACCGTATCCCCGGTCTTAAAGGAGAATATGAATGTAACCCTGTATCCCGAAGGTATATTATGAATGACATATGATGTGTTCGCTATTATTGTTGTTTTGGCCTTCAAGAGCGTGGGGCTCGAGGAATTATATTTATGGAGGCGCCATAGGTTTCCATATAGGCTTCCCCCTGGGGCTATCAGGTAGGAGTGCCATCCATCGAGGGCGCAGTTCTCCAGGTCGACGTCCCCCAAGTTTACGATGCGATGTCTAAAGTAGAGTTTCCAATGCTTGACAGTATCTATTTCAGGCAGCCCGGTTAAGTATCGGAACAGATAGTCGTCGGGTGGGGGAACAGCCCCCCCATCTACAAGGCTTTGGAAGTATTTCACGCCGTCTACATCGAAGATCCTGGCGATTGTCCCGTTCCCTGAAGACGAGTCGTAAGCCTTGAAATCTGGGTCGTCGACGGAGACCAACGTCTCCGACATCACCGCCTTAACTCTTCCCCCCTGATTTAATGGACCAGGGGCCGCCGATAATGGGGGACTTGAATAAAACATGGTCGAAAGGGTTAGGATGAGTATTATAAGGCTGATCGCTCCACTCAGACGCATACTTATCTACTTTTCCTCCCGGTTATCTTAAAATATTTCCATGACCGATAGGTTATATACGCGGATGACATTAATAAGGCTAAGAACAGGAATGGAACCCATCTGGGCGCCCCTGAGACTCCATAAAAGGATAACAGTATAACCAGGGCGCATATGGCTGAGCTCACCCCGTAGGAGGCGGCTGAAGCCTTCTTCCAGAGAAGCTCTCTACGTTTCAGCGTGTAAACCTCGCCCATCGTGGTAGCATCAAGGTCCGCGCCCTCCATCAATACGTAGTCTAGGAAGGCCCCCTCCACCCCCTCCTCCCTATAGAAGCGATGCGCCCTACGTACGTATCCGTATCTACGCCGATTCGCTAGGGCTGAGAACACTATCAGGCTAAGAGTTACGGCTAAGGTGGGGAGCCACCAGTTAACCATCATATCGCGTCTCCTGCTTCACATCGGTCAATGCATAATAGTAGCAGTATTTCTAATTAGGTTGGATATTTAATGAGGATAGATAATCTTTAAAAGTCCCGGGGGATAACATTCCACCATCACAACCCTGTTAGAAGTGTATCAGGAGCGGAGTGGATGTTCGAAAATGATCCTTCAGAGACTGTTGGTGGTAATCACTCTATTATTGGTCTCAGCCTCTTTCATATACCTTGAGCTTAACTTTAAACCTGAGGAGGGCGAATATAGTACCACGATCGCCTCCCATAGGGTCATTACTTCGACATTATCAACATTATCAATTAGAACCACGGGTAGCAGGGGTGTGGAGGGCACTACACGTTTATACACGCTTGAACAGGTGAAGGCTGGTGAAAATCTGGTTCCGAATCCAAGTTTTGAGGACATAAAGGTTCTGGATAGGTCATCCGGATACTATGAGTTCGCAGATTCTTATGGGCGTATGCCTTTTCCCTGGGGCTTTGAGGTTCAGATGGGGTCACCGATCTGCATATCCAATAGCCCCATCAGCCATGGCGGGAGATCCTCCGTCCAGATAGTGGGGCTGAACCCCAACGATACAGTATTATTCGCATTACCCGACAGCGATTATAAGCCTAGGATAAAGCCCTTCACCTACTATCGACTAGAGGTTTGGGTTAGGATGGAGCAGGTTCAGGGCCCCGGCTTAAGGCTGATGCAACAGTTCTTCAATAGAAGCGACATCTTACATCCAGAATATTCCTTCTATGGGAGATGGAATAAGGGTGACTCCGACTGGGTTAAGCTCGTATTCGACGCTAGGACCTTGGATGGAGATAATTTCGTGGGGGACCCGGTTGTAGAGTTCAGCGGGATAGGTAAGGCCTGGATAGACGATATAGCCTTCTACGAATTGGAGATCAGGCCTCCATCCACCTCGGATAAGGTAACCCTGCCCTTCTCAGACATGGATAGGCCTATGGGTGGGAGTGACTTCGTAAAGTCCGAGAGTTCCCTGAGTTTGGAGATGATCCTCTCCGAGGCGTGGCCGTCTCCGTATGGGTTGCCCGTATTGGATACTTTCTTGATCCATTCCTCGTCGCCCCAAGATCTACGCACCCCCCTCAATATCCCCTCAGGCTTTACACCTACTAGACGGTTAACTCTCAGCTGAACCGTCTCCCACCGCTCGGTGTTCTCCCTTAAGGTCAGGCAGGGCACCTTTAGCGTGACGGCCTCCTCCTGGATCCCCCCGGAATCCGTTAATACCATTCTAGAGTTCAGCATTAATGAAAGGAACTCCAGATACCCCATGGGCTTCACAATTTTTATATGGCTCTTCTCCGTTATCGCGGTCCAAAACCCGGCCTCTAAGAGTTTCTGACGCGTCCTAGGATGGATCGGAATTATCATTGGGATCTCCCGCAGCTTCATTAAAGCCCTAAATATTTTACATAGGGTTTCCCCTCTAGTATTAGATTCTCTATGTATAGTGACTACCATGTATTCTTTAGGAGCTAACCCGTACCACTCATAGGATTTCAATTTAGAAGCTTCAGATCTGAACCTCAGGCAAACATCTACTATGGTATTCCCTACGACGTGAACGTTACGATCTATCCCTTCGCATCTAAGATTCTTTGATGCCAGCGTCGAAGGCGCAAATAAAAGTGTGGAGAGATTATCTAAAACTATCCGGTTCCTCTCCTCAGGCATGGCCATGTCGAGGCTCCTAAGCCCCGCCTCAATATGTACCAAAGGAACATGAAGCGCGGAGGCTGCTAATCCTCCAACCAACGCGGAATCCGTGTCCCCTAAAACTATGCATAAATCAGGCCTCTCTAAACGTATGCCTTCCTTAACCCCGCAGAACATGAAACATAGACGCTTATTAGGGGAGGCCTCTGAAACCTCTTCAGCGAGGATGTCGATCCTGTGGTCAGGTTTCCTAAGGCCGAACTCCCTGAAGAAGACCTCACTCATTTCGTAGTCATAATGCTGTCCAGTATAGAGGATTCTATGATCAAAGGCTTCGTCTAGCAGAGGTATGAGGGGAGACATCTTGATGATCTCGGGCCTTGTCCCCATAATGCTCATTACATGCAAAACCGATCAAGCCCCTATTCAACTGAAAACTTTTTAAAGTAATATGCAACTAACCTCTAAATTTTAATCGCCTGACCACCAAATCATTTATAATAAATGGATATAAATATTATGACATTCTCCTTGACTTCATTTACGGGTCTCCTATCCACGTAAGCTCCTAGAGGCCCATCGATACCATATTATTAGGCTTGGAACTAAAACCCGGATCTACAATCAGAATATTATACGGATAACAGATCTCCATCTAAGCAGGGGTAACTTTCATAAAATTATTTAGATTTTCATTTCGGTTTTCCTGTTTCCCCGCCTGAGCAAGTAGGAGCCTACCCATAACGCGGTCAGAGATGGCAGCAATGCCATTTGGAATTCAGGTATGGCTATATCGGAGCGCTCCAAGCTCAGCAACCCAAGCTCGATTACCCCACCGTCAGGCACCCTCACAGATATGATCGACGTGCGATGGCCTGCCTCGCCAGGCCACTCCTCAATGATTAGCTGGTATTCGCCGCGCGGCAAGAACATCTCATATCTGCCATCGAACGTATCGATGACTTCCAACATGCCCGGGCCACGTGCCATCACGCTGGCCCAACTTACGGTGCGGAGCTCATTGGATTCCGTGAAGGCTGCTACCTGCCCAGCTATTAAAGCCCGTTGGTCGAGCTCAAATTGTACTGAAGCAGCCCCACCTAACGGCACGTTTGGTATAACGATCTCAGCCCCCATTCCATACGGGCTCAGATGTATTCCTCCAGCACCGAGTAGGAGACCTGGAACCATGGGATGCCATATGCCTCTCGCCCCATCCCTATAGGTATACCAAGTGGAGGCTTTGATGAACCATGATCTTTGATAATCAGGGTATCCTTCGACCCCATATCCATACGTTTTATTGTAATCGCCAGCGATTACTCCTTGAATTTCAAGAGTTCCCGCGGGTACACCATATCCGGTTTTGACACTGCCCCATCCATGCCAGGAACTGGCAACAAGTTTACCATCGCTATTATAGATCTCTAAATTAACTACTGTGTCATACGGCAACGGCTCGAATAATCCTTCTCTCTTAAAGGCCACTTGATACATGAAACTTACACCTATCACTATTTCAAGACTTATGTCGGCCTGCTGCCCCTTACCCACGTAGACCGTGTACTTCTCCGGATACTTGAAGACGTAACCGTAAGTATTGACTTTAAAGCGATACGTACCGGTTTCAAGACCAATTTTAGTGTTGAATCTCCCATCCCTATATTGGCTGGAATCGAATAGGAAACCTTTAGCCTCCACCATAGTGGACAACCATAACGTAGAAGCCTCATCACTTGCATCCAACGTATATGCTCCGATAGTTTCGTCAGGTCCTTTCTCCTCTAAAGCCGTGGACCCGTTAAATTTAAGCTTGCTAGAAACTGGATTCCAGCCACTATTAGGTATCGATGTGAAACCTGCATCTTGCACTGGAGCTTCGAATGTCCCCGTTCTACCTATACTGGCATTCCAGTATTTGATCCGACCTAACTTTTCATTTTCATCATTATACACAGAGACCTCGATCCTCTCACCATTATACTGCCATGGCCTGGCTACCTTGGGGTGCTGCCAGTCTATGGACCATACGGTCACGTTTATACCTGCGCCGCGGTACATGTGGTTGCTTATCTTGGTTGTCTGACCGCTTAGGCTTACGCTAGCCCACTCCCACTCCTGTTGGACGAAGCCTCGGACGTAGACGTAGATCTTATACGTGCCAGGCATCAAACCATAGTCGCGGATATGCCTATACCGATACAGGGAGAACTTCATATCGACGGGTCTGACAAGCCAGGCGGAACCCCAATGCCAAGGAACCTCCTGCGAATCCCAGCCATCATCTAGGACTGGGCCTGCCATGCCGAAGCCGTTCAACTCTATGGTCACGCTCGTATCCGTCTTCTTGACTTGGGTGAAGTTGAATGCCACCAGCGTGCCCTTGGCGTCCCTGGCCTCGACTATGACGAAGCGCCACGGGTCAGGTCCGCCCACAGAACATTCAGCGAGGCTTCCAGGTCCAGACTGGAAGTGTATCGTCTTGTTTATCTTGCCGCTGAGCTGGACGTCGATGGGTACGTATATGTCGCCTGCCCACTCCTGCTCGGCTACGTTGACGACGTAGTCCATGGGTGCGCCGTTTATGTCGGTTTGGACGAAGCCGTTTATCCATACGCGGATGTAGTAGGTGCCCGGCGTTAAGCCGTTAACCCATGTGGCGAAGACCTGTGGGACATGCCCATCGAACTCGGTCGGGCAGCCGTAGAGGCCGTATGGCTTATTTTTGTTGCCGAACCTGAACTCGAAGGTGTTGGCGCTCGGAGTGGTCCACCATGTCTGGGCTGGGCCTACACCGTTGTGGACGCCATCCGGATCCTTGGCTCCCCATCCTTTCGTATTCTGGAGCCATGGGGCTCCCTCCCATGGGAACGCCACGGCTCTAGGCGTGACGCCTGGATGGCCTGCGGGCAGGGCTGTCACCGCCGGGCTGTCTAGGCCTTGACCCTTCCTGTCAAGTCGGATCCCTCCGTATAATGAGCCTGGGCCGGTCGGCTCGAACAGCACCTGAGGCCCATTCACATAGCTTGTATATGGTGCGTCTGTCAGGTTTATCGGTGAGAAGCTCTTTAGGTGGCCGACGGTTGAGGGCTGGTATCCCTTATCGGTCCATTTGAGCTCCGTCGGGGTTCCCTGCTCCCATACGAGCCAGTTGTCAGGGACGGTCCCAGCGACGTCGCCCCAGACGGCTCCTGGGAACGGCTCAGGCCACTCGTTACTATCGTAGATCTCCACTGTGACGGGGAGTTCGCCCGGCCATACCGTGTCGCCGAAACCGTGCTTAGCGAATATCTTCCCATGGATTATCGCGCCTGGGTTCAGGGCTATGTCCAGGTGCACTGACTGGCCTGGATAGACGGTTATGCCGCTCGCCACCTTGGTTTCAGGGTAGCCTGCGGCGCTGGCGTATACGTCGTATATGCCTGGGGCTACGCCTTCGACCTCGTAGTGGCCGTTGGCGCTGGCGTTCGTGTAGCCCCTAGCCTCCACCTTACGGGCGGTCAACTCGCCCGTGTAGGGGTCCATCGCCGTACCGACGAGGCGGACCCTCGCCGGCAAAGGCATAGGCTGATCGTAGAGGTCGGGGTCCCAGCTGGAGAAGGCTATGGTTCCCCAGACGATGGCCGGGTCTATCTCGCCCTTCACGAGGAGTACGGGCCAGTTCTCCACCGGAATCGCGCTGGTTATCACGTAATCGGCTACGCCGTTGTTGTCGGTGTCCGTGGATACGAGCGGGAAAGAGTGGTTTATGAACATCTTGAAGAAGTATCTGCCCGCGATCTTAGGTGCGGCTATCCCGTTTATCCTGACGTAGAACCAGATATCATCTTTCGAGTCAAAGGTTCCGTCACCATTCCAGTCTCCGAAGGCTATCGTCCCATTATTCGTTGGAATGTAGATTATCCACCAGCCTGGGCCGAACGGATCCTTCACGTCGGCCTTTACGACGTGGAACCAGTCGTCGTCTGCGATGGGCAGGGTCGTGGCTATGTTACCGGTCTCACCCTTGGACCAGTCGGCGCCCGTAGGCTCGGGCTCGAACTCAGGCGGAATATAGATGACGAGGTCCGTATAATTGTACCAAGGCTTCAGTTGATCAGCCGGTATTCCCGTTATCGTGAAGTTTATTGCGAATATTAGGTCGCCTATGTTCTGTGTCTCCTCGGTTGAGGCTAGTATGGCTCCGAACGGCGCGTAGGTGTTGGCTCTTAGCTGGTACCATGTTGGTAGGGCGTTGGCTGGGTATGTTCCCCATGGCGATTGGTAGCCTGGGGGCTCGCCTGATACGAGGTAGTCGGATGACTCGGCGAGGAGCCAGTCTTTACCCCCGCCTGGCCAGACGTAGCATGTTACGCCCGGCGCATGCTGGGGGTTGGGGTCGGT
>Ga0080004_1159496_pt1 | contig 15420 bp, 28 predicted proteins | sample WasSprMetagenome_FD_69207 | JGI IMG/M metagenome (GOLD analysis project Ga0080004, IMG submission 69207) | Sulfidic aquatic microbial communities from Washburn Spring, Yellowstone National Park, USA - WS (SPADES assembly) (version 2) | ecosystem: Environmental > Aquatic > Thermal springs > Hot... | reverse complement strand
AGAGTTTTGCCTCGAGTGGAAGACGACGGTTCTGGAGAGAACCGTTGCCCAAAATGTAAAAGCCCCAACATTAGCGTTAAAAAGCTGGATGTAGGCGATATGACAGCCCACTGCAAGTGCGACGACTGCGGCTATGAATGGGATGCCGATGTTGAAATGAACGGCAGCGGTGGCGGCGTTCCAATTCCAGTTGAGGAAATAGAAGGCGACTTAGGAGGCATAGGCGACTTAGAAGGCGAAGTGCTCCAAGAAGGAGACCCTGAAATCTACAAAAATGGAAAAGAAACCGACGGAGAAGATGTCGACGAAAAATGGAAAGACAGACTCGCCAGAGCCTACGATGTTCAAAAGACTATTGGAACCGTTCCAGCAGGGCTGAAAGCTTATTAGTGAGACTGCTCCAATCTGATGGCGATGGTTATGAAGGATATTCAAATGGCAAAATCTCTCTATGAGCAAGGTGCGACATGGAAAGAAATCTCTAAGGAATTAGGCGAAGATGATGCCACGATTTGGTATTATATGCGAAAAAGTGGTGTACACTTTGACCGAAAAATACCTCTTATCACCAGAGAAGAGGTTGACAAAATCGCCCATCTTTACAGGAAGGGTCAAAGAGATCGCCAAGGAGGTCGGGCGTCATCGGAAAACGGTGGCAAGAGTATTAAAAAGCCACGGTTTAAAGAGGACGACCCCTATTGAGTCCATAACCGTCAAGATGCCTGAGGGGGAAGAGCTCGGCTATCTAGCTGGTTTGTTTGACGGGGAAGGTTGTATTGAATTCGTTGTGGACAAAAGACGGAAAGAGGTCAAGGAAGTCTGCCGGGTTAAAATCTCAAACACCAACCCAGAGGTCATTAACTGGCTCGTAGAGAAGGTAGGAGGACATGTGAACGTGAGCAGACCAAAAGATAGAAACCATTCAACTCTCTATGACTTTAAAATAAATCGCTACAAGGATATCGTTGTCTTTCTAAGAAGCATTTTACATTTACTAAAAGCAAAAAGAGAAAAAGCTCAAGAAGCCATCAGATTTTGCGAGTCCAGACTCACTATAAGCCAGCAAACGTCTGGTGGATCAGCTCCTCAAGCCTAAAGTGGAATGGCGAAATATGCTTAAGCAAGCGTTTAGAATAGGCTTTGGGAGAACTGTGGTTTCAACATGGAGACGCCCATCAAGGAAAAGCTCAGAGTTTCCAGGGTTAAGGCGTTACACCTATCCAACCGTGTGGTGCTTGGTCGACATGTCGGGGTCGATTTCGGACAAGGAAGCTGAACAATTCTTAAGCGAAATCTACAGCATCGCAGGCGACACGCCTGTAAGCGTTATCGTTTGGGACGCCCAAGTTTACGATGTCATAGAGGCGAAATCGCAGGCGGAAGTGATAGCGAAGGTTCTTGAGCGTTTAAGAGGCGGGGGCGGAACTGTAATCAAGCCTTCTCTGGAAACCACGCTGCAGCGTATGAAAAGCCGAGACATAGTTGTGGTTTTCAGCGACATGGACATTTGGGACTTAAACGAGGCTGAAACCCAGAGGAAGTTCTCTGAGGTTGCCTCGAAGGCCGCTGTGGCTATACTATGCTCAACCGATAAGGAAGTGGAGCTTGAAGGTTGGCGTTATGTTAAACTTGAGGTCGACTAGACCTCTTTTGGAGGAAAAGAGATGGAAGAAAAAGTTGTTGTATCAAGACAGACCTATGTTGAAGGTCGTGGTGAGGTTTATTGCACCAAACCCAGTAAGCGATGTCTTAAAGGTGGCTATAAATTTCCTGGAAAAAATAAATGTAAAGGTTGCTACTACGCACGATGTAAACCTGTCAAGAAAAACGACATAGGAGGGCGACCATGAGGCATAAGCTTGTGATGGAAGATAAACAGTTGAAACACAAAACCATACCAATAGAGGATGTCAACAGCTTTTGGCTGGAAGGAGAGAAATGGGACATAACCGTTGGAGAAGATAATGAGGGAAACCCATACGTGAGCATAGCCATAGGAGATGAAGACCACGAACTTGTGGAAACAAAACCCGCTTGGAAAGGAAGAATCATTAAAATAATTAAAAAGGGCTAAACCCTTTTTGGAGGGTGGACATGCCTAAATGTCCGAAATGTGGAGCCGAAATAGACTCGGTCAACTATATTGAAACAGGTTTACTCATCTATGAAAGAGGCGAGTGGGTCAAAGACGAACATCCAGACTTGGAGACGACTTGTCCTGAGTGTGGCATGAAGATTAGCCTCGACGAAGCCATAGCCCCCCTTTTGGAGGATAAAAGATGCACACAAGCACAAGCGGCGCTCCCTTTCATAAAAATAAAGAAATCCGCTGGTATAAGGGCAAATACAAAGTTGAAGTTGTGCTAAAAAGCAAAGGAAACTGGCGAGTAAAAGCCCTCGAGAGCGTCAGGATAACGCCATTTTCGTTTCAACCACCTTCATTTAAAGAAGTCGGCGAAGAGTTTACGACTGTTCCGAGGTTGCTGTGGAAACATCCAAGATGAAACCCTCTTCTTTTTGGAGGAATTCTGGTGAGACCCAGAACAGTGAATATCGTCGTCAGCGTGTCAGGAATGACTATGCCTCTCGCCACTGTGACTATACAGAACTTTACGAAGTTTCTGGAGCCTGAGACAGAGCTAGTATGCCCTGCTTGCCACAGTAAGCCCGTATGGGCGGGTAAATACACGTGCTCCTGTGGAAAGGAATACACGCATTGGTCTCAACTGAAACGCGTAGTAAAGGGTACAGGACAAGAGATAGTGAAGCGCGCGCGCGTTACAGTCAAAGATGAAACCTCAGCCCGCAACCTTAGAAAGCTTTTGATAGCCACGAAAAACTTAGGGAAGGTAGAGTATCGTTGTAATTAAGCAACGATACGCCTAATTCTCGTGCGTTTCAAAGACACCTACGAGGAAAGAGTTTTAACGGACTCCGTGAATACTTTCTCCTATGCATCGTATATGGACTGAAAAGGAACTAACGTTTCTACGAGGGAATTATGGTAAGATTCCTCACGAGACGATTGCGAGGGAGTTAGGGAGAACACCATACGCCGTGAGAATAAAGGCTCAAAGACTGGGATTTATGCAAGGCGGTGGATTCAGGAGAAAGAGGACTTCCTGAAGGAACATTATGACATGCCAATAGAGGAACTTTGCAGAATTTTAGGCGAAACTGAGAAAAGCATTTACATGAAAGCATTGAGGCTTGGACTACGAAAGCAGATAGATAACGCCGTGTGGATTAACACGAACCTATCAAATGAACAGTTGGCTTACTTGGCTGGAATTATTGATGGGGAAGGTTGTATTAGTTTTTCAATCTCCAAAGGTAGGATTAGACCATTTGTTGGTGTTAGTAATACCAAGCGGGAACTGATTGAAACCATTCGTTCGTGGCTTAGAATTCGGAAGACCATCAGAAAAGCTAGGCGTTCTGTTAGGCACAAATACGTTTGGGACATACAAATAACAAGGTATGCTGATGTTAAAGCCTTATTAGAAAAAGTCAAACCGTATCTCATCATCAAAAAGAAACAATGCGACTTAATGATAAAGTATTGCACTTCAAGATTATCTAAAGGTGTGAACTCTCCCTACTCTCCCAATGAAATGAAGATATATGAAAAACTCCGAGAATTGAATAGAAGAGGAGTCCGTTAAACTCCCTCAAAGGGTTGCCGTTCTAACTGTGAGCTTGAGTAGCCGAATAATATTGCGGGAGTTGATACCGTTGAATCTGCAGGACATTAAGGAGACTATGAAGGTTGACTTGAAAGATGTGACGCCACAGGAGCTAGAGGAAGCTGAAGCTTTTGTTAAAATGCTTCCGCCCGCTAAAGAAGAGCTGTTGAATGTAAGCGATTACAGGACAATAGGCATCGCTGAGAAGAAAGAGTCGCCGAAGGTCATAGAGCTGGAAGAAATCATTTCAAGGGCTAAGGCTACGCCAGCAAGTTAAACGTAGGGTGTGGGTTCAAATCCCACCCAGCTTTTGGGGGAAATATTATGGCAGAAAACAGCGAAGAGTTGCTACCAGCCTATTATAAGGATGGAGTGTACTCAACGAACCTTGGCGAGCTAAGCGCCGCAGAGATTAAAGAGTTAATCATTAAAATAATCGACCATATTCTGGAAGGCTGAAACTCTTCCATTTTCCTTTTTTGGAGGACTTTTATGGAAGTCATAATAAAAAGGTCGGGAGAACGCAATGACCACTTGGCACTTGTGTACCTTAAACACGAACGTTGGTTAAGGTCGTTCCACATAGGGTTCATTCTTCATCTGTATAAGCTTTACGGCGAGGAAGTTCAAGTAGACGGCGGAACTTTAAGGATTACCTTCCGCGGGAAGGGTGAAAATTTCTTAGACGCTTTATTGTACATTAATCCACGTAGTGCAAGGGCAATACACTGGCATTTCAGAGAAGAAGAAGTCGAGAAGCTAAATGAAATTTTTGCTTCCGTTCTTGCGGAGGAGTTACATGGCGAACGGCGATGAGTTAAAGACCCTTTTGGAGGATAAACATGCAAGAAAAAATCGTGGACATAAAAATCGATCACTTGAAACCTAAGATGAAAACATTGCCCTCTTTTAAAGCTCTAAAGATAGTTCCAGGCGAAACAATCTTGCAATGCAAAGTGGATGGCGAGTTTACTCTGTTGACTTTCACTAAGGAAGGGAGTTTCACGGTGAATCGATGGAGTAAAGCCCGGACAGATTTTCCAGCGTTGAACGAGTTCCACGAGGCGATGCAGAAGGCGGGTTTAGAGAAGGCTGAGTTGCTCTGCGAGTTATACGCCAAAGAGGGGGACATGCCCTTGAAGTTGCCAGACTTCATCCACTACATTAAGAGCGGGGATCCAGAACTATTAAAGAAGGTGCATATCGGGGTTTTTGACCTTGTCAGCATAAACGGTCAGCCTGTTCAGCAAAGCTATGCTTGGAAAGTTGATGAGGTTAGTGGCTGGCTGGAAAACTGTAAGCTGTGCCACGTTTTACCTCACACTAAGCCCACGACGGTTCAAGAGGTTGAAAACTTTTGGGCTGAGTGGGTTGAAAAGAGGGGTTATGAGGGGCTTGTGGCCAGAATTAACGATGAAATCTATAAGGTTAAGCCAATCAGCGAAGTTGACGCAGTAATTATCGCTATTAACAAGAGGGAGCTGTTCTGGTCCAAGCAAGTGACGAGCATTAGGCTTGCGTTGATGGATGACCAAGGGCGTTTCGTGGAAATCGGCGACTGCGCTTCTGGAATAACAGTAGATTTAAGGTCTTCACTCTGGAAGCTTATGGACTTTAAAGTCGGAGAAGACGACAAGTGCGTGTGGGTTAAACCAATGGTGATTTGCACGGTGGAGTATACTGACGTCTTCAAGGGAAAGAACAAAGTTTTCAGTTTCGACGAGAAGAACGGCTACACACACGTAGGTTACACGGAGCTGGTGAGGCTTCGCCATCCAAGACTGGCTGGTTTTCGCCCGGACAAACGGGTTACGCCGCAAGATCTGCGGGTTGAGCAGATTCCTATGGACTTTTGGAAGGACGTGTGGGCGATTTCGCAGTCGCTTGGCAACGAGAAATAGCCTCCACACTTTTTGGGGGTAACCATGGTTGAGGTTAAGCTAGTTAGCCTAAAAGAGCTGTCTGACCCGATAGAGAACCCTACGTTTTGCCTGAACCCTCTTAGAGTGTTCAATAAATGCCATGAATGTGATAAGTTTAAGCGAGCACAAGCGGCTAACAGAGTCGATAAGCTACGTTGCAAACCACACGTGAACCTAAAATACTTAGAGTTGCTTGAAAGGAAAAGGCAGATACTAGAACAGTTAAGGCAAATTGAAAAGGAAATGAGAACACTCTAACCTTCTTTTTGGGGGAAGTTATGGCTAAAATGCAATGTCCAAAATGTGGTGGACCATTAGAAGCCAGAAAGTTCGTTGATGGATGGGATGCTGACAATAATCCATCAGATGTTAATGAAGACCTCTATTGTCCTAAGTGCGATATAAGATGGATAGAAGAACATGGACCTCACATCTTCGCCGAATAACTCCTTTTTTTGGGGGAAATATGTTAAGGAGGGCCGTCATGCCTGAAGAGTGGATTTGTCAAAAATGCGGTGGAAAGCGATTCAAAGTTTTAATGACACAGACAATCAGCCAAGTCTTCGATAGAAATGAAAACGCCAAATCAGCAACTTGGGACTATACAGACGCAACCATAGAAGACCAAGACATCATCCTAATAAAGTGCACAATCTGCGGCGAGATAGTGTATAAAAAAGGAAACGACCTAATGTCGACACTGGCTGAAATCGTTCCTTTCTAACTTTTTTGGGGGAAAATATGGCTAGAGAGAAAATGCATGTGTCAACAGCTATGGAAATTTCTGAGCGGCTGAAGAAAGTCATAGCTGTTCTCGAAAGGGAGAATACGCCTGAGGAGTATAAGAAAGCCGTAAAGGAGTTGCTGAGTTTAACCGAGGAAGTGAGGGTTGACTTCGCTGAAAAGCCGATTTCAAAGAAGGCTTGGGACAACGTGTGGGCAGGCGTCATCGGAGATTTCATAATGGCTTTTGACCATAACGCCGTGGGTCCCATCAACGAGGAAGAAGACACTGACCACTACGAAGCCTTTCTCAAAGGCATGAGTAAAGGCATGTGGACAATCTATAACATGATAGAAGAGTTATTAGTACGAGAGGGGTAATTCCCTCTTTTTTGGAGGAACGCTTTAATATCCTAACAACATAACACAAAAATATGGTAAATGCGTGTGTTGAGTGCGGTTCAATACCAATATACGGAAAGGGATACTGCAGAAGGTGTTATCAACGTCACTATATGCGAAAGTGGCGAGAGTCACCATTGGTTCGAGAAAAATATCGACAACTGCGAAAAGAGTACTACAAAAAACATCGAGATGAGTGCATTGAAAGTTTTCGCAGGTATGCGTTCAAAATAAAAAAAGAGGCACTGACACACTACTCAAACGGCGAGCCTAAATGTGCGTGTTGCGGAGAAAAAAGAATCGAATTTCTATGTATTGACCATATTAACGGAAAGGGAAATGAGCAAAGAAAGAGGGTTGGATGGGGGACGAGTTTTTATAGGTGGCTGAGGAAAAGCAATTACCCTCCGGGTTTTCAGATTCTTTGCTGGAATTGCAACCATGCAAAAGCTATCTACGGAAGGTGTCCTCACCAAAAGGAGCTCATGGTGAGAGAAGAGTAGCTCTCACCTTTTGGAGGAGCGGATTTGTCAAGGGTTAGAGAGAAGCTGAAAAGGTACTATAAACAGCGGTATAAAACATTTTGCGATTCCAACGGAATAGCTGAAGACTACGCGGAAGGCATGGTTAAGTGGCTTGAAAAAGAAAGACTCAAGAATGGGAAGCATGCTGACGTGATAGAAGTCTTTAAAGTTGACACAACCACTTTAAAGTTTGTTCGCCATCCTTTACCTGTGCCCGCAGGAATCAGCCAGGAAGAGATGCTTAAAGTTGCCAAGAAAGGCGCTAATGTCGGCGACTTTGTTATCCTTCCAGATGGGAAAATCTTCAGAAGAATCAGAGGGGGATTTAGAGAAGCGTCTAACGAAGACATGAGCGAACTTATCGGTGCAACGCTTTAGCTGTAAGCTGTAGCTTTTTGGAGGGAGAAAATTGTCTAAAGATAGGCTTGATGGTTTCCTCATTGATGTCAGAACCACTTCAGAGGAAAACTTGGTTGTTGAGGTTGATGCTTCAAAGATTTCGTGGAATGAGTATAGGGCTTTGATCTCCGACTTGCAGGATATTCTCACCAGTATTGATGAGGAGCATAGTGCAAGAAGCTGGCTTATGAAGGGGAGAAGTCTTAAGGCCAGCTATCGACGGGTGAACGCTAAGGACAGAAGGCGACATTTACGGTTTATGCCGTTTCCGTCAAGGTTCGCGACTGTGCTGAAGAATTTGAGAGCTTATGTTTACGAGTTGGTGGCTGACTACTGCTTGGTCTTGGAGAGTGTTGGAAACAGGAACGTCTACCTTTTACCGAAGCAGTTGGCGCCTTTCTTTGTTGAAGCTGTGGAGAAAATTAACAAAGAGGTTATTGAACCGCTGAGGCAGGATGTGGAGAAGTTTAGGCAGTCTCGTGAGTACTTGAGCATTCAGCAATGTCTTTACCAGCATGGAGTGGATCCATCTATACTGAAGGTTGCTACGTTCCATTTGCGGAACTATGTTGTTGATGTTTTACCCATCGACTTCGGCTACAGTATAGGGGCTGACGACGTCTACGCTAAAATGGAGAGGGCAGAAGCAGCCAAGGGCTTGGAGATCCTTCGAAACCAGATAGAGAGGAAATACCGTGAATACGCTTTAAACGCTGTTTCAGATGTGGTTGCCAGGATTATGGCTATCGTGGAAGGGCTTGAGGTGAAGGGAAAGAGGGTACGCAACGCCCAAGAGAAAGTGGACAAACTCATCAACATATGCGAGTCCTTAGGGTTTACGGAAATCAGCGAAAAGATTCTGAAACCATTAAGGCAAGTGTCAGCGGCCAGACCGTACAAAAGGCCAAAGCTTGCGGAAGAATTCTTTGGAAACAAAAGCTTGATGGTGGGAGTTGGTGAGGAGCTGAAGCCGCTTCTCGCCTAATTTTGGGGGGAAACATGCCTAAAATACTGTACTGCAACAGTTTTGAAGTAAGCCGAAGCCGAGAAGCCTTTGTTCTAATATTCCGATTTGAGAGCCCTGACGGGTATAAGGAAACCTACTATGTGACGCTTAGCCCGTCGGGAGTCGATGCACTCCAGGAGCTTTTGACAAAAGAGATTGAAGCCTACACTAAGGAGTATGGGAATATACCTGCAGGAAACTGGTGTATAGAATTTGAGAAAAAGAACTGCAACGGAAAAAAGGAAACATACCTAAGTTGAGGTGTTAGAATGAACGAAGTAGACAACCTCTTATCGCCAACCATTGTGATCACGAATAAACAAGGCGAAGTAATTCTAGCCATGAAGAGAAAAGGCGAGAAATACGGCTGTTTGTATTACGTCTTTGAACTGCGCTTAGACCGGGTGCCACCCGAAGTATTAGGAAGATTTCAGGCGGCGTGGGATCTCATAAAGATGGCTTCCGCAAGGATTGGGGCACCGTTGCACGACGTAGAAGAGATAAAATCCAAGGTTGAGGCGGAACTGAAAAAGAGGCCCGACTTCAAAGAAGGTGACATAACAATTTCAGTCTTAGACCATGCTACAGGCACTATGCGAAACTTAGTTGTAGGAGTGACAAGAAAGCCAAAGGCATAGCCCTTTTTTGGAGGAAAACATTAAATATATGCTGTTGCTTATTATTTTAGGGTGAAAATGTCCCTAAACGGTTTCATATGCGACATCCACTGCGTCGGCGAGTCAAATTTAGAAGTTGAAGTGGACTGTAGCCGCATCGACGTGAACGAGTACAAAGAGCTCATCATGGAGCTTGAAGATCTTCTCAACACGATAGACGAAAAACACAGCGTCCGCGGCATCAGAGACCGCTATCGAAGGGTAAACGCTGAAGAACGGAAAAGGCTGCTACGCTTCAGCCCTTTCCCGAGCAAGTTTGGAACCATTTTAAAGAACACCAGAATATACATTTACGAGCTTATGGCTGAAAACTGCCTAGTCCTAGAGTCTGCTGGAAAACGTAAGGTTTACCTATTGCCGAAGCAGCTTGCTCCCATCTTTGTGGAAGCCGTTGACCGGGTTAACGAGGAAATAATAAAGCCTTTGAAAATGCAGGTTGAGAATTTCCGCCAGAGCGACGATTATCTTAGGATTCAGCAGTGCCTCTATAACCACAAGATCGATCCAACGGTTCTGAAAACATCCACGTTTCCACTAGGAAACTTCACTATCGACATCCTGCCAGTTGACTTCGGCTACAGCCTTGACGCCGACGAAGTCTACGCTAAAATGAGCCAAGAGAAAACTACGAAGGGCCTTGAAATCCTGAAAAGAGAGATTGAGAAAAAGCAGCGTGAATACGCTTTAAGTGCTGTGTCAGACGTGGCTAGACGAATATTGGACTTGGCTGAAGCTTTAACTGAACCGCGAAGGAAGGTTAGATCTGCAACAGAAAAGGTGGATAAGCTTATCGAGATCTGCGAAAGTCTAGGGCTTAGGAAAGTGAACGAGGAAGTTCTGAGGCCTCTGAAGAAGGTTTGCAGGGCGAGACACCATCAAAGGCCTAAGCTTGCTGAGGAGTTGTTCGGCGAGAAAAGTCTTAGGGAGGGCGTGGATAAGGAGTTGAAGAGGCTCCTTTCCAATTATCCGAGTTGAGGGAGTTGGGGGAAATAAAATGGAAGAGGTTTTTGAAAAGACTGTTGATCTGATTAGGAAGTCGCCTGACCTTGCAGAGCTTTTCAGGGAGATAGTTGACTTCGAGGAGAAGCATAAAGACCAGCCTTACTTCAGCGATGTGGGTTGGGAGTGGAGCGACTTAAGGGTTGAGCCAGTGCTTTTGAGGAAGCTGTTTCTAATGGGCATCCTTAACATGCCGTATAAGGGAAAGCGTAAGGGATATCTTCTCGCAGACAGAGAGGCCGTGAAAAGGGCTTTAGAATACGCTGAAACTGAACAGGAAGAGTTAAAGCCTGAAGAGAAACCGGTTGAGCCGACAGTTGAAATATTCAGCGACATCATAGGCTACGAAGATGTTAAGAAGCTCTTCATCAAAGGCTTAAAGAAGCGGGTTCACTTTTTAATGGTGGGGCCACCCGCCTCTGCCAGTCGAGATACCAGAGTAATCGTAAGAGATAACCATGCCGTAGAAGCCGTACCCTTGGATCTCCTTTACAAGAGGTGGTTAGAGGGGTGGAAACCGGAGGCTTTGTCTGTAAACAGAAAGACGCTGAAGACGGAGTGGAAGCCAATACTCGCTGTTATGAACCACGGATACAGAGAGGTCGTTAAGATTAAGCTGCGAGGCGGAAGAGAAGTAGTAGTAACAAAAGATCATTCACTTTTCACGTTGAAAGACGGAGAGCTTGTACCAATAACGTGTGAAGATTTGAAGAGGGGAGATAGTATCCCTGTTGTTTATAAAACAAGTTATGGTGACGTTGCATCAAACGTTAACGGTGTAAAACTTGATGAAAAGCTGGGGTTCTCTACTGGTATTTGGCTTGCAGATGGAACACTCTATGAGGACAAAGATCATTGCATATGCGAGCTTACAAACTTCGATGACGATGTTTTGAACATGTTTGCAGAAGGGTTGAAGAGTATCGATGCAGAGTATAAGCCACTTACAAGGAAGCATAGGAAACATGCCAAAAGGACATATCGGAGAAAAATCTTCAATTACTTCAGACAATTCGTGGCGGATAAATATGCTGAGGAAAAAGGAAAGGGAAGGTCATCGAGGAACAAATGGCTACCACCTTGGGTATTCCTTACTCCTAAGGAGTTTAAGAGGGGGCTTATAAACGGGTTCTTCCGAGGCGATGCGCGCAGAGAAGCCCCTTATTTCACCATAAGCAGCAGAAGGTTAAGGGACGACATGATGATGTTGCTCATGGAGTTCGGAGTACCGACGACAATCAAGGAAGTCGTGGGGAGAGGAAAATACGCCGGACGGAAATACTATGTGCTCAGGGTTCCGGAATCTTTCAGAGATAAGGTTGGATATAGTGGAGATTATGGGAAGCATGATGAAATAGTTAGAGTACCAGTACCGGAATATCATGTTAGGAGAAGTACTTTAGGGATAAGTTGTGCAAAGCGACTCTTGGAACACTTGAGTAAAATAGTCCACTCCGACCTGTTCTGGGACATCATAGAGAAAATAGAAGAAGCAGGAACAGAGGAAGTTTACGACCTGTCAGTGAAGGATAACGAAAACTTCGTCACAGATCAAGGCATCCTTCTACATAATTCTGCCAAGAGTCTTTTTCTTTTATGCATTGAAAGCATTCCAGGCGCGAAATACGTGATTGGGTCGAGGGCGTCGAAGGCGGGAATATCTGACTACCTCATAAACTACAAGCCGAGAATACTGTTGATAGATGAGTTTGACAAAATGCACATTCAAGACATCGCCGTTTTGCTCAGCATGATGGAAACTGGGCGCGTGAGCGAGATGCTCTATGGAAAAACAAGGGAAGTAGAATTGGACACCGTGGTTTTTGCAGCCGCAAACACTATGAAAGGTTTACCGCCGGAAGCAAAGTCTAGGTTTCAGATCCTTCATTTCACCGAATACAGCGAAGATGAGTTCAAGCAGGTGGTTGTAAACGTTCTAAAGAGGCGAGGCGTAGACGAGGACTTAGCGCAGTACATCGCCCAGAGCGTCTGGAGCACCCTTGGAAGCAAAGACCCTAGAGAAGCCATAAGGATAGCGAAGCTTGCATCCACAAAGGAGGAAGTGGACGAGGTCATTGACGTCCTTAAAAGGCGTCGCTAGAACATAGGGAGACGAGAGGGTGACAAAGAGACGCAGAAGAATGTATGAGAAATGGTATGGTCAGCCTTACACGCCGAAAACCCTTGTGGAAGTCAAAGTCTGCAAGAAATGCGGAAGAAAGCTGCTTAAAAACTCGCAAGCACACAACCACTGCCCATACTGCGGCGGACCACTCCGAACAAAATACATCTCGAAACAAGAAGCAGTCGGCCCTGCTTCTAAGGGAACGGAATGAGGTGGGAGACTAAAAGGGCAATGAAACCCTAGAAGCATCAAATAGTTTTGTGTGTGGCTGTTATGTGGGCGATCAGTTTTATGCGTGCTTCAAACTCTGTCGGCGCTTCAATTGTCCATGTGCAGTTTTCCACGGGACATTTCAGTTTTGGCGTTTCCATACCCCCATTTTTTCCATTTCCAGCATCCATTTCTGCGCCCTAACCACCCACCTATACACAGCCCTACTCATTTCATTCATACCCTTCAATTAGGAAGGGAGGAATTTTTCTTTTTCGCCAAAAGCGTTTACTGTCAATGTAAATATTTTTATGTCTCCTTGTGCTTTTGAAGCCCCAGCGAAAGTTGAGAAGTTTGTAGGCAGGAAAGGATATAATATGCGGCAGTCGCCGATGAATACTATATCTTGAACCTCGGAGGATGCAAACATGCAGGTGAAGGCGAGGAAAAAAGGTAAAGTGGGAGTTTTGCGATGCCCAGAATGCACCAGAACTTTCCCTTTCAAAAATTCTCTTGAAAAGAAGAAGGCAATTAGGGATATGAAGGTGCATTTGGTTGAATGGCATGGCTATAGAATCTGTAGGGTTTGCCATTGGCCGTTTAAACCAGCAGGATATGAGAAGGTGTGTCCTAAGCATAAGGATGGTCTCAGGGTTGGTCCCAGATTCCAGAAGCTCATGCGGTGGCGGATAAAAGCTGGAGAGAAATTTCAAATATCATAGAAAATCAAACTTCTCTTTTCTGTGGCTCTACGAAGTCCATTTCTAGAGCTTTGAAGATTTCTTCTTCGGTTCTGCTGGCGATGACTTTTCCGTTTTTGATTACGCCTTTTTTGGCGCTGAGCATCATGTTCATGGCTCTTGCTCTGCTGCACAGTTTGATGTTGTGCTCTATGCTGCCTGTCCGTATCAGCAATAAGACTCCCCAAGTTTCAGGTCTAGCCCGGTAAATGTCCACTTGCACAGGTTCGGATGTTGTGCGGGTTGGAAATTTTAGTCTGGCAAGTTCTTGGCCGGCTTCAATGACTTCTGCTTTCCAGTTGGTTTTAAGAGTTTGGATTATGGTGTTCCACATCCAATCTTGGGGAATCAGGACAATGTCGATGTCTTTTACTTCTGGGCGTCTGCGTCGTATTGAGCCGACGACCATGATGTGTTCGGGGTCGCAGAGGTGTTTGATGCTTTGGACAATTTGGTTGGCTAACTGTTCCGCTTCTTCAAGCTTCATTCACATCAGCCTCTCCTTAAAAGGGTGAGGTAGTTCACTCAAGATAGGTAGCGATAACTTCATTTCCGCTCACTTCCTTTCTGCGTACATAAAGTTCAATACATTTGATAGCATCGTCAAAGGAACTAAAACCATCAAATCTAACCTCTATAGCGTTTGGGTAGTCTCGCAACTGATAGACACAAAGATAGTTAACAGGATATATTTTCCAGCACTTTTCACATTTGTAGTTGTGTGAACCGCTTGGGTGTTTCATTCTTTTTCCACATTTAGGGCATTTCAAACAAGCCACCTCATCTGCACTAACTCTTTTTCATCAACTTTCAATTTTACGCTCATTTCCGCTTTTCACCCCCACATAACCAATCAACAACTTAGGGAGATAGACATAGCCCCTTGGGTCGGTGACCTTTATGGTTCCAACAGGCCTGTTTTTGCATTTATTTTGTCGTCTACTCATGTTTCGCTTCCATTCATTTATCATGGACATCAGAAAAAATAGGGGAGATGGGTGGATTAAAGGTTTGCTAGGATGCTACTCGCGACTTTTACTCTCTTCTAGTTCAGCCCTATGCGCCAGATCCTGCCTAACTACTTCGAGAGACTTCAACGCGTCCTTTGCCCTCACACCCTTGGGGTAGATGTAACCCCCCTGAGCGTTAGGGATGAGGACGTATTCATTGCCCCACTGGTCACGCAGAAGTTTTGGGAGGTATATCTGACCTTGTTGGTTTGCCTTGAGTTCAATTTTCATTTATAATCCCTCACCATTTTTCACACAAAATTTAAGTATTGAAGCACATAAAGAAAATTAGATTGAGAATCCAATTCTTTTTACTAATAACTCAACTTTCAACCCTCACCTTCTTTTCCTTTTCTAATGTTTTTAGTTCATCAACACTCCATACTCCATGATAGTCTTTTAATGGAGTGATGAAGTCAAACCAGATATTTCCGTCATCCAATACAATTAATGCTTCTCCTTTATCGTTGATGTAGGTGTCAAGATACATGGCGTTCTCGTTTGGGTCCACTTCCGGAAAGAACCATCCGTGAGTTATCCTGACACTTTTTCCATCGCCTATGAAAACTATCTTCGGATACTCATAATCTTCCAAATCACTCATTTCCGCTCAGCCCTCACCTTCATAAAAATCACCAAGGAAACTCCCGACTTTAGTCGTGGAGAGGAATTGGGTTCTGAAAACTATCCTTGTCAGGATTTTGAAGTCTTCCCTTTTAGCGTTTTGTGTCAGCCTCTTTCCGGTCTTCAAGCTGTGCAGGCTGAACCTACCCCTTAGGTTTCCCCCCATGTAGCATAGCCCATACTTAACATGCTTGACCAATGTCTCCTTCTTCAATCCCAAAGACATTGTTCCACCATATCTTCTTCTTATCCCGCCCTTCTCTGCCTCTAGTCTGTGAAGCTGACGCCGGTGCCACCTCAACGGAACCATGTAGTATAGGCTTTTTGTCGTTGGATGTTTTGCTCCAGTCACCATGGCTGCAAGGCACCATGA
>Ga0080004_1138753_pt1 | contig 15423 bp, 19 predicted proteins | sample WasSprMetagenome_FD_69207 | JGI IMG/M metagenome (GOLD analysis project Ga0080004, IMG submission 69207) | Sulfidic aquatic microbial communities from Washburn Spring, Yellowstone National Park, USA - WS (SPADES assembly) (version 2) | ecosystem: Environmental > Aquatic > Thermal springs > Hot... | reverse complement strand
GTCAGGTGCTGGCGCTGCTCCGGCTCGTGGAGGGACGGGATCTCGCGGTGGCTGGCTGTGCGGACCAGCCGGGGGATGGCGGAGCGTGCGCGGCGGGTTCCGCCGGATGGGCAAGGTCATCCGCCAGGTGCGCAAAGAGAAAGGGTTGACGCTGCTTGAATTGGCTTCGCTGTACGGCCTTTCGGTGAGTTCCCTGTCCCAGATGGAAAAAGGGCAACGTGGAACCTTCCCTTCGCTCCCTGTGTAAGGTTGCCCGGGGTGTGGGCGCGCCCCTCTTCAGGCTGCTGCTGGCCTGCGAAGGGGAGTGCGCCGCAACCGTTGTGGGACCCGGCGATCGTATTATCGTGCGGTGGCCGCGGCTCAACGTGGACCTAGTTGCTGTCGGCGATCGACCGGTGCGTCAACCTGCAGGCGGCGCTGATCCGCCTTCCCGCTGGATCGCGAAGCTGTGACCGGGAGTTGGCACACGGCTACGGCTCAGCGGAGGAGTTCACGTATCTGTTGAGCGGGAGGGTCAGGCTTTTTCTTGGAGGCGACGTCGTGGAGCTGGAGCAGGGCGACAGTGTTCACTCCTTTTCGTAATTGCCCACATGTACGTGAACCCGGATTGCGAGGAGGCTGTCATGCTCACGGTTGTCTCGCCGCCTCTTTTCTGAGCGTGCGCCTCGTGCCTGCGGCCGGCTCACCGCTTCGCGAGCGCCCCGTTGCCCGCGGCCACGCGCCGCGGCTTGTTCGTTCGGTTCAAGCTCTGCTGGACCCGCGACAATGCGGAGGCATCCATACACTTCCCCCTAGGAGTCCGCTTCGAAACCCCCTCTAAGGGGGCTCAGGCGGCCCTCTTGTAATTCCGTTTCCCACTTCCAGGAACCTCCTCCTGGAAACATCTGTTTGGACAATCCCCGCAGACCTTGATAGAATGCAGCCGTAGCAACGATTCTGGGCAAGGTGGGCGGTGCGGATGCTGGGCTACGTCAACACCAACTGGCATGTGGAGGACACCTGGGGATGGATGGACCGCATCCCCAAGAAGTCCTTCTGGGCCCGTTTTCGCGCCTGGGCCTGGGAGCAGGGCAACCTGAAAGACGAGGAGTTCGCCCACCTTTACTCCGACATCGGCCGCCCCTCGGTGAGCCCCGCCCAGCTTACCGCGGCCATCCTCATCCAGCTCGAGAGGAACCTTTCCGACCGCGAGTTGGAGGAGGCGACCCTGTACGACGACCGGGTGAAGTACGCCCTGGGCATGTCGCGCAACGGCCCGGGGCTTGACGCGGTGACGTTGTGCCGCTTCCGGCAGCGGCTGATGGCTGCCGACGGCGCGAACATGCTGCTTGACAAAGTGGTGGCGCTGGGGAAGGAGCGGGGGTTGATCTCCAAGGAGACGGTGGCCGTTGTGGACACCTTCCTGGTGCAGGGTGCGGCGGCCAGGCAAGACACCATCACCCTCATCAGCCGGGCGGTGGCCATGGTGCTGAAGGTGGCCGCTTTCCACGAGTGCAGGGAGGAATTGGAGCAACTCCTTGAGCGGAGGGACTACGGCTCGCCCAAGAAGCCGGCTATCGACTGGTCGAACCCGGCCGAAAAGCAGGTCCTGGTGGAGAGCCTGGTGAAGGACGCCCGCCGGCTGGTCAAGGCGGTGCGCGATAAGCGCGATGCCCCGGAGGAGTTGAAGAAGGCAGCCGACTTCCTGGAGCGGGTGGCGGAGCAGGATATCGAAGAGGACGGCGAGGGCAGGATACGCATCCGCCAGGGGGTGGCGAAGGACCGGGTGATATCCACCGTCGATCCCGAGATGCGGCACGGGCACAAGACCTCTTCCGACAAGGCCGACGGGTACAAGGCACATCTGATAGTGACGGGTGAAAAGGGCGAGTGGATCACGGGGGTGGAAGAGACTCCTGCCAACGCCCCGGACGCGAGCAAGGCGGAGGAGCTGGTCGAGCAGCACAAGGCGCGTGTTGGCGCCGATTCCCCGGAGTTGCTGGGCGACTGCCCCTTTGGTGACCCCGAGTTGCGGGAGAGGCTGGAGGCCAAAAGGGTGAGGGTGGTGGCGCCCGTCCCCCCTGCTCCCCGGCGGGACGGCCACTTCAGCAAGGACGACTTCGAGATCAATGTGGAGGAAGGGTATGTGAGGTGCCCGGCGGGGCAGGAGACGAGGACGCTCACCTGGGGCAAAGATGAGCGCGGGCGAAAGATTCCCGTGTACAGATTTCCCGCCGAGGTGTGCGCGTCCTGTCCCCTGCGGGCCAGGTGCACGTCGAGCAGGCTGGGCAGGCAGGTGAGGCTGCACCCCCGTGAGGAAGTGCTGCAGGCACTCAAGAGGGAGCAGAAGACGCCCGAGTTTCGGGAGAAGTACAGGCAACGGGCGCACATCGAGCGGACCAACTGCGACCTCAAACGCCACGGTGCGGGTAAGGCGCGGTATATCGGGCGGATCAAAGTGAAGTTCCAGCTGATGATGGCGGCGGTGCTTCACGACATCAAGCTCCTCCTGGCAGCTCTTGACAGGCAGCCTGGGGAACTCCTTGCACAGGGGGTAGTATCGGCTTGAGCGGTGATACGGGAAGGGAAGGGGTGGTTGAAGGGCTGATCGAGGGCTAAGTACGGGCATCGCGGGGGCACGTTGTGTTCCCGCCGGCAGGTAAGATCCAGATCTTTCCTTGGAAACAGGGCTTAGAGGCATCGTTTCAGGCCCTTTTGGTGCGGACTCTTAGCTTATCTACGTGGGCGCAGAGAACTTCCGGCTTGACGGCCTGAGGACACCCTCTGCTGGCGGGGCTCGGAGGGGCTGAGGTGGGCACGCGGCGGCTAACGTTCTCCCGGCAACTCATGGATCTCCGCAGAAGCCCCCTGGGTCCAGGCCGGGCGCCGGTCGGCCATGCGGACCTGAACACCACGGCGCGGCAGGTGGAGTCCTTGTTCACTGGCCCGGAGGGCCGTCGGGGCTGGCCTGCGGGTGACGGGACGGTTGCGGGTGTTGCGGCAACTGACCGTGGCAGGCGCATTGCGGGGAAGCCTGTGCGGTAAAATGGGCGTGATGGCGTGGATCGGGCCTCCGGGCTGGTGCGACTCTTTGGAGGTTACGAGGTGGAGGTGGTCGTAGCATGGGTGGCGCGGCTGGAGGCGGCCAGGAGGCTGTTTCGAGAGGAGATTGGCCTGCTGATTGGCAGGCTGGAAGCGGAAGCCTGTGACGAGGCGGCTGCGAAATTCTTCGCCAGGGCTGCGGGGAACCGGGGTGATGTTGGCGGTTACGTGATGTGGCCCGCACTATCCGGACCACGCTGATTGAGCGATAGTCCATGTTAGGAAGGGATTCCGGAGGCAAAGGTGGCAGGGGATCCCCTAAGGGTGCAAGCGGGGCCAGACTAAGCCGAGAATTCGAGGGAGGGCAAGCAAGCGCGGGCAATCAGTGAAAGCAGTTCGATAGTAGGAGCAGTACCGCGAGCCCAGCGGCCGCTATGAGGCCAAGGTTCGGAGGATGGACCGGCTGGCGCGACCGCATGCCCCTGCGCGAAAACACTCGTGAAACTGTTTGCTGAGGACTCGCCATCGCCGTCAACCGCTTTCCCGCGGGCTTGATGTTCATAGGTGTCCTTGACAAGCTCATCAGCTGCCCCTCGCCGACGACTTCGCGCTCAGTGAACCGGGCGTGCAGCAGGCGGAGGATCTGTACGAACTGACCTGCGGGCGCTACCGGCGCGCCCGTACCATCGTGGTTTCCAGGCATCCGCTTTTCCGCACCCCGGTGCTGGCCGAGGGGGCTCTTGACCGCCTGGTGAGCACAGTTCCCATCACCCGCTCATGCTGGGCAGAACCTGCCGGCCCGTGCGCAGGCCCGACCGTCTGAGGCAGCCAGCCGGGAACACTGCGCTCGCAGAGATGTAACCGCCGCCCGCGCCGTCTCAAAACGCCACTCGCACCTTTCCGATCGGCATACGCAGGACCGAGTAGAGCAGAGGGCGGCCATGGTAGAATTGGGGCAGGCCACATGTCCTGGGGGCGCAATTGATGCCGGGCCAATGGCGACACGCGGACGCAAGCAAGCATGTTCGAGGCAGATGAAACCATCCATGGCTCTCTCTGCCAGTCAGCGTTATAGGGACAATTCCTGCCAGGCCCAGGCTCCGTGGAGTTGATGGCGATGAACCGATCCCCGCGGAGCAGCCGCTTAGGCGACAGGGTTGAGGTGTTACGTGCCGTGGTTGAACACCTCAACCGCGAGATTCATCTCGGGCCGATGCTCGAATCGGCCCTCGACCTCATCCTGCGGCTGCTGGACCTAAGGGCCGGATGGATCTTCCTCCTGGACGACGAGGGACGGTTCACTCTGGCATCCGCCCATGGACTGCCGCCAGCACTGGAGGCTGACGGGCGGGCTGCCCTGCGCTGGACCATGTGCCGTTGCCAGCGGATGCTGCATGAGGCGCGATTGACCGGCGCGGTGAACGTTGTCGACTGCGAGAGGCTGCAGCGGATTCACCGGGCGCTGGTCGAGACGGACCCGGAGGCGGTGAGCGAGCAGACCGGCGGCCTATGTGTGCACGTGACCGTTCTGCTGCGGGCTGGCGAGCGTGTGCTGGGCCTACTGAACCTGGCCCGCTCCGGGCGGGCGCGGTTGGATAAGAAGACGCTCGCGCTCTTGGGTCTGGTGGCCGACATGCTGGGGATGGCGATCGAGCGGGCCCGGCTGCATGCCCCGATGGTAGCGGCACGCCGGGAGGAAGCCGGAGTCGTCACGCTCCTGACTCAAACCTTGCTGGGGTTGACCGACCTGGAGGAGGTCGGGCACGCGGTGTTCGACGTGCTCCATATGTCGCGTCATAAATAGTTGCGCGTGGGCCGGTTGTGTGGTATTGTGGGAGCCGAGAGGTGAAGGCTCCCGATGCGACGCTTGGCAATCCCGGATGCGGAGACTTTCGCGGCGGCCGTCGAGGACGAGATCAGCCGGACAAGGGAGGGGCGGTACTACCATCGTTTGCACGTGGTCCTCCTGGTCCTGCGTGGTTTCAGTTGTTATGAGGCGGCTCGCCTTTACGGCGACTCTCCCAGGTCCGTGGAGTATTGGGTTCACCGGCTGACCGCGAAGGGTTTGGCGGGATTGTGGGAAGCCGATCGGCCAGGCCGCCCACCCAGGCTGTCGCCCGCGCAGAAGGAGAGGCTCCGGGAGGATTTGCAGCGGTCTCCGCGCGAGCTTGGGTATGACCGCAGCCTGTGGGATGGGGTATTGCTGGCCCACCACCTCGACACTCGCTACGGTGTCTCCCTTGGGGTGCGACAATGCCAGCGCCTCTTTCACGAGCTTGGTTTCTCCCTGCAGAGGCCACGCAGGCAGGCCCATGAAGCCGATCCTCTGCAACAGGAGGAATTTAAAAAAACTTTCAACAATGGATGAGAGACCCTGCCATCCACCTCTGGTGCGCTGACGAGGTGCACTTTCAGAGGCACAGTACGTTGATCCGCATGTGGGCACCGAAAGGCCGGCAACCACGAGTCAGCTCCGCTTCCACCCGGCAGAAGGTGGGCTTCTTCGGTGCACTGGAGCTCAAGACCGGCCGCCTCGTCACCCAGATGGCCCCGACCTTCAACGCAGAGACCTTCTCCGAATTCCTGGCCTCTCTCCTTGACCGCACACATGAAAAGATCCACCTCATACTGGACAACGCTGCCTACCACCGGGCACGGGTGCTCAAACCATTCTTCTCCGACCATCAGGACCGTCTGGTACGGCTCTTCCTGCCGCCTTACTCGCCAGAGCTTAATCCCATCGAGCGGGTCTGGCGCATCACACGCAGGCAGGTCACTCACAACCGGTACTTTGCCTCAACCTCCGACCTCGCCACGGCTCTCACCAGCCATTTCGCCCGGTGGGATACACCCAACGAAGCGCTGCGGGTTCTATGCGCAAGAATTTAAGACGCTACATACAGCAGGCTCTCGAGCCCGATGGCCTGAGCCTGCTGGTGGTCGACCCGTCGGGCACGTTCCTCGAGCTGGCGGCGGGGTGGGGTTGGAGTGGAACCCATGTGGGTCGGCTTAAGCTGCCCCTCCGTCCTCCGGACTCCAACGGCCCGGCGTGGGCGCTGCACGTGGGGCAGCCGGTGCTCGAGGATCACACGAAGCCGGCCGCGGCATTTGTGGTGCCGGAGCCCGTGCGGCGCGCCGGTGTGCAGGTGTCCCTCCATCTCCCGATGGTCGCCGGGGACAAGGCGACTGGCGTCTTCGTGGCCGACTACCTGGGTCCGCGTAAGGTGGGCGAGGACCGGATCCGGTTTGCCGGTCTCATCGCCGGGGTGGCCGCGGTGGCAGTGGAGAGGGCGCTGGAGCACCGGCGGAACCGCTTGCTGTTCGAGCAGGTTCCGGTCGCTCTGTACCGGTCGACGCCAGACGGGCGGCTGCTGGACGTCAACGAGGCGATGGTCCGGATGCTGGGCTACCCTGACCGAGAGGCGCTGGTGGCGGTCAATGCCGTGAACCTTTACTGCAATGCGGAGGATCGCGCCCGCTGGCAGCAGCTCATGGCTCGGGAGGGCGTCGTGACCGGGTTCGAGGTGCAGTGGCGCCGGTTCGACGGCACGGTGATCTGGGTGCGGGAGTCGGCGCGGGCGGTGCGCGATGCGGCTGGCCGGCCCGCCTACTATGAAGGCAGCGCGGAGGACATAACGGCCCGCAAGCGGGTCGAGGCGGATCTGCAATACCTGGCCAGCCACGATCCTCTTACCGGGGCCTTCAACCGCCACCGGTTCCAGGAGGAGCTGCACCGTCTGATCGCTCAGGCGCGGCGCGCCGGTCAAAGCGGCGCCCTGCTGTTCATCGACCTGGACAACTTCAAGGACGTCAACGACCACCTGGGTCACAAGGCCGGCGACGACCTCCTGCGGTCCGTCGTTCAGGCGGTGCGGGCGCGGCTGCGTGAGACCGACCTCCTGGCCCGCCTCGGCGGGGACGAATTCGGTGTCGCGGCGGTACCGGCGGATGCCCGGCAGGCCCTGGCGATAGCCGAGCGGGTTCTCGGCTCCGTGCGGGAGCAGGTGGTGTTGATCGACGGTCGGCCGTTCCGGCTCACCGCCAGCTGCGGCATCGCCCTCTTCCCCGAGCACGGCGTGGCGGTGGACGAAGTGCTGACGGCGGCCGACCTGAGCGTGTATGCGGCCAAAGAGCAGGGCGGTGACCGGGCCGTGGTGTACTCGCCCGATGCCGCATGGAGGGACCGGTCCCGGATCGCGGCGGGGTGGGCCGAGCGGCTGCGGAGCGCGGTGGCGGAGAACCGGCTGGTCGCTTACGCCCAGCCGATCCTCGACCTCCGCCGGAATCGGGTCACGCAGTGGGAGTTCCTCGTACGCTTGGTGGAGGCACAGGAGATCATAGCTCCAGCCGCGTTTCTGGCCGTCGCTGAGCGGCTCAACCTCATCCAGGAGATCGACGTGTGGATCTGCCGGCAGGCCCTTCGGTTCGCGGCCCGGGACAAGAGGCGGGTTCACGTCAACCTCTCGCCGACGACCCTCGGCGACGACGAGGCGATCGAGGCCATTCTGGCCGAAGTGGACGCGCACCGGGAAGCCGGGGCAGGTCTCGTGGTGGAGATCACGGAGACGGCGGCCATCGCGAATCTGGCGCAGATCCTGCGCCGCGTGGAAACATTGCGGTCCCGGGGCTGCCAGCTGGCCCTTGACGACTTCGGCGTTGGCTTTTCCTCGCTGTACTACCTGCGCCATTTGCCCGTGGATTACCTGAAGATCGACGCCAGCTTCATCCGCGGGCTGGTGACCGACCTGCAGGACCGGGAGATCGTCCGGGCGGTCGCGGAGTTGGCGCGCGGCCTCGGGCGGGCCACGATCGCCGAGGGGGTGGAAGATGGGGCGACCCTCGAGGCGGTGCGTGCCCTTGGCGTCGATTATGCGCAGGGGTACTACATAGGTCGTCCCACGCCTAGCACGGAGTTGTGAGGGTTCCTTCCATTACGCGGCGTATTCTTTGCGTTTGACGAAGCCCAGATTGGTCGTGTTGCGTAGGTGCCCAGGAAAACACTAGGTGCTTCATGGCGCTAGTTCTACCATTGGTTTGGCCTCTGGGTGGGCTTGTTGCCATCGGTGGGATCCTGCCGAGCGAGATGTTGCTTCCAAGCCGGCTGGGAGGCTGCTCTCGAAGCCCTGGCTACGTAGGAGCGGTTGTAGCCCGTGAGTTGGGCCAGTTGGTCGAGGATTCGGCCCTTTTCTTTCCTCGGTGCTCGGAGGTACTTCCGCGCCAGTTCCTGGAGTTGCCCCGCTTTCGCGGACAGCTAAGCGGTTGACGCAAGTTGATTCGCTCTACCCTCCCTCCACCTCCTCTCGAACTCCTCCGGGGTGAGGTAACCGAGTGTGGAATGACGCCGATGACGGTTGTAGAACACCTCGATGTACTCGAAGAGCGCAAGCGACAGGGCAGCACGCGTGGGCCAGTGCCGGCGGTCCAGCAGCTCGGTCTGGAGGCTGGCGAAGAAGCTTTCAGCGACAGCGTTGTCGAGAGCATCGCCCACAGTCCCCATTGAGCCCGTGATACCGGCCTCTTTGAGCCTGCGCGTGAACGCCAAAGAAGTGTACTGCACACCGTGATCGAGTGGTGAGTGAGCCCTGTTGCCGGCCGACGGTTCCGGATGGCCATGTTGAGGGCGTCCAGCACCAGGTCTACCGTAGCACGATCTCCCATGGCCCACCCCACCACCCGACGCGAAAAACACGTCCATCACGGTCGCCAGGTACAGCCACCCCTCGTCCGTGCCATGTTGGGTGAGATCGGCTACCCAAAGCTGATTCGGTGCAGAGGCTGTGAAGGTGCGCTTCACCAGGTCCGGGCACAGCGGCCCTTCCACCCGGGGACGCACCTTGGCTCGCCCGTTCCGCCGGTGGACACCCGCGATGCCGGCATCGCGCATGAGCCTGGCCACGCGCTTCCTCGAGCATCGGATGCCATGCACGAGCCTCAGTTCGGCCACAATCCTGGGTGCCCCATACGTACCGCGGCTAGCCCGGTGGATTCCGACGATGCGCTCTTTGAGTTCCAGGTCACTACGCTGCCTCTGCGAAAGAGGGCGGTGGCGCCAGGCATAGTAACCGCTCCGGGAAACCCGCAGGACGCGGCACATGGTTGCTACACGGTGAACTGCCTTCTGCTCATGCAAGAACTTGAACACTGCTACCGCGTCCTTTCCGCCTCCTTGGCGAAAAAAGCTGCCGCCTTCCTCAGAATCTCGCGTTCCTCGCGCAATATCCGGTTCTCCCTGCGCAGTCGCTCCAGTTCCTTCCTCTCACCCGTGGTCAGTCCCTCGCGATTCCCCTCGTCAATCTCCTGCTGGCGCACCCAGTGGCGCAGTGACTCTACCGAAACGCCCAGTTCACGGGCGACGTCGGTGATCGTCTTACCGCTTTCCCTCACCAAGCGGACAGCCTGCATCCGAAACTCTGGCGGGTACGGGGGTCTTGTCCTCGGCATGTGGACCACCTTTCCTCATCAAGTACTTCCCTCCAAGTATCCGACTGTCCACCGAACCGGGGCAAGCCCGTCCTAGCGACTGACTGCCTTTCGCGCAAGGTCAGGGGCACTTGATCCTGGCCTCCTCTCTTGGAGTCCACCTCCTTCTTGGCCGTACCTTGGTTCACTCCCTTCGCGTACTTTGAGTTGTGAGTCATCGATTCCCCTGCTTCCGAGCACCTTTCAGTTTTGAGGCATCGATCCTCTCTCGGGCATCTCGCCAGCTTGCCGGCTGAGCTACGCTCCGTTCATAATAAGTCCTGGGCGTGGGTGATGCGGATGCATCGCCCGCTTTTTCGCAGGATCTACGATGGGGGTGGGGGTTCCTGGCCCGGGCAGTGAGTCGGCTTCCGCAGAGGCACGGGTTGTTGACGCCGAGGCAGGCGGCTAAGGAGCTGGGGTGGAGTGTAGATAGGGTGCGTAGCTGGATTCGCCAAGGGAAGCTTCCTGCTCTGCGCTATGGGAGAAGGATGTGTGTGGCGGCGGTTGCCTTGGCGGAGGTCAAAGGTCTGCGCTGAGCACGGGGGATAGCTGGGCGATCCGTGATGCAACGTCGGCGGGGCTCCTTGGCAGGAAGCCGGAAGTGGTGGGCTGGATGCAACAGGGCTTCGCGACACGTCAGGGGGGTGCAAGCTGAGGGCGCCGGTGGCCGAAGCGGCGATACCGACAGGGGCTGGGGGGTGGCTCCGTAGCTCCGGGCCTCAGCCGGCTGGCAGGTTGCGAGCGAGGGCGTGGACGCAGTCGCGACAGACCTTGCAGTGCCGGTGAGGGATGAGGTTGTCCTCCTTGCCGCAGAAGACGCACCCCGACTGCCGTTTGCGGAGCACGATCCTGTCTCCGTCCAGGAGGACCTCGAGCAGATCGCCGGCGCTGATGTCGGCGAGTCGGAGCAGTGCCCTGGGGAGCACCAGACGCCCGAGGGGGTCGGGTTTGCGCACGATTCCTCGGACCGGAGTCACATCAGCTGCCTCCCGAGGTGGCTGTTGTGGGCATGGCCGTTTCTGCTGATCTTATCGAGATCGTACCCCTCATGCGCGGCCGCGGTCAACGCTCAGTGACGGTGAGGCGCGGCGGCGTGGAGGCCTGGTTATCCGCAGAATGCATGCTGTGCGGAGGTCAGCTGCGGAGGCAGCAGCGCCGGCCGGGCGAGTACGCGAGGCGGGCACGCCGGGACTGATTTTCGGGGCGGTTCCCGCCGGCGGTTGGGGATGTCCCCGGGTCGATCCCCGGTGCCGGTAGTCGCGGGCTATAATGCCGTCAAGGTGGTACTGCGGTGGGGGTACTTTCGTCGAGGGCAGTGTGAGGGCGCCACGGGGCAAGGAGGCGGAGGTGCTGTTTCTGGTGGACAGTGGGGCAATGTACTCGGTGTTGCCCGCCAGGGCCGGCAGGCCATCGGGCTTGAGCCGAATCGGGGGTGAGCTTTGTTTTGGCCGAGGTCGCCGCGGTGGAGCGGGATGTATCGCGTGTGGTGCTTGCGGAGGAGGCCCACACGCTGGTGGTTTTGGCCGAGGAGGGTGACGAAGCGCTGCTTGGTGCGGTGGCGTTCCAGATCCTGGGCTGGTGTTGAACCCGGTCAACCGGAGGCTTCGGCGTCTGAGCGCTTGGGGGTGCCCGAGCGTCGGCGGCTGGTGCGGTGAGGGATGCAGTCGGGGTGGGTCTTCCGTGGCGGTGCTGGTGGGTACCTGTTCGTGGACGGAACCGACGCTGCTTGCGTGTGGGAGGTTTTACCCGCCGGGGGTTCGGAGTCCGGAGGCCCGGCTGAGGTACTACGCGAGCCGTTTCCCAGTGGTGGAGGTGGACAGCAGCTATTACTCGCTGCCCGAAGAGAGGACGGCCAGGCTGTGGGTTTCCAGGACCCCCGAGGGCTTTCGCTTTGACGTGAAGGCGTTCCGGCTCTTCACACACCATCCCACGCCTGCCGAGCGCGCTGCCGCCGGACGTGAGGGGTGAGCTGCCGGTGGAGCTCCGGCAGCGGGAGAAGGTGTACTTGAGGGATCTCCCGGCGGAGCTGGTGGAGGAGCTGTGGCGGCGGTTCGAGCAGGCTCTGCGGCCGCTCCAGGAGGCGGGGAAGCTCGGCGCGGTGCTGTTCCAGTTTCCTCCCTGGTTTCAACCCGGGAGGGAGAGCGCGGGCTACCTTGCCCGGCTCGGGGAGAGGAGTCCGTACCGGGTGGCGGTCGAGTTCCGGAACGCTGCCTGGCTCGCTGGGAAGAGGAGGCGGGAAACGGTGGCGCTGCTCCGGGGCGCGGGGCTCGTTTACGTTTGCGTGGATGCGCCCCAGGGGTTCGCTTCCAGTGTGCCGCCGGTCGTGGAGGTGACGCGGGAGGACCTCGCTGTGGTGCGGTTTCACGGGCGGAACCGGGAGACGTGGGAGGTGAAGGGGCTGAGTGCGGCGGAGCGGTTCAACTACCTTTACAGCGAGGAGGAGCTGCGGGAGTGGGTTCCGAGGGTGAGGGAGCTGGCCGGGGCGGTGCGGGAAGTGCACGTGCTGTTCAACAACTGCTGGCAGGACAGGGCGGTGGTCAACGCGCGGCAGATGCTGGCGCTGCTCGGGCTCGTGCAAGGGACGCGATCTGGGAGTGGCGGGCCGTGCGGATCAGCCGGGGGATGGTGGGCGCGTGCGGGGAGGATGTTGCCGATTGGGCAAGGTCATCCGCCAGATGCGTGAGGACGAAGGGGTTGACGCTGCTTGAATCGGCTTCGCTGTCCGGCCTTTCACTCAGTTCCCTGGTGCAGATGGAAAAGGGCAACGGGGAACCTTACCTTCGCTCCTTGTTCAAGGTTGCCCGCGGCCTGGTTGTGCCCCTCTTGAGGCTGCTGCTGGCCTGCGAAGGGGAGCGCGCCGCAACCGTAGTGAGACCTGGCGATCGTATTATCGTGCGGTGGCCGCGGCTCAACGTGGACCTAGTTGCTGTCGGCGATCGACCGGCGCGTCAACCTGCAGGCGGCGCTGATCCGCCTTCCTGCTGGATCGCGGAGCTGTGACCGGGAGCTGGCGCACGGGTACGGTTTAGCGGAGGACTTCGCGTACTTGCTGAGCGGCGGGGTCACGCTTTTTCTTGGAAGTGACGCTGTGAGACTGGGGCAAGGCGATAGTGTGCACTTCTATTTCGGTGGCCCCGCATATGTACGTCAACCCCGGTGGCGAGGAGGCTGTCATGCTCACGGTTATCTCGCCGCCTCTTTTCTGAGTGTGCCGTTGCCTCGCTGCCTGGCGAGCGGCCACGCGCCGCCGGTTGTTTGTTCGCTCTAGAAGGAGCCGGTGCATTCCATGGCGGAAGCCAGCGGTCGCTCGCCCATCTGCGGGGTACAATGCTGGGCTGGCCGAGATGGTCCTTGTCGGTGAGCTCATGAAGCCATCCGCGGGGTCCGGGCTGCCCGGTCGGGCGCTCTGGATGTCAGGTCCGTGCCCGTTGCGCTGGGCTTTTTCCCGACCGGGTGAACCGTGGGTCGGTTGCGACCAAAGGCGGGGGACCGGCTTAGAGAGGCTGAGGGAAAATGCTCGGCCGTGCACCTGCCGGGTCTCGCCACAAGCTGATTTTGGGTTGCGGGTCCCTGGGCCGGAAGGTGCTGGATGCAGGGTGAGTGGCCCGTCCCGGGGAGGGGCATGGAGCAGGACTATTTTCGGGGCGTCGAACTAAGAAGCAGGGCGGCCGGGCTGTTCGGCGTTCGGGCAGCCCCTGCACCGGAGGCCGTGGTGTCCTTTCGAAAGGTAAGCCGATACCGTCTGTACCAGGACGTGGTGGGTCAACTTGTCGAGCACATCAGGAGCGGCCGTATTCTGCCGGGGGAGCGTTTCCCTTCGGAACGGGAGCTTGAGCGGCAGATGGGGGTGAGCCGCGGCATCCTGCGCGAGGCCTTTCGGGTGCTGGAGGCCGGCGGGATCGTCGAGTCGCAGCCGGGCGGCGGCAGGTTCCTCAAGCAGCTGGACGGGAGGAGTTCGATCTTGAGGCGGGCTTCGTGAGGCTGGAGAAGGCAGTGCTCCTGGACATTTGCGACGCCAGGCAGATCATCGAGGGCGGCCGAGCTGGCGGCGGAACAGGGCAGCGACGAGGATATTGCTCAGATCCGTCGGGTCATCGATGATTTCTTCCGCGCCCAGTTGGACCCAGGTGAGGAGCAGTTGGACCGTGAGCTGGACTTTCACGTGGCGGTGGCCCGGTGCAGTGGAAACCTGGTGACCCGGGAGCTGGTGCTGGTGGGCATCTTCAGGGAGCACCGGCAGCAGCTGCACCTTCCCCGGGACCAGTGGTCGACCCTGTGCACCCACCACTGTTATGAGATTTACGAGGCGATCAGGGCCCGTGACGGCCTTGAGGCAGCCCGGCGCATGGCGGAACATCTGGAGCGTTTGCGGAAGGTGATTGAGCAGGCTGGGTCTGGCGGTCGAGGTGCGGATGCGTGAGGCAAAGTTACGTTGCCTGGGTGCTCGAGGTGAGCTGGGTGCGGTGGAGTTGAGGCGTGTGGGAGCCAGCGCTCTGGTGGTGCTGGGCGCGGTAATGATGTTCTTTTGCGAGTCCCTCGCCGTGTTTCGCCTGGTGCCGGCCTATGAAGAGATGATGCGCACGGGCGACGGGACCGCATTCCGCTTGGGACTTCTTATAGTGGTGTGGTGGGCTGTGCCTGCATTGATTGGCCTGGCGGCTGGCGGCGTGTTGCTGCACTGTACGGGTGGTTCTCTGCCCGCGATACGCGGCCGGTTTCTGGCGGTGCTGTCGTGGCTTGGTGCAGCGCTGTCTCTGGCTTGGGTGCTGCCCTGGGTTTCCGGTCTGCTGCGGGGGGCATGGGGGATTGCCTCAGGGCTTGGGGTGTGCGTGCTTCTGGTGGCGCTGGGGCTGCTGCTTGGCTGGGCTGGGGTGATGCTGTGGTGGGGTGTGTAGCCCGGGTGCGGGAAGGTCCTTGTCTGCGGTGATGAGCGGTGCTCGGTGTGGAGCGACGTTCAGGGGACGTGGCTAGGGGTGTTGTTGGTGCCGTTTTTCGGCCGGGGTTTGCTGCCGTGCTCGTCCGCCCGGGCGGCTGGTGAGGGCGGTTGGGTTGCTCTGGGGGAGGCGCTGGCTGATGCTCTGGAGTTGCTGGTGGAGTGCGCCGGGGACAGGGAAGGTGGGATGGCGGCTGTGATACGCTGGGTGGGGGCGTGAGGTGGCCGGGGTGCTTTGTGCCGCGGTCGGATAGGATGGGGCTGGCAGAGGGCGAACGGTGCTGGACATCGGGGGCGGGCCGAGCATGAGTGACATGAGTGAGTGGAGGGCGGATCTTCCGGATTCCGTCTGGCGAGGTTTAGGGCGTCTGCGCGTGGCTGCGGGCCTGGGGGTTGCGGCGGCGGGCGTTGTGGTTGGGTTAGGTCACAGGGTGCCGCCGGTGGCCGCTGTCCTGCTGGTGCTCTTTGCCGTGGGTTTTGCGGCGGTGAGTGTGCTGGGCATGCGGTGTCGGGCCAGGCGGTTTGAGGTGCTGTCCATGGCCTGGGCGGTGGCGATGAACACCACCCTGGCCCTGGCATCGGGCGGGCCGGACAGCCCCCTGCTCTTTGTGTTTCTGGTGCCGGTGTTCACGCACGGCTTCCGGTGGGGCCCGAGCGGAGCGTATGTTTCGGCTGCCGCGAACACTGCGGCCCTCCTGGGGCTCGCAGGCTATGGCCTGGCGGCAGGCGATCCGCCGGGCGCCCTGCTCCCTGCGGCGCTTGTCTGCTGCGTCATGTGGGTGGGGGCCCGGACCGTCTCGCTGGTGGTCTCCGCGTTGGGGGCGCAGCGGGACGAGTTGAGGGTTATGTCGCAGGTGGATCCTCTGACCGGGGTGTTCAACCGGAGGTCGCTGTTCGACGCCGCGGCTGCTCTGGCCGCAAGGGGTGGGAGTTTTGCGGTGGTCCTCGTTGACCTCGATGGGTTCAAGGCGGTCAACGACGCCCGAGGCCATCTTTTCGGGGACGAG
>Ga0080004_1111624_pt1 | contig 15425 bp, 32 predicted proteins | sample WasSprMetagenome_FD_69207 | JGI IMG/M metagenome (GOLD analysis project Ga0080004, IMG submission 69207) | Sulfidic aquatic microbial communities from Washburn Spring, Yellowstone National Park, USA - WS (SPADES assembly) (version 2) | ecosystem: Environmental > Aquatic > Thermal springs > Hot... | reverse complement strand
CATAGGGAAAGAAAAAAGTATTAAGGCTCAAGAAACAAGAAGTGAGAAGTGAATCTCAATAAAACCGAGAGGTACCAAGTAATACCAACACCACCAAAACCACCAAGTCAAAAAAATTAGAGTAAAAAATACAAAAAATTAGAGCGATATCAGAAGTAAAGAACCTCAAAAAACAAAAACTCTATAGAATAATGTATAAGAAAAAAAGGGAAACTACTGGGAACGCCTAAGGTGAAACCAACAGGAATCCTTGCTTATAATTTGCTTTAACGTTGAAACCTGCTTTAGTTAACGCCCGATATCCTGCAGCCACTTGACCTTTAGTTAAACCACTAACCTTTAATGGTTTTTTGTTCTTTCTAATTTGCTGAATTATCTGTTTCCATTGCCCACTTCTGGCTCTGCTGTTCTGGTAATTCTCGAATTCCTCTTCACTTATTTCTTGTATTTCAACCACATTTGACACCGTGTATAAGATTCTAGCATACCCATATATAAGGATTACTAACAAAAACATGTAAAAAACCATGTAAAGAGTTAAAAAGCAATTTACATAAAAATGACCTAAAGATTTATATATAAGAATACACAATAAGAACCACAAAAATAAACTCAAAAAGGAGGCTTGATAAAATATGACCGAAAAAATAGAAATAGAAAAAGGAAAAACAAAAATATGGGCAAAAGTAGGCGGAACAAAAGAAAACCCAGAATTGCAAATATGGGTAAACGACCAGTTCGCCGCATACTTTTGGATATCCAAAACACAACAAGGCAATGAATACGTCAGCGGAACAATACATACAAACAACATCGTATCAATACACTCAGTAAACACAGAAAAATTCTAAAGGAGGCAGAACTATGAAAATGCCACTATGTCCATTAAGAAAAACAGCAGTCAAAACAGACGTGGGAACAACAAAAGAGTATTTCGAAGAATGCGAAGCTAAAAACTGCATGTGGTACATACCAGACGTAAACGAATGTGCAATAACAGCAATAGCAACAAAACTAGGATTCGGAAGAATAACAGTAGACGCAATAACAAGCTGAGAAGTGCAACAAATGCAAATAAAAGAAGGACAAGAAGAAAGAACATATCCCTACACAATACAGAACCTGCCCATAACAGTAACCATACCATACAATTTCAGATGGCGAGTACTGCAGGCAAAACTAATGCTAGCAGACCTAAAGGAACTATGCGAGAAGTATGGAATAGTAGAGGCTTGTTCACTATACGAAACAGTCAGGACAGAAATAGGCATACTAATGAAAAAACTAAAAGAAGAAATAGAAGCTAAACGAGAAAAAATAGGAGCACTGATATATTGAAACAACTAATAGGCTGTAAACTAAACGGAAACTGCGCTTACAAAAAAATAAAAAAGAAAACAAGAAAAAAAGAACACTACGCTATCTGCACGTTTAAAGGCACATGCAACCAACAGTACTATTTAACAAATGCAAGACAAATCAAAACAATAAAAGAAGATGAAACGGCAAAAGAAACCTCTGAAACCAGACCGGCGTAGACCGGCTGGCAGGGGGCGTGATAAATGGTAAAGTTGAGTGGAAAAACCCAACTAGCCAAAGCAGTCGAGCCAGTCGAAGGCGGAACATACGAAATCGTCAAGGTCGAAGAAGTGAAAACAGCAGTCCAAGGCTTTAACGGCTTAAGAGTAGTAATGAAGTCAGTTAATCCATCAGACACTAAAGAATACGCTACAATGCTGTGGATGAGAGAAACAGCAGGACAATCCTCTAAACTAGGCTCGTTCCTAGCAGCATTCACAAAAGCTCTTGGAAGTGAAGAGGCGGCGATGGACACAGACAACTGGGCTGGACACAAAATAAAAATCATAAGCTGGACACCAAGAAAAAGAGAAATACTGGTGGTGGACTAAATGCCAAAAATAGACGTGCAAAGAAAAGAACCAGACATAGACTACTACACAGAACAGCTAATAGAAGAAATGCTAAAAGAAGGAATGACACAATTCAACGACACAAGAGACTACAAGGTAACAATCAAAAACGGCAAAGACTACACAGAAACAATAACAGCAAACATATCCATAACTATACTCAGAGCTTCACAAACACTGATAGAAAAGGCAAAAGAGGAAGAAGAATGAGCAGAGTTTACAAAATAAGACGGCTGGGGCACACATACGCCCTAGCCGTCCCAAAAGTTTTAGTGAGCCAGGAAATGCTAGAGAAGGGAGTGGTGATACAAGTGCTAGACTACTCGCCAGAAGAGATGACGCTGAAAGTGAGGGTAGTCAATGAGCGCAATAGAAAACACACTAAAAATAATAAGAGCAGTCGAACAGACCCACAAAAACTTGGGACTAGCAGTGGTATTCAGTAAAATCACAGACCTATCAGACTGGGGGCTAATGATAATAGGAGAAAGAGCAAAAGGAAAAGGAGCAATACTAGAAACAGTAGAAAAGTTGAGACACAGAAAAGTTATGGAAGTGGCAAGATTGACACCCGCTGGCCTAAAAAGAATAGCAGACGACCTAAACGACCAAGAAGTAACATTCATAAACCCAGACATTTCTACGCTGTACAACCCATACCTAAAAGACGCAATGATAAATTGCATGGCACACTTGATTAGTGAACATAGGCTGCCTAAAAGCTGGACAGACAAATACGAATACTCAATAACCAACTGCAAAATATCCTTTTTGTCAGGAGTGCAGCCGAAAATGATGAGGACAATAACACAACTGCCACAATGGGAAAGCATGTACCGAGACCGCTTTTTACGCTTCCACCTGTACTATCCACTGGGAACGCCTAAATGGAGCGAACAATACCCAACGGTGCCAGAACTATACATTCCAGACTTCACAGTTGAATCAGTAAACATACCAGAAAGCATAAAACAGTCACCAAAATACCAGAGGTTAAGAGCTGTCCTTGAAAGGCAGACAAGTGAAGGAAGAGCAGGACTCATCCTGAACAGACTCTTAAAATCACATGCCTACTTAAACGATAGAGACACAGTTGTTCAGGCTGATTTAGACGTTTTAGAACTCTTCACACTAAACCTCATGACAGACTACTGGCTGAGCACAAGACTAAGCCTAGCTGGAGCACTGCAATTCGAACCAGACAGTTACGTTGCATTATTTCATTTGATAGAAAAAGAAGAAATAACAAGAAAAGAACTCGCCGAATACTTCAAAGTCACAAAACAAACACTAACAAAACACCTAAAGCCGCTAATGGACAGAAACATAATAGCAGGAACATACGGACAACCAACATACAAACTAAACCCAGACTGGAAAAACCGCTATTTACAGCCCATAAAACAATGGCTAAAGGAGAATTTGGGCTTATGATATTAGATGCTACAGCAGGAAACCGCTCAATATACACATTCAAACACAGCCAAAACATAATATACCTTGACAGACAAAAAGAGCTCAAGATAAAACCAACCATATTTGCTGATGACATGTTTTTGCCTTTCAAGGACAGCGTATTCGACATGATAATTTTCGACCCGCCACACCAGTGGACAACCAAAGGCACAACGTCAATACCAGTCTACTCAATACCACAAGGCAAAAAACATGCAATGCTGCTTGGAGTGAAAGGACACACATACTACGGAATAGAACAGTACAGTTCAAAAACTGAACTAATCAAATACATTTACAACGCTCAGAAGGAGTTTAAAAGAGTCCTAAAAGACGACGGAGTGCTACTATTTAAATGGTGCGAAGTGGAAATAAAGGTAAACAGAATACTAGGCGTTTTCCAAGACTGGAGAGAACTAATGAGGCTGCCAATAAAGTCTCCATTCCAAGTCGCGGGAGTACAACAGACATACTGGGTTATGATGGAAAAGAAGAGGGGGAGAAGTGAACCGCTCGAAACATACACTGATAATCAGGAACGTGCCTGAAAAACTATACGTGGGACTGTGGAACTTGAGACGTAAAAAGAACGCTAGAAGCTGGAGAGACCTTTTAGAGAAAATAGTTGAAGAATGGTTAGAAGAGGAATCAGCATGGCTGTGGACCAGTACGAACCAACCATAAGGCGAATAATGGAACTGGAAAACAGAATAAAAGCCAGAGAAGAAACAATAACATACTTCGAAGACATACTGAAAACAAGAAGAGAAGAAACAGGACTGCCACACACAGAACTATTCAGGATAGACAGAGCCTATAGAGGAACAGTCTACGCAATAAGAGCCCTGAAAGGATGGAACACACGAGACAGAAAAACAATAGAAGAACTCAAAAAACTCATACCACCAATAAAAGCAATAAAACTGCTCCTAACATTCAGCATAGACACTGGACGAGGACACGAAACATTCTATGCAGAAGTAACAGCTGAGACCGTGACAAGTCCAAACTTAACGGTTGAGCAGAGAAGTGAAATAGTGAGCAGGACACTAAACGTAGTGATTAAATTCTTCTGGATAATATTCGACGCAAACAAAGCCATAACAAAAGACAAAAAACAAATCTGGGGCGAAGAAGTCTACACCAGACTAAAAAATTTTAAAAACTTCATACAATACCAAGTTGTAAAAAGCATAAGTCCAGAGGACATACCAAAAATATACGAAATATTGAGAGCGCACCCGCTAACAACGTTAGAATCAGCAATGGACAACTTCATAAAAGCATTAAAACAGTTAGGCTGCTTTGAAGAGAGAGAACTAGACGAATTTGTAACAAGACAAGCAATAATAAAAATAGGAGTAGAATACCAGTACGCAAAGGAAACAGACGAACCAAAATATCCGCTAGTGTATTTGTTAGTTGAGAAAGGGAGAGATAAGGAAACAAAGGGAGAATGGATATTCACAGCAAAACTAACAGTAGCAGACAAAACAGACCTTGACATGATGGAACTGTTAGACATGAAATATGAAGAGTGAAAACATGAAGACGCTCAAGATTGATATTGACCTGCAACCGCCAGAAAAATGGCTTAAACTATGGATAGAAACAAGACTTAAAATGCTGAAGGATATAGGCTACACTCCATTCGACTACGACATATTCAAAACAACAAGAGGCATACACATATACATCAGCCTAAACAAAGACCTGCCAGACGAAACAATAAACATGCTCCAGTTCCTATGCGGAGACGACCCAACAAGAGTCAAAATAAACCAATGGAGAATAAAACGAAAAATCCCACACTGGAACAAACTATTCCACGAGGTCAAATACAGAAAAAAAGTAAAAACAATAACATGCTACTACTGCGGCAACAAAATCCCGATAAAGGAAGATGATAAGAAACTGTAGGTGTCTTATATGAAACAGTGCAAGTTTAACAGTAGTGTTAAGTGTGGGTATGTTAGTGAAGATTTCTGTGTGCGCTGTCCAGAAAGACTAAAAGTTGGACAAACAATGCTTGTCCCAGAAAAAACAGTTCCAAAAACAACGGTGACGGTTGAGGTGGACACAACAGTAACCTGCCCTTTCTGCTTATACACTGACGATATAACGAGGTTCATGATAAGACTAAAAAGCGGCAAACACTCAGAAAAAAGATTTCAATGTCCAGACTGCAAACAAAAAATGCTAAAAGAAACACTAACAAAAAAGATGACAGTAGAAGAATATGCAGAGTGGGTACATGACCTAGGCGGAAGATACTTCTGGAGCCGATGCCAGTTCAGCAAATTCAAACAGAGACTAAAAGACTTGGGAATAAGCCGACAATTCTGGGATGCTTACAGAAAGTTAAAAGAGGAAAAAGGAGAAACAGAAACATACGAAGAGTATCTGGAAAGAAAGCAGCGGGAGGAGATGGAAGAATATGATTCAGGAGATTATTGACATAATAAAGCTAGTCATAGGAGTAGCAGTTGGAACGGTGATAGGCTCATACATAATGGAATATCGCATAAGGAAAATGATTAAAAAGTATATGCCTTTAATAATGGGGGTGATAATGAGTGGTCAAGGGAGCAAGCTACTGGAGAACTCGCTACAAAAGCCTAAAAATAAAATACCTACTGCTACAGGCAAACTACCAAAGGCTAAAAGCGAGAATGATTAGAGAGGAAAAGCCACTAACAGACGAAGCGGTCTCAAAAAAGAAATATCTGGAACTGCTGGCAAAATACAGAAGAGCACAAGCACACATAGAAAAACTAATGAGAGAAAAAGAAGAGCTAAGATGGAAAATACCATGAAATGCTGGACAAACACCTCTGTATACAATTGTATACAACCCAAATCTTCCCCCTTTTTCACAGAAAACCTCAAAAATTTCTGTTTACAAACTGTTAACACATGCTGAAAGCCACTAAAATCCCATTTTTTATATAAACAAATCAAAAAGAGACAATTCGAAGCTTATTCGAAACTTCCTTCATCTTTTTTCATAGACCGTTTTTTCTCGAACTTTAAATACGTCTCTACTTTAACCAGCGCCTTTTCATACATTAGCCTTAGTCTATGATAATTCCATTCGCACATTATTCATCATGCGCGCGCAAGGGAACCGCCAGCCGTGCCTCTTCTTCTCGTGAAGCAGTATGCTGTGAAAAACCATGCCTAAGATAAAACTGCAAACACAGCCGACGATGAAGTTTATTAGGTCTATTATTCTTCTCCGACCTTTTCAACTTCACCTGTTCCAGTCTTCCTCTTGCCGAAAGGCTTAGTCTGCGCTGGGCTTTGCCCTATTAAACGCTGAAGAAACATCTGAGCAATAATCGAATCTAAACTACCAGCACCACTTGACTCGCCCATGCTCTTAATTTCCTTAGCAGCCTCAGTCAAAGCCTTATAATCATCAACAACACTCTTAATACTAAGCGTAGTCCTAACCTCACTAACAGCACTAAAAACATCCTTCATAACGCCAGTAACATCTTTAATCAACTCCAAAGTAGCCTTAACATCAGGATTGCGTCCAATCGCAGAGCTTCTTGCAGCCATAGCATGCTCCAAATCCTTCTTAGCCTCATCATCACTAGCCAACCAAGTCGCAAGTGCCGAAGCAGCCACGTCCTCAATGCTCAGTCCTCTCTCATCACAATACTTTCGTAGAACACCGTAAATGTCTGGATGCTTACGTTTTAATCTAGCCAGTACACCTTTAATCTTTTCAAACACTTCCTTTACCCTCCAAAACTTCTTTAACTTTAGCTCTCAATTCGTCGTTTGGAATGCTGAGTTTAGCGAAACCGTAAATAATCAAGCTGTCTCCGTCCTCTTCAACACTTGAAACTCCGCCGCCTCTAAACCTAACGTCAAATATTCCTTTCTGAAACATTAGTTGCGCTATTTCCTGAGCACTAGCCTCAATATTCTTAACCTTACTTTCAATAGCACTCTTTTGAGTCTTAACCATAATTTCAAGAGCCTTACTGATGCCGACGCCCATGTCCTTAAGGCTCCTGTAAACGTCTTCAGTAACCTTAACAGTCCTGTAGCGCTTGCCGCTCAAGATACCTCACCACCAGACATGCAACAATTCCAGTGAATGCGCCTAGGAAGAAAAAGAACAAGTCCCTAACCATGCTTTATCCTTCTCCAGACAGCCTTCTTCAAATACTCAACAACAGTTATGGCGCCGATGCTTGTAAGATAGTCAAAGGACTGTTGGTAAGTCATGCCAGCATAAGAACCGAATCCTCCGACGAAAGCTCCAACAATCACAGTTTGTATAGCCTTTTCAAGTTCAAAACTTTCACCGGCACTCTTAGCATATCCAATCAAAGCCGTAACAGCTCCTAAACAAGCACCAACAAGTATTCCCTTCACAACCTCAAACATTCTAAAATACCTCTATCAAACCTTTATCTAATAGCTCTCTAAAATACTTGTAGGCTATCTCACGTGGAATCCTTCCCTTAGCGCTTAAAGGTCTAACAAAATCACAGCTGGGATTGCTGCAGAACTGCAGGAGATAGCCGTTCTCCTCATCAAAACTGTAGTTCTGATTGAAAAGCAGCGAACCACACTTCGGACACTTCAATTCAACCTTTTCTACCAGTACCACTTTTTTCCACCCAAAGTTTATATATGATGTAACGTCTTATAACTTTTTCGATGAACTTGATGGAGGAATAAAATGGCAGAAGCAGTACTTGAAAAAGGGCGCAAACCAAAACAGGGCAATCTGGTGGCTAACGAAAACATTGCGATCTGGGTTGTAGTCCAAGACGTCTGGTACAAAGTCAGAAAATACATGAGAGTTCTACCGCCATGGTCAAAACACAGGAAAGGCTGGAGCTACATCAAAGAGAAGTATCCAGACTCAATGTATAAAGTGACAGTTGACTTCAAGAAAGTTGCAGAGGCTACTGCTGGATGGGAAAGATGGGCTAGACGTGAAACAATTGCTAAGGCTTTGAAAGGAAAGAGCTATGGTGGAAAGAAACGTCCAAAAGGAACACCGCCATCAAAGGCAGATATTGAAAAAGTTTTAGCGCTGGTGAAGTAAAATGAGCGAAATTCTCGGCGGAATAGTGGAAAAAGCAAAACTCAAAGACTCAATAGACTTCATACTAGCAATAGTCGGAGCAGGCTCAGCAGGAGCGGTTGTTGAAACAATAAGGTCTTGGCTGCCAAGTCAGACTCAGGGCATGAGCGACGAAACACTCGCAGCCGTAGTGTCTTTTCTAATCTTCTACTTCGGCGACAGAATACACGAAAGGCTCAGACCGTTCGGGTTTGGAATGTTCCTAGACTCAGTTGGCGCATGGGTTGGAGGATACACAAAAAGCTTCTGGGACATGCTGAAGAAAAAGTAAACTCCTTGGCGGAGGTTAAAAAATGAGCTTAAACTTCAAAAGAAAAGGTTCAATAAGAACAGAGGGCATACGCATAGACTACGGGAAGGCAGCGCCGGCTTATGGGCATAGGTCTGTGAAGTACGTTGAACTTTTCGGCTCTTTAGCTTCAGGCAGCCTTGGAGCAGGACTTTCCGCTAACATTATAAGCTACAAAATTCCAGACGGACACTGCGCTGAACTATTCGCAATAGGAGTTCAGCCAGACATAGATGCTGCAGGAACAACAAGCAATCTACGATACATAAGCATAGCTAGGGATGGAAAGGACGTAGGCTTAAAGTTCCTGTGCAACCATTTGGGCAAGAATTCGCTTCCATACGGAGACCCAGACTCACTTCAGCCGATTCGCCTATTAGACTATCCGATGCGGAAAGGAAACTTAACGCTAAAATTCAACGAGGGACAAACAATCCAAATAGTGGCAAACGCTAAGGGCACACTGCAGAGTGAAGCAAATGCAAGAGCCAAAATACTACTCTACGAACCAGCAGACGCCGCACTATACTATGGAGTGTCAATAAGCAACTTTGCATCTCTCCCAGGTGGAGTTGAACAGGCTATGCCAGTGATGCTTTTCGCTGATTTCGTTGAAGACTTCGCAACAACAGCTCGTTCAGTTTGGCAGGACGCATACAGTAAAAACGTCAAAGACTACGAACAGATAACGCTTTCGCACGTTGGAGTTGTTCCACATGCAAACGCTGACGCCTTGAAGATTTACGACCATAGGCTGAAGTGGGAGGCTCCAGAATACGAGCCTTACTTCAAAATCAAAGCTGGAATAAACTCGCTGCCGTTTGGAGATGATGCTGAATATCAGCCAACTCAGAAGCTGCCTTCAGTTGTAGCAGACCATGTTTTCACAAACACAGACATGAAAATACAGGTGCGCGATAACGGTTCAGCGGCTGCAACAGTTTCAGTTCAACTGTTAGGCTTGTATAGGAAGGTGAGGTGATTAGATGGCAACATTCAGCGGGAGACATCCACATACGCACACTGTGAGCGTTACAGTCACCCACGAGGCATGTGCAGTTACTGGCGCTAAATATTCATCGGCTACTAGTCTTCCGACAAGTGTCAGCGTTGGCAGTAGCAGACCTTAATTTCCCCTCTTTTTATATTTTGAAATGTTTGGAGGTGTGTGTGAATGAGTGAATCGGCAAGGATAGAAGTGAAAAATTATATTGAGGAAAAGGTTGAAGAGGAAGTCTATGCTGGTTCAGACGTTATTGCGCATGGTTCAACTAGTCCAGTGAAGGTTGCTGATGGAAAAGTTAGAGACGGCTACGAAGGCATCGTTGTTGGTGTAGCGTGTACTCAAGACTCAGACTGCAGCCTGTTTTTGAAGGTTGCTGGCAAACAGAACTATCCAAACGGGCTTAACACTGCTGGTCTTGGAGGCTTAACGAATGAGACGCTTCTTCTTGTGAAGGTTCCAGAGGGGCAAAGCTGGGAGCTGGGCTTCACAAACAAGAACACAACAACAGACAAGACAGTAAACTGGCGGTTAAGAGTTAGACTGTTCAAAAAGTAAAGAGGCGATTTAAATGACTCAAACGTTCACAGTTGAAGCAGGTACTTATGAAGTTTCAGCAAGCTATCAGCAGTTTAGTGAAACTAAAACTGTGACTGTTAAGGCTGGTGAAACAGTTACGGTTGAGTTCAGATGGTACACTCCTCCGCCTCCAGTAACTGTTCCAGTGATGGCTACAATAGTGGTGGCTGCTTATGTCGACGATAAAGAGGTGCCTGCAACAGTCACAGTTAGGAAGGTTGCATAATGGCTAAATACTATATTGCTGCTGGAATTTCAAATGTGTGGATAGACGAGTATGGACATGAAGGGATGACTCCGTACTGCAGCCCTCCAGAGGCAGGTTGGACTTTCGTTAAAACCGTTTATGATGGAAGATACTTCGTTTTCAGTGAAGGCGCATCTATTCCAGTTGACTACGTTGTTGTTGAAACTGTTGAAACAGCGGCTGAGGTTGGAAGCGCTGAATGGCAAAACCTGATTAACGCTGCGCTTGACAGGGTTAGGGCTAGCTGTCCTCCTCTTGCAACCTATTCGACTGCTACTCCTCCATGTGCTCCCGCGCCTATCACTCCGACTCCTGCTGTGGCGGTTATTGCTGTTTCAACTGAGCCTGTTGCTGGAGACATTTATGTTGACGGGCACTATTTTGGCGCTGGAAGTGCAACTGTTTACGTTGAGGAAGGCTCGCATACTGTTAGTTTTGGAAGTGTTGCTGGCTATGTTACTCCTGCGTCGCAGAGCGTTTACGTTAAGCTTGGTGAAATTGTTTCAGTTGTTGGACATTATACTCCCGCTCCGCCTGCAACTGGAACTATTGTTGTCAAATGCTGTGTTGACGATGTGGAAGTGCCAGCTACTGTTAACGTTAGGAGGGTTGGGTAGTGGCGCAGACGTTTACTGTTGAACAAGGCAGATATGAGATTTCAGCAAGCTATCAGCAGTTTAGTGAAACTAAAACTGTGACTGTTAAGGCTGGTGAAACAGTTACGGTTGAGTTCAGATGGTACACTAAGGCTCCTTCGGTTCTTCCTCTTTTAGCCCTTGGAGGATTAGTTGCTTTAGTTTTGGTTAGGAGGGAGAAGAAGTGATTAAGGTTGAAGCTGACAAGACTATGATTAAACCTGGCGAGATTGTTAGGTTTACTGGTTACGCTGAGCCTGTTGAAGACATCATAATGGATGTTTATGTTAACAATGTGAAAGTTGCAGAATACACTATTTACATTGAGACTTTAGGCATAAACTATATTGATTTGAAGCCTTCGATTCTGGGCGACGTCGTCAGTTTCAAGCCTTATGGAGCCAAGAGCGGAGAAGAGGCTGAGCCAATAACAATTACGACTGTGACAGCTCCGCCTGGAGCGTATAAGTTAACTTTGAGCGCTAGCAAAACAAGCGATATTGAAACTGGCGAATTAGTGACGTTTACTGTAAAAGTTGAGCCGGCTGTAGCTTATGGTGTTAAGTTGAAGGCTTACATTAAGGGCGAATGGAAAGGCGTCTGGGATGTTTTTACGGATTCAAGCGGTGTTGGTTCAATAGAGCTTGTGCCAAGTGTGGTTGGCAACGTTGTTGACTGGCAGGCTGAGGACGCTTATGGAAACAGGAGCAACACTGTTACGACAACTCTTAAAGGGGTTAGTCCGCCGATGGCTTGGGCTGTTCCGCTGTTGTTAATTGGCGGATTAGTTGTTTTGGCTGGAGTGGCGGTGAAGAAGAAGTGACAGCCACTTGGGGTTCTCCTGTTTCAGGTGCTTGGCGTACTGTTTCGTCAAATTATGACGCTAAAGGCGAGATTGTTGAAGTTTCGCAGACTCTTAAAATATACTTTGAAGGCTCGATAAGCGAGGTAGACTTGAGGAACAAGATTCTTGAGTCGCTTAGGAAAGAGGAGAACGTTGAGCCGATATACGTTGAAGTTAAGTGGCGAGGTGTTGAGGTTTTTCCGCTTCCAGCTAACCTGTTTGACGTTAAATACCAGTACAGAAGTAAAGGCATATTAATTGAAATCATTATTATACTCATTATCAGTTGTATTTTGGCTTGGCTTGGCATTCAGCTTGTTGACAGGCTTAACGAAACGTTTAGGGTTATGCCTGAACCTGTTAAGTGGGCTGTTACAGCTGGTGGTGTTGCTTTGGCTCTCTTGGCGTTATATCTGGTTGTAAGCGCTGTTAGGAGGCGAGAGTAGTGGTGTTTGAGGTTAAAGCTGAATATAAATGTTTAAAATGCGGCAAAGTGTTTAGGACTGTTGAGGAGTTGGAAGCGCATGAGTGTAGAGGAGCTGCTTAAGACTATACTTGACTATTTGGATGCTAACTTTCCAAGAAGTGACGATGAGCCTGCTTACGTGGCTGAGAGTTACAGTGTTCCAGCTGGAAGCGCTTTAACTGTGACTTTTAGGGTTGCTCCAGAATGGCTTGTCCGCATAAAACACTTGTATACTGATGCAGCTCCGAACTGTTTTTACCAGTGGACTTTGGCGGGGTTAACTGTGAAGGGTAACGAGATTACATTTCACAAGGCTGTTGAAGTGAAGGCTGGAGGCGTAGTTCAGCTTGTTATATCTAACACTGGGACTGTTGGGCAGACTTTGGATGTTTTGGTTGAGGGTTGGGCTAGGAGGGTTGTTAAGTAATGGATATAAGACACACATTTTCTTATCAACTTTTGAGGGAAGTGATGGAAACCGTAGGTGTCTATGATGGTTAGACGTGGAGAGCGTATTATTGAAGGTGTTGATGTTCAGATTAGTAAGATTGAACAGCTGCTTACGCCTAGTCCAACTGTTAGTGATAAGGATAGTGCCGACCTTTGTCAGAAGATTCGTTATTTAATTGATAAAACTGAGGCTTTACTGGCTCAGGCAGACATTAAACTCTCTGCATTAAAGGCTGTTGGGACTGAAACTCCTAGGACTCTTTCAAACATCTACGACCAAATTGCTCAGGCAGACATTAAACTCTCTGCATTAAAGGCTGTTGGGACTGAAACTCCTAGGACTCTTTCAAACATCTACGACCAAATTGCTGCAGTTCAGCCTAGGAATTTAACTCAAATATCTGGAACAGCTTTGACTGGAAGAGATTGGAGTGGCGATTTAGCAAAACTTCAGAATTTGGATTTAACACTGTCTGCTTTAAGGGATGCTTTGAGGAAGTCGACGATTGATACAACTGTTTACGAGAAGACTTTGGCTGACGTCTGGTATTATTTAACGCTAATCAAGGCTAAAACAGACAACTTGGACGTTCTGCTGTCTACAAGGGCAACTGAGTCAACCTTAACGTCTATTAAAAATGCTTTAGCCTCTGTAGCGACTGATAAGCTTAGGGTGTCGCCTGTTGACGCTTTGCCTGAGAGCCCGTTTAACTTGTCTAAGGTTGGCGGGACTGCTTTAACAGGTAGGGACTGGTCTGGTGACCTAGCGAAGCTTCAGAACTTGGATTTGGCTCTTAGTGTTTTGGCCGGTGTTCAGCGTTGGGGAAGGAACGTTTCGCCTACATGGGTTCACGCTGCTGAAGTGACGGCTCCTGCTGCTGGAACTGCTTTAGTGAGCAAGACTGTCAGTACTGGAAAGTCAGGCTACATTTATGGATTTTTCATTAGTAGTGGTGAGGCTAACGACTTCAAGGTTAACTGGACTAGTGGCGCTGCGGCTTATTCTAAAAGGATTGTTTTGGGTGGTAAGGGAACAGTTCAGTATGCCGATTTTATAGCTTTCAACGAAGGCTTACCAGCTGATGCTGGAACAAGTGTGACGATTACAAACGTTAATGCTGGTTCAACTGGAATAGTGTACCAAGCGGCTATACTGTATGCGGAGGTGTAGCAGGTGGGCGGTTTCTCGTCTGTTGTTCAGCGTGCCTGGGTTCCGACTTTCGAGAGGTATGCTGACGTAAGTGTCGCATCAACAGCAAACTACACTCCAGCTGTACCAGGGTTTTTCAGTCCAGGAACAAACCTTGGTTCCGGCTTCAAAACACTTACTGACGCAACAAGTAGTGATAGTTTCTCGGTCAGGTTCTACAGCTCAGGGCTTGGAGCCGTGGTTTACCTCAGAGGAGGAGACTATACTGCCGAGCAGTTTCACGGCTTCGTAATAGGCGATGGAGCAAATCTAAGGTTTAATAATAGAGATACAGTAGCTGCACAGCTCGTTTTGATGAGGATGGGATGAGGTGAGCTAATATGAGCGTTGATTTAAAAACCAAACTTTCCAAGTACATAATTGACAAGAGTAAGCCGGAGTGGAGAGTCAAGAAGCCTTGCTGGGACGGAATAGAACGTGAAATACCAGATAGTCTGAATGGAGAGGTTCTCCTAGAAGAGCACACAGAGGACGGCAAAGTCAAGGGTTGGATTACTGTCAGCGTTGAGAACTTGGCTAACATTTTGAACATGCGTGATAATCCTCTTTTGAGGCCGGATGTTACGGTTGATTTTGGGAAGTTTAAGGGTAGGAGGCTTAGGGATTTGAGTGCTGGTGAGTTTGAGGGGTTGACTGGTTATAAAAAGTACTTTGACAAGTGGCGTGGTGAGGGGGTTAGCGTTTAGTGGATAGTTGGCTTGTTGATGTTTTGGCTAGTTTGGCGCCTACTGTGTCCAAAACAATTCTAAGCGTATATGACAGAATAAAAGATATGAAGGATGACGAGGCGTACCGTGTTGTTAGCTTACTGTTACTAGCGCAGGTGATTGAACAGAACAGTAATATACAGAGAGAGATAAAGAGGGCTAATGAGGGCATCACTATTCTTTTGAAGAGGACTGAGGGTTAGTCTATTTTTGGCGGTTTGCCGTTTTCTTGTGTAGTGTTTTGTGCTTCTTTGAGCATTGTTTTTACTGCTTTTGCTGCTAGTGTTGTTGTTTTTTGTCTTTTTTGTTTTGCTAGTAGTTGTATGTATTCGGTTAGGTATATGCTTAGGTTTGGGATGGTTTTTCACCTCTCATATTTATTAGTTGTTATTTGTAGTTTACTGTATGTGTTGTTTTTGTTTTTTGGGAAGTCTTACTTCTGATATCTATTCTGATGTCTTAACTCTTCATATTTCCTCTTTCTTTCCCTATG
>Ga0080004_1113474_pt1 | contig 15429 bp, 30 predicted proteins | sample WasSprMetagenome_FD_69207 | JGI IMG/M metagenome (GOLD analysis project Ga0080004, IMG submission 69207) | Sulfidic aquatic microbial communities from Washburn Spring, Yellowstone National Park, USA - WS (SPADES assembly) (version 2) | ecosystem: Environmental > Aquatic > Thermal springs > Hot... | reverse complement strand
TTAAATCTTTTATTTTACTAACCCTAAAAGGTATCGTGTGCGACCGTAGTCTAGTCTGGTCTAGGACGGGAGCCTGCCACGCTTCTGACCCGGGTTCAAATCCCGGCGGTCGCATCCTATTTCTGGGGTATGGTGTGCCAACATATTCTATCTAATGGTATGAACGACAGTATATCTGATAAACTATACTATTATGGTGTCAAGCTAGAAAATGCTTTGAGGCTGCTGGAGGGGTCTGAGAAGATTTCTGTTGAGGATAAGAGGGCTGTACTGGAGTTTATTGAGCATTTGAGGAGCCAGGGTGTTAGTACTGGAAGGCTTGCTAAGTACCTGTTTCATTTGAGGGTGTTTAGGGAGTGGCTTGGAAAGGGTTTCAGGGATGCTTCTAGAAGGGATTTGGAGCATTTTATTGCAGAGGCTAGGGGCAAATATTCTCCTAAGACTGTTGAAGACTATGGTTTTGTGATTAAAAGGTTCTACAAGTTCCTCTACTATGGTAACGTGGACAAGGATACTCCATGGCCTGAGCTGGTGAAGTGGATTAAGAAGAGTGGTAAGCTTTCTGAGAAGAACATGCCAGAGTTTCTTACAGGGCAGGAGGTTCAGAGGATGATTGAGGCTGCTGACTGCTTGAGGGATAAGGTTATGCTTGCAGTAGGCTATGAGGCTGGGTTGAGGGCTTCAGAGCTTCTGGGACTAAATGTTGGAGATGTTTCATTCGATTCTCTTGGGGCCAAGATTAGGGTTAGAGGGAAAACTGGGGAAAGGGTTGTGAGACTAATTTCCTCTGCACCACTTTTGGCAAGATACATGGAAGAGCACCCGTTCAAGAATGAGCCGAATAGGCCACTGTGGCTTTCTCATGCCACCAACAGGAGAGGGTTAAGACTATCATATGCTTCATGGAGTGAGATTCTCAAGAAAACGGCCTCGAAGGCTGGGATAATGAAGCGGGTCCACAATCACATGCTCAGACATGGGAGTGCGACAGAAGCGGCCAAGTACTTGACAGAGCATGAGATGAAGGTAAAATATGGTTGGACTGGAGGAAGCAGAATGCCTGAAATATATGTTCACTTGAGCAGCAGAGACTTGGATGAGAAGCTTGCTAGAATATATGCTGGAAAAGTGCTTGAGCCTGCTAAACCAGAATTTTCTCCAATAATATGCCCAAAATGTGGTGAAAAGAACACGCCTGGACAAAAATATTGTGGCAGATGCGGTACACCATTGGATAAAAGTGTCTTGGAAAAAAGTAGAGTGGAAATAGAAATGTTGAAGAAAGAGATTATGGAGTTGAAGGAGCTACTCAGAAAGGCTGCCGAGAACGCTTTCTAGCTCCTCCATCTTCTTTAATATCTGGTTCCATAAACTTTTTGGAACCCTAACATACTCTTCTTTTTCCTCCATCACATCACCTCCCTCAACCCAGAAAGGTATTTGAGGGACAGTTCAACAAAAAATTTTTTGAACACTTCAGGGTCCTCAATCAGATGGGAAATGGTTCTATCGTAGCCGAACCTTAGCATGCTAACTTTTAAGGCTGCGAGGGCAAGCATTCCAGCTTCAGAACGTTTTATCCTATTCTCTTCAATATAGCTTCTGACATAGTAGGCGGCCGTATCCAAGAGAACCTTATTGTTTATGCCTAGGAGGCCATCATATAAGGTTAGGAGGCCCAGCACCTTCCTCATGAAGGGGTCGTCTGAGGCCTTGAAAGAGAACATGTTGTCTGGTGGACCCATGTGGTTGAGGCTGAAGTCTGAAGCTTCTGGAGGCCTGTAAGTGTTGGCTTCAATAAGGTCCAAGATGGCCATATAACATTTTGCTGCCGTCGTATAGCTTGGCTTATGCAATCCTTTAACCCAATAGTATATTGTGGCCCTTTCCACTCCAAGAACCCTAGCCAAGTAGCCGTAGCTTAGGCCAAGCTCTTCCACAGCATACTTTACCATAGAAACAAAGGTGTTCAAATTATAGTTAACAGTTTTATTCAATTTTTGTTCAATCATGACCGTTCACCAGATAGAATATTAGATGATTTAGCGCCCTGGCCAGGCGCCATGTTCTTGGGTGTGGTTCCCTTCCTTAAACCTATTGACAATAGTTTTTCCAGCTCCAGAAACTCTTTCTCACTCAAGCTCTTGGATGCGATGCTCTCGTGCTTGAGCCTTTTAAGGTCCCTGTCCCAGTAGTAGCGATAGAGTCTAACAAGATATGGCATCATAAATCGCCTCGATAGGGAGGGTAGCCTGAAAGGACCAAGGCTGCTGTCAAGACTGTAACAAATATTGCGAGAACAAAGAAGACTATGGTTAAATCCATTGCTAGACCACCACAACCGTTCCATGCTTTCCTCTTATCACATGAACTTCTTGGCCTAAGGCATCAGCTAGATGGTCGTGGACGATGGCTCCTAACGCAGTCTTATATTCTTCAACACATTTGCTGCAATAATATACTGGGATGCCTGACTCCATGATTTCCTCAATATAATGTTCACCATGTTCACCACATGCAACTTTTTTATTACAGAATTTGCACCTCATTTTTTCATCCTCCCTGGGATTCTGGTGGAGGGTAAAGGTACAGTTTTCTAGCGCATGAAATGCAGTAGTAGCGTCTTCTCCGTTGGCCTCGGATAATAATCTTTTCTCCCATTTCAAGAGGTTTTTGGCATCTGTAACATACTAGGCCGAACTCTTGCGACATTCTGCTTCTCCTTAGGCTTCCAATGTTTTTGACCGTGATTTTTGAAATGTATGTGGCCATGTTCTACCACCACACTATTCTTGCCAGGACATCGATTTTGTCCAGGTCAAAGTGGATGCTGAGAAGCTCGACTGTGAAAGTTTTTTCTGGAAAAGATTGTGAAAGCAGTAAAAGGATTTTAGATGATGAGACATGAAATTGTCTGTGGAGGCCGAAGGTTATCCAGTAACAGTCATTGTTCTTTCTAACCTCGTCTGCGCCTAGAAGATGTTTTAAATGCTCTGGACTGATTTCAAACTTTTCCTCTAGCACCATGAAACATCGTCTCCTCCAACGTCTTCCATGGGACACCAGAAAATTGATTCAATAAAGTCAATGCGCAAGAAAATAGATTGGCCTAGCCTGATAACATTCTCTTCCTCACGTATTTCTTGGAGAGGGCCTCTGTACTCTCTGCCATTATATAGTCTAACATGAACCGTTCTGCCGAGAAAAACTTTCAAGGATCCAGCAGTATAGGCCATATTAGAACACCTCACGCCATCCAGCCTCCCATAATCTTCTTCCACATGTTGGGATGCACTTCCCTAACATGCTTCAAGCACTTTCTGTCAAATTCTTGCTCGTCATTGTAGAATACATAATAGCTGCAATAGGGACACTGCCACAATTTCATGACAGACTCACCTCCATGGCTGAAACAATGGAAGAGGGAGGGGACAGGCTTTCAATGAACATTCTACACGAGTCGATGCTGCCATGGAAAACGATTCTAGCAAGACTGCGCCTAGGATTCACTTTGAAACTGTGGCCGCATCTCACGCACTCGACAGTCCTAGCACCATATACGATAATCTTCATAAAACCACATTTAGGACATTTTACGACAGCATACATTACAATGTTCACCTCAAATCAAGTTTCATCATAACCTCAGAGATAGTCCGAGCAAGCTGCTCTAGAAAACGATTCTGCTCATTCAATATCGCAACAAGTTTTTCTTTAAAGGCACAATCGTTCTTCAATATTTCAATGACAATCTCGTCAAATTTGTGCTGGGCCACATTGAATGCTGCCTGATTATCATATTTGGCCATCTCTTGGCATAGTTTCTCCAGGCTCACATAAGAGTAGTAGTAAACTTTTCTAACACCTCCTCTTCCACTAGCATTTATATGGAAAGGCTTTCTCCTTTTCAAGACACCTTTTTTAACCAGCCTCTGAAGAGCAGCCATGACCGCCTTATCATCTATGTCTAACCCATACCTTTCTTTGAGAAGCTTTGTAATGGTAGTGCTTGTAAGTTCAGTTTTCCCTTCTACCGAAAACAGATGAAGTATCCAGAAAACTGTCGGCCTATATTTTAAGACATTATTTGGTAACATGGTAACATCCTCTGTTACCACGGGTTCCATGAAATGATTTTGTGGTAACAAGGTAACAGGGTCTGTTACTACTTCAATTTTGGTGTTATTATTATTGGTGTTATTATTATTGGGTTCACTATTAAGGAGAGAGATACCTATTGAAGTAGTAACAGGGGTTGTTACCATGTTACCATGGGGTTCATGAAGTGATTTTGTGGTAACAGGGGTTGTTACTTTTTTGGAGTCTTTATTGTCAATAGTGTCTTCGTCCATGTTCTCTACCTCCATTGAACCACTTCTTGCGCAATCTCTTTTTGGAGTGTTTCTCGTTTGGCCTGCTCTTGCTCGGATATTTGGATGAGTCCTAGTTCCTTGAGCTTGCGATATGCTCTTTCTAGTGAGCTGAGGTGGTTTAGGCCTTTCATTAGCGCCTTGTAGGTTTCCTGGTTGAGCCATGTTAGGCCACAGTGTTCTCGTAGGTAGTAGAATCTTAGGAGGGCATATTTTTCTGCTGCCTCTGGATGCTTGGCCACTATATCAAGCACTATATCTGCGAAGGGTTTCACTCTCTTTTTCATGGTATCACCTTTTTCAGGAACCTTCTGTGCCATGTTTCCGTGTGGCCTCTGCGTTCCACGGTAACGAGGTCTCCTTCCACTTTTCTTATGGTCCAGGGCCAGTCAAATTTTTTGAGTCTAATGAAGCTTTTCTTGCATTCTTCCATGTCTGGTTCAACGAGGTCTCCTGGTTCAAGCTCTTCCTCGAAAACCAGTTTTCTGCTCAAACTTTTATCTCCTCCATTTTTCTTATGAAACATTGTAGGTGATAGTAGGTGTTCGTGTGTCCTATGCTGTTTGGTGCTGGATGCCTTTCAACCACATAATATTCTGTATAAATTGGGTTCTGGCATAGGTCGCATACGAGCATCTTTTCATCCTCCTATTCTAGCGTGAACTTTTGGCTGGAGAGTAGTGCCAGTATTGCTCGAAGCATGCTGTTGGGAAGTTCTGCCTCTCCTAGTTCGCCACGAATTTTTAGTGAATGGATGAAGTCGCCTTCATGTTCTACCTCGACAGTGTAGTAGCAGTATCTTCCAGAATTCTCGTCAAGATATACTTTTACAGAGTAGAAGGAGACGTGGCTGTCGCTTTTCTCAACTTCTATCCTCATGCTTCCACCTTCTCTTCAACATTCTTCTTGAAAATGTACAGTATGCGATTGGTTGGAACAATGAGGTGGCTGAAATGTTCTCGGCCTCCGTCTGCCTCCACGTTTATGAGTGTAACCCAGCCTTGTTTTGGGTAATCGTAGCCCAGGTAATCGCATTCGCACAGGCGGTCAAAGAAGTCTAGTGCCACACAATATTTTTCTCTAGCCTCAGTTTTCTGGGCCTGCACTTGAACCACCTTTTTCTGGCACAACTTCGCCTCCTTTCAATCTGCCACCGAGTGCCGTGGCAGTCTGGGAGACAGGGTTGCCAAGCCCTCCAACCTCTTCAACAAAGGCCCTCAAGAGTTTAGGGATGCTTGTTCCACGCTTTTCGCTTAGAGTTTTGAGTAGGTTGAAAAACTCTTGAGGGACGGTTATACTCTTTTGACCTGGTCTTGGCAAGGTTATTCTAACATGTCTTTGAACTGTTCATTAATAAACTTAACGGTTCAATGAACCATTCAAAGAGAAAATTAATTAACCGTTCAATACTATGTACTACATGATATAGAATGCCTAGGCCTGACCAAAGAAGTATAACAGTATCAAAAGACGTTGCTGAAATACTTGATGAACTTTATGAGAAGTATAGGAAGGTTTTGAGGCGTCAGGGCATCTTTTCTAAGCAGCAGTTCATCTTTTTTGCATGCAGAAAGTATGTTGAGGATCTGGAGAAGGAGCTTTCTAAAGGGTGATTTTGGTTGAGTGCGCAGGAAGAATTGGACATGCTTAGAGAATATTTTAGCATGCTGAGGGAGCAGGTTAGAAGCGAGTTAAGTGAGAGGGAAGAGTTTCTCCTAAACTATATTGAAAGGCTTGAGGCCAAGCTTGAAGTTCTTGAGACAAGAGTGTGTGAGCTTGAAAGGGACAGAATCCACAAGCTTATAGCACTAGAATCGAAAAAGCTTGGAATAAGCGAAGAAGAATTCCTACACAATGTAGCAGAATACGTTAAAAGCAAAATGATGCAAGGTGTATCCGACCATGTCTGAAGCGAATGAATGGTTCAAGAGGGGAGAAGAGAAGCTCCAAAGTGCACAAACGACGTATTCTATTGGGAATTTCCATGACGCATTTCAACTTGCAAGAGAGGCGGTAGAATTACTTTTGAAGTCGTTACTTATTAAACAAGGCATTCCAATCTCAGTGATAAAAAATGTGATTAGCCATAACTTAAGTTGTATGGTTGAATGTATTAATTGGAAAATGTTCCCAAATGTAAATCAAAACATTATAAGGTCGAAAGTTTCACAGTTAAATAATTATAAATTAGAGAGTGGTGAATTTTGTAATGCTTGGCAGGTTTCCAGATCTAGGTATCCTGAAGATATTTCTTCAAGAGACGCAGAGGAAAATATTAACATTGCTTTTGAAATTTATAATGAAATAAAGAAAGAATTTATAAAGTAACACTTTATTCTAGAACTCCTTAGAAAAGAGACAAATGGTCTCTGAATAGCAAAGTTGATGGAAGGAGATGGTTTCAAGTTTAATCAATTAAATTTATTCAAATTAATGCGCCTACCGTATGCAAACGTTTTCCTATTTCAAAAAACAGAGATATTTCTGAGTTCAATTGAGGACCAGATGTAGCTTTCGCTTGTCTGGTAAACATTCGGCCGTCTTCGTAAATGTAGTAATCTCTATCAATAAAGTGGACTGCAAGAAGTTTTATCTTTCCCGCCGAAGGCCCTTCTACAAATTTTTTGAACTCATCACTTTGATCAAGTGAAGATCCCTTCATCCAGGCCCATTCTACAAATGGATCATAGATGTCCTCAACTATAATTTCCTTTACATCTTGGAAGTCTTGAATTTTTCTTATATCCTCTTGTTTTAGGTAAAAGGGAATTTTTACTTCTCGTAATGGTGACTCGGATGCGCCAATTTTCTTTTTAACTAGAATTGATAATATGGTGGCCAACCTTTTTGAAATTCTGTTGCCAGCAAGTATTCCTATAAAATCATCCAATGGAGGCTTTTCAAATATATGAGCATAGAACGGGCCTAATGCGATCTTTCTTCTTACAGGAACCAATTTCTTTTCTTCAAAAGAAATTTCTTTAAATGGCAAAATTGTCTCAAAATAAACTTCCATTTTCTTGCCAATTTCAGTTGAATCAACTTCCTTTATGTAAAGTGAAAGAGTTTCCTCTTTGCTAGAATCTAAAGTTGAGTACGTGTAGTAAGGGTAAACTGTTGGCTCGGTTAAGATTTTAGAAAGCTCCATTCTAACCTCTGTGTTAGAACTTATCTTCATTAACTTGCATGTTAAAAACACTTTCCTATCACCTTAACAATTTCATAAGCGCCTCTATAACTGACGTATCGTCTATTAGGGCTTGAATTCTTTTGCTGTTTAAATTAACATATATTCTATCATCATATGAATTCAATAAATGCTTCCTGGATTTCAGGAAATCTTCTTTCTCAAAAGTAAGTATAACATGTAAGGTTGTCTTAGTTGATCCGAGCACGCCACCTTTCATGTAATCTAAAATCTTTTTATCAATAAACCTATAAAGATTGAACAAATTTTCAAGCATCTTTTTAAACTCATTTAACTCTAATTCTTTCTTCCCCAACCTAGGAGTTAGAGAAAGCCTAGCAGATGAAACAATCAGAGTCGTGTCAATCTTTTCCTCAAACGGCTCAGTGCTTAGGTAAGCCTCATAATAGAAGTCCTCTAGCAAATTTGCGATCATTAAATCATCCTGTGCCCACGATATGCTCAAATTATAGTCAAAATTCCAGCCATCAATATTTAAAACATTTCTATTACCTTCCTTTTCCCTAAAATCATCTATTATGTGCATGAGAATATCATGCACTTTTTCGTATTCTTCTCGTGAAAAGAAATTAAAAACTAATACCGAAGATATATGAGTAGAAATTTTCTTGCGATAAATTTTTCCCAATAAGCGAGGCCCGTATGTTAAAATTATTTTACTTCCTATCACTGGAATAGTTTCCTCTACAGTTTTCCCTATAACATCTGCTACAGACATTGTGAATATCTGAGCTTAATTAATATTTAAACTTTCAATTTATTTTCGTGCTAAGGAAAAATGGTTAGAGCAGCAGCACCAGCACTATTACGATAGCAACAATTATTATGAACAGTTCAAGTGAGAGGCCTCCTATTCCCTGAGGTTCTTCTGTCGAGATTGTGGTGCTTGTGGTTGATGTGCTTGTAGGTGATGGTGGTGGTGCTACATAGGATGTGGTTGTTTGAACGCTTGTTCCCTTAAGCTTCCAGCAATATGAGTCCTCATAGTATATTTGTAGGCTCTGTATGTTGTTCATGCTAAGGTATGGTGCTAGAGCCTTTTTGAAGCCTTCAATGCTTACTTCTGTAAGCTGTATTGGTATGCCTAGGGTGTTGGTTGAAGGCTCCCTGTCCTTCTCGTACCACATCCAATGGTATGGGAACGATACTGCTCCTCCAGCTGGATTCTCCTTCTTTTCTATGATAAAATAGTATGTGCTTTCTGCATCCACTTTATAGCATGCGCCTAAAATTATGGCCGTGAAAGCCAGGCCTAGCAGTATAAGCTGAACCATTTTCCTATATTTGGCCCTATATTTGGTCTGCATTTTCCACCATAATATAGAAGAAAAAAAATAGAAAAAATGGGGGGAAATTTAGTGTTCTTTAAAGTATAGTCCTAGGCCTATGAATGCTAGCCCTGCTATTGCTGCAGCCGTGGGTACTGGAACTTCCATTCCTCCAGATGGGGTGGTGTTGCCTGGTGTTGGTATGTTAATGTTGTCGCCTTGTACTCCAAGAAATTCTGCTGAAATGGTCCACTTGCTGTATGTGGTTATACCGATTTTTACTGTTACACTGTTTTTGCCCTTCACTAGGTTGGTTACATCGTATTTGAGGTCAAATTGGCCGCTTACCACGTCAGTGAAGCCGCTTATGCTGCCATCCCATTTTCTGTCCAACGTCTGGAGGTTTACGACCTGGTTGTCTATTATGACTACAAGGTATCTGACGTAGCTGTCATCGACCGCCTTTCCAGACACATGTATCATCACCTGTTTTGCGTTAGAAAGTTTCGAGACATCTATTGTGAAACTTTTTGTCGTCCAACCAGTGTTGCTGAACTCTTGGTTCGAGCATATTGGTATTGTAACACTCTGGTCCGCATGTGCTACTCCAAGTGCTAAAGGTAGTGCTAGAACCAGTACCACTACTAATGGTACAAGCATCTTCTTATATGCTAAAGTTTGTGCTTTCATGTTCTCACCTCTATGGTTTCGCATATACTGTGGTGCTGTTGGTTACTCCAGCTGATGCCACAGAGAAGGTTACCTGATGCACGCTTGTCGTGTCAGAGAAGGAGACGAGTATGTCGAAGTCTAGATGCTGGTCTGTTAGGGGCAGAAGGTATGTCGCATTGCCTGTTCCACCACTCAATTTTGTTAAAGGTATTGAACTGTATGCGACTATTGTTGCAGTAGGCTCGTCTGTTTTAATCGATAGGGTTCCGTTCACTATGTATGCGTTGGGTGCAATAGACAATGTTGCTCTACCAGTTACTGCGCTAAAGTTTCCAGAATTTAATGCAATCTTGTCGGCCTTGTTAAGGTTGGTTAGATAGCTTTTGACCTCCGCATACTTTAGGCTTGGAACATAGTATGCTGTGTAGGCTGCATAGGCTAGCAGTATTATGCCTATTGCTATTATGGCCTGCCATCTTTCTATTGCCTTCCTGTTCGCCATTTTTATTGCATCACCTAATATATAGAATATGTGCTACCATCTTTTTTTGGCCACCAGTGCGACTGCAACTGCAACACCGCCTCCTAATATTAGGGCAAATTGTGTCTGCGGGTCCTGGAGGTTCACTATACTCTGTGTTGAACCAGTTGCGCCTCCAAGGGATGCTGATAGGACTGCCTGCTTCCAGCTCCATGAGCCTATACTGTTTTTGTCATAGCTTCTGCTGTCGCTTGCGGTTAAAGGCTCATCCCACACTGATGTCGCATTAACTGAAATTTGCACGTCATAGTATGGCCAATATGTTGTATCCTGTGATGGGCTTCCTCCCCATACTGCTGAAAAGATTGTGTCTATTGTTATAAAGTTGGTTTCGATTGTAGGGTTAAGGCTTCCGCCTGAAGTTGAGGAACCGACCTGGTAAGTGTATTTTTGGTTACTGAATACAGTGTATTGGCCTGAACCGTTGTTTCTCACTTTAGAGGTTACGAAGACTGTTATATCCTGTTGGCCGTCGCTGTTCAAGTCCTTCAAATATTTTCCAGAAAGAGATAGGCTGAAACCAAATTTTATGCTAGTTATTTTTGTCAGGGTTCCAGGCACAGTCCACACTAGGCCCGTGTAAGGTGTGAGGCTTCCGTCTGGATTAACCCAATATTTTGAATTGTCGTCAAGGTAAACTCGAAGCACTTTACCGTCTTCAGTCTGATAGTCTATGTATGGTCTTGCTGAGGCGCTAGCCTGGCTTCCACCACCACCCTGAACATTTGTCTCAACAGTATTCTTTGGCAAAAGGTATGGGTACACAAAATATGCTACAACGATTACTGCAATGGCTATGGCCGCAACCTTTTTCCAACTCCATTCCAAGCTCGTTCACCTAATATATAGAAAATGTGCTAGGACTGTTCTCTTCCAATGTCAAGCAAAAATATTCCAGCAAAAAGTGCTGCACATGCTATTGCTGCTGGAAGAAGAAGGTCTGGTGCAAGGGTTACCATAGCATTGTATACGCCATGGCCTAATATGGCTGAAAGAAGTCCAGGCTTGTATGTGAAAGAATTTTCTCTGTCGCTGAAAAAATATACTATTATGGTCTGCCATGCGCCTGCTGCCACGGCCACACCTATTGCAGCACTATTCTGCTGATATGCCCAATAGTGTGCTAGGCCGAAAAAGAACCCGCTAATGAACCCAGAAAGGATGTAGTCTATGCCAAAGAGGACCATGAAGGCCAGAGGTAGAAAGAATCTGAACATCAGTTCCTCACTTGGTGCGACAACAAAAACATGAAAGAGTAGAGGATTGTTTCCTATAATTGGTAATGTTTCAGCATATCTTGTAAAATATGATGCGATAAAGCTTATGATTGTCAGCCCAGAAAAGCTTGCCAGAAATCCCATGACAAGATTCTTGGCATACATTTTCACGCACCTCTGCTACTGTTGTAGGCTTGGATAAGGAATGCGCCGAAAACTATGCTCAAAATTTGCACGATAGCATATATGACGTACACCATAAGGTCCCTAATGTTCCCCTCATAGAGTAGGCCCAGCATATTGTAGAGGAAGATGATTACACCAAGTGAGGCGAAAAGGTATGCGTCCAAAGGATGTTCTACACCCTCCAATCTTGTCCACCATCAAATAGAAAGAAGGAGAAAAGATAGCCTAGTGCATCTATTGTCAATAGCTCTACTCTCTTTCTTCCCTGAGCCTAACATAGGCTATAATGGACACAAGCAGCACCAACGCTATAACATATAATGGAACATTCCAGACCTCATGCATGTTTGTCTCTGTTATCTGAAGCTGGCCTAATGTTGCCACATTCTTCCATTCAAGTGGCATACTGCATATCGTGTATGCTGTGGACGAAATTGTGGTTCCAGATATTGCATCCCACGCTTGAACAGTTATCTCAACCTTAACATAGTACGTGTGTGTTCCTTGAGTGAAGGCTCCAGACAATAGGCTATACCATGGTGTCGTAAAACTTGAAGAATATGGTAGTAGTGTGTCATTGGCTAAATTATATTTGCCCGCTAGAACCCATGTGCTGTTCGAGTCCACGTTATGATATATTTTTACTGTAACATTTGCACTGTCAAGGAGGCCTGATGTCTTGCTTTTCACATATTTTCCGCTAACTTGAAGATTTGTAACACTCACTTGAAACTGTGTCTGTGGACTGTTTAGTATCCATGCAAATTTTATGGTCCTAGGGTCAGATGAGCCTACATCATATACTACAAAAACTGGTTCGCTTGAAGAACTCCTCTTGTATGGTACAGACAATCCCAACGCATAAGGAGAATCTGACGAAATTAAAATGAAATTACCTATACTGTTGGATGTAGTATTGAAAACCTTGTAATTTAGTCCATTGTATGTTGTTACAAAATAGATTAGATTTGAGACCATATCATAGCATATCATGCCAGTGCCTCCACTCATACCCGTACTATCTAGGTCCACTGCAAAAGTGAAGCTGTTGCTGCTGTAATCGTGCTTCGCCAACGCAGGCCTATTTGTTGATGACTTAGGATATGCGATGTACACTGTATCTTCGACTGCCACAGCCGAAACCCAAGGATTAGTGTATGATGAGGAGAAAGTCCACGGTGAGCTTACTTCACTATTCCATGCGCTTCCAGTCCAACTCTTTACATAAACACTTCGTGCAATGCTAGTGTATATGGCTGCAATCTTTCCAGAGGTTAGAGGCGCAAGTTCAATCAGCCAATTAACATCTGCATAGGTGCTAAGCTGGTATGGGAACCCTGAGGCCGTAGTCCATGTTCCATCGTTCTTGCTGCTTTTGGTTACATAAGGGTACCAGTTTGAGGCATCACTGCTGTACCTGTATCCTATCCACGGGTAGCCGTTACTGTCCACGATAATTGAGGTTGGAATATAGTTGGATGATGTGGCGATAGCATTTTGCACGCTTCCAAATGATATGCTTCCGCTTGAAGATGGTGTGCCTCTAACATAGCACAGGTAATAGTATCCTGGGTCCCCCCTCTGATATGCAATGTGAACATAGGTGCCGTCAAAGTATGCGACTGGAGGCCTATTGCATCTGAACCCAGTGTCTGTTGGCGTGGCCCAGGTTACACCGTCTGCGCTTGAAGTGTAGTAAATGTTTCCACTTGTTCCACTAGCCCACCAGAATATTATCCAGATTCTTCCTTGCGTATAGAAGACTCTTCGGCCTGGAGGCTGATAGTTTGAATATGAGCCAAAATAGTGTGTGGTTACAGAAGTTGCGCCAGAAGAAGGCCTATACCATGCGAGAGAATCTATTAGGTTATAGAACATGTTCTTGTAAGGCAGAGGCCTAGCATCAAGTTCTCTAATGTTTCCCGTCCTCACTTCAATCCTATCCACGGATATTGTATTGTTTTCGTTAGCCCACCTTATTTGACTGAATCCTATAACTATTGTAGCAGAAAATATGATTAGTGCTAGGACTGCAACAAGCTTCCTCATATCATATCAGAATATAGAATAGAAAAAGGGGTTAGGGAGACGATATTGTCAAGTCAATGGTCCTAGAATCCTTGAGAACCCACTCGCTCCATAAAAGAGCTTTAGTGTTCATCCACACTTCAACCTTAAGCTTGTATCCTCCAGGCTCAAGCTTATAGAGTGTGAACTGCTGTGTCCATGCGCTTGTTCCAGTAAACTTGACCTCTCCCTTGGTTATAGGATTGCCGACAGTATCCGTGAGAGTGTAAACGATTTTCATTTCACCGTCTCCTTCACTCCATCCTAGAGGCTGGAACGCATACAGTACACTTCTCCAGTTTTGGACAGAATATGTTACATCAGATATTTTAACCTCATCCATCCATCCTGGAATAGGTACATGATTCCATATTCCAGTAACAGTAACAATCACATCACACACCTTTTTTCCCATGCCAGGTGGTGCTGGAACCTCTGGACCTTTAACACCTATGGCGCTTGAGACTGTGGACAGGATTAGAAAGAGTGCTATGATTCCAGCAGCAGCTACTATCAGAGTCTTTAAGGCCCCATCTTCTCCCATCAGCTTTTCTCCCTCCTAAAATATAGATATGCTGCCGCAAGAGTATAGGATGGTAAAAGGTCAAGCATTGGCACAAGCTCAACCAAGGTCGCAAAAGCCACAGAACTTTTTGAAACCAAATAGAATATTCCCGCTTCAATAAGGTCGAAAAGGTCTCCGATTACTGGAGCCATTCCCCCTAGAAAGTCGCTTAAGTCAAACGCTATTGACAATAGAAAAAGCATTGGCCAATTAATTTCCTCTCCCCTGTCTGCCTCCATCTTCTACCATAATATAGAAATGCTATCCGTTAGAGCCAATCCAGCCTGTGGCCTCAACAAGCCTTACAATCGCATGCTGCAACAGCATGAGCAGAAAGAACACGATTCCAGAAAAAATCATGGACCCATATTTTAGCACACTTTCAGCCAATCCAATAAAATACTGCTTATAGGGTTCAATAATGTCTGGTAAAACAATATCAATGAAGGCCATAGGCATGGCTGCTGCAACCATAGCCCCCAAGGCGCTTGAGATAAGCATGTAGATTATGGTCCAAAATTTTCCGAAAAAGAAGAATACTGCGACTGGGAAAATAATGTAGAATAGGATAAAAAATATTGGGAGGTGAGAGAAGCTAAGGGTTACGTCCATAGGCTCTCCCCACAATCTTGTACATTCTCGTGCCACAGTCTGGACAGTTGGCCACTAAAGCCTCAATCTTTTTCCCCCTTCTGTTCCTGAACCTGTTCCTGAACGTTACCTGAGAATAGTCTTTGCACACCTTCTTCTCCTTACATTTGACGCAATAGAATATCTTCTGCTCCATAGGTTGAACCTCCTAGTAGGAGTCGCCTGCAAAAGCCTTTCCCTTTGAAGCACGATGTCTAGCAAAAAGCTTCTTGTCCTTGCCAAAATCTCTTAACGCAATATCGCCTGTATCGCTTCTGACATAATAGTACACCTTTCTCCCCTTGACCATTCCAGGATGCACGTCCTTTTCCACCACAATAGCCTTCTTTCCATCAGAAACCTCAATCTGTACAGTTGTAGAACCTTTTTCTTTAAGCTCTCTAAGCTGCCCTTTAGACAATTTTATGCTACCGAGTACTGGACTGTGGCCGCAGCTTACTGGAGGCAGTTTCCTCTTTAACGGATGTTTTGGCAGACCTTTTCTAACCATATTCCATCAGTATATAGAATATTCTATATTTTGATGGAAAATGGGCAACGTTTATCTTGGAAAAAGTGTTCCAGATGTTAGAAGGCCTGGACTCGACAGTCCAATCGAGGTTAAAAGGATATGTGCCAAGATTTTAGACGACTACCATTCCAGGCGCATTTCCTACAAAAAGGCTATGTCAAGGCTTAATCTGC